>JGI26086J50260_1001688_pt1 | contig 12603 bp, 10 predicted proteins | sample SaaInl3SG_22_DNA_FD_50260 | JGI IMG/M metagenome (IMG submission 50260)
GCCAACAAAACGGCTTGCAGGTTTTTCATTACCCTGTGCGTCTCCTCAGTGATTGAATTTCCTTGCGCCATATCACCCGTGTGTGGATCCATTGCGATCTGTCCAGAGGTGAAAATCACATCCCCCCAACTAATACCCGCACTATACGGCCCTATCGCCGGTGCTAGTCCCTTTCCTTCAATTGCTTTTTTCATGGTTTTGTCGGTAGATTTAAATTACTTCAACCGAATTTAACTCATATTTGCGCACATGAAGGTGCTTCTCATTGACAATTACGACAGCTTTACCTATAATCTGGTCCATTATCTGGAGAAATCAGGTGCTGAAGTTGTCGTTTACCGCAATGATGCCGCGGAATTGGCGCATTTAGAATTGGCACAGTTCGACGGCCTAGTTCTCAGCCCTGGGCCGGGATTGCCAGAAGATAGCGGACAGCTTATGTCCTTCATTCAGCGAAGCTATGGCCAACTTCCTATTTTGGGTGTTTGTTTGGGTATGCAGGCACTTGCTTTACACACTGGTGGCCGTTTGTACAATAGAAAAGGCATCATGCACGGACGTACCACTGCATTGAAAGTGCTTCGAGACAGCGCACTGTTAAAAGGCATCACAGAATTCCAAGTAGGTCTATACCACAGTTGGGCAGTAGATAAGGAAGCGCTTTTGGGGTGGGCACTCTGCGCCGTTGCTTTAGAGGANGATGCACCTATGGTTATTGAATCAGAAANAGACAGCGCATATGGCGTCCAATTTCACCCTGAAAGTGTCCTAACCCCACAAGGACTTCGAATGATTAAAAACTGGCTCGCCTTAGTGAATTAGAAATCTATGGCCGTGCGTCTGCGCTGGGTTTTCACTTGACGGAATTGCTGGTTTTTCAGGTTAATTCCGATCATGTACGAACGCGTTGAACCAAAAGGCACCCATGAAATCTTCATCTCCCAACAATGCAAGTCCCTAGTAGCGTTTATCGAGGTAAATCCTGCCGTACGTTTCGCAATATCTATTCCCGTGCGGTAATTCAAGGACCAATTATCTGTGGGNCTGTATGCACCTGAAATACTAATACTGTGTGCTGCAAATTCGTTTTGGAACNCTGGACCGCTAGCGCCTTCTGCACCCTCAGAAACGTTTGTTAAAAAACGAAGATCATAATTTAAACTCACGTTCCAATCCGAACGTAAAGGCACCAGATCGGGGTAGCGGTAGTAATCTATATCGCCTGAAGTAAAACTTCCACCGCGGCGTTCCAGAGCAACTGCCTCTCGACTGTTCCCTCGATTACTTTTAAGTTGAGTACTGGCTGAGAATTGCGATGTTCGATGAATAAGTGGGGACTGATTGAGTTTGTAAGCCAATGTAGCAATACGCTCNCCTTCTACATTGTACCCGTAGGGNTCAAACTGACCTTGGTACGTAAGACGTAGTTTTTGATTAAACAAAGAACTTGCAGCGGTCAGGCGAACCACGTTCCAGTTGAACCCGTCTTGAGAGGCGAGGTTATAATTGGTATTCAAATTAAAGCGCTCGAGCAATTTTACTTTTTTTGTCCCCCCCGTTGTATCGCTGCGGTCCCTTACTTTCGCCTCTAGATTGTTATCGATTGCAATGGTAATCGCACCATTACTACCTCTACCTGGCGAACCGTACAAAAATCCATTATACCTATTGTAGAAGAGGTTGTTTCCTAGGGTGTCTGTAAAGTTCTGGTAATAATTCCACTGCTCCGTACCAAAATCTGGACGAAAGTTGAACGTCGCACGCGGTGTAATCATGTGGCGTATTGCCTTTACAGGTCCTTTAGAGAACAGAAAAGTTCCATAAATCTTTGTATTCAACGATGCATTCATACCAAAATCGCGGACCGCGGTAAACCCACTGATCGTATCGGTAAGCACTCCTTTGTTGAGTGCCGGATCGAAGGCATAATCATACTGCTGAAAATACCAGCGTTCCGTATAATTCGCGGATGGACTGAAGGTAAAGTATTTGAAAAGCTTGGCATTAGTGGATAATGACGTGTTGTGCTTCACGCCGTACTGGCCGTATTCGCGCAGCACATCGTTCATGTCATACCCAGCTAATGAGTCCAATTTCTCGCTGATTGTACCTAAGTTTCCTTTTAATCGGCCTTCGGCTACTGAACTGTAATTCATCCCCAGCTTATCGTACCATTGACTTTTTCCATCGTTGGTCTTCAAAGGAAAGAATCGAGGCACATTGAACGAAGCTTTAGGCAGGTTAGTCGTGAAGCTCTGTGAGCCATTGTTTTGAGTGTGGTTACCGCTCACCGTTAAATTCGCTCGACCAAAACGCTGGTTGTAGGTGATGCTGGAATTCATCGTATTATTCGTCGTGCTCATCGTCCCGTTGAGCAAATCTTCCGGGTTGGCGCTGTTCTTGAAGAAATTTGGGTTCTGCAAATTAACGCTCGCGTTGAACTGACGCGACGGATGCGCTTTTGCATCTTGACGGTGGGTCCATCGAATACTGAAATTCTTCGTGATATCGTAACCACCGAACGGCTCAAAAATGGGAAGCCCTCTGCGTTGATAACGGTATTGATACCCAAAATTACCACTGTAGCTGTAGCGTTTTCTATAATTGGTTGTGGCTTGCAACGACCAAGAACCGCGCAGGTATAAATCGCCGCGCAATTCTAGATCCATAAAGTCATTGATCGGGAAATACCAACCACCGTTCACTATGCCCACCCCTTGCGATGGTGAATTTTGAAAACTAGGCATCAACAAACCCGAGATGCTCGGCTTTTCGAGATTCGTTGGAAAGTAGCCATAGGGAATAACCAGCGGTGTTGGAATGCCAAAGAATTCAAAGTGAGCAGGTCCTGTAATGATGCGCTCACCCAATTCCACCTTACTCTTATTGGTTTTAATCTGAAAATGTGGCTCCTCATGCGAACAGGTCGTGAAACCCGTTCCGGCCATNTATANGGTGTTGGAATCTATTTTTTTGACCGCATCTCCGTTGAGGTAATTCTCCCCTTCTTGCGTCAAAACGCCTTTAATTTTAGCCTTTTCCGTGGTCCAATTGTATTTGATTTCGCTCAAATAAAACACCTTTCCACCGTCCTCAAAAACAGGTTGTTGCACAACNTCACCTCCTTCATTTTCTATGCCTCGTGCTACCACCAGTCCCTCTTTCCAAAAGATTTTAGCATAGCCCGCATCCAACTTCGTTTCCCCAAAAATTAGGTGCACTTCGTTGAACAACTCAACCGTCCCTGCATCCACGTCAGAAGTGATTGAATCCTTCGCGGTGTAGCTAATAGGTTTATCCTGTGCGGCCGTTAAAAACGGTGTACAAAATGTGAGCAAAAAAAGAAGATCAGTAAGTCGCTGATGCACCCGGGTATGTAATTTGCATGAGATTCAAAGGTAAAACGAATGTTTATGTGCCTTGGTATGGTTGGCCCAAGTTTTAAAGGAATTAAAATTGCTGGTTTGGCAGTGCTTTTTACAGTGCTGGCCGCCTTCAATCCACGCCCCTTTCGTGCNGCGAATGCGGGCGTAAACATTATTGTCATAGACCCCGGGCACGGTGGNAAAGATCCTGGCAATCTCGGGACTGGNCGCTACCGCACNCGTGAGAAAGACGTCAGTTTTGATGTNAGTGCATTGGTGAAAAAATACATNGAAGAAAACCTACCGGATACGAAAGTGATTCTCACCCGCGACGACGACCGGTTCATTGAACTCTACCAGCGTACTGTTATTGCGAATCGCGCCAACGCTGATGTATTCATCTCCATCCACTGTAATGCGAACGATAATAAAACCGCCTATGGTACCGAAAGTTTCGTTCTTGGGATGGGTGAAAAAGACCAGCGACTAAATAAAACGGCTCAANTAGAGAATGCTGCCCGCTTATTAGAAGAAAATTGGGAAAGCAACTACGAGGAACTAAACACGAACAATCCTGCTGCCATNATTGCTTTGCGCGCCTATCAGGACGCTTTCCTAGAGCAAAGCATTAGCATTGCAGATGAGATCCAGCGCCAATTTGAAGGTCGCGTCAAACGACGCAACCGCGGGGTCAAACAACAACCCTTAGCCGTACTCCGTGGCTCTACTATGCCCGCTGTACTAGTAGAATTAGGATTTCTCACCAACCCAGGTGAAGAAGATTTCTTACAAAGTACCCAAGGCAAAGAATTGCTTGCCAGCGCCATCTATCGTGCGGTGAAAGAATATAAATTTAAACGCGAACAGCGCGATGCTGGTATCCAAACCGAAGGGTCTTCCCTAACGCCCGTCGTAGAAAATTCGGTCCCTCCCGTCAGCGACAAACCGACCGAAACATCCGTTGAACCTATTCCTGAATCTATTGCAGCGGCACCTTCTACGGTCATTAATGTGGCNATTGAGGATGGATTAACCTTGCATTTTTCAGTTCAAATTGCCGTATCNCGCAATGACCTCCCTTGCCTTCCAGAAAACTTTAAGGGACTAGAATCGGTGTGGAAACAAGAACAATATGGTCTGTACAAATACTTCTGCGGCAGATTAACAACATTTACTGAAGCAGAAGCGTTAAAAGAAGAAGTACTGGAGCACTATCCGGACGCCTATCTCGTAGCGTTCGAAAAGGACAAGAAAATTGACCTAAATGAGGCCAAAAAGCGCGCGCCATAATGTATTTTAGCATCTAAACGAAACGACTTTGAAAACAGAATTTAAAATTGGCTTGGCCATAGTTCTAGGTGTTTTCCTATTGTATTGGGGGGTAAATTACCTCAAGGGCAAGGATGTATTTAGCACAGAGAACAAATACTATGTCGTTTACGATAACACAGAAGGACTGCTTGCGACGCGCCCCATCACCATCAACGGCTTTCAGGTAGGTCAGGTCAGCGATATTTCTTTCCTTCCTGATGCTTCAGGTCGGCTTATTGTGACCCTTAATGTGGGCAACGACTTTCCTATCACAAAAGGAACCGTTGCAAAAATTTATTCCGCCAGTATCATGGGCGAGAAAAGCATCTCTTTATCGGTAAACAAAGGAGCACCACTCTCGTTNAGNGGCGATACCCTAGTAAGTGCCACTGAGCGCGATTTAACGGANGAAGTAAACATGCAGCTTGCGCCCATCAAAGCACGCACTGAAGAATTGCTCGGCACACTAGATACGGTTATTGGTCTCGCTTCAGGATTTTTGGACGAACGCACTTCTCAAAATTTCAAATCGACCTTTGAAAGTTTAACCAAAACCTTTGCAAGCGTTGAGGCAAGCGCGGCGGAAGTCAGTGAGTATCTGGGTGATAATAAAGGGAACTTTGACGCGATGAGCGAGAATTTCAGAACGCTCAGTGAAGAATTGGCTGCGAAGAGTAAAGATATCAGCAGCACAATCACTAACCTTGAAGCGATATCAGACAGTCTAGCCAGTGCGAAGCTCACGGAGACCATTAATAATATGGAAAGCATCACTGCACGCTTTGACCGTTTGATGGCGGAATTGGAAACAGGTGAAGGCGCGGCATCAAAATTAATTTACGACGAAGAGGTCTACGCAAACATGAAAAAAGCGACGGAAAATTTGAACCGTCTCTTATTAGACATTAAATACAATCCGAACAAATACCTTCACGTAAGCATGTTCGGGAGCAGAACGCGCTATACTGAGGAAGAAATCCAAGCCATCGAAGAGGCTATGGAAGGAAGCAATCCAGGGAAGTGATTATGACGTATTTGCCCAACATCCTATTCATTGCCGCGCTGGCCACCGCCATCGCAGTATTCGCTAAGAAGGTGGGACGAATACGTAAAAACATCTTTTTAGGAAAAGATACAGACCGCAGTGACCGCCCAAGCGATCGGCTACAAAACATGCTTCGAGTAGCCTTTGGTCAATCAAAAATGCAAGCGCGCCCAGTCGCAGGTGTGCTCCATTTTATCGTCTATGCGAGTTTCCTTATCATCAATATTGAAGTTTTAGAAATTATCGTTGATGGAATTTTCGGAACCCACCGCGTCTTTGCTCCCTTCTTAGGCAGCGCCTATGTACCGATCATAAGTGCATTCGAAGTTTTGGCCGTGCTTACCGTCGTCGCAGTCCTCATTTTTTGGTGGCGCAGAAACGTGAGTAAATTGGACCGTTTCCACAAACCTGAAATGAAAGGATGGGCTTTTACGGATGCGAATAACATCTTATACATCGAACTGGTCCTCATGTTTGCTTTCCTGAACATGAATGCATTAGAGGCCAATTTTGCCGATGCGCACCACAGCTTCCTCATCAGTCAATACATTGCGCCACTTTGGAGCGGTGCGAGTGAATGGGGACTGCATTTTGGCGAGCGGCTTTTCTGGTGGGTCCATATCCTCGGCATCTTTGCGTTCTTAAACTACCTTCCGTATTCAAAGCATTTTCACATTATTCTCGCCTTCCCAAATACCTATTATGCCAACCTCGAAGCCAAAGGCCGTTTTGAAAACAATGCAGCGGTAACTAAGGAAGTTGCATTGATGATGGATCCTTCAGCCGATCCTTTTGCAGCGCCAGCGCCGGATGCTGATGCTCCTATTGAGCGCTTTGGTGCAAAAGACGCCAATGACCTTAGCTGGGCGAACTTACTCAATGCCTATACCTGTACCGAATGCGGTCGCTGCACAAGTGAATGCCCTGCCAACCTCACCGGTAAAAAATTATCGCCGCGCAAAATCATGATGGACACGCGCGACCGCATCGAAGAGATTGGCCAAAACATCGCAGCCAATGGCTCTTTTTTAGACGATGGTAAGAGTTTATTAGGCGACTACATTACCAATGAAGAATTGTGGGCCTGCACCAGTTGTAATGCCTGTGTTCAAGCTTGCCCAGTAGATATCGATCCTTTAAATATCATTATGAAACTCCGCAATTTTGCGACCATGGAAGAGAGTAGCGCACCCGGCGCACTGAATGCCATGATGACCAACGTGGAGAACAATGGTGCGCCTTGGCCCTTCAACCAGATGGACCGTGCGAACTGGATCAACGAATAAGCAACCCAACACCCAACATACAAACAGTAATTCTACAAACGCGTCAAAAAACACACATGGAAAAAAGCGCAAATGCACACATCGATAAATTATTAAAAGAAGCCTCCGAAGATGGTCAACTCATCAGCCCAATGCTTCCGTCAGATGTGAAGAATTACCTCATAGACATTGATGGCACTGTCTGTGACGATATCCCGAATGAGGAACCAGAACGTATGGCTACGGCGAATGTCTACCCAGATGCTTTGGACACCTTAAACAAATGGTTCGACGAAGGACATGTAATTACCTTCTTTACCTCTCGTACTGAAGACCACCGCGAGGTTACTGAAAAATGGCTGAAAGAAAACGGTTTTAATTGGCACGGCTTGCTCATGGGCAAACCACGCGGGGGGAACTACCATTGGGTAGACAACCACATAGTTCGTGCGACCCGTTATACAGGTAAATTCACTGAACTCGTTGAGAAAGAGAGTACAATTCAAGTTTTCGAAGACTAACTATGACTACATTTCAAGTTCCCACATTAGCACAAATGACTGCCGAAGGCAAGGCTCCTGAAGTCTTGTTTTGGGTCGGTTGTGCCGGTAGCTTTGACGATCGTGCAAAAAAGATCACCAAAGCAATGGCAAAAATTTTGCACCACACGGGCATCAGCTTTGCCGTTTTGGGAACTGAGGAAGGTTGTACCGGGGATCCAGCCAAACGCGCAGGTAATGAGTTTCTTTTTCAGATGCAAGCCATGATGAACATACAGGTTCTAAATGGCTATGAAGTCAAGCATATTGTAACCACGTGCCCGCATTGCTTCAACACCTTAAAAAACGAATACCCTGAATTGGGCGGTAATTACCACGTAGAGCACCACAGCCAATTCTTAAACCGACTACTCAATGAAGGCCGTCTCAAGATTGAAGGCGGTAGTTTCAAGGGGAAGAAAATCACTTTTCACGATCCGTGTTACCTAGGACGTGCAAACGACGAATACGAGGCGCCGCGCGCACTTCTGGAGAAGCTCGATGTCTCACTGAAAGAAATGCGTCGTTGCAAAAAAAATGGTCTATGCTGCGGCGCCGGAGGCGCTCAGATGTTTAAAGATGCTGAAAAAGGTACAGCGGAAATTAACCACGTCCGCGCGGACGAAGCGATGGAAACAGGCGCTGAGATTGTCGTAGCGGGTTGTCCTTTCTGCAACACAATGCTGACAGACGGCGTGAAAAATCGCGAAAAAGAAGCGCAAGTTCAAGTGTTGGATTTGGCAGAGATGATCGCATTAGCAGAAGACCTTTAGTATGAGTATGCAATCTATGCATCCAGAATCGCGCATGTGGTTTTACGGTCTCGCTGCGCCTTTAACGGATCAGCAAGCAGAGGTGCTTAAAACATTAATGAATGATTTCGTGGGGCAATGGAAAGCACACGGAGCGCAACTCGCAGCCGCCTACAGAATCATAGGCAACCAATGTCTCATCATAGCCGTAGATGAACGTCAACAACAGGCAACAGGGTGTAGCATCGATAAAAGCGTACACCTGTTGATGGAATTTGGACAAGAATTTGGCGTGGACTTTTTCAATCGAATGTTGGTATTCACAACGGATAATGCGGGCTTAAAAGCCTTTACCCCTGCTGCGCTTAAAGAAGCCATATCAGCGGGCAGTATCACGGCAGAAACGCCAGTCATGCATACCTTGGCCACTACCCTACATGACAGTGGAAACGGAATGATTCCTTTGGGTGAAAGTTGGGCGAAACGCTACCTCTAAAAAATAGCGCTAGCGATCTCGTAAATGTTTTGACTCTTGCCCATGCTGTAGTAATGCAGCACCGGTACCCCAGCGTCTCTAAGTTCCTTACTCTGCTGTATACACCAATCAATACCCAATTGCCTAACCTGTGTATTGTCCTTGCATTTAATGGCTTGGATAGCCAAATCATCAGGAATATCCACGTGAAAGATCTGGGGCAAAATGCTCAATTGACGCTTTGTAGATAACGGCTTTAGACCTGGGATGATAGGCACCGTAATACCAGCGGCACGGCATTTTTCTACAAAAGCAAAATATTTACTGTTGTCAAAGAAGAGCTGGGTCACGATATAATCGGCCCCTGCCTCAACTTTTGCCTTTAAGTACTCAATATCGAGATTCAAAGACGGCGCTTCAAAATGCTTCTCTGGGTATCCAGCGACGCCAATACAAAAGTTCGTTGCGGTTGTATTTTGCAATTCCTCGTCGAGGTATTTGCCCTGATTCAAATCCTTTATTTGGTGCACCAAATCAATAGCAAAAGCATTTCCTTCTTTGTGCGGAGTAAAGTAACTCTCGTGCTTAGCCTGATCGCCGCGTAATGCCACAACATTTTCAATACCCAGGAAATTCAAATCAATCAGTAAATTTTCTGTTTCCTCTCGCGAAAATCCGCCACAAAGAACGTGCGGTACGGTTTCAGTATCATAGCGGTTCATAATNGCGGCACAAATCCCAACAGTACCTGGTCGCTTACGAACTACTTTTTCTTGGAGTAATCCGTTGTCTAAACGCTTATAAATGGTCTCCTCGCGGTGGTAGGTCACATCAATGAACGGTGGCTTGAACTCCATCAAAGGGTCCAAATTATCAAAGATCTCCATTGCCTTCTGCCCTTTAAGCGGCGGAAGAATTTCGAACGTGAATTGGCACTCCTTGACTTCTTGTAGTAAATCGGTAATCTTCATTGCTTAATAGTTAAGGTTAGGAGCCAACCACTTTTCTNCGGTCGCTACATCAATGCCACGAAGGGCGGCATACGATTCTATCTGATCTTTGGCCAATTTTCCGACGGCGAAATATTTTGAATCCGGATGGGCAAAATAATACCCACTCACGCTTGAGGCAGGATACATCGCTAAACTTTCAGTTAACGACATACCAATAGCCGGTGCGTCCAGTAGGTCAAATAACGTCGATTTATCGAGGTGATCTGGACAAGCAGGATAGCCCGGTGCTGGACGAATGCCGCGGTATTTCTCAGCAATGAGCTGCTCATTCGTCAACTGCTCTTCAGGCGCATACCCCCATATCTCACGACGAATTTTCAAATGCACATATTCTGCCAAACCTTCGGCCAATCGATCGGCCAGTGCCTTTAACATAAGGCTGCTGTAATCGTCCAGTGCGGCATCAAATTTCGCTAAGGTCTTCTCAATATCGAGTCCTGCGGTCACTGCAAATCCACCGACATAATCCTGAACAGTACCTTCTGGCGCAATAAAATCTGAGAGCGCCTGAAATTTGGATTTCTCTCCCGTTTGTCGGAGGGTGTAAAAACTTCCCAATTTGCCTTTTTCGCCTAATAAAATTTCTTCACCTCGACTCTGCGCAGGGAAAATACCATACGCTGCATTTAGGGTCAACCATTGCTCCTTTTGCAGCGTACGCAACATTTTTTGAGCATCTGCATACACACTTGCCTGCTCCCCTACAACGGCATCTTCGAGTATTCGGGGGAATTTGCCAAAAAGCTGCCACGTTTGGAAAAACGGAGTCCAATCGATAAACGGGACAACCTCTCCTATTGGAACGTTCAAAACATGCTTTGTTCCAATGAATTTTGGGGTTGGTACCGTAGACGAATTAAATACGAGTTTCGGTTTGTTCGCCTGCGCATACATCAGCGGGACTAATGCCTTTTTCTCGCGGTGTTTCGCATAGCCTTCACGAACCTTCGCCAAGCCCTCTTTTTCCGTTTGTGCGTACAATGCACCCTGCTCACTCAACAGTTTGGAACAAACGCCTACTGCCCTGCTGGCATCAACAACGTGTAATACAGGGCCGTCAAATTCCGGATCAATCTTTACCGCGTGTGTGCTCGTGAGGTCGTAGCACCCCCAATCAATAAGGGCTGCGTCATACCCAAACGCTTCATTTCTTTTGCGATGTGAATCATTTCATCCAGAGACGGCGTTATTAACCCGCTCAAACCAATGATATCCACCTGATGCTCTTGCGCAGCTTGCAAGATTTTCTCCGGTGGCACCATCACTCCAAGATCTATGATTTCAAAGTTGTTGCATGCCATGACAACACCTACAATGTTTTTCCCAATATCGTGCACATCCCCTTTTACCGTAGCNAGCAAAACTTTTCCTGCACTCGAGGAGGTGCCTACTTCTTTTTCTGCCTCTAAATAAGGCATCAAATAAGCCACCGCCTTCTTCATGACGCGTGCACTTTTCACCACTTGCGGTAGGAACATTTTCCCCGCTCCGAAAAGGTCACCAACCACGTTCATTCCATCCATGAGTGGGCCTTCAATCACGTGNAGTGGCTTCGCAAAAGATTGACGGGCCTCTTCAACATCTTCATCGATGAATTCTGTAATNCCTTTTATCAGTGCGTGCTCCAGTCGTTTTGCAACCGACGCATTNCGCCATTCCAATACTTTAGCTTCATCTTTTACGGTACCTTCAACCGTTTGGGAGAACTCTAACAAGCGTTCTGTCGCGTCGTCNCTTCGATCCAGTAACACATCTTCAATATGCTCCATGAGTTCCTTGTCGACCTCTGCATACACTTCTAACATGGTCGGATTCACAATACCCATGTCCATACCGTGTTGAATAGCGTGGTACAAGAATGATGCATGCATCGCCTCACGTACGGTGTTATTCCCTCTAAAAGAAAAGCTCACATTCGAAACGCCGCCACTCACCTTTGCATAAGGCAGGTTTTCTTTGATCCACCTTGTGGCACGGAAGAAATCGAGTGCATTTTTCCGGTGTTCTTCCATCCCTGTAGCTACTGGGAAAATATTGGGATCAAAGACGATATCTTCTGGTGGGAAATTTAATTGTTCCCTTAAGATTCGGTAGGACCGTTCACAAATCTCAATACGACGCTCGTAAGAATCCGCCTGACCGTCTTCATCAAAGGCCATAATAATGACTGCAGCACCGTAGCGCTTAATGGTACGCGCTTGCGCAATAAATTCTTCTTCGCCGCCTTTCAGCGAAATGGAATTCACCACGCATTTGCCCTGTACACATTTTAAGCCCGCTTCTATGATTTCCCATTTAGAACTATCAATCATGATAGGCACTCGAGCTATATCAGGCTCTGCAGCGACAAGGTTCAAGAATGTCGTCATGGCTTCTACCCCATCGATCATTCCTTCGTCCATATTGATATCAATGATTTGCGCACCGCCCTCTACCTGGTCGCGTGCAACATCTAATGCTTCGTCGAAATTGCGCTCTTTAATNAGGCGCAAGAATTTTTTAGAACCCGTAACATTAGTGCGTTCGCCTACGTTTACAAAATTGGTATCAGGCGTAATGACTAACGGCTCTAAACCCGAAAGACGCATAGGTCGATTTGGAAGATTATGCGACATAGGTACGGGGNTTGTAGTTTTTTGCCAATTCAGCNATGGCCGCAATGTGCGCAGGAGAAGTNCCGCAACAACCGCCGATAATATTAATAAGATTCAATTCCAAATAGTCCTTAATCTGAGCCGCCATTTGATCCGCAGTCTCGTCGTATTCGCCAAAAGCGTTGGGTAATCCTGCGTTGGGGTGTGCGCTGACTGCAAAAGGCGCTTTAGCATCTAAGGTCTG
>JGI26086J50260_1001691_pt1 | contig 12586 bp, 10 predicted proteins | sample SaaInl3SG_22_DNA_FD_50260 | JGI IMG/M metagenome (IMG submission 50260)
ATGGCGGTGCTCTACCGAACCAACTCATTGACGCCACCCCTGGAAGCCGAACTAAAGAGTCAGCTAATTCCCTATGCCGTTATCGGTGGTTTGAAGTTCTTTGAGCGCAAGGAAATCAAGGACGCGCTTGGCTACCTTTCAGCGATTTCAAACGGCAGAGATGATGAAGCGGTCAGACGAGTTATCAACACTCCGGCCCGCGGCATTGGGCAAAAAACAGAGCTAAAGATTGCTCAGCTAGCGCGCGACAACCAAATTAGTTTCAGGCAGGCGCTGCTCTACTCAAGTGACATGGGTCTAGGTCCTAAGCTAACTGCAGCGGTGCAGGGCTTTGGCGAGCTGCTGAACGAGCTCGAGGCAATGACTGCCACCGATGGACCAGCTGATGTGCTGAAGGTTGCTCTGACCAGGTCTGGCTATCGTAATGAGCTAGAGATTTCCAGGGATCCTCAAGACGAGGCCCGGGTCGAAAACCTCGATGCACTGCTGGGTCAACTCTACGAATGGCAAGCGATGTATCCGGAGGGAACCGTAGCCGACTACTTGGCTGAGGTGACGCTAGCTGCAGCCGCAGATGAGATTGAAGACGAATCCGGAAGCTTGTCTCTGATGACCCTGCACACGGCAAAGGGACTCGAATACCAGGTCGTGTTCATGATTGGGCTTGAGCAGGGAACCCTGCCTCACATTCGCGCATTCGATGAACCGGGTGGACTGCAGGAAGAGCGCAGGCTGATGTACGTGGGAATGACCAGGGCCAGGGAGCAGCTCTTCATCTCTCACGCGCTGCAGCGCACTCTTTTTGGCAATACCTCCGGGTTCATGGCCTCAATGTTCTTGGCGGACATTCCCCAAGAGCTTGTGGAGGCTGAAGGAACTGAGCGTTCGATTTCCAGCACCGCGAGCCGTCCGGATCGGCCATCGCCTAGTTGGAAGGGCGCCATCAATACCCCAAGTGCGCTTCGGGATAATAAGGACCTTGAATTGGCGGTCGGTGACAAGGTCAATCACGACACTTTTGGCAACGGGCAAGTCATCACCGTCTCTGGCACAAACCCTAGACAAACAGCCGAGGTTCGGTTTGATTCTGGCGTGACCAAGCGGCTCTTGGTGAAAATGGCACCAATAACCAAGCTCTAAGTTCAAATTAGGTTTTTTGAATCGCTAGACTTGTGTGGTTGAACGTTGGCTCAAGAACTGAAAGACCACTGTGGATCTATTTGAATATCAAGCCCGCGACCTTTTTGAAAACTACGGAGTTCCAGTTTTACAAGGTCGAATCGCCGATACACCTGAAGAAGCTGAAGCTGCAGCTGCCGCAATTGGCGGCACNGTTGTTGTCAAAGCNCAGGTAAAAACTGGAGGGCGCGGCAAGGCCGGTGGCGTTAAAGTCGCTCACAGTCCCCAGGAAGCAAAAGAAAAGGCCGAGGAAATCCTCGGGCTGGACATCAAGGGTCACGTCGTCAAGCGCGTAATGATTGCTCAGGGAGCGAAGATTGCTCAGGAGTTCTACTTTTCAGTCTTGCTAGACCGCTCAAACAGAACCTTCCTGTCGCTTTGCTCGGTAGAGGGTGGTATGGAGATTGAGCAGCTTGCAGTTGAGCGCCCAGAGGCGCTGGCTCGGATTCCAGTTTCTGCGGTAAGTGGAATCGACAAGGCCAAGGCCGTCGAGATCACCAAAGCCGGTGGCTTCCCAGACGAACTGGTTGATGCCGTGAGCGACGTGATCGTGAAGCTTTATGAAGTCTTTGAAAAAGAAGACGCGACTCTAGTTGAGGTGAACCCACTGGTTCTAACCGAGGACGGCCAGATTCTTGCCCTGGACGGCAAGGTCACTCTGGATGAGAACGCTGACTTCCGTCACGAGCGCGATCAGATGGAGCGCGATGCGTTGGATCCATTGGAGGCCAAGGCCAAGGCAATGGACTTGAACTACGTGAAGCTTGATGGCGAAGTTGGAATCATTGGAAACGGTGCCGGACTTGTGATGTCGACCTTGGATGTCGTTGCCTATGCCGGCGAAAGCCACGGTGGCGTAAAGCCAGCTAACTTCCTTGACATCGGTGGGGGAGCATCAGCCGAGGTCATGGCAGCAGGACTCGACGTAATCTTGAATGACCCACAGGTCAAGAGCGTGTTCGTAAACGTATTCGGTGGAATCACCGCCTGTGACGCCGTTGCAAACGGAATTGTTGGTGCGCTAAACACTCTTGGTTCAAAGGCATCCAAGCCATTGGTCGTGCGGCTCGACGGCAACAATGTCGACGAAGGTCGAACCATTCTGAAGGAATTCAACCACCCACTGGTGGCGCTGGCAGACACCATGGATGGTGGCGCGAGCACCGCAGCCGAGCTGGCGAACAGGTAAGAAAGTAAATCATGGCAATTTTTCTAAACTCAGATTCCCGCATCATGTTCAGGGCATGACTGGTGCTGAAGGAATGAAGCACACCCAGCGCATGCTGGCAGGTGGCTCAAACATCGTCGGCGGTGTAAACCCAAGAAAAGCGGGAGAGACCGTAGCGGTTGAGGGCAAGTCACTGCCGGTATTCGGCACAGTTCAAGAGGCAATGGCTGAAACAGGGGCAAACGTCTCTGTTATTTTCGTGCCACCAGCTTTTGCAAAGGCGGCAATTATCGAAGCAATTGATGCCGAGATTCCGTTGGCCGTTGCAATCACCGAGGGCATTCCAGTTCACGACTCAGCATCTGCTTGGGCCTACAACGTTGAGAAGGGGCTAAAGACCAGGCTTATTGGTCCTAACTGCCCTGGAATCATCAGCCCGGGCCAGTCAAATGCTGGAATTACTCCATGGAACATCACCGGACAGGGTCCAATTGGGCTTGTTTCCAAGTCNGGAACTCTGACCTATCAGATGATGTTTGAGCTTCGCGACATCGGATTCACAACCGGTATNGGAATCGGTGGCGACCCAGTCATCGGTACCACCCACATCGATGCGCTTGAGGCCTTTGAGAATGATCCAGAGACCAAGGCGATTGTGTTGATTGGTGAAATCGGTGGTGACAGCGAGGAAAAGGCTGCTGAGTANATTTCCAAGCACGTTACCAAGCCAGTCGTTGCATACGTTGCCGGGTTTACAGCTCCAGAGGGCAAGACCATGGGTCACGCCGGTGCGATTGTTTCTGGGTCTGCNGGAACTGCTCAGGCAAAGAAAGAAGCATTTGAGGCCGTTGGCGTAAAGGTTGGAAAGACTCCTTCAGAGACCGCCAGCTTGATGCGCGATATCATCGCAAACCTATAGCGAGCCGTGAATCGGGGGCTTAGTTTCGCCATAGCCGCACTGCAGGCACTGATTATCATTGCCACGGTGGTCGGCATCATTGTTGCCCCGCTNACACTTGCCTGGTTCATTGAGGGCGACGGCCAAATTGAATGGATCGTTGCTCTGAAAGTGGCGGTCTACGCCTTCTTGCTTGCTTGCGGCGTCCCGATTGGTTTCGCTAGCGGTCAGATAGTCGGTTTTAGTTTTGATGCCTTCTACATGACAGCGTTGCCGCTTGGACTGACAATGGTCATCGCCATGATGGCGATCAGAATTGGTCACCGCCTCTCAGCTTCAAGCTCGCTCTGCCAGCATGGCTAGGCGGTGCTGTTGCATTTGGCGGAATCAGTTACGGGCTGAGCGCTCTGGCGGCAGACCCCGCGGTTTTGGTCGATCAGTACGCCCCCATTTACATCCCAGCGCTTCTGTTTGGATCACTGCTCGTGATTGCTTCAGTTTCTGGACCTAGATTCGAGCTCTTCGAAGGAGCAAACGGCCCAGAGGCCAAGGAACGAATTTGGCTTAGATCGCTGGCTGCCAGCGCCTACTCAAAACTCCACTGGTCCATTAGGACTGCCCTCAACCCTGGCGTTCGGGTTGGCCTGTCAGTTGTTGCGACTCTGATCTTGACTAGCTCGGTGTTGATTGCGCTGGCGCTTGGATTCGGCTGGGTGCAGGTGATCGGCTTCTATCAGGGGTTGGGCTTGAGCGTTCTTGGCGGCGTAATGCTGACCCTGGGGCAATTGGCGGTGCTGCCAAACCTGATTGTTTACGGGGCTGCTTGGATTTCTGGAGCAGGATTCGCAATCGGCAACGGCTCCTACGTCTCGCCATTTGCAACTGAACTTGGGCCGATCCCGGCACTGCCGTATTCGCAGCAGTTCCGGTCGGCGGTTCCGAACGCGGCCTGCTGTTTATTTTGGTCCCAATAATCGCATCGCTTTTGGCAACTCTGTTTGTTGCAAAGCACGCCGATCAGTTGCGCTGGGAGTACGGCACAAGGCTCACCGGTGCATTGTCACTGTCCTTTGTCGCAGCACTCTCGGCAAGCATTGTGACCTTCCTGATCAGCTCGCTGGCATCTGGAAGCTTTGGTCCCGGCAGGCTCGGTCTAGTTGGCGCCGATTCTGTGGTGTTCTCGGCAGTGATATTCGTGGAGGTCTTGATTCCAAGCTTCATTGCGGCCCTTGTTATCGCTAAGCCTTACACCGATGCATCTGAGCGAAAGTAGACTTTAGCGATGCTCTCGGTTGTTGTTCTCGTTTCTGGTTCTGGCTCGAACCTTCAGGCGCTGCTTAAGCAAGCGGCAAACCCTCTTTTCCCCGCCAAAGTCCTCGCAGTCGGCTCAGACCGTGCCTGCGCGGGGCTTGAGCATGCTGAGCAGTTTGGTGTCCCAACCTTTGTGGTCGAACCCTCGCAGTTCGATTCCAAGCAGGCCTGGGGCGATGTGTTGCTTCAAAGCATTGAGTTTCAAAAGCCAGACCTTGTGATTTTGGCAGGGTTCATGAAAATTCTTCCCGCGAATGTTGTGAAGGCTTTGAGCCCGAGGCTGATAAACATGCACCCATCGCTGCTCCCAGAATTTCCTGGAGCGCATGCGGTCAGAGACGCTCTGGCTGCCGGCGCTACTAAGACTGGCGCGACAATTCATTTTGTTGACGAAGGCGTCGACACCGGCAAAGTAATTGTTCAAGAGGAGCTCTTGATTCCCGCGGGGATCAGCGAAGTCGATTTGCACGAGCAAATCAAAACCATTGAGCGCAAGCAGTTGGTCCAGCTTGTCAGCGACATCGCAACTGGCAAGGTAAAGATAAGTGGAGAAGCAAGTAATGCATGACAACGTCAAAATCAACCGGGCGCTGATTTCGGTATCTGACAAGACCGGACTGATTGAATTGGCTACCGCGCTCAATGCGGCAGGCGTGCAAATGGTTTCGACTGGTTCAACGGCTAAGCAGATTGCTGCGGCAGGCTTCGACGTGACCGAAGTCAAAGAGGTCACCGGGTTTCCAGAATCGCTAGATGGCAGGGTCAAGACCCTGCATCCAGCCATTCACGGTGGAATTCTTGCCGACCTCAGGAATGAAAAGCACCAGCAAGAGCTGCGCGAGCACTCAATCAAGCCATTCGAGCTGGTCGTAGTGAATCTTTATCCATTTGTGGAGACAGTCGCCGCCGGCGCCCAGGGCGAAGCTGTGATTGAGCAGATTGATATCGGGGGACCGGCGATGGTTCGCGCCAGCGCCAAGAACCACGCAAATGTTGCAATTGTTGTTGATCCATCCGATTACGCAACGGTTATCGAAGCTGTCAATGGCGCAGGAACGCCTCTGTCACTGCGCAGGCAGCTCGCGCATAAGGCGTTTGCTCACACTGCCAGCTACGACTCGGCGGTAGCCAACTGGTTCGCTCAAGAATTGGCTGGAGAGCAGGCCCCCACGACAGTGAACCTAAGCCTCGAAAAACTGCAGGATCTTAGATACGGGGAGAACTCCCACCAGTCCGCTGCCATCTACGCCGACTCAACTGCCGCTGGAATTGCAGCTGCGACTCAGCACTCTGGCAAAGACATGAGCTACAACAATTTTGTTGATGCAGATGCCGCGTTGCGCGCTGCGCATGACTTCTCAAGTCCTGCTGTTGCGATCATTAAGCACGCAAACCCCTGTGGAGTGGCGGTCGGGACCAACATTGCCAAGGCTTATTCGGCAGCTCACGCAACCGACCCTGTTTCTGCATTCGGTGGAGTTATCGCAGCGAACCAAGAAGTGAGCCTAGAAATGGCCGAGGCTGTTGCAGAGGTGTTCACGGAGGTGATCATTGCACCCGGCTACCAAGCTGATGCCCTAGAGGTTTTAAAGAAGAAAAAGAACCTACGAATCCTAGAGTTGGCAGGTCCATACCTTCGACCAGAACAGGAATATCGCCAGGTCTCAGGCGGCATGCTAATTCAGCAGTCGGACGGGTTCGATCAGTTCAGCTCCGATAGCTGGCAGCTAGTTTCTGGCGAACCGGTTGACGCTGAAACAATGCGCGATCTTGAGTTTGCTTGGATCGCCTGTCGGTCGGTGAAGTCCAATGCCATTTTGCTGGCAAAGAACTTGGCTGCGGTTGGAATCGGCATGGGGCAGGTCAACAGGCTCGACTCCTGCCGGCTAGCGGTCAGCCGTGCCGGGGAGAGGATAACTGGTTCAGTTGCGGCGTCGGACGCCTTTTTCCCGTTCGCCGACGGTCTCCAGGTTTTGCTTGATGCTGGAATCTCGGCTGTTGTTCAGCCTGGCGGAAGCGTTAGGGACGAAGAGGTAATTGCTGCTGCGAATGCAGCTGGTATCAGCATGTATTTCACGGGTGAGCGACACTTTTTCCACTAGAAATTATTGTTGCCTGGACGGTGTTATTCTGTAGGGCTGCCTGAAATCCAAAGGTGGCGGAGGATTTAATGCAGCAGTCAGAATTGGGAACCGTCAGGACTCTCTGGCGTCTTGTCCCATTTGCGAGAAGAGCGCTAGGGCGAATCTCGCTTGGCATTATCGCGGCTATCGCCGCGCACCTGGTCGCGCTTTCAATTCCACAATTTCTCCAAAGCTTGGTGAACTCACTCGTGGATGGCGGCATTGATGCACTGCTGCCCGCCGTCGGTCTGATCCTGCTGTTGGGTGTGCTGGAAGCCCTGTTTGTTTTGCTCAGGCGCTGGCTGGTGCTAACTCCCGGCACGTTCGTAGAGGCGGACATGCGCAACACGCTGTTTGCTAAGTTGCAGGATTTGCCGGTGGCATTTCATGACCGCTGGCCATCAGGGCAGTTGCTCTCTAGGGCTGTTGCAGACCTTGGGCTGATCAGGCGCTGGTTGAGCTTTGGAATTGTGCTGCTAATTGCAAACTTCATCACTCTGGTTGTGGGCCTAATCATCCTGTTCACCTACAACTTCTACCTCGGCTTAATCTTCACCGTGGCATCAGTGCCTATTTGGATAGTGGGCTTCAAGTTTGAGCGCAAGTTCGGCACTATTGCCAGGCTTGCGCAGGACCAGTCCGGTGATTTAGCGACCAGGGTTGAGGAGTCGGTTCACGGTGTTCGAGTCCTGAAGTCCTTTGGTCGCGGTGGCTTCGCTGCGGATCAGTTCGCCTCTCAGGCCTCGGAGCTGAAAACTACGGAAATCACCAAGGCCAAGGCGATCGCAAACATCTGGCTTTACTTGATCCTGATCCCTGAGGCAGCACTTGGATTGGCGCTATTTGCGGGTGTCTGGTTTGCCGCCAATGACCAAATGAGTGTTGGAACCCTGGTGGCGTTTGTGGCAACAGCGATGGTGCTGCGCTGGCCCACCGAGTCTCTTGGCTTCCTGCTCGGCATGACCCTTGAGGCAAAAACCGCTACCGCTCGCTTTTACGAAGTGCTGGACGAGCCAGATTTGATCTCAGACCCCAAGAGCCCTAAGACCATCGCAGAACCCAAGGGGCTACTCGAGTTTCACGATGTTCACTTCCGTTATCCGGACGCGTCGGCTGATTCACAGGACCTAATCAATGGCGTGAACCTGCGGCTGGAGCCTGGCCAATCAGTTGCCCTGATCGGGTTGACCGGTTGTGGCAAGAGCACCCTGACCGCACTGACCACAAGACTCTACGAGGTTTCCTCGGGTTCGATCACGATTGATGGCGTGGACATCCGAGACCTAACCAGGTGGGACCTCAGAAGTCAGATAGCCATGGCCTTTGAAGAAGCGACACTCTTTTCTTCCTCCGTGCGTGACAACGTGCTGCTGGGAAGTAACGAGAAAAGCGAAAATGACCTGCTGCAGGCCATTGAGATTGCTCAGGCCCAATTCGTGTATGAGCTCCCAAATGGCCTGGACACCGCTATCGGTGAAGAGGGCCTAAGTCTTTCCGGAGGTCAGCGTCAGCGGCTGGCGCTAGCCAGGGCCGTTGCTGCCAACCCGCGCATTTTGGTTCTAGATGACCCACTATCTGCTGTGGATGTTGACACCGAAGCAATGGTGGAAGAAGCCCTTAGGCATGTTCTAACAAAAACCACTGCTCTAATTGTTGCCCACCGTCCCTCAACTGTGATGTTGGCGGACAAGGTGGCACTTATGCAGGACGGAAAAATATCGGCTTTTGGAACACACAAGGAGCTGCTGGCATCCAGCGCTCACTATCGCCATGTGATCACTTCACTGGACGAAGAGAATAAGCAGCGGGAGGTGAACCTGTGAGCCTCTATGGAACAAACAACGAAGAGAAGTCCGATCTAAACAAGGAAGAGTCAAGGTTTATCAGGCAGCGCTCCAGAAAGCTCCTTGGTTCGCTGCTGTTGCCACTTCGAGCAAGACTGTGGCTGGCAGTAATAATGATCTTGTTTTCGACCGCACTTCGAGTTGCCGGGCCGGCCCTGATTGCGGTTGGAATTGACTGGGCCCTGCCGAGGGCAATCAATAACGACCTGATGCCACTTTGGATGGTGGTCGGCGCCTACCTGTTGGCGGCGGCAGTTGGAGCAGTCACGGTCTACTTCTTCCTGACCCTGACGGCCAAGATTGCCCAGGCAATGCTCTTTGACCTTCGTAATCGGATGTTTGTTCACACCCAAAAACTGTCGGTTGAATTCCATGAGCGCTACACCGCTGGCCGAGTTATCGCCAGGCAGACTTCGGATCTGGAGTCAATTTCTGAGTTGCTTTCAGGTGGCCTGTCAGAGCTCGTGGTCGGCTTGATCTTCATGATCTTCACCGCCGGAGCATTGTTGGTGCTTGACCCTATTAGCTTCCTGGTGTTGGCGTGTGCCCTGGTGCCACTTCTGATTTTGACCAGGTGGTTCCAGGTGAATACCAACCGCGGCTTTAGAGCGCAGCGAGTTGCGTCTTCAACCCTGATTCAAAACTTTGTAGAGACCATGACAGGTGTTCGAGCAGTCAAGGCCTTCCGAAAGGAAAAGGACAACGAGCAACACTTTGGTGGGCTGGTGGAGACCTATCGCAAACTAAATGCACGCTTGATCCAGCTGTTCGGCATCTATGACCCCGGACTAATCCTGATCGGAAACGCCACAGTGGCTGCAGTGCTCTTGGTTGGCGGCTTCCGGGTACTAGACGGGACGCTGGGAATCGGCGTCCTAACAGCTGCGATTCTCTATGCCAGAAGGTTCTTTGACCCAATGGAGCAGATTGCAATCTTCTACAACTCTTACCAGTCGGCGTCTTCGGCACTGGAGAAAATTTCCGGCGTACTGCAAGAAGAGCCATCGGTTCCGGAGCCAGAGAACCCGGTAGTGATTCAACCAGGCACAAGGGAAGGTCAGCTTTGACTCGGTTCACTTCCAGTATGCGACTGGGGACCAGGTACTCAAGCCCTTTAGCCTGGAGATTCCAGCCGGTCAAACCATTGCGCTGGTTGGTACAACCGGTGCTGGTAAGTCAACGCTAGCCAAGTTAATTTCGAGGTTCTATGACCCGACTCAGGGCGTTGTGAAACTTGATGACACGGACCTGCGGGACATATCAAATGGTGACCTCCGCCGAGAGATAGTCATGGTTACCCAAGAGGCCTACCTCTTCACTGGCTCGGTAGCCGAGAACATCCAGCTCGGAAAGCCCGGTGCGTCGATGGAGGAAGTTGAGCAGGCAGCCAAGGCTGTTGGGGCTCATGATTTCATCTTGAAGCTTCCAAATGGCTACGACACCGACGTGAACAAGCGCGGCGGCAGGGTCAGCAGCGGCCAAAGGCAGCTGATTTCCTTCGCTCGAGCATTCCTGGCTAACCCAGCCGTGTTGATCTTGGATGAGGCAACTAGTTCGCTGGACATTCCATCTGAGGCAATGGTTCAGAAGGGACTAAAGACATTGCTGTCAGGTCGAACTGCTGTGATTATCGCCCACCGGCTTTCAACGGTTGCGATTGCCGACCGGGTGCTGGTTATGGAACACGGCTCAATCATTGAGGATGGAACCCCGGAGCAACTGGTTGCCGCCGGCGGCAAGTTTTCGAAGCTTTATAAGGCCTGGCGCGAGTCGCTGGTTTGACCCAAATTACCTAAGTGGCCGGCACGCTGTAGGCTAGGGGCGGCTATTTAGCGCAGTTGGCGCAGGTTTATCAGGAGAATAATGAGCAAAATAAAAGTTGTAGGAAAAGTTGTTGAGCTAGACGGCGATGAGATGACTCGCATCATCTGGCAAGACATCAAGGACAAGCTGATCATGCCGTTCATTGATGTAGACATCGAGTACTTTGACCTTTCCGTTGAGAACCGTGACGCTACCGACGACCAGGTCACAATTGACGCAGCTCACGCAATTCGCGAGCACGGTGTTGGCGTTAAGTGCGCAACAATCACCCCTGACGAAGCCAGGGTAGAAGAATTTGAACTGAAGAAAATGTGGCGATCGCCAAACGGCACCATTCGAAACATTCTTGATGGTGTTGTGTTCAGGGAGCCAATCATCATCTCGAACGTGCCGCGCCTGGTTCCTGGCTGGACCAAGCCAATCATCATTGGACGTCACGCACACGGAGACCAGTACAAGGCAACTGACATCAAGATTCCGGGCAAGGGAACCGTGACCATGACCTGGACCCCTGCCGATGGTTCCGAGCCACAGACCATGACAATCGCTGACTTCCCTGAAAACGGCGGTGTTGCGATGGGTATGTACAACTACATGGATTCGATTCGTGACTTCGCAAGGGCATCTTTCAACTATGGCCTTGCTAGAAACTACCCGGTCTACATGTCGACCAAGAACACCATCCTTAAGGCCTACGACGGAGCATTCAAGGATGCCTTCGAAGAGGTTTTCCAGGCTGAGTATGCAGATCGTTTTGCTGCTGCTGGCCTCACCTACGAGCACCGCCTGATCGACGACATGGTTGCTGCTGCTTTGAAGTGGGAAGGTGGCTACGTTTGGGCCTGTAAGAACTATGACGGAGACGTCCAGTCCGACACTGTTGCCCAGGGGTTTGGATCTCTTGGTCTGATGACTTCAGTATTGACCACACCAGATGGCAAAGTTGCTCTAGCTGAGGCGGCTCACGGAACGGTTACCCGCCACTACCGTGCACACCAGCGCGGCGAGAAGACCTCGACCAACCCAATTGCATCCATCTTTGCTTGGACTAGGGGTCTCATGCACCGTGCCAAGCTAGATAACACCCCAGAGGTCGCAAAGTTTGCTCAGACCCTCGAGGACGTAATTATCGAGACCGTGGAGAGCGGCAAGATGACCAAGGACCTGGCCGCGCTTGTTGGCAAGGAACAGGCTTGGCAGTCCACTGAAGAGTTCATGGCATCACTTGCCGAGAACCTTCAGGCAAAAATGGCCTAAAACTAACCCGCCGCTTCGGCTGTGGAAAACTCCCTGCAGGAAACTGCAGGGAGTTTTAGTTTGTGCGGATGAAACTTCAATCATTTATCTCGCTTTCTCTGTCCATGCTGCTAGCGCTTTCTGTCAGCCCTGCAATTGCTGAGGAGTGCCCCAACGGCATTTGCGAAGTCGTCTTCGAATCAACCGGCAATGGCGTCTACTTTGAGACTCCGGCCAATGCCCAAAACCTCACGTTTGTGGTTTCAGGTGCAGCCGGCGGTCGCGGAGGTAACGGCGGCCGGGTGACTGGCTCGTTTCTGGAGGCTCCAGTTGGTTTTTGGGTTTACGTTGGCGGTGAGGGCCTGATTGGGGCCGAGGCAGCCGGTGGCTTCAATGGTGGTGGCCGAGCAGGGGGCACTCGCGGAAACGAAGGTTCCGGTGGTGGTGCTAGCGATATTCGAACCAGCAACAGTGTCAATGATCGAATTGTTGTAGCCGGCGGTGGCGGAGGTGGCGGCGGCTATGCCGGCGCAGCAGGAGGCGTTGGCGGCAATCTGGTTGCGGCTGAGGGNGGTTCTGGGCAGGGCACCGGAGGCGGCGGAGGCGGCACCAATTCTGGTGGCTACGCTGGATCCTCCAATGGCGGCAGTGCAGCCTCGTCGGGATCCTTTGCAGTTGGTGGCACTGGCGGAAGCAGTTGGAACGCTGGTGGCGGTGGCGGTGGCGGCGGCTGGTATGGCGGTGGCGGCGGGGGAGCTGACGACGATTCGTGTTGTTCTGACGCTGGCGGCGGCGGAGGAGGGTCCTCGTACGCAGCCACGAATTTGGTTACCGACATCGTCCACGAAGCTGGAGTTCAGGCAGGTAGCGGTTCAGTGATCATTCGCTACGAACTTGTTTCTGAAATCACATCGCTAGTTGTTACCCAGCAGAGCTCGATGCTTCTAGAGGTGGCGGTGACTGTAACGGGGAGTTTTGTGCCCAGCGTTGCGGACCTGATGTT
>JGI26086J50260_1001695_pt1 | contig 12564 bp, 8 predicted proteins | sample SaaInl3SG_22_DNA_FD_50260 | JGI IMG/M metagenome (IMG submission 50260)
AAAACAAAAAAAGCCCTCCATTATAGAGGGCTAAAGTTTCAGAAATAACTCCCGAACCAATTTCTAAATCTAAATTACTTGCTATAGGCATCTGAGTGCACTTTCGCAACTGCCCTACCTGAGGGATCATTCATGTTTTTAAACGCTTCATCCCATTCCAATGCTATAGGTGTGCTACAAGCCACAGAAGGCACAGATGGAACGCAAAGCGCCGCAGCATCTGAGGGAAAATGAGATTCAAATATAGACCTGTAATAAAATTCTTCTTTAGATGTAGGGGTTTGCAATGGGAACCTATAAGACGCGTTGGCCAACTGCTCATCCGTAACAGCTTCTGCAACAACTTCTTTTAGGGTGTCTATCCAATCGTATCCAACACCATCAGAAAATTGTTCTTTTTGACGCCAGGCAACAGATTCTGGCAAATATGCTTCAAAAGCCTTACGCAGCACCCATTTCTCCATGCGCTCCCCATTAATCATTTTGTCTTTTGGGTTAATTCTCATGGCCACATCCATGAATTCTTTATCCAAGAATGGCACCCTTCCTTCAATTCCCCAAGCAGCCAATGATTTGTTGGCACGAAGGCAGTCATACATATGAAGTTTGTCTAATTTACGAACGGTTTCCTCGTGAAAATCTTTAGCAGACGGCGCCTTATGAAAGTAAAGGTACCCACCAAAAAGCTCGTCGGCGCCCTCGCCAGACAACACCATTTTAATACCCATAGATTTAATCACCCTAGCCATAAGATACATAGGCGTAGAAGCTCTAATGGTGGTAATATCATAGGTTTCTAAGTTGTAAATCACATCCTTAATAGCATCTAAACCCTCTTGGATGGTAAACTTTATTTCATGGTGTACCGTACCAATATGATCGGCCACTTTCCTTGCTGCTGCTAAATCTGGAGAGCCTTCTAAGCCTACAGAGAAAGAGTGTAATTGAGGCCACCAAGCGTCTGTAGTATCTCCCGACTCAATCCTTTTTTGGGCGTATTTTTTGGCTATCGCAGACGTCACTGAAGAGTCTAAACCCCCAGATAAAAGCACTCCATAAGGAACGTCAGACATGAGCTGTCTGTGCACCGCCGCTTCCAAAGCATCTTTAATCTCCTGAATACTGGTTTCATTGTCCTTTACTGCCTCATAGTCCATCCATTCTCTTTCGTACCACCTNACCATTTCACCATCACTGGAATGCATATAATGACCTGGAGGGAATAATGCTATTTTAGAGCACACCCCTTCCAATGCTTTTAATTCAGAAGCCACATAAAANGTGCCGTGAATATCCCATCCAATATACAATGGNATAATCCCCATATGATCCCTGGCAATAAAATATTCATCTTTTTGTGCGTCGTAAATCGCAAAGCCAAAAATTCCATTCAACTCATCTAGGAAAGACACTCCTTTTTCTTGGTAGAGTGCCAAAATAACTTCACAATCGGACTGTGTTTTAAAATCGTATTTGCCCTCAAATTGAGCCCTTAACTCACGGTGGTTGTATATCTCTCCATTGGCTGCCAATACCAAAGAACCGTCTGCATTGAGCAGTGGCTGCTTTCCAGAAGCTGGATCTACAATAGCCAATCGTTCATGGGCCATAATCGCATTCTCATGGTCATAAATACCACTCCAATCCGGACCTCTGTGACGAATTTTTTTAGACATTTCTAACAACTGAGGCCTTAAATCTCCAGCAGTTTGTTTTAAATCAAAGGCACATACAATACCACACATAATTGTTATTTATTTAATGAGACAACAAAAATGAACAAAAACATTAATTTATAAAACCAAAAAGATCTATTTAATTACAATTTATTACTTTAATAGATCAATTAGCATAAAATAGATAGCAAATAAGCTTATAACAGCTTAGTGAACTTACATTTGAAAGCTGCGCTTTCAATATTCGTTTTAAATGCGGAACTTAGTATCCTAAATTTTAATACAAAAAAGTAAACACCAATAAAACACTCATTATGAAAACAAACTTATTTTACAGCCTTTGCCTTTTTAGTCTCCTATGGAGCAGCAACCTAAGTGCTCAAGACTTTGGGAAATTAGACGCAAGCCCTATGGACATTGCCTGGTTTCCTGCGAAACACATGGACGCCAACAAAAAAATGAGGGTTATTTACAACAGACCTCAACTGAAAAGTAGGTCGTTAAGTACCTTAGCACCTAATGGCGCTGTTTGGAGAACAGGTGCCAACGAAGCCTCTGAAATTACTTTCTACCAAGATGTAGTGTTTGGTGGTGAAAACGTGAAAGCAGGTACCTATGCTTTGTTTACTATTCCTGGTGAAAATAGCTGGACCATCATTTTAAATAGCAATCTCAATCAATGGGGGTCTTACTCTTATGACGAAAAAGCAGACGTTTTAAGGGTTAAAGCCATTGTCAGTGAAGATTCAGAGGCTTTAGAGTATTTTAGCATGGTATTCCATGAGGAAAATGACAACCTACAATTGTCAATGGGCTGGAACACCACAAGGGTTCACTTACCCATTTCAATGCAGTAGCATCCTATCTAACAATAAAAAAAGGCGCTTTAAAAGCGCCTTTTTTTATAGCTATAAGTAAGCCAATTTATTCGTGCACCAATTCTCCTCCCACATAGGTCCTGTAAACTTGCGTATTAGGGACTTCGATTAAAGGCACTTCCATCATATCTTGCTGGTACAAGACAAAATCTGCCATTTTACCTACTGAAATACTCCCGCGTTCTGCTTCTTGAAAATTCGAATAAGCCGCCCACAAGGTCATCCCTTTTAAAGTTTCTTCTCTAGTCAAGCCATCTTGAATCTGAAAACCACCCTCAGGATAACCCGAAGTATCTTGCCTGGCTGTTGCTGCTAAAAAAGTCAAGAAAGGGCTAACCTGCTCTACAGGAAAATCTGTACCAAGAGCTATTGTTCCAGCCTTGTCTAACAATGTCTTAAAAGCGTAAGCCCCTGCCATTCGTTTTGAACCCAGACGGTCTTCTGCCCAGTACATGTCTGAGGTTGCATGGGTGGGTTGTACTGAAGGGATAATCCCCCCATTAAAATAATCAAAATCTTGAGGACTGATAATTTGAGCGTGTTCTACTTTCCACCGCTTGTCAGTAGTTCCTACTAGTGCCTCTGCATAGGCACGAAGTACTACAATGTTTGCAGAGTCTCCAATAGCATGGGTATTCATCTGATAATCAGTGGCTGCAATTCTTTTGGCCAAAGCTTCAATCTCTTTAACACCTGTGACCATAGCACCAAAGTGGTGGTCTCTATCTGAATAAGCTTCCCTAAGGGTAGCTCCCCTAGATCCAAGCGCTCCGTCTGCATATACTTTGACACTCCCCACCCTAAGTCTTGGAGTCTCAATAACACCTTTAGGCAAGAAGTAATCTAAATTTTCTGGACTGTTACTCACCATGGCATAAATCCTCATTTTAAGGTCTCCCGTTTGGTGTAAACTGTCTATGATTTCTATGACATCCCTATTCAAACCAGCGTCATTTACAGTGGTTAACCCGTAAGAAAAGGCAATACGCTGTGCGTCTTTTAAGGCGGTAACTATATCTTGTACCGTTGGCTTTGGCATAACAGCGTCTACGAGTGCCATTGGATTGTCTACCAATATCCCTATAAGTGTGCCATTTTCCTTTTCTATACTCCCTCCAACTACCTCAGTATCTATAGTAATTCCAGCTAAATCCAATGCGGCCTGGTTCACTAAATACGCATGTCCGTCTACCCGTTCTAAGGCAACTGGTGTATCTGGAAACAAGGCGTCCAATGCATCTTTAGTAGGGTATTTTTTTTCTTCCCAGTCATTCTGATCCCATCCCCTACCTCTAATAAATACTGCAGGTTTCTCGTCGTGGAATGCCACTACCCTGTCCAGTACTTCTTGGTAACTTTTTGTCCCCACCAAGTCTACCACTTGTTGGTTTTGCCCCAAACCGTAGAAATGACAATGGGCGTCAATCAATCCGGGCGTAACGGCTTTACCTTGGGCATCTATAACATTTGAAGCTTTATACTGCTTTTGGAGCGTTTCTGTCTCACCTACAGCAACAAAACGACCCTGGTGTACGGCAAAAGCAGTAGCGGTCTTTTGAGCATCATCTACAGTATAAACTTTGGCGTTCACCACCAAAAGGTCTACAGACTCTTTAGGGCTACAGCCAACGGCTAGTGCAGTAATTGCAATAAAAAATAAAGATTTGTACAATGTCATGTTATAGGGGTTTGGTTTAATAATTTAAATACACTGCTAAAAGCAACTAAAGATAGGGAACTGAGGTCAAAAAGAAAACCTATAAATCAAATCGGTACTGTGCTCCTGCCATTACAATCCTCGGGGGAGCAACAAAACCAGACCAGAGTGCATAGGTACTGCCTGTGAGGTTACTGCCTTTGACAAAAACAGACAGCCTTTCATTGGCCTGATAATACAATTGAGCGTCTAATCTGTGAAATCCTGGCAATTCGAAAACTTCAGAAGGCAATGGTCCAGGAACAACAAATTGCACCATCTGACTGGACCTGGCAGTCCTCACTCCTGTATGATTCCAGGAGCCATTTAATGTAAATCGGGTTAAAAAGTCGTATTCCAACTGAATTCTCGCGCTTTCTTTGGGTAAATGCCAAGCCTCTTGGGCTGATGCGCTAGTATAATTAAAACGGTGGTAGTGTCCAGAAAGGCTTAAGCCCTGCAATGGAGCAGCTGCTATAGAAACGCCCAAGCGCTGGGTATCTATTGCATCATAGACCACCTCAAAACTATTGCCATAATTAAATTGTTTCTCAAATGTATTTAAATAATTCTTGGGATTCTGAACAAACAATGCCTGGTTGTTTGTGCTGTTTTCCATCCAGGACAAGGCGTAAGAAAAAGCAGNCCCCCCTCCTTTTATACCTAATTCAAATGCATAACGCTGGTCAGAAGGAAGCACTTCTAGGGAAGGAGACACAAAGGGATTCTCCATAACAAATGAGGCGTAATCATTTAAGTTAAAATCTCCGCTAAGACTGGCAAAAGCAGTAACGAAATCTGTCAAAAGGGCGTATTGTCCATAAATATCTGGGTAAATTTTTAGCCCATTGGAGTAGATTATTTTTGATCCTAGCTTAAACAAGGCATCGGCGCCAGCCAATTCAATAACAGGATTTAAGGCCAGTTTATGGAATTGGTAGTCCAATCCATTGCTTTGATCAAAAGAAGACAAGGGTGGGGTATTAAACTGCCCTCCCCTAAAGTTGTAACTGGCATTCCAAAACAGTGGTTTATCTCCAAGCATTAAGCGTCCATTCCCATGAACATTAATTTTCTGGGCGTTGGATTGGGTGGCATCTCTAAAATCGCCCCCCATGATACTCAAGGACTCCAACGCGCCTTTGTCTTGACTAAAAGATCCAAAGATTTCAGAAGANAAATAGTTTTGTTGCAAATCATATACCGGAACCGCTATGGACAGCTGCGCTATTCCGCCTTGCATGCTTGGCATTCCATACCANGAATAGGCCATATGTTGGAGCGACGCCCCAGCCTGGTAATGTTTTTTACGTTTGGAAAAATGATAACGCCCCATTAATTGGGTGTTAAAAAAATTGCTGTCCCAATCTACAGCAGGTAGGTCTTGTAACATGCTGTTGTGCATGAGTTGCAGTCCAATATGGCTGTATCTAGATTTTTTTATCTGACTGTCTGCCCAAAGTTCTGCCGTACTCCTACTCCCTAAACCTAAATGGACTAAGGTATTATATGTCTTTGGCGCTTTCTCAGAGGGCAAAGCATCTGGGGCTGCAAGCTGTGGGGTAAAATTAGACGCCACAGGAAATTCTTTAATGGGGTACACTAGGGTTCTTTTTTTGTCCCAAGAAAGCTGTTTCAGGATTGGTGCTATAAGGGGCTTAGCCCCTATTAAAATGACTGGCGCATAGTTCTTCACCACAGTCACAGACTCTGTGCCAATGTTTTGGTCTTGAGCCAAAAGAGGGTTTGAAGCCAATAAAAAGAACCCTAAAAAGCATATATTCTGTTTAAGCATCTGTATCATCATTTAATTTGGCGTCTTCTAATTGGGCTATTTTTGTTTCTGCTTCCCTAATTAATTCTGGGTATTGTGGAAAATTTTCTAATACATTCTGCCACAAATACTGGGCCTGAAATAAATCTTCTAAAGCATAAAAATTATCTCCCATAAGCAACAGCCCTTTAGCAGACCACAACTTAAAGGACCCATAATCACTGGCCAGTTCAAGCACCAATTCATTGGAAGCCTCATAATTTGCCGACGCATTTTTATAGTAGGCCAGCCAATACAAAGATTCTGCCACCAAGGCCCCTGAAGCGGAACCTCTAAGTGATTCATAAGCTGCAATGGCCGCTTGAGTATCTCCTTTATTATTTGCTCCTCTAGCCAACATAATTTGTGCGTCTTGCTTTATTTCTTCTGGCANCTCAGCAAGAGCCATAACCTCTTGGGCATAGGTTAAGGCAGCTTCTAAAGATTGGTCCTCATAACTNAAACGCATGAGATTAGACAAGGCATAGGCCTTGTTCGCTGGGTCTTGTGACCTAGACAACAATTGTTTTAAAGGGGTTTCTGGATTTTCCCCTAAGCCGTTTTCTAATTGCAGTTTTATATAAGCCACTAAAGCTGCTTCTGCGTGTATAGACTGTGCCTTGGCAACAATATCATAAAGCGGAAATGCTTTGCTATCTTGAGCTGTCTCGGTATATAAAAGCGCTAAATTATAACTGATACTTAAAGCATTTGCTCCATTGGGAAAATCTTTTAAATACTGTTCGAATTTGCTGATTTGTTCTGCTTGACTCAGAGATCCCAAAGTCCTGTTTAATTGATCATAGGTCTGTTTTTCTAAAGAGGCTTCAGATTCTTGGGGCAAATTAAACTGGCCCACCCATTTTCTGTAATCACTTAAACGCCCCTGATCAATATAAATTCGTTTGGCTGCAGAAACAGCTTGAGAAAAAGAAGCCGATTTTGGAAAACGATTCACCAAGTCTTGGAGTGTTTTTAAAGACGCGTCTGCTTGTGATAAATTAAACTGTAACAATCCTTTTCTAAGCATGGCCTGAGGCAGTAGGTCACTATTGGGAAATTCCTTTATAAGAAGGTCAAAATAAGTGATTGCCTCTGAGTTTCTTTCTTGTGCTGCTTCACTAAGTCCCAATTCTAAATAGACTTTTGGCAGATAACTGTGCCCTGGAAAACGGGTAGAAAAGGATACCAATAAGGCTATTTTTTTTGCTGTGTTTCCATTTAATCCTTGTGCCATAGCCTCGTTGAATAAAGCATAAGGGACTGCTTGGGGCTGCTCCCGCGCTACGGATACATAACTAGAAATGGCTTTTGAAAATTGGCCACTGCTGTAATAGGCGTCTGCTATTCTCAGGGCTGCTTGGTTACGCTCTGTCTCCAATTCAGTCATTGACTGGGTCTGGCTTAAAAATTGCTTAAAAGCAGTAATGGCCTTTGTAAATTCTTTTGTTTTAAAAAAAGCATATCCCTTTTGGTAGGGGAGTAATAAGCGCAATCGATCCGGCAATAGCGATTCATTTTTTATGGCTGCTAAATAGTCAAATGCATTAGAATACGCATAGGTTCTTAGGGCTAGTTCGGACTGCCAAAAAAGCGCTTCTACCGCTGCTTCTGAATAGGTGTCTAGGGCAATAAGTGCCTCAAAATAGCCTTGAGCCAAAGTCATTTGCTTTTGGTCAATGGCCATGAGTCCTGCCTGTAAGCCTATCTGTTGTCTGGCCTTTATATCGTTTGGATTCCGTTGGGCCAAAAGCGCCAAAGCGCCCTTGAAGTCCCCCTCTGACAAACTGGCCTCCAGAAGTAATTCCTCTAGTGATGCTGTTCTTGAATCTTTGGGATAAGCCCTGATAAATTGGTCAAAAACTTCCTGAAGGGATGCATAAGGGTTCCCAATTTCATAGCTGAGTTGGGCATAATTATAGCGGGCTTCTTTTTGAATTTCTATGTTAAAATTAAGGTCTGCCGCTCGCTTAAATGCATTGAGTGCCTGCGATTTTTGGCCTTCTTTTAAATAAGCTGCAGCCAACAAATAATAAGCGTTCTGAACCAAATCTGTTTCTTGGCTGAGAATCTTATTGAGCTGGGCAATGGCTTCTTTTGATTGGCCCGTTATATAATAACAATACCCTAATTGATAGTAATCCTCTGCACGCCAAACCCTTCTATTCCCCCTATAATCTAGTAAATACGGGATGGCTTTTTCATACTGCTGAAGGCTAAAATACGCCTCTCCTAATACCTTACTCAACTGGGAGACTTCCGATCTATTGGCCTTGGGCAAGTAGCCTATTGCAGACTGAATGGCAGACTGATAGTTGCCTTCTCTAAAATAAATGTCGGCCATAAAATAAGGAAGCCTGTCTGTTTTTAAACCTGAAAAATCACTTTGAAACAAATCCTTAGCAATTTTATAATCTCCAGAAGCATAGGCCATATAGGCTTTGTAATAAACAACTGCTTTTGCATAATCGCTGCTAACTAATATTTTACTAAACAGATCTTCAGCGGCTTTGTAGTCTTTACTCGCGAATTTACAATAGCCATAATAAAAATAATAATCCTGTTGTTCCTTTGTGGAAAGACCTCCAATAGTGACTTTTTGAAACCAAGGCAATGCTTTTGAATATTGGCCTACCTTAAAAAAAGACCCCCCTGCTTTAAAATAAATCTGATTGGCCCCTAAGGCATTCGGGTAGTTTTTTACAAAATCTGAGGCGAGAGATATGGCTTTGGAATCTTCCATGCCAATGGCAGCCAACACCTCTATTTCTGCCGCTTTTTGGGCCACCACTTTATCTGGATGGTCTTTTAAATCTACCACTATCGCTGCCACCACAGAATAGCGTTTGCCTTGAAGCCATTGTTGGGCCACATTCAACTGTTGTTGGGCATGAGAATCTCCTAAATGAACTTGTGCTAAAAGGGAGATAGGTGCTAATAACAGCACTAATAAACAACGACTAAAAAGAGACAATCTCATGGACATAACACTATTAAAAAGGGAACTCACAATCTAAACGCTTCATTTTTAATTAAAGTATAAAGGAACGGAAAATTAAAAAACCTAGAGCGGGTTACAAAAGAACTTAGTACATTTATATCCACAATTTTAACAGATGCCCACGCCAATTTTAGACATTCAACANGCGACAATTTTTCAGGATCAAAATATGGTCCTTCAGGATGTTTCCCTTCGCCTAGAAAAAGGGACTTTCACTTACCTGATTGGAAAAACAGGAAGCGGAAAGAGCAGCCTAATGAAAACGCTTTACGGAGAAATTCCTCTAAAGCAGGGCTCTGGCCATATTGTAGGCATTAATTTGGTTGGCCTCAAAGAGGCCGATATTCCTTTTCTAAGGCGTAAAATAGGCATTGTATTCCAAGACTTTAAACTCCTTCCAGACAGATCTGTTTTAAACAACCTGCTCTTTGTACTCAAAGCTACCGGCTGGACAGACACTTTAAGGATGGAAGAAAAAGCCAATGATGTATTGGATAAAGTAGGCATGAAAACCAAAGGCTTTAAATACCCCCACGAACTCTCCGGCGGGGAGCAACAACGAATTGCCATTGCCAGGGCGCTACTCAATGACCCTGAATTGATCTTAGCAGATGAACCTACTGGAAATCTAGACCCTCAAACAAGTGCAGAGGTCATGAAAGTCCTCACAGAGATTCACCAAAATGGCAAAACCATTTTAATGGTCACCCATGACTATGCACTGCTTTTAAAATTCCCCTTCAAAACCCTAAAATGCGAAGACAGCAAAATCTTTGAGGTGGTTCAAAAAGCGCTGTGATATTTTTTTTGTTTCTTTGTTTTGCTAAAGCACTACGCATACATGGAAGTACTAGGAATAGACATTGGAGGTTCGGGAATTAAAGGCGCATTGGTCAATACACAAACTGGGGCCATGCTTACAGATCGGTTTAGAATCCCTACACCTAGCTCCAGAAAGCCAGAAGAAATGGCAGAGGTAGTAGCACAAATTGCCAAACACTTCGATTATTCAGGACCCATTGGCGTGGGTTTTCCCAGTATTGTAAAAAAAGGCATTTGCAAGAGCAAAGGAAACCTTCACAAATCATGGGTAGGCGTTAATATCATTGGTCTTTTTGAAAGACATACAGGCGCTAAGGTATTTGTAAACAATGATGCAGACGCTGCAGCCACTGCAGAAATGGCTTTTGGAGCCGGTAAAGACAAAAAAGGACTGGTCATGATGGTCACCATTGGAACGGGACTTGGCAGTGGCGCTTTTCTAGACGGGAAGCTCATCCCAATTTTGAGTTGGGACAGATTCCTTATAAAAGTTACGATAAGATTGAGTTGTGGGCATCGGCGGCAGCCAAAGAAAAAGAAATGCTCTCCTTTAAAAGATGGGCCAAGCGATTCAATACTTTTCTAGAATACGTAGAGATTATATGCGCACCAGACCTCATTATTGTTGGGGGCGGAACCTCCAAGGATTGGGAACGATTTTCTGAACACATCTCTATTGAAACCCCTATTTTACCTGCTGAATTTTTAAATCAGGCGGGGATTATTGGTGCGGCTATGGGCGCGGTACAGAAATAGTCATATCACTATTTTAAAAATAAAAAGGCCCGCTAAAAGCGGGCCTTTTCTATACATTTAAATTGCGATTAGGCAATTTTATTTCTCTTTCTATCTACTTCTGTAAGGTGTATTTTTCTCAACCTTAAGAACTTTGGTGTTACCTCTACGTATTCATCTTTTTGGATGTATTCTAAAGCCTCTTCTAAAGAGAATTTAATAGCAGGTACAATCTTAGCCTTGTCGTCTGCTCCAGAAGAACGTACGTTAGAGAGCTTCTTTGTTTTGGTTACGTTAACCGCCATGTCGTCTCCACGAGAGTTCTCACCAATCACTTGGCCTTCATAAATATCTTCTCCTGGATCTACGAAAAACTTACCTCTATCCTGAAGTTTATCTATTGAGTAAGGGATGGCTTTTCCTAATTCCATAGAAACTAGTGATCCGTTTTGTCTCATTGGAATGTCGCCTTTCATAGGCTGATACTCCAAAAACCTGTGCGCCATAATAGCCTCACCTGCAGTAGCCGTTAATAATTGGTTTCTAAGCCCAATAATACCTCTAGAAGGGATTAAAAACTCACACACCATTCTCTCTCCCTTGGCTTCCATAGAAGTCATTTCTCCTTTTCTCATTGAAACCATCTCTACTGCCCTTCCAGAAACTGATTCTGGTAAGTCAATAGTCAAGAACTCAATAGGCTCACATTTAACACCATCAATTTCTTTGATAATTACTTGAGGCTGACCAATCTGAAGCTCGTAGCCTTCTCTTCTCATGGTTTCAATAAGTACAGAAAGGTGCAATACCCCACGTCCAAAAACCAAAAACTTGTCTGCTGAATCTGTTTCGTTTACCCTTAGGGCTAAATTCTTCTCTAGCTCTCTGGTCAAACGCTCTTTGATGTGTCTAGACGTTACAAACTTTCCATCTTTTCCAAAGAATGGGCTGTCGTTAATAGTAAACAACATACTCATAGTGGGTTCATCTATGGCAATAGACTCCAATTTTTCTGGTGCCTCGAAATCTGCCACAGTATCTCCTATCTCAAATCCTTCAATACCTACTAGGGCACAAATATCTCCAGCTATTACCTCTGGTACTTTTAAACGGCCCAAGCCTTCAAAAGTATACAATTCCTTAATTCTTGATTTTACAATACTTCCATCTCTTTTAACCAAAGAAATGGGCTGGCCTTCTTTTAAAGTCCCTCTCTGTAAACGACCAATCGCGATTCTTCCCGTAAATGAAGAAAAATCTAAAGAGGTAATTAACATTTGCGTATTTCCTTCCTTCACTTCAAAGGTTGGAATATGCTCAATAACCATATCTAAAAGGGGCTCTATATTTTCTGTAATATTTTTAGGGTCGTCGCTCATCCAGTTGTTCTTAGCTGAACCGTAAACAGTTGGAAAATCTAACTGCCACTCTTCTGCACCCAATTCATACATGAGGTCAAAGACTTTTTCGTGTACCTCTTCTGGTGTACAGTTTTCTTTGTCTACTTTATTGATCACCACACAAGGTTTTAATCCCAAGTTAATGGCTTTCTGTAATACAAATCTAGTTTGAGGCATGGGTCCTTCAAAGGCATCTACCAATAACAACACACCATCTGCCATGTTTAAAACACGTTCTACTTCACCACCAAAATCTGCGTGACCTGGAGTGTCAATAATATTAATCTTAGTTCCTTTGTATTGAACTGAAACGTTTTTAGAAACAATGGTAATTCCGCGTTCTCTTTCTAAATCGTTGTTGTCTAGAATGAGGTCTCCCGTTTGTTGGTTTTCACGAAATAACTGACAGTGGTACATGATTTTGTCTACCAAGGTAGTTTTACCGTGGTCTACGTGGGCAATAATGGCAATGTTCTTTGTATTAGACATAAAGTGCTTATTTATAGATTACTTAGCTCCGCTAAGCGCGCGCAAAGATACTCC
>JGI26086J50260_1001703_pt1 | contig 12535 bp, 9 predicted proteins | sample SaaInl3SG_22_DNA_FD_50260 | JGI IMG/M metagenome (IMG submission 50260)
TAAGCGATAAGCATCCTCGTTCATGGTTAACTCATTGAGTATAAAGTAATCTACAAAACTTTGTAAGTCGATAAAATTCGTGTACGAACCATCTCTAGCTATAAGGGCGCGCTCAAACTGTCCGATCTCGTTTTGCAAATAGCTCTTCTGTTCTGGGGTGATCAATTTATAGTCAGGATACTCGTAGACAAAATAAGTCTCTAAATACTGATTGGCGTGATAGGGCTCTCCAAAGGGTGCCTCCTGAAGTTCTTCTCCGAAAATGCTGAAATCTGATCTGAAACTAACTGCCTCGGTATACCTTGCATCGTCGGCCCAGTTGTCATCGAAATAGGATAACGGCTGACCTGTACCTACTTCACTGCCTGAGGTTTTGTCTATTTTAAAAATATATCCACCCGTAAGAGCATCTCCAGTATTATCGGCTTCAGTTATCGATTGAATATTAATTCGATTTTCGTCACGCTTCAACTTTTCCATCAGTAGGTATATCCCTAAATACTCCCCGTTAATTTCAAGCTCTACAAATCGAGATCGAGCGGCATAATTCCCCATTGATCTAAATAGCTCATAACCCAGACGATGAAACAAAAAGGTAGTGTCAAACAGTGTATTTGGAGCTCGAAAAACCTGACCCATTAAGATCCAATCTTCTTCTGCGGGCATACCCAATAGTTCGACTGAAAGATCATTGCCGGTCTCGTCCCAAGTTTCTACCCCAAAAGATTTTTTATCAGACATACGATATGAAGTAGATCCTCGATACTCAATTCCCATCGACTGCGAATGAGTAAGTTCATTTCGTTCAAAGATCCTCATCTCTCCACCTACTTTAGGTTCATTGAGAATCGGAGCATCAGTAAGTACCTGAACATAAGGCAACAAGTCACTGGAACGATTTAAGGCTCCTTTGGGAGCATCACTAGAGCCCAACTTTAATTCACTTGCGCAAGAAAGCAAGCTTAATGAGAGAATCAGGATGAGAAATTTTACGGGCTTCAAGGTCATCATAGATGAATGATATTATTTAATACTAACTTTAGACAAATCTAACACATGAATTTTCTACGACTGCTAGAATCTGGAGATATGGGCTTAAGATTCTTGATTACTCTTTTATTTGTGAGTCTTCTTATTGCATTAGGGAGTTTCAAAAAAGAAAATCCCAAGCGAAACACCTATACTTATTTTGTGATCAGCACGGTCGTTTTTTTCTTGTGTTTCACACTAAACACCATTGATCTTAATCTAGGGATGGCCCTTGGTCTTTTTGCCATTTTTGGCATCATCCGTTACCGCACAGAAACGATCAAGGCCCAAGAAATGACCTATCTATTTGCTTTCATTGGGCTGGCTGTGATTAATTCACTCGCACCCTTTGATCCACTAAGCGAACTACTACCCCTGAACATATTAATCACCTCAAGTATTGCAGCGGCGCAGAAAGTTCTTCTAGATCGCGACATCGAAGTCGCTCAGAAAGAAAAGCTTTCAAAGACAGTGGTTGTTTTACCTTTTAATAGGGAAGATGTTCTTGAACAAGCATTACTTAAAGAGCGTTTAGAGCGTCAAATTCAGAAGAAAATCAAACGAATGGATCTTAGCCGAATTGACGAGGAGCTCAATCAAATTACCTACACCATATACCATTAATCAATGCTTAGAAAAATTGTATTACCTCTAATTCTATTCAGTTCTTTTCATCTTAGCGCTCAAAGCTCAAATCGACAATGGCTTTCACTCTCGTATGAAGCTTTTGAATCAAAGCAGAGTAGTCTTGCTTTCAGTCAACGTCTTCGCTGGCAGGATCAAGAATTTCATCAATGGATCAGTGAACTAGATTATAAAACCGATTTAGGCAACGATTTTTCTGCAGGCGTTGAATTTCGTTACCTCATAGAAAGCGACAGAACTGGCGCCATCCAAGGTAACCGATCAGCGGGCCGAGTACGCTTCAATCTCTATCACGAACTAGAAACAGGTCTATTCGATTTAGAGAACAGGGCGGGTATACAATATAAGAGAAGGTTTGACGACCAGAAAGAGGATATGGCCATACGCTTTAGGCCACAAATCACTCCAAAGATTCGAAATTTCAAACACGACCCAAACCTGAGAATCGAGTGGATCCAAAACCTAAGCGACTCCAAAGATTACAGCATTCGTTATGGAATTGATTTTCCTTTTAAATTCGATAAAAATCGATTAAAACTCGGATACTTCTTGGAAACTGCAAACCTTGGAGGTGAACAGCACGTGTTGTATTTGGGGTATAAGTTGGGTCGATAGAATCCTACCAGATTACAGTGAATAAATCTCCTGAAAGATACATTGAGGTGTCATTAGCATAAGGGTCGGGAAGTGCCCTATGAGANCCGGTAGTTTGATCCAAAACCGAAAATTGGACCTTCTCAAGTGTGACCGACTCCTCTGTAGACTGAACGACCTTCAAACCGTACCAATTACCCTCTATTTTTACTAGAGCGTTTTCAGGAAGAGAAGGGTAAGTCAAAGGATCAAATTTCAACTTAACTTTAGCGTATTGCCCAAATAGCCAGTTTTCATGTTCAGATTCTTCAATGAAATCTGCATGCACCGGAATAGAACGGGATTCAGATTCAACAGCTGTTCCAATCAAATGAATTTCTGCCACTTTTCCATGATCTTTGAGCGTATCCTCCATTTGAAATACCTCTAACTCCATCGAGGTCTTTAACTGGTTAACCACAGATTCAAAGACGTCAAACTCTACATGCTTGTGTCCCTTAGCCNTTAGTGTGAATAAGGGTTCATTGGCATCAAAGTAGTTTCCGTTTGCAGCTACCACCTCTGAAATTTGNCCGGTAAAAGGAGCCTTAAGAGCTACACGAGTGAGCGGAAGATCGCTCGCTAAATGCGACTCCGAAATCTGTATCAAAGAAGCGACCGCAATGAATCCGTCTAGTGCCGACTGCGCTTTTAACAAATTACTCGAAGACTCCTCCCACTGTTTTCTAGAAATCACCTTTTCATCAAATAATTGTTGATCTCTTTGATATTGGGCCTCTGCCTTTGTTAATTCTGCCCTTAGACCTTTATAATCGGCTTGTAGTGACAAAAGCTCTTTTGATGAAATATATCCGATCGTGACTCCCTTTTTGATCTCTTGACCTGGCATCCAGTTAAATCCGGTCAAAGTTCCTTCAAACGGAGATGTAATCATCATTTGATCCTCGGGCGGAACCCCAATCTGTCCAGTTGCCCAATGTTCAGTATAAAAGATTTCGTCTGTAATTGGTACCTGTGTAATTCCTTTCTCTGCGAGAAAAGTCTTTGAAAATACCATCTGATTCGATGATGAAGGCTGCTCTTCTTCAGGGCGAGTATTACACGACACTAAAACAAGAGATCCTAAAATCCCATAAATAAAACGTTTGGTGTTCATATAGTAAGGTACTTAAGTTGTAATAAATGATTGTGATAAGACAAAAAGCGATTGAGATATTGCACTTTAAGTTCATAGGCACTGTTGAGGACCTCCGAAAACTCAATCGATGAAAGGTTACCCGATTGATACGATTTCAAACCTATACGCATCACCGCCTCAAAGGTTAATTTCATTTCATTTTCATATCGATCCATCCATGTTTTCTCCTGTTGCAATAAGGACCAAGTAACCTCTATCTCATCGAGCTTTTGAATGAGTCGATCATCGAGGAGGATCTTAGAAGCTTCATATGAGGTTTTAGCCTTANGAGATTTTGCTTTTTGTGTTTGGTAAAAAATCGGAAGTGCGACTCCTACCTGAATACCATCATAAACCTTTTGGTCAGCAGGGTCTACCCCTCTAAAAACGTCTAAAGAAACCTCTGGCGCAAACTCCTGTTTGACCATCTTCCATTGACTTTCAAAGACAGCGATCTCTGCTTCAACTAAAGCTCTTAGAGATTCACGATCAATTTCTTCAGGTAAGGGTTCTCTAATAAGCGTACCATTGGTCGCTGACCAATCCTCAAGAGCGGTGTATCTTTTAAGATCGGAGATGGCCCTCTGGGCGATACTCTGATATTCTATCCAATCATTTTGCGCCTTTTGAAGAGCAGTTTGAGCATTTAATAGCTCAAGCTCGGTAGATTCACCCACTTCAATTCGAAGTTTCGCAATACGAACATACTCCTGAAAGGTTTCAACGCGCTGCTCATTAAGGAGGGTTAATTCATTATAAACCAACCAACGATAATATGCTTCAGAAACTTCAAAAAGCGCTTGATTGCGGTTAAGCCAAGCATTCCATTCTTCTTTTTGATAGGCCGTTGACAACCATTTTTTACGAGCTAGGTAAACTGTTGGAAATGAAAAATTCTGTGAGACACCTACGATCTCCAAAACCGAACCTTTTTCGGTGATATTATTCTGATCTACGTTGCGATACACTTCTGTTTTTGGAAGATTCAAGGCCGATTGAAGCTCTGCCTTGCTTCCAATAAGCACCTTTTCTTGCGCCTTAATTTTAGGATGATGTTCAAGAGCCCTTTCGAGCAGTTGAGCGAGCTGGATATCGACTCCATTTTGATCTTGAGCTTGTAACGATGAAATCGAGAGAAATGCCAGTAAAACTAAAGTCAGGGGTTTTGGAGTAATCTTCACACGATTTACGATCACATATAAGGTAGGCAGTACGATTAAGGTAAGAAGTGTTGCGGTAATCAATCCACCAATAACCACGGTTGCTAGCGGGCGTTGAACTTCGGCTCCTGATGACTCAGAAATTGCCATGGGCAAGAACCCTAGGGCCGCAGCAAAGGCGGTAAGTAGTACAGGACGAACCCTACTTTGAGTGGCCGTCACTACCCTTCTAAGCACACTCTTCATTCCAGATTCTTCGAGTCGTTTCAATTCTTCGATGAGCACAATACCATTCAGTACCGCAATTCCGAAAAGAGCGATAAAACCAACCCCCGCAGAAATACTAAAGGGGAGTTCTCTAATCGATAGAAAGAAAATTCCTCCGACGGCAGCAATGGGTATAGCCGTAAAAATCAGGAGGGCTTCTTTGAACGATCTGAAGGCTAAATAAAGCATTATAAAAATGAGTATTAAAGATATTGGGACAGCGATCATTAGACGTCCAGATGCCGATGCGAGATTTTCAAACTGTCCTCCGTATTCAATATGATAGCCAGGCGGAAGACTAATCTCGGCATTCAGACGCTTTTGAACATCCTTAACTACTGAGCCTAAATCTCGATTTCTAACATTCACCCCAACCACTACTCGGCGATTTCCATTATCTCGAGAAATCTTCGCCGGAGATGCTATTGATTCTATTAGAGCCACTGCAGAGATAGGAATAAGCGAACCTTCTGGCGTAACTAGGGTTAACGAACTTAACTGGTCTAGATCGTCGCGTACATCCTCTTGATATCGAAGTACAATATCAAAGGCTCGATCTCCCTCATAAAACACCCCTGATTCTCTACCAGCATAGGCTGTACTAATCATCTGGTTCACCGCCGTAACACTCAGCCCATAAGCAGCTAGAGCATTTGTATTGTAGGTGATCTTAATTTGGGGTAACCCTTCTACTTTTTCTAGACTGATATCAGAAGCACCCGGAATATCTTCGATACTTCTAGCGATTTCGGCAGCTTTATCGGCAAGAATGGACAAATCTTCGCCAAACAATTTGATTGCTAAGTCTGTTCTTACCCCTGTAATTAGTTCATTAAATCGCATTTCAATCGGCTGAGTAAACTCAATGGGGACGGCAGGTAACACCTCAGCAATACGCGATTTAAAAGCCTCAGCCAAATCATCTTTCGTTTCTGCTGTGGTCCATGTACCCTTCGGATGAAGCTTGATAATCACATCAGATTCTTCCATTGACATCGGATCCGTAGGCACTTCTGCTGCTCCAATTCGGGACACTACTTGTTTAACCTCAGGAAATTCTAAAAGGGTTGCTTCTATAATGGTTGTAAACTCAATGGTCTTGCTTAGCGAGGTGCCGGTTTGTAGTACAGGTTGAATCACAAAATCTCCTTCATCCAGCGTTGGTGCAAACTCGCCACCCATTTTGCTGAATAGAACACCTGCTGCAATCAACATCGATAGGGCCATCGCAAACACGACACGAGCATTGCGCAAGGCAATGGCAAGAATCGGCCAATACAGCCAGCGAATTCGTCCAAAAAGTTGATCTGAAAACTTTGAAAAGGAATTATTTACAGGTCTAATCACCCAAGAAGAAATTACCGGAATGTAAGTAAAGCACAATATCATGGCACCAATCAAAGCAAAGGAGAACACTTTCGCCATGGGAATAAACATCTTGCCTTCTACACCCGATAAAGTAAATATCGGAATGAAAACTAGAAGAATAATCAACTGCCCGAAAACGGCAGAATGCATCATCTTATAGGTGCCTTCGGTGACCAAATCATCAACGCTTGACTGATACTCATCAGCAGGCAGATGAGCTAATTGCTTTTGTCTTGAAACCAAGTAAAAAGTCACAAAATCAACAATAATAACTGCTCCGTCGATGATAATTCCAAAATCAATAGCCCCTAAACTCATCAGATTGGCATCAACTCCAAAAACATCCATCATTCCCAAAGCAAACAACAGAGATAATGGGATCACAGAAGCTACGACTACTCCCGAGCGCCAATTACCGAGTAGGATAACAATCACAAAGATTACGATCAGACATCCGAGGATGAGATTTTCTGCGACCGTAAAAGAGGTTTTAGCCACGAGTTCACTGCGATCTAAAAAAGGATTTATTCGTACACCCTCAGGCAACTGATTTGCAATTTCTTCAAAACGCTGCTCAATATTCTTTAACGTTTGACTCTCTCCTGCACCCTTAAGAAGCATGAGCTGTCCCATCACTCGTTCTCCTCCTCCATTTGCGGTAACCGCCCCATATCTAGGAGCATGTCCTATTTGAACCTTCGCTAGATCTCGGATAAATACGGGGGTATGATCCTTATAGGTAACTAGTACATCACCGATAGCTTCTGTAGAACTAAATTGTCCATCGGCACGAATAAAATAAGCCTCTGAATTCTTTTCAATATAAGCCCCAGAAGCAATCGAATTATTGGCAATAAGAGCACTGTAAACCTCCTCAAGCGAAATGCGATACGCTTGAAGACGTTCAGGAATAACTGCAACCTCAATCTGTTTCAAATAACCACCCCAAGTATTCACCTCAACAACACCCTCTATGCCGCTCAACTTTCGCACTACTACCCAATCTTGGATAGTTCTGAGGTCAGTTAAGGAATACTCATAACCCGGTTCAACTTCAAGAGTGTACTGCAATAACTCCCCTAAACCCGTAGTAATAGGACCAATAAATGGCGTACCAAAGCCTTCAGGGATACGATTTTGAATCTCTGGAAGACGCTCAGCAACTAGTTGCCTCGGAAGGTAAGTTCCCAGATTTTCATCGAAAACCACGGTAACTACTGAGAGCCCAAACTTCGAAATCGATCGTATTTCCTTAACCCCAGGTAAATTGGCAATCTCAAGTTCTACAGGAAGGGTTAAATATTTCTCAACATCCTCCGTCGCCAATGACTTAGAGGTGGTGATGATTTGCAGCTGATTATTGGTTACATCAGGAACCGCCCCAATCGATATCCGCGACAAACCTCGTAAACCAAAGGCGATGATACCGATCACCACCAAGGTTACGAACAACTTGTTACGCATACTAAATTGGATGAGTTGCTTCATTAGATTAGATTGCTTTTGGCTGTCAGCACTTTAAGTGCAGAAATTTACTATAAACTCGTCTGACGTTATGTTAAAGACAGCTAATAAAGACTTAGTATAAATAAGTAAGGTCTTTTCTGAATCCCGACATTTTGTCAGTTTTTAGGTTTTTTGCGTACCTTTGACCCTCTAAAATTGCGAACTTGAACGAGTTAGAAAAGAATCCAAATCAGTACAACGGCGAAGCCCTAACCGTTGAAAATAAAGGAGGCGACCGCAAGCTTTATATAGAAAGCTACGGCTGTCAAATGAACTTCTCAGACAGCGAAATTGTCGCTTCAATTCTGAGTAAAGAGGGCTTTAGCACCACCACAATTTTAGAGGAAGCCGATCTAGTGCTTGTCAATACCTGCTCTATTCGCGAGAAGGCGGAGCAAACGGTTCGAAAGAGACTAGAAACTTTCAATGCCGTTAAATCTAAAAAACCAGACATGAAGGTGGGTGTTTTGGGCTGCATGGCAGAACGATTAAAGCACCAATTTTTAGAGGAGGAAAAAATTGTGGACATGGTTGTGGGTCCTGATGCCTACAAAGATCTACCAAACCTCGTTGGAAAAGTCGACGAGGGAAGAGAGGCCGTGAATGTGATACTATCTAAAGAAGAGACCTATGGCGACATAGCACCTGTTCGATTGGGAACGAACGGAGTTACTGCATTTGTATCCATCACTAGAGGCTGTGACAATATGTGCACTTTCTGCGTAGTTCCATTTACTCGAGGTCGCGAACGAAGTAGAGATCCTGAATCTATCTTGAAAGAAGTGAATGACTTGTGGGATAAAGGATTTAAAGAAATTACGCTGTTAGGTCAAAACGTGGACTCCTATCTATGGTATGGCGGAGGTCTTAAAAAAGACTTTGAAAAGGCCAGCGAAATGCAAAAAGCAACCGCCGTCAACTTTGCAGACCTTTTAGCTTTGGTCGCAGAAGCCCAGCCTAATATGAGAATTCGGTTCTCTACGAGCAATCCACAGGACATGACGCTAGATGTCATCCAGGTAATGGCCAAGTACGATAACATCTGTAAATACATTCACCTCCCTGTACAGAGCGGATCAGATCGCATCTTAAAGAAGATGAACCGTCTTCACACTCGCGAAGAATACATGAGACTGATTGATAATATTCGTTCNATTATTCCTGACTGCGGTATTAGTCAAGACATGATCACTGGTTTCCCAACAGAGACTGAAGAAGATCATCAGGACACGCTCTCTCTAATGGAGTATGTGAAGTATGATTTCGGATTTATGTTCGCCTATTCTGAACGTCCAGGCACTTTAGCTGGCAGAAAATTTGAAGATGATATTCCTGAAGAAGTGAAAAAACGTCGATTGAACGAAATCATCCAATTGCAACAGAAACATGCCTTGTATCGCACTCAAAGCCATGTAGGCAAAACCGAAGAGGTGTTGATTGAGGGTGATTCAAAAAAATCAGACCAGCATTGGATGGGCCGAAACTCTCAGAACACCGTGGTTGTTTTTGAGAAGGAACACTATCAAATCGGTGATTATGTCAATGTGAAAATTGAAGACTGTACCTCAGCTACCCTTCTCGGTAAAGCTGTAGGATATGGAGTTCACCAAAGTTAAAAGTTATGGATTCGGTTAATCAAATTAAGCAACGCTTTGAAATCATCGGCACGAACCGCAAGCTCGAAATGGCCATCGAGAAAGCGATTCGAGTGGGCCCAACTGATATTTCAGTGCTCATTACCGGAGAAAGCGGTGTTGGTAAAGAGGTGATGCCAAAAATCATACACTCTCAATCACACCGAAAACACCACAAGTATATTGCTGTAAACTGCGGAGCCATTCCTGAAGGAACAATAGACTCAGAATTATTCGGCCACGAAAAGGGAGCCTTCACAGGGGCCACTCAAACCCGTCAAGGGTATTTCGAGGTAGCCGACGGGGGCACTATTTTTCTAGATGAGGTTGGCGAACTACCCCTACCTACACAAGTACGTCTCCTACGTGTACTCGAAACTGGCGAGTTCCTAAAAGTAGGTTCTTCTAAGGTGCAGAAAACGAACGTACGAATCATCGCAGCCACCAATGTCAAGATGCAAGAGGCGATTCAAAAGGGGCAATTCAGAGAAGACCTTTTCTACCGTTTAAGTACGGTAGAAATCGAACTACCCCCTCTTCGTGAACGCAAAGAAGACATTCACTTGTTGTTTAGAAAATTTGCGGTTGACTTTTCGAGAAAATACAACATGCCTACCATCCGACTAGAAGATGATGCCATACAATTATTAGAAAAATATCGCTGGCCAGGAAATATTAGACAGCTGAGAAATACCGCAGAGCAGCTCTCGGTTTTAGAGACCGAACGCAGCATAAGTGCCCTTACATTAAATCAGTACTTACCCCACTTGTCTGGAGATCATTTTCCCGCCTTAGTTGGAAAAAGCAAGCAAGACGACGGAGGAGATTTTAGCAGTGAAAGAGAAATCTTATATAAGATACTTTTTGACATGCGGGCAGACATCAATGAACTTAAAAAGATTACTTCTAACCTAAGTGGTGGAGTTGTCGATCGAACCGAGGAAGTAGATATTGAACCTAGAGGATTAACCAACGACAATACAGCAATCCTGAGTCTTCCAGAAAATAGAAAACCCAACCTTGTCGATGATTACGACTTCGCAGAAGAAATTCAAGAAGAAGAAACCTTATCATTGCATGAGAAAGAGATTGAACTTATTAAAAAATCTCTAGAACGAAATAGTGGTCGTAGAAAAGCCGCAGCCGAAGAACTTGGAATTTCAGAACGAACCCTCTATCGAAAAATAAAGCAGTACGATCTATGAAAAAATTAGGAATCGGCTTACTAGTCATTCTACTGTATTCTTGCGGTCTGAAGATTAACTATAATCTTTCGGGGGCGAGTGTTGGGACTGCTCAGAGTTTTCAGGTAAATTTCTTTCAAAATGTTGCCGATCAATCACCGGGGTCTACCATAGAACCTGGACTAGATCGAGATTTCACCATGGCACTTCAAGACCTTATCGTCAACCAAACAAGTCTTTCGCTTACTGGTTCAGGAGGAGACCTGGTTTACGAAGGCGAAATTGTAGCCTACAACGTTCAACCTATGACTGCCACCGCGAATCAAACGGCGGCTCAAAACCGGTTGAATATGGCAGTAAATGTTAGATTTTACAACAACACTAAAGAGGATTCAAACTTTGAAAAGCGTTTTAGTTTCTTCTATGACTTTCCTGCAACGAGCCTTTTAGAAAGTGTAAAAGCGGAGGCACACGAGGTACTGTTCGAACGAATTACCCAAGATATTTTTAACGCCTCATTAGCAGACTGGTAATGCTCGTTAACGCTTCAACATATAATGACTGGCTCGAAAATTTCGAGAAAATAGACGTAGAGGGTCGCAAAGAAATTCGAAGAATAACGAAACGTTATCCTTACATGCAAAGTTCATGGGCACTACTTTGGCTCTCGAGTGAACAACCTGAAACGAAAAAATACGCCCTTCAAAGAGCCGCAAGTTTGAGTTCAAAGTACGCGATCTTACACGCTCTTGACCTCGGAATCAACGATTCCATTGACATTGATGACTCAAGTATTTCTAGTTCATCGTATCAGCAAATTCACGATGTAGAAGAGGAAATTGAATTAGCAGGCGTTAAACCCAGGGAAAATAGGGTTGCTCACGCGTTAACCCATGTAAAACAAACTTTTGAAATTGAACTTCAAGAAGTAGTGCCGAGCCCCCAAATCCCCATAGTTGAAAGGCCGAGCTTCGAACTCGAAGGATCTGTAGAGTCTGCAGAAACTAGCGTTCAAAAATCTTTTGCTGACTGGATGAAACTGATGGTTAGCGGACAAACCGTTGACCTTGTTGGTGGAGTTAGCACCAATGAACAAGAACGAAGGTTTGCATTACTCGATCAGTTCATTGAAAGTAACCCTAAAATAAAAGGAGTAAGTGGCGAAGCAGAATCTCAAGTTAATTACGAAAACAAGTTTGAGCTAGAGGATGTCGTTACAGAAACTTTAGCCCAGCTTTTATTCGACCAAAAAAAATACGGGAAAGCAATTAAAGCCTACAAAGCGCTTTCTTTGAAATATCCAGAAAAAAGTAGTTTCTTTGCCAACCAANTTAAAAATGCCAAGGCCCTTAAAGCCAAGGATTAAGTGATACAAATATGAGCACATTTAGCCTGTTTCTGATTCTAATCATCGCAGTTTCTTTACTGCTTACGTTAGTAATAATGGTTCAAAATCCGAAAGGAGGAGGGCTTTCTTCAAGCTTTGGAGGTAGTACGCAAGTAGTAGGTGGAGTTAAAAACACCAACGACTTTTTAGACAAAACCACATGGACATTAGCTATTCTTCTAGTAGCTCTTATTCTTCTTTCGAATGTTTCTTTAAGAAGCGGATTCGCTCAAAACGATTCTAAAGTATTAGACGGTAGCGAAGCTGTTATCGAGGAAGTTGCTCCTGCAGCTGTAGAAATTCCTGCAACCTCAACAGAGAGCGAGGAGTAAGATTTACTTCAATCTAAAACATACAAATGCCAGCTTGTCAGACAAGCTGGCATTTTTTATTACAGCTTGTCAGTTTTTTTGCTTTGGCATCATTTTCGTCTTTTAAGAATTCGAAAAACTTTTAAAACAAACATATTATGTCAAATCCAACTATCAAACCATTAGCTGACAGGGTTCTAGTTGAGCCCTTAGAGGCTGAGACTAAGACAGCCTCTGGTATTATCATTCCAGACACAGCAAAAGAGAAGCCTC
>JGI26086J50260_1001705_pt1 | contig 12520 bp, 9 predicted proteins | sample SaaInl3SG_22_DNA_FD_50260 | JGI IMG/M metagenome (IMG submission 50260)
CACGGCTCCCGCCATGGCGATTGGCGATGCAAACCTCAGCCTCGTATTCTCTGTCACCGTAAGCGATGGCACCAACTCCAGTGCAAGCTCCGTAACCGTCACAGTCACGGCGCCAACCGCCAACAACAACGCACCGGTTGCCTCGGCAGGCGCTGCGCAGTCTGTGGGCGCTGGCGATAACGTTAGGTTGGATGCCACCGGATCCTATGATGCAGATGGCCAAACACTGACCTACGCTTGGACTCAGCTCTCAGGAACCACCGTAACAGGTGACGGCGACCCAACCACAGCTAGCCCAACATTTATTGCGCCGACAATGGCGATTGGTGATGCGGACCTCAGCCTCGTTTTCTCCGTCACTGTAAGCGATGGCACCAACACCGACAGCAGCTCNGTCACCATCACAGTCNCTGCGCCAACTGCCAACAATAGCGCACCAGTTGCCTCGGCAGGCGCTGCGCAATCTGTGGGCGCTGGCACGACCGTCACTTTGGATGCCTCTGCATCCTATGATGCAGATGGCCAAACACTGACTTACGCTTGGAGCCAAGGGTCAGGCAGCGACGTCGTTCTGAATAGCGCGTCGACAGCAAGCCCCACATTCACCGCACCCACAATGACTAGCGGTGACCCAAACCTCTCCCTTGTGTTTTTTGTGACGGTCAGTGACGGTAGCCTAACCAACTCAAGCTCGATCACGATCACGGTGACTGCACCTTAGAACGGCGTCATCGACATACGCAGAAATAGCCATTCCCATTACGCCGCTAATAAACTAGCGCAATTCGCGCAGGGACTCGTCCAAGCCCAGATCATGTATCTTTCGCGTAATGGTGTTACGGCCAATACCAAGCTTGTTGGCCGCCTCCACGCGGCGCCCTCTGGTGTGCGCAACGGCCGCCGTGATGAGTGCCGCCTCAAACTTGTGAGTCAATTGATCCCACACGTCGGTATGCCCGGCCGCCAACAGCGTTGCTGCCTCACCCTGGACCAAGCTCATCCAAGGCGCGCCGACCGTCGTTTGCCCGAGTAGCTCATCGTCAGACGAGGGTCGCATGAGCGTGGTATCTGAATGGGTGCTTGGGTCCATGTTGTCGTCAGACGCCACCGATGCCATCGGCGACAACGGCACACGAAATGCCGCTGAGGCGATGCGCTCTTGACCGCTTACCTCTGGTGGCAAATCTTTCACGTCCACAACCTGACCGGGCGCCATCACGCTCAGCCAATGACACAGATTTTCCAATTGACGGACATTGCCCGGAAAATGAAAGGCAGACAAGACGCGCATCGCCGGCGGCGATAGGCGCTTAGCTTCCACGCCTAGCTGCTTGGCACTCACGATCAAGAAATGTCGAATCAACACCGGTACATCGTCCAAGCGTTCTCGCAGCGCCGGTATGCGCAGTCGAATCACGTTCAACCGGTGAAACAAATCTTCTCGAAAATGTCCTTGCGCGACGCGTCGTTCTAAATCTTGGTGTGTTGCGGCGATCACCCGCACCTGCACCTTGATGGCGCTGTGACCGCCAACCCGATAAAAACTTCCTTCGCTCAAAACCCGCAATAGTCGGGTCTGCAGGTCAAATGGCATGTCGCCAATTTCATCCAAAAACAAGGTGCCGCCATCGGCCTGCTCAAAGCGGCCACGGCGCATGGTTTGCGCCCCCGTAAACGCGCCTCGCTCATGACCAAAGAGTTCAGACTCCAATAGGTCTTTGGGAATAGCGGCCGTGTTAATCGCAACGAATGGGCCTGCAGCACGCGGCGAATGCTTGTGCAATGCCTTGGCTACCAGTTCTTTACCCGTGCCCGACTCACCTGTGATGAGTACCGTAACATGACTTTGGCTCAAGCGCCCGATTGCACGAAAAAGCTCCTGCATTGCAGGCGCTTGCCCCAACATTTCAGGCGTTATAGCAGGGGCTGCGCCCATATCGGGTGCGGCTGTGGACTCCTCTAACGCACGACGCACCAATTCAACGGCGTTGGTGACATCAAAGGGTTTCGCCAGATACTCAAAAGCGCCCCCTTGGAACGCCGAGACCGCGCTGTCCAAATCTGAGTAGGCGGTCATGATGATGATGGGAAGATCCGCTTGTCTCGTCTTCACTTTTGCAAGCAACTCCAGACCGTTCACCCCCGGCATGCGAATGTCGCTGACCAATACGCTGGGCAATTCAGAGGCCTCGGCATCCGCCAGAGCAGCCAGCACCTGATTCGCTTCCGTAAATGAACGCGTTACCAAGCCCTCCCGCTGCAACGCGCGTTCAAGGACGAAGCGAATAGACTGGTCGTCGTCAACGATCCAAATGGGCTTCATGGTGCATATCCTTGTAGTTGACTGCCATTCATTTATGACAAGGGAATCAGAATCCTAAAGTCGGTCTGACCCGACTCACTGTTACATTCAATCCAACCTTGGTGCTGCTGCACAAAGGTTTGCGCTAAGGTCAGGCCCAACCCCGTCCCACCATCACGCCCCGATACGAGGGGGTAAAACAAACGGTCTTTGATGGCATCAGGCACGCCGGGGCCGTTGTCTATGACATGCAATTCCAGTGCCAGCTTGTAGCGTACTTTGCCAACGGTCGTTTGGCGTGCCACACGTGTTTTAAACGTGAGCGCCGCCTTTTTTCGTTGCACCAGATCAGCCATTGCCTGCGCCGCATTTTGTGCAATGTTGAGCACCGCCTGTATCAGTTGCTCTTTGTCCCCTTGGAACTCAGGGATAGAAAAATCGTAATCGCGCTGAATGTGAAGTCCGTCGGGATACTCCGCCAACAAGACAGAGCGCACCCGCTCGCAAACCTCGTGAATGTTCATGTCAGCGACGACGTGCGGCCGCCTATGAGGCGCCAGCAGCCGATCGACCAGTGTCTGCAAGCGATCAGCCTCGTGAATAATGACTTGGGTGTATTCGTGTAAGGCCTTGTTCTCAAGGTCCATTTCCAATAGCTGTGCTGCGCCGCGAATGCCACCCAGTGGGTTTTTAATCTCATGGGCGAGACCACGGATCAACTCCTTGTTGGCCATGGCTTGGTCGACCAAACGCTCCTCACGCTCTTGACGCAATTGCTTCTCGACAGGCAACATCTCCACCATCACGTGATCGACCTCCTCTAGACGAGAAACGATGATATGGACGGGGGTCCCCAGAGTCGACAGGTCTCGCTGAACGGTCGCCTCAAAACGCGTGACCGTGAATGCATTGTTGCGGGCTGCATCAATCGATTGCGCAAGCAAATCTGCTTCCACAAAATAGTTGACCAATTTCGTCCCCATCAAGATGCGACGGGAGATGCCTAACAAATCTTCAAAGGCTGCATTGAGATGGGTCACGCGGGAACGCAAGTCCACAACCGCGACGGAGGTGGCTAGCGCATCCAACACCGTATAGCGGTCGGCAATGACCGTGCTGGCCGTCGACGCGGACTCACCGGTGGTAGCTGCTTTAGTGCGCATGGTTATCAGGCATCAATGTGACAAGTGATTGATAAAAAAAAGGGCGGTCGAAACCGCCCTTATTCGCATCAGAGCGCCAACTTACATGCTGAAGTACATGTCGAATTCGACAGGGGAAACTTCCACACGTGAGCGGTTGACTTCTTGCATCTTCAACTCGATGTAGGCATCGATCCAAGAGTCGGTGAATACACCGCCCTTAGTCAAGAAGGCACGATCTCCGTCCAACGCCTCAAGCGCTTGGTCTAAGCTAGAGCAAACGGTTGGCACCAACTTGTCTTCTTCTGGTGGCAAATGGTAGAGGTCCTTGGTAGCAGCCTCACCCGGATGGATCTTGTTTTCAATGCCGTCCAAGCCCGCCATCAACAACGCGGCAAAACCCAAGTATGGGTTGCACAATGGATCTGGGAAACGGGCTTCCACACGACGTGCGTTATCGCTCGCAACGTTCGGAATACGAATGGACGCGGAACGGTTCTTCGCCGAGTACGCCAGCTTCACGGGTGCTTCGAAGTGGGGAACCAGACGCTTGTACGAGTTCGTACCCGGGTTGGTAATCGCGTTCAATGCACGAGCGTGCTTGATGATGCCGCCGATGTAGTACAGCGCGGTATCAGAAAGGCCTGCGTAGCCGCTGCCAGCAAACAAGTTCTTGCCGTCTTTCCAGATGGACTGGTGAACGTGCATACCTGAGCCGTTATCGCCGTGGTATGGCTTGGGCATAAAGGTCGCTGTTTTGCCGTAGATGTTCGCCACGTTTTGAACAACGTACTTTTGCATCAACGTCCAGTCAGCGCGCTCAACCAAGGTAGAGAAACGCGTGCCGATCTCGCACTGACCTGCACCGGCCACTTCGTGGTGATGCACCTCAACAGGGATACCAACCGACTCCAAGACTTGGCACATCTCGTTGCGCATGTCCATGGTGCTGTCAACCGGTGGAACGGGGAAGTAGCCACCCTTGACGCGGGGACGGTGACCACGGTTACCACCCTCTAGCTTGGCACCCGTATTCCACGGTGCTTCGTACTCGTCGATCGCGTAGAAAGAGTTACCGGGCTCGGTACTCCAACGGACGTCGTCAAACAAGAAGAACTCTGGCTCTGGGCCAAAATATGCCGTGTCACCAATGCCCGTGGACTTCAAGAAAGTTTCTGCGCGCTTCGCAATCGAGCGTGGGTCACGCTCATAGGCCTTACCGTCGGTAGGCTCGATGACATCGCACGTTAAGACCAACGTAGGCTCTTCAAAGAACGGATCGATGAAAGCGGTCTTTGCATCAGGCATCAACAACATGTCGGAAGCTTCAATACCCTTCCAGCCGGCAATGGAGGAGCCGTCGAAGGCTTGGCCTTCTTCGAACTTGCTCTCGTTGAATTGAGACACGGGGGCAGTAATGTGCTGCCACTTTCCGCGGGTATCGGTGAAACGGAAATCAACGAACTTAATGTCGTTGTCTTTCACCATTTGGATCACGTCGGCGACGGTCTTGGCCATCAGAAATCTCCTGAAAGGTTGGTAATCAAATCAGCAACCGGATCGCACCATGCCATCCGGTTTCATCAATAGGGTTTGGAAGTAGAGTTAGCAGGTTCTGTGCCAAAAGCACACTTAAAAAAATACACGGCGAGTCTATCGGTGAATCAAGGACTTGGCGCACACCATCGGGGGTTAAGTTTTGAACGCTGGGAATTCTCTAACTACAAATGCACTAATAAGGCACATTTATGCTTTATTTTGGTGCTTTATTATAATTTGCACCAAAATACAGCGCATTCGAATTATAAACCAAGCGATAGTCCACGCGCTCGTCTGGCCTATTGGCCGCGTTGCATTTCTGGACCGACTTGAACACCGAGCGCATCTAAGCCCGCGCGCATCGCCACAAACGCAGCACTCACCGCTTCGGTCGGCCCCTTGACGCCCAACTCTACATGCCGACCGTGCTCGGGATGATCGACGCTAGGCAAGCTAAAGACCTTGATCTGGCTGTGCTGCGACTCAAGCGCAAGCATCAGCGGTGTCAGTGACGCTTCGATCGCCCCGTACACAATATAAGAACGTTCCTGCCAAGCACCCCGCGCAAAGTGGGCGCTGTAATGGGTATCCAGCACCCACTCCAGCATGGGCCAGGCCATCACCGGGAATCCGGGTACAAAGTACATGGCCCCGCCCGCCGTGGTCGACACACTAAACCCCGGTATGCGGTTGTAGCTGTTGGGAATAATGGCNGCGCCCTCGGGGAAGACNCCCATGTTNAGGCGATGGATATTGTCAGGGTGNCCCGGCACATAGGTTTCACCCCGCTCGANGGCGAGGTCTTGCATGCGTTGCTCAATCAGCGTCTTCGCCTCGGGGTGCAGCATTAGCTCGCGCCCCAGCGCCTTCCCAGCACACTGTCGCGTGTAATCATCTGGCGTTGCACCAATGCCACCAAACGAAAACACCACATCTCCGCTATCAGCCAGNTGCGCAATGGTGTCTGTAATACGTTGTGGATCATCTCCAACGTAGTTCGCATAGGCGAGTGACAGCCCGCGCTCGCCTAACGTGGTGATCAGCTGTGTTAGGTGCTTGTCGGCACGTTTGCCGGACAAAATTTCATCACCAATGATGAGGGCTGCAAAGTTGGGGGTCATAGTCAGTGAGGTCTTATAAACGATTGGTGTCACGAAGGTCTTGTAAATCTTCCGCGTCCAACTGCAAGGCGGTNGCCGACACCCTGTCAGGGCTAGTCTGACGCATGTTGTCGAGCACCGCTAANCAGTAGTGGGCAAACCAAAGCGAGGAAAACGCNAGTACAAGGGTATAAATCCAGATGGCCAGAGGCACCAAAACCGGCGCCATGACAATGAAAATGGCTCCGGATGCCCATAGCAAACTCGGCGCAGCTCCAAGATAGCCAGAGACCACGCCCATAGTCAGTAGGTTGAAACGGTGACGCTGAAAAATCGTCTGGCGCTCATGTGCACTGGCATGCTCTGACAGGGCATCGTAGGCAAACACCCGGTAGGTCAACCACCCCCAAATCAGCGGCGGAACCAACAAAATAAGCGGCGGAATAAACCAGAGCGGAATCGACACCACTAGCATGACAATGGCCAGCAACGTGGAGGATACGGACCACACAATACTGCCCCAAAAGTGGCTGCTACCGCGCTTAATGAGATAAGAGAAGCGCCGATCTACCACCAAGCCCACCATTGCGGGCGTCATAAACCCCGCAACAAGCAACAAAGTGGCCACCACGACCAAGGGCGTAAATGCAAAAATAATGATCAACGGTGCGACCACTGAGCTCAAGCCCGACCAGCCCACACTGTCCATCCAGTTTAAAACGCTCTGCGTGAGATCAGTCGACTGCATCCACTGCGTGACATACGCGACGCTCGGCTCCCAATAGACGTAGCCAAGACCTACCACCACGGCCATCATGAGCACCAACGGCAAGAAGGAGCCGACAATCACTCGGGGCAAGAAGCAGTAGGAAGCTGCGCGCCAAAAAGAAGTAAACAACAAAGACATCACAAGAGAATACAACGAAAAAAGCCAAACACGCAGGCGTGTTTGGCTTCTTTGTTCAGAGGGTGTGGTCTACGTTTTTAACGACGGGCCGCACTCCTAGCTGGTGCTGCACGGCGGTCGTCATGACCCCGCGGAGGAGCGCCCGCACCGCGCGACTCTGGACGGGGCGCACGAGTGTCAAAACGGCTACCACGGTCTGCAAAACGCGGGTCTGCACGACCTTCTGAGCGCGGCTCTGAACGGCCCTCGAAAGGCCGACCACCACGGGTGTCCGGGCGGTTGTTATCGAAACGACGCTCTGGACGCCCCTCAAAGCGTGGGTCAAAGCGCGGCTCGCTGCGACCTTGGAAGCCTTCAGAGCGCGGAGCGAATCCGCCGCCGCCCTCACGTCGTCCACCGCCAAAATTACCACCGCGGTTACCGCCAAAGCCAGGTGAGCCACCAAAACCACCGGCATTGCGACGTGGGCCGCCATTACCGCGACGGTCGTTGCCACCGCCACCTGCACCGATGCTCGGACGACGTGATGGCTCCATGCCCTCAACCGTCTTCTCTTCAAAGCGCTTACGGGTAAACGCCTCAATGGCGAAGATGCGACGTTGGTCACGGAACTCAGCCAACGTGATCGCCAAACCTTGACGACCAGCGCGACCGGTACGACCGATACGGTGGGTGTAGTCCTCAGCCTTCATGGGAAGACCGAAGTTAAATACATGGGTAATGGTCGGCACGTCTAGGCCGCGGGCCGCGACATCGGTGGCGACCAAAATTTGAACGGTACCATCACGGACCGACGCAAGGCGACGGTTACGCACCGCCTGGCCCAAGGCACCGTGTAACGCGACGGCAGAGAAGCCGTCTTGTTGGAGGTCTTCGGCCAACGAGTCACACTCGATTTGCGTACTAGAGAAAACAATCGCTTGCTTGATCTCGGTGTCGCGCAAAAAGTGGTCCAACAACTTACGCTTGTGAAAGGCGTTGTCCGCCCAGTACAAACGTTGCTCAATGTTGTCATGCGTGTGCTCAGGTGTTGACAGCTCAATGCGTTCGGTCTTGCGCATCACGCGCATCGCCAACTGCTGAACACGGGGCGCAAATGTTGCGCTAAACATCATGGTCTGTGCGCGATCTTTAGTGAGGGCGTGCACATCAGCCAAATCTTCAGCAAAGCCCAGATCCAACATGCGGTCCGCTTCGTCAACAACAAGGTACTGAACCTTGTCTAGGCGAATTTGGCCAGACTTCTGCAAGTCCAACAAACGACCCGGTGTTGCAACCACGACATCGGCGTTGCGCAATCCGGCAAGCTGGTGAACGTAAGAGGTTCCACCGACCACACTGGCCACGCGCAGGCCGCGGCAATGCGCGACCAAGTCAATCGCGTCACGCGCCACTTGTTGCGCCAACTCACGGGTCGGGCACAAGACCAGCGCACCGGGTGTCGCAGGCTCAAAGCTGCGGGGCGCACGCTTGTCGGCCTTTGGCTTGGCACCCGCTAAGAGCAACTCCGCACTGTCTTGCGCATCAGCGTCTTGTCCTTGGGCGGCCAACGCGGCTTCGCGTGCGGCACGAGCCGCCTCGTCCAAACGCACCTTTTCAGCGCGTTCAGCCTCTTGCTGTTGAAGAATGATGTGTAACACAGGCAGCAGAAACGCAGCCGTCTTGCCACTACCGGTTTGGCTAGAAACCAGCAAGTCCACGACTTCGTTATCGCCACGATTNAATGAGCGCGGAATAGCGGCCTCTTGCACCTTGGTNGGCGCGGTGTAGCCGAGGTCGGCTACGGCCTGNACCAATTCGGTCGCCAGGCCCATGTCTGTGAAGGCCTGGGCCAACGTGATATCTAACGTGGGGCGCTTTGGCGCACGCACCTCTTCTGTACGCGGACCACGCGAAAAGCGCGGCTTACCCGCGCGTGGAGGGCGATTTGAAAACTCTTTCATGACTAACTTCCTGCGTAACTAAATAACGCTTGACGAACACAATCGACGCACAGGAACTCAGGCATAACCTGTACCTTGGGTGCTACCGAAGAGGGCTCTAGGTGAAAAACACCAACCACCCAATCCAATCGGTCAACACAGTCGGCGTAAAGCCGAAGGTACGGAGCAAGTGGCCGAAAACAAAGGTAAGAAGTCGTGCTGCTGAGCGTGGTCTTTGGTATCAGAACACGCAACACGTCTTCGTTCGGCCGAGGGTGTGAGGCTGATGAAGCAAATCCCGGTGAGAATGGCCCCGCCATGTCCAATCCGGGAAAACCCTATTATGCCACGCTTTGACGATTTGAAACAAGGGCACGCGGCCCGTTGTTGTTATCAAACACCATCGGTTGTCGGCATGCGTAAAAAGTGGGTGCGGTAGTGAATCAGCTCGTCAATCGACTCATGAACATCCGCCAAGGCGGTGTGCGCTTGCTGCTTCTTGAAGCGCTTAAACACCTCGGGATGCCACCGCTTCGCCAGCTCCTTGAGGGTGCTGACATCCAAACAACGGTAGTGGAAATAGGCCTCAAATTTAGGCATGTATTTAACCAAAAACCGCCTATCTTGGCTGATGGTGTTGCCACACATAGGCGATCCCGCTTTCGGCACATACTGCTTGATAAAGGCCAGTAGCTTGGCCTCTGCAGAGGCCTCGTCTTCCGTGCTGGCACGCACCTTGTCAGTGAGTCCGCTACGGCCGTGCGTTCCCGTGTTCCACGCGTCCATGGCGCCAAGTACCGCGTCGCTTTGGTGAACGACTAAAACGGGGCTCTCAACCCGTATGGATAAATCGGCGTTGGTGATCACGACGGCAATCTCCAGCAACCGTTCTTTCTCGGGGTCCAGGCCACTCATCTCGCAGTCCAACCAAATGAGATTTTGGTCAGATTTTGGCAATTGCGTCGGCGCTGTCGGCAAATGGGTATGTGTGTTTTCGCTCATTTGCCTATTGTCTCCGATCTGGTTAGGCCTGAAAAACGCAAGCCAATTTGCGGTACCGCGCGGCATCGGGCACTAAAACTGCCACAATATTGACTAACGCGCTCAATTTATCGGTCTCTTTACCCCCGCACCTCGGCACCGAATGCACCAAATTCTCGAAATCTCCACGTACATCACCCTCACTTTCGCCATTCTGCTGGTCGCGAACGTGCTGACACAACTCTGGCTCAATAGCCGTCAGGCTCGCCATGTCTGGACCCACCGAGACCGCGTACCCAGCGCATTTGCTTCGGACGTCTCCTTGGCAGCACATCAAAAAGCGGCCGACTACACCTTAGCCAAATTGCGCCTCAGCAACTTGGACGTCTTTGTCAGCCACGCGGTGCTGCTTGGCTGGACGCTGATGGGCGGCCTTGATGCCATGAATCAATGGCTGCTCGCGTCGCTTGGCTCTGGCATGACCCAACAAATCGCGCTGTTAACGGGCGTCGTGGTGCTCGGCTCTCTCATCGAACTCCCGTTCGCATGGTGGCGCACCTTCAAGCTGGAAGCCGCGTTTGGCTTTAACAAAACAACACCGGCATTGTGGCTGTCTGATTTGGCAAAAAGCGCCGTCCTCGGTGCCGCACTCGGCTTGCCCCTCGCCTGGGTCGCCTTGTGGCTGATGGGTGCGGCGGGCAGCTACTGGTGGCTGTATGTATGGGCGGTCTGGGCTAGCTTTAACGCGCTGATGCTGTTCGTTTACCCCAAGTGGATCGCCCCGCGTTTCAATAAGTTCGAACCGTTAACCCGTGAAGACGTGAAGGCCAGCGCGAATGCATTGATCGAGGCCTGTGGATTCAAAGCGGAAGGGCTTTTTGTAATGGACGGAAGCCGCCGTAGCGCACACGCAAACGCCTACTTCACCGGCTTTGGTAAGAGCAAACGTGTGGTCTTCTTTGACACGCTGCTGGATCGTCTGAGCGTTAAAGAGGTCAACGCCGTGCTGGCGCATGAACTGGGCCACTTCGCTCACCAACACATACGCAAGCGCATCATTGGCCTCTTCGCGCTAAGTGCCTTGGCATTGGCGGCACTGTCTTGGTTTGCCAGCCAATTGTGGTTTTATGTCGGACTCGGCGTCCTTCCCGATGTCGGCGGACCAAACGACGCATTGGCCCTCATCTTGTTTATGTTTATGCTGCCCTTGGTAACGTTTTTCGTAAGCCCTTTGCTGGCTGGGTTTTCCAGAAAAGATGAGTTTGAAGCCGATGCCTATGCCTGCCAGCACGCCGAAGCAAGTGCACTGGCTAGCGCCCTCACGAAACTCTACAACGACAACGCCAGCACGCTCACCCCAGACCCGGTTTACACACGCTTTTATGCCTCGCATCCGGCGGCGATGGAGCGTATTACCCGCATTACAGCCCCTGCACACCCATGACCGACTCGACCCCCCGCCCCACCCTGCTCACGCCGACGATCGTGGTGAGTGAACTAACCAAGCTCAACGGTGAAGAGGCCCTAGGGTGGCGCATTGAGGACGGTGCGCTGCAGCGACAGTTCACATTTAAAAACTTCCACCACACCATGGCATTTGTAAATGCCGTCGCCTACGTCGCTCACCAACTCGACCACCACCCAGACATACGCGTGAGCTACAGCCAATGCACGGTGGCGTGGTCCACACATGAGCCTACAGGCTTAACCAGCCTAGACTTTCTAGCGGCGACCAAGGTCAACGCGCTAAAACACAGCGCGTAAACATTACAGGCACCCCGGTCTATGGCTCAAGTTCGCATACTCCCCTCCCGAGCGACCAAACCACGCAACACGGCGAAGAAGACGCTAGGCGGACAGACCGGGCCCGTAGACGTTGAGAACAACGGATTAGTTATTGAGACCTTTGGACGGCACGTGACCGTGCTCGCAACCGATGGCAGTCAACGTATCTGCCACCCCAGAGGTAAGAAAAATACCGCAGTGGTTGGCGACCAAGTGGTGTGGTCACAGTCTGAGGACCAAGGCACGATCGAGCGTGTGTTGCCACGCAAAAATCTGTTTTTTCGCCAAGACGAAATGAGGACCAAGTCATTTGCTGCGAACTTGGATCACATCCTCGTCTTTTTAGGTGCCGAACCCGAGTTTTCTGAAATGCAGCTCAGCCGCGCTTTAATCGCCGCCGAGGCTACAGGCATCGCCGTCACCATCATCTTGAACAAGCAAGACTTAACACCGCTCTTTGAACGCGCGTGGACGCGCTTGCAACCCTACCGAGACATGGCCTACCCCGTGCTCGGCCTCTCACTACTCTCCTCGCCCCCTGTGGGTCTGAGCGCGTTGCACGCGTTGCTGAGCCAAAAAACCACGCTGGTTCTGGGACCCTCGGGTGCTGGAAAAAGCACACTCATTAATCAGCTGCTGCCAGCCGTAGATTTAAGAACGCAAGAAATTTCGCGTGCACTGAACAGCGGCAAGCACACCACGACGAACACCACGCTGTATTGGCTTAACCCAGGAGACCAAGCGGCTGGCGCCATTATTGACTCCCCCGGTTTTCAGGAGTTTGGTATGCACCACATCGCGGTGGATCAACTCGCCGCCTACATGCCTGACCTGTCAGCACA
>JGI26086J50260_1001707_pt1 | contig 12506 bp, 13 predicted proteins | sample SaaInl3SG_22_DNA_FD_50260 | JGI IMG/M metagenome (IMG submission 50260)
CCGGTGAATACTTTGATGGAAGACGTTTTTCTGGCGAGTGTGCTTTTGGTTGACCCTGCTTCAGATTGCTTGTAGAGCCAAGCTCTCAGCGACTCAAGATTGAGTTCAGCCTTGGTTGCCTTTTGGAATTCTAGGTAGTCGCGGACATCAGAAAGATATGCCTTTTGAGTATTGGGGCTGGTTCCGCGGGAGCTCAACCACCTGCCGTAGCCGGTCAGTTCGTCGGTGAGGTCCATAACAAAACCCTAATCTCGAATTTCTATCTCGAGGCAACTAACGCGCCCTTGTAAAACCTAAGCGCTGTGTCGCCTAACCTGCGGTCACAACTGGGCAGCTGGCACTGGGTGCCCATCAAGCTCAATTGCCTTAGCGACCTGCTCCACAACCTGTAATCGCAGTCCCGATTCTGCGGCAATTTCGATGCTTGTCTTAGCCCCATTTCTGATCGCATCCTCCACTCTTCTTCTGGAATCTTCCGGGTCAAACCTTTGGCGAAGGTCTAAATGAAAGGCTTTGGCTAANCCCTCCTGAATCATGGCATTTGTGCCCTGGCAGGCGCGGTCAGACCATGCCCCTGGAACTGCGTAGACCTCCCGACCAAGCATCCGCGCAGCATTTGCGGTGTTCCTGGATCCCGACCGATAGGCAGCCTGCACCACATAGAGCTCGCTTGAAGTCGCTGCGATGAGCCGGTTCCGCTGCAGAAAGCGAAATCGGCTGGGAGCAGTTCCAGGCGCTAGTTCGGACACCAGTGCCCCACCAGAGCGCACCAACTCATGAAACAGCGACCAGTTCTCCAAAGGATATGCTCGGTCGATTCCTCCGGCCATGAATGCAATCGTTGGCAATCCTGCATCCAGTGCCGACCGATGACTTGCAGCGTCTATTCCCTTGGCTCCGCCGGAAACCACGGGCTTGTTCAGCATTCGAACAAGTTTGGAAGTGTTGTTGAGCCCGGTTGGAGTTGGAGTTCTGGTGCCGACAACACCGGCATAGTCCAGCTCCAGTGCGGCTGGGTCTCCAGCTACCCAAACCAAATACGGTGCGTGATCGCCAAGGTCAGCAAGTCGATTTGCCAGGCCGGGTAGCTCACTGAAAAATACCGGCCTAGCACCCCAGCGCGTGGCTTTGTTGATGGTGGCTTCGAGGTCAATAAGTGCGCTTCGAAATTCGAATCGCTCAATAAGGCCGGGCAAATTGCTTAGTTTTTCTGGATGGAACTCGAGCAGGAAATCCGTGACTGTTCTCAGCGCTTTAGGCTCAGTCAGTTTCATGCTCACGCTGGAACCGAATTGCTCGAACAGCAAATGAGCCAGTGCATCCCCGGGCTCTGAGAGCATCGAGTAGCGGATGGTTTCAAGTTGGTCAGTATCGAGTTTCATAATCACCTCTCGTTTTAGGAGAGGGTCGCAAACTTGAACCCGATTACTTGGAGCTATTGCTTGAGCTGTTAGTAACTAGGGCTGATCGCCAACTGCTAACTCTTCAGGAATCTCAATTTCCTGGCTGCCGATTTCCTCGACGTTCACGTCCTTGAACGTCATGACTTTGACCTGCTTTACGAAGCGATCGGTCCGGTAAATATCCCAAACCCAAACGTCTGTCATCGCAAGCTCGAAGTAGAAATCAGTTGCGGTGTCGACCCGCTTCAGCTCAACCTCATTGGCAAGATAGAACCTGCGCTCGGTTTCAATAACGAAGCGGAACATTTTTACGACATCTCGGTACTCGCGATAGAGAGCGAGCTCAGCGTCCCTGTCGTAGTCTTCGAAATCGTTGTCGTCCATAATGCATAAATCCTAACCCTCAAAACAGAGCTGTCTGGTCTCCAAGAATTTTTGTTAGCCAACTCAAACGGTGGTGCTGGCTTGGACCCATCGATTGCAGGGCCTTGATGTGGCTCGGAGCGGCATAGCCCTTATTTGAGTCCCAGCCGTAATCGGGGAAATCTTTCGACAGCGAAGTCATGAGTTCATCCCTTGCCACTTTTGCGCTGATTGCGGCTCCGGCGACACTGCCACAATCTCGGTCGGCCTTTACTCTGACAACAACTTCGGCGCCGCAGTCACCAAGCCAGTTGTGGCTTCCGTCCAGCAGCACGATAGTGTCCTGTAGCTCAAAGCCTGACAGCGAGTCGAGCGCCGCAAGCCTCAGGGCGCTGTTGATGCCCTTTTGCTCGATTACTTGAACCGAGCTAAAGCCAACGCGGGCCGTTCCCCAACTTGCCACCTCAACAGCCAGCGGCTTTCGCTTGGGTTCAGGCACCAGCTTTGAATCCCGCAGAGTGCTGGGCATGAAATCCAGTCCGTCCGAGCTAAGAGCAAAAGCACCGACGGCCACAGGCCCTGCAAGGGCTCCCCGGCCGACCTCATCGATACCGATTACAAACCGGTAATTTGCCAGCAGCTCCCGCTCTAGATCAAGGCTTGGGTACGTCACTAAAGACATCCTGATGATTATCCAGATATGTCCAGTTTTCTACCGGCCAGCTAATCAGGACTGCCCTGCCCACAACAACGTCCAGTGAAACAAAGCCGCCGGTTGGAAGGTCCTGATGATATCTGGAATCAGTTGAGTTTCCGCGATTATCGCCCATGACCCAAAGATGACCCTCCGGCACGGTAACTGAGAATTCAATGTCGGATGGGCTGGCGCCTGCTCTGATGTAGACCTCGTCAATAGCTTGGCCGTTTACCAGCAGCTGACCATCGGCATTGCAACAGGTGACCACGTCTCCTGGAAGGCCGATTACCCGCTTTACCAAATGTTCTGCTGAGTCAGGGGCAGTAATGCCAAATGTCCCAAGCACGAAATCGCTGAATTCCTGCAGCGGTTCCTTCTGCTGAGTAGGAGCGACCCCAAGCCAACCACCTGGGTCCTTGAATACAACAATGTCGCCATGTTGGACTGGAATTACTTCCGGCACCAAAACATTCACGATTATTCGATCGTTGATCTGGAGTGTTTCAAGCATTGACCCGGAGGGTATGAAGAAGGACCGCACCAGAAAAGCCTTGATAAGGACAGACAGGATAAGCGCAGCGCCAACGATTGCAACAAAATCGACTAGAAAAGCTAGAAACCAATTTTTCCTGGCTCTGCGGAGCTTTCGTCTGAACAGGCTTAAGACCCCAGACCGTCTAGGCCTAGATCCTCCGCCAAGTGACATCTTTAGTGGATGTTAAACGTTGTCGCGCTTTTCGCGAATCTTTGCAGCCTTGCCGCGAAGATTGCGCAAGTAGTAAAGCTTTGCGCGTCGCACATCNCCACGTGATACCAGCTCGATCATTTCAAGAACTGGGCTGTGGACTGGGAAGGTACGCTCTACACCAACCTGGAAAGAAACTTTACGCACGGTGAAGGTCTCGCGAACGCTGTCACCTGAACGGCGAATAACGATTCCCTGGAAAACCTGAACACGGCTGCGGTTACCCTCAATGATCTTTACGTGAACCTTTACGGTGTCACCGGCACGGAAGTCTGGGATNTCGGTGCGAAGAGANTTTGCATCTAGTTCATCAAGAATGTTCATTTTTATTTCTTTCCTTTTGCGCGCAGGTCAAAATGGCTAGTGTCTAATAATTTGTTGGGCCCAGCTCCCCTGCGGCAGAGATGTTTGGGCTCGACTAGAAAGTCTGCCACAGGCTGGGCACAATGGCAACTAATCGTCGAGTAAATCTGGCCGGTTTTTGCCAGTTCTTAGAAGTGATTGCTGGTGCCTCCACTTTTCGATTTCAGCATGATGACCAGATAGCAGCACGTCAGGGACTTGGAGTGACCTCCAGCTAGCGGGCTTGGTGTAACTCGGGTACTCCAACAAACCAGAGTTATGAGATTCTTCGGCCAGAGATTCACTGTTGCCGATCATGCCAGGAATGAGCCGACAAATCGCCTCAATCATGGCAACGGCAGCCACTTCGCCGCCATTTAGGACGTAATCGCCAATCGAAACCTCGAGCACCTCAGTTTCGCCCGCTGCGTAGTCGACTACTCGCTGGTCAATACCCTCGTACCTCCCGCAGGCAAAAAGCAGATGCGGCTTTTTTGATAATTCGACAGCAAGCTCCTGCGTGAACGGAATCCCGGCAGGTGTTGTGAAGATAACGACCGGCTTTTGCTCTTTGCCAATCAGCTCATCGAAGGCCTCGCCCCAAGGCTCGGGCTTCATGACCATTCCGGCGCCGCCGCCATAGGGTGAGTCATCCACAGTCTTGTGCTTGTCGCTGGTCCACTTGCGCAAGTCGTGAGCTTGAAATTCAATCAGGCCCTGATCACGGGCTTTGCCAAGCAACGAGATGTCTAGAACATCGAAGAAGTCAGGAAAAATACTGACCGCGTCAATCTTCATCGACAGCCTCGCTCACGTCCTCAAAAAGTCCACCTGGTGGGGTAATTTCTACCAGCCCAGCTTCCAGGTCAACTCTAGGCACGAAGCTCTTGATAAACGGCAGTAACACTTCGGTTTCCGCGGTCTTTATGGCTAGAAGATCCTGGGCAGGCATGTGATCCACGCGAACAACAGAACCAATTTCAATTCCAGCTCGAATTACCTTGAGTCCGGTCAGTTGGTGGTCAAACCAGGCTTCTGGTTCTGCTGGAAGCTCGTCTAGCGGCTGATCTACAAGCAAAATCGCGCGGATTAGGCCTTCGGCCTGGTCGCGGTCATCAACACCCTCGATGAAAAGAACTGGGGAGCTGTTGTACCAGCGAAGTTCTTTGACTGTGATGTGCTTACCGAACCAGTCAGAGTCTTCGGGGACCTGAAGCTTGAGGACAGAGCCTGCGGCAAATCGCTGGTTTGGACTGTCAGTGTAAAGCTCTAATTTGATTGCGCCTTTGAGGCCGTGTGCTTTGAGCAGGCGGCCCACGCGGAGCTCGGTGGAACTAGAAATCTGTATCCACCACGTCTACGCGGACGCGCTTGCCTCCGGCTAGCGCATTTACAACCGTCCTGAGGGCGGTTGCAGTTCGGCCGTTTTTGCCGATAACGCGACCTAGGTCGTCTGGGTGCACGCGGACCTCCAGAAGATCGTTCGGTCCAACCTTGCGAGTAGCAACGGTGGCATCGTCAGGGTTATTGACGATGGAACGAACGAGAAACTGGAGGGTCGCCTGCAACATAACTATTCGGCCTTTGGCTCTTCAGCGGCAGCTTCTTCAGCAGGAGCTTCCTCTGCGACTGCTTCTGCAGCAGGTGCCTCTTCAGCAGGTGCCTCTTCAGCAGGTGCCTCTTCAGCTACTGCATCCGCCGCTGGAGCTTCCTCGGCTGCTGGAGCTTCAACAGCTACCTCGGCAGCTGGAGTCTCCTCGGCTGCTGGAGCTTCTTCGGTCGCTGGAGCTGCCTCTGCAGCAGGTGCTGCCTTCTCTGCAGGTGCCTCTTCGGCTGGAGCCTTCTTCTCTACCTTTGGCAGAAGAACTGACTTCTTCTTGCTGTCAGGAGTGAAAGGAACCTTCTCTGGCTGTGGCTTGATGGTGTTGACCTTCTCGCCCTTTTCGTTGGCGATGTCGCCAGACAGGGTAAGTAGGACCTTGGCCTGCTCGGTTGGCTGAGCGCCAACAGAAAGCCAGTACTGTGCTCTTTCCGAGCTAATCTCAATAATCGATGGGTCGTTGGTTGGAACATAACGACCGATCTCCTCGATGACTCGACCGTTTCGGTGAGTACGAGAGTCGGCTACCACAATGCGGTAGTGCGGGGTGCGCTTTTTTCCAATGCGCTGTAGGCGGATCTTTACGGCCACAATTCTCCTGTGAGTTGCTGGGGCGAGTTTCCACCGTGAGCGTGGGGTTACACTCGGAGGTTTCTCAAGGTTTTTCGATTACGCCCAGATAGAGGGTCGAGACGCTCGAAGTAGCTAAGTCTGCCAGAAAACCGCAGCTTTTGCTAGTTCTGTATGCCAAATGCGCTGCCTGATTTTGTTTCTGGCTCCGCATTGAAGCTCAACCCTTGATTTTCAGCNGCCCGCTTGGCCGGATTCCCGGACTTGGAGCCCTTCTTTTTCTTGTCCTTCTTTTTTCCGCCAATGTAACCGCCGCCAACGGCACCGCCCATTTGGACGGGGTTGGTGCCCGGGATATTTGGCATCCCACCCTTGGACATGGTCTTCATGACCTTTGCAGCCTGCTCGAAGCGATTGACCAGCTGATTGACNTCATTGACGCTGGTTCCAGAGCCCCTGGCAATTCGGAGCCGNCGAGAGCCATTCAGGACCTTGGGCATGTTGCGCTCAANCGGGGTCATCGAGCGAATTATGGCTTCNGTGCGTGAAATNTCAGACTCATCAAAGTCTTCAAGCTGTTGCTTCATCTTTCCGGCACCAGGAAGCATGCCGAGCAAGTTTTTCATGTTGCCCATCTTGCGAAGCTGCTGCATCTGCTCCAAAAAGTCCTGCAGAGTGAACTCTTCGTTGGCTATCTTGTCGGCAAGCTTCTGTGACTCTTCCTGGTCAAAAGTGCGTTGAGCCTGTTCGATCAGGCTGATGACGTCACCCATATCCAGGATTCGACTCGCCATCCGATCTGGATAGAACGGTTCGAACGCATCCAGGCCTTCTCCGGTGGAGCTAAAAAGAATCGGTGCTCCGGTCACATTGGCAACCGAGAGCGCGGCACCTCCGCGCGAATCTCCGTCAAGCTTGGTCAAGACCACGCCCGTTACTCCCACGCCATCCTTGAATGCCTTGGCAACGTTCACCGCATCCTGACCGAGCATGGAGTCCACCACAAACAGAACCTCATCAGGACTAACGGCATCACGAATGCCGATTGCCTGCTGCATCATCTCATCATCGACACCCAGGCGTCCCGCAGTGTCGACGATGACGACCGAAAATTGCGACTTTTTAGCGTGAGCAATGGCCTTTTTGGCAACGTCAACCGGATCGCCGACCCCGTTACCAGGTTCCGGTGAGAACACTGGGACGCCGACTTTTTCACCAAGCACCTGCAACTGAGTTACGGCATTTGGTCGCTGCAGGTCGGCAGCAACCAAAATTGGAGTTTGGTTTTGATCCTTTAGCCACTTGGCCAGCTTGCCGGCAAGCGTTGTTTTACCGGACCCCTGCAATCCGGCGAGCATGATCACCGTTGGCGGAGATTTTGCAAACTGCAGTTTGTGGTTTTCGGTGCCCAGAATCTTGGTCAATTCCTCATTGACAATCTGCACCACCTGCTGAGCGGGGTTCAGCGCCTTAGACACCTCGTCGCCGAGGGCGCGCTCACGAATGGCCGCGATGAAGTCCTTTACGACCTCAAGCGCCACATCGGCCTCCAGCAAAGCCCGGCGGATGTCCCTCAGGGTTGCATCGATGTCGCTATCGGACAGCCTGCCCTTGCCGCGCAGGTTCTTAAACGTGTCAGATAAGCGATCCGATAAATTGCCGAACAATCAAACTCCTATTTTCTTGCAACCAGGCCCTTGGCGAATTCCTCCGGAGAGAAAAATGCAAAGTCATTGACCTGCTCGCCCACACCAACGAGCTTAATTGGCAAATCAAGCTCTTTCTGCAATGCATAGAGAATTCCTCCCTTTGCAGTGCCGTCCAACTTGGTCATAACTATTCCGGTCACCTCTGCAACCTCAGCGAACGCCTTTGCCTGACTCATCGCATTCTGCCCGTTGGTCGCATCGATTACTAGCAAGACCTCGGAGATTTTCGTCTGCTTTTCAACAGCTCGGCGAATTTTGCCAAGCTCATCCATCAGGTCCTTCTTATTCTGCAGTCTGCCGGCGGTGTCGATGATTGCGATGTCAGCCTCGGCTTGGATCGCCAGTTCAACTGTTTGGTAGGCGACCGCTGCTGGATCAGCGCCTTCCTTAGCAGGCTTCACTAGCCGCGCTCCGGCTCGTTCGGCCCAGGTTGCAAGCTGCTCAACCGCGGCTGCACGGAAGGTGTCAGCGGCGCCCAGCACAACTTCCCAGTCACCATCTTTGAGCCACCTGGCCAACTTGCCGATCGTGGTGGTCTTTCCGGCCCCGTTGACTCCAACGACCAGAATCACATACGGAAGCTTGCCGTCATCTAGGTTCAAAGAAGAGTCGTTTCTACTCAATCTTTCAACGAGCAAGTCCTTCAAAAGCAGCCGCAGCTCAGCGTCTGAGGTTGCCCCCTGCTTTTGAGCTACCGACTTCAACTGATTTGTAATTTCTTCGGACGTCTCAACCCCGAAGTCCGCAAGGATCAAAATGTCCTCCAGGTCATCAACATCGAAATTTTCACTAAACAGAGACCTGATGCCGGTTCCGAGCGAGCGCTTTGGAAGCTCAACCGCGACCAACTCTGGCTCCACCTCAGCCACTGGCACTCTGGCAGACTCCGGAGCTTTCGCCTCTGGTTCTGGTTCTGGCTCTGGTTCTGGTTCTGCCGCCTCCACATGAACCTCTGGCTCAGGTAAAGCTACTTCTGCTGGCTCAACCGGTTTCACCGGCGACTCAATGACTGTCGAAGGAGCCTGCTCGGCAACTACTGGTGGCTCGGCTACGAGTTCCGGCTCAGCCTGGGTTGTGGACTCTTGTTTTGAGGTCCGGAGGCGTTTTAGGAACTTAAACATCAGCTGGCTGCCTCTAGCTTTTGACCAACCACCTGGGTAATGCCGTCTTGCCTCATGGAAACCCCATAGAGCGCATCAGCGATTTCCATGGTGCGCTTTTGGTGGGTCACGACTATCAACTGAGAGCTCTCACGAAGCGACTTAATAACTTCCAAGAGTCGTCCTAGGTTGGAGTCATCTAGGGCTGCCTCAACTTCATCGAGCACATAGAACGGGCTTGGACGAGCTTTGAAGATAGAAATCAATAGCGCGACCGCAGCCAATGAACGCTCACCACCTGAGAGCAAAGACATTCTCTCGATTCGCTTACCGACCGGCTTCACTGAAACTTCAATGCCGGTCTCGAGCAGATTGTCAGAGTCGGTCAAGCTTAATGAGCCAGTTCCGCCCGGGAACAGCACTGGGAAAATCTTCTCAAATTCTTTCTTGGTGTCCTCGAAGGCAGCGTCGAAAATGTGCTGCATTTTCCCGTCTAGGTCCCTGATGATTCCAGCCAGGTCTGCCCTGGCGTCAGTAAGGTCTGCAAGCTGATCGGTTAGGTACTTGTGTCGCTCTTCAAGAGCCGAGAACTCTTCCAGTGCCAGCGGGTTGAATGCACCCAGCTGATTTAGCTTGGTTTCTGCTTGGCGCAGCGACCGCTGCAAATCTTCTCTGGTTTCGTTGATTTCGAGCTGTTCACCTAGGAGCTGTTCGACCGTGAGTGACAGCTCGGCCTCGACTCGCTCAGTGAGGTTGGCGAGACTAATTTTTAGCTCGTGGTTTTGCAATTCGACCTCGTGTACTGAGGCAGTCAGGGTTGAGTAGCGCTGCTCCAGCTCAACTGCCTGAGACCTCAGCGTCGCTAAGCGCTCGGTGCGCTGACTCCGCTTGGCCTCGAGGTCCCTCAGGGTCACTCGAACCGATCCTGCAAGCGTCTCTGTCAACTTGATCACAGCTGGCAGCTTTTCAAGCGCGTCCTTAGCCGATTGAAGCTCAGCCTGCCTGGACTTCATGGCCTCTTTGGTCCGCTCCAGGCTGGCTTTTGCCTCAGCCAGCCTGCCTTTAAGAACCGCGACAGATTTGTCGGTGGCCAGCTTGCGCTCGGACAGGGTGCCGCTTTGAATGCGAACCTCAAGCTCCTGCTGACGCGCCCGATCTAGGCTCTCAGCTAGCTCCGAACGTCGTGTAGCTGAAACCTCTACCGTTTCGGGCTCCGGCATCGCACTGAGTTCTTGCGTCAGCCTCGCAAGCTCGGTTGCTGCTGCCAGCTCCTGAGCGTCGAGCGCCTCCCGCTCGACTTCGAATCGAGCAATTTCGGCTTTAGCTGATTCAACCTGCGCAATCAGGCGACCAGCGCGCTCCGCGCTGGCGGCCAATAGTGCATCGTGCTGCTGCAGTTCGGCAAGGCTTGTTTTCACAGCCTCGCTCGCTGAGCCTGAGCTTGCTTCAGCGCTGGCCAACTTCTGGGTCAGCTTCTCAATCTCCCGGGCAAGCTTTTCAATCGCTTTCGCAGCAACATCTCGCTCAGCGCTGAGCTCAAGTTTTGACGGCTGCTTTTGACCACCACCAAGGATCGAATACTCCGAGAGCAAATCCCCGTCAGTTGTAATCACTGTGATCTTTGGATTCTTCGCCAGCGCTGCCTCGGCCTCATCCAGACTCTTTGCCACATGGAAGTTTGCAAGCAGCGCCAGCACTGAAGCTGGTGCCTGCACCAGGGTGCTGGCGTTTGGAAGCCCGGCGACACTGGCTGCTTCGCCCTTGCTGGCTGCGCCACCTGTTACCAGGAACTCAGCTCGGCCCATTTCCTTGGTCTTTAGAAACCTAATTCCCTCAATTGCCTGAGCCCTGGTCTCAACGGCAACCGCATCCGAAAGTGCAAGAGCCACTGAAATTGCTTTTTCATATCCCGATTCAATGCTGATGCTCTTGGCAAGCAGTCCCTTGATGCCGGCAAGCTTTGCCTTGATGATCTCGCCGCCGCCATCGGCTTGCTCAAGAGTCAAACCAAGCGCCACATGCCGCGCCGCCAACGAATCTCGCTCGCGCTCTGCATCGTGGAGCTCCTGCCTGGCCTGGTCAACTAATTTGCGAGCTGAAGCTTCGGCTTGCTGCGACTTTTCATATTTCTGCCGCAGTCCATCGTCTGAGGTTGAAAGGTTGCCCTGGGTCATTGCCTGCTGTTGCGACTCAATTTCAGAAATGCGCGCTTGAGCCTCAGTAATGCTGCCGGCAAGCTTCTCGCGCTGCTGGCCCATGGACTCGATNCGTGATTGCTGAAGGTTGATNTCGCCCTGCAATTGATTANGACCGTTGGTTTTTGCCTCGAGCTCCGCNCGCTGACGAATCACGTTTGCGTCAAAGCTGTTTAGCTCTTCTGAAGCTTGCTGCCGTTGTGCTTCCAGCTGGCCTAGGTTTTCGATGCTCAGGCGAATCTGCTGGTCAATTTCGGTCGCCTCAGCCTCAACCAGCAACAGCTCAGCGGTCAGCTGACTGATCTCTTCATCCGATTGCTCGGACTTGGCATCCTGCAGCAAGCTAATTCGCTGCGAGGCTAGATTTTGGAGGTTTCGAAGTCGCTGCTCGGCTGCCTCAAATGCAAAGAGCGTGTTCCGAGCCTGGTCAAATTCCTGCGAACTGAGCTCGGACTCAATTTCCTGAATTCCGGTTCTGGTCGCACCNAGCTGCTGAAGGGCATAGGANGCCTCTGCNTTNCGCTCATTTTCAGACTTTGAGGCGTTCTCTAACTGGACTTGAAGTTCGGTTATCTGAAGAGTGAGCAGCTTGGACTTCGTCTCTCTAGCGAGCGCCGCAATTTCTTGAGCACTTCTTGCTACCTCTGCCTGACGTCCAAGCGGTTTTAGATTGCGTCTAATTTCGGCAATCAGATCCTGAAGTCTGGTCAGGTTCGACTTCATCGCCTCCAGCTTGCGCTCGGTCTTTTCCTTGCGCCTGCGATATTTCAAGATGCCGGCTGCTTCTTCGATAAACGCTCTACGTTCGACTGGCGTTGCCTTCAGAACAGTGTCTAGCTGACCCTGTCCAACAATCACGTGCATTTCTCTGCCAAGCCCGGTGTCACTTAGAAGTTCTTGAACGTCCAATAGCCTGCAGGGCTCTTGGTTTATTGAGTACTCGGAGGCACCGTTGCGAAACAGCACTCGAGAGATGGTTACCTCTGAGTACTCAATCGGCAGTGCACCATCGCTGTTGTCAATGGTGAGAGAAACCTCGGCTCGACCAAGCGGAGCTTTGGTTGAGGTGCCCGCAAAGATGACGTCTTCCATCTTGCCGCCACGCAAGGTTTTAGCGCCCTGCTCTCCCATGACCCAGGCAAGCGCGTCAACTACGTTTGATTTGCCGGATCCGTTTGGCCCAACTACGCAGGTAATTCCAGGCTCAAGCACGATGGTGGTCGCCTGGGCAAAAGATTTAAAGCCCTTCAGGGTGATGCTTTTTAGATGCAAGCCTTCCACCCCTCTCAAGTATTCATAAAGCCTAGCCGAGCATGAAGCCTAGCCCTTTTAGTTTCGCCATAAACAAAGCTTTTGACCATGCCAGACCCGGTGCACAATGCCATAGGTTCTAAGCTTCTAGAGATGCAAGCCAAGGGATCGAAGTTGACGAGGAGCCTGAGCTCTCTGCTGCTCGCGCTTCCGACTGCGGTCTTTGGAACCATTGTTCATCAGAGCAGCCAGTCCGGAATCCCACTGGGCCTAACGATCAGCCTGACCGTCGTGCTGCTGGTTTCAATTCAAATAAGGCGACGCAGTGGCTTTAGGGCCCCCGGTGTGGTCTTTGCGGCAGTGCTGGGAATCTGCATCTGGATCTTTAGCCAAGATTTGACCGGCGACAAAATGATCCCAGCCACCGCACTCGGGTATGCATGGTCATATGGATCCATAGCTACTGCGGTGTTGGTGGCAATCTGGCCAAGACTCACAGGTAGCCAGTGGAAAAAAGCGGTCAACTAACGC
>JGI26086J50260_1001715_pt1 | contig 12469 bp, 10 predicted proteins | sample SaaInl3SG_22_DNA_FD_50260 | JGI IMG/M metagenome (IMG submission 50260)
CTCTACGATATTTTGATTTAGACCTATGTTCCTCTTATCTCTAAAATTGAACTTAAACTTAATTTTAGACTTAACCGTACCTTTGCCTCAATGCAATTGGATAAAACACTAACGTTTGATGAGTTTGCGAAAGCAAGTTTAGCAGATTGGAAAGCAAAAGCAACCAAAGATCTAAAAGGTAAAAGTTTAGCAGACTTAGCGTATACCACATCAGACGGCATTACTCTAGAGCCTTATTATACAGATGAAAATAGTGCGTCTCTATTGTCCGTAGGGCAAACCGATTGGCAAATCACATTACTAGCTAAAACCCAATTAGAAGGTGTAGACAGAACCATTGCTGGCATAGACGAACTAGGAAAAAATTGCGGAAGCATAGAATTAAAAAATCTAGCCAATGCAGCGAACGAAGCTGCAGTGTACTTTGAGCTAGGAACGAAGTTCTACGAAAACATTGCGAAGCTAAGAGCACTCAGAATTTCAAATCCGAGCACAGAAATTAATGTTGTAATACCTGCATCCGATGATTCCTTTACGCACAACAATCTGGTAAGACAGACCATCGCGGCAGCATCGGCTATCATAGGTGGAGCTAAGCATATTTGTGTTTTGCCATTTAACGGTATAGAGAACGAACAAAGTCTCCGACTGGCTAAAAACATCTTGCTCCTGCTCAAAAGCGAAAGCTATATGGCAGAATTGCATGACGCTGCAAGTGGCAGTTGGTTTATGGAGAAGTTGACGGGGNATATGTGAGGCTAATGAAAAGTGAGTCCTCAAGTCTAATATCTCAAGTCTCGAGTCTAATATTTCAAGGGCCCGCAGGCATCCCACCCTACCTCCGTGGTCCATACTCTACGATGTACGCCATCCGTCCATGGACCATACGCCAGTACGCAGGATTTAGTACGGCAGAAAAGAGTAATGCATTCTACAAGAGAAATCTGGCCGCAGGCCAAAAAGGACTTTCCGTAGCCTTCGACCTAGCTACACACAGAGGCTATGATAGTGATCACGAGCGAGTAACAGGCGATGTGGGAATGGCGGGTGTAGCCATAGATAGTATTGAGGATATGAAAATCCTTTTTGATGAGATACCACTAGGAGATATCTCGGTGAGTATGACCATGAATGGGGCTGTACTCCCTATTATGGCCTTTTACATAGCTGCTGCCAAGGAGCAGGGAGTAGATCAAGCCAAGCTTGCAGGTACGATACAGAATGACATTCTAAAGGAGTTTATGGTACGAAATACGTACATCTATCCGCCCGCTCCGAGTATGCGTATCATCTCAGATATTTTTAAATACACCTCGGAGAATATGCCCAAGTTCAACAGCATAAGCATAAGCGGTTACCATATGCAAGAGGCGGGAGCTACTCCAGAGTTGGAACTTGCCTACACCATTGCAGATGGGTTGGACTATGTGCGAACGGGCATAGAAGCAGGATTGGCCATCGATGATTTTGCTCCACGTCTTTCCTTTTTTTGGGGGATTGGGATGAATTTTTACAAAGAAATAGCCAAGCTGCGAGCGGGCAGAATGCTGTGGGCTAAGTTGATAAAGAAATTTGACCCACAGAACCCGAAGTCGATGGCACTCCGTACTCATTGTCAGACGAGTGGATGGAGTCTTACCGAGCAAGATCCATATAATAACGTAGCGAGAACGACAATAGAGGCACTTGCTGCTGTATTTGGTGGCACGCAGAGTTTGCATACCAATAGTTTTGATGAGGCTATTGCATTGCCAACAGACTTCAGTGCTAAGATAGCCCGTAATACGCAAAAAATCATTCAGGAAGAAACCGACATTACCAATATAATAGATCCGTGGGGTGGAAGTGAAGTGATAGAAAAGTACACACAAGAACTAGCTGAAAAGGCCTGGGAATACATACTAGAGATAGAAGAACTAGGTGGTATGTCAAAAGCCATAGAAAGCGGTATTCCAAAGATGCGAATAGAAGAATGTGCGGCGATAAAACAAGCGAGTATAGATGCGGGAAAGGATATCATCGTAGGGGTAAACAAATATAAGACGGATGAAAAAGCGGACTTTGATATCTTAGAAGTAGACAATGACGCAGTGCGTAAGAGTCAGATCGATAGAATAAAAAGCGTAAAGGCAAGTAGAGATAATGATAAGGTTGCTGGGATTTTGGAAAGGTTGGAAAAAGCCGCGGCTGTCGACCCTTCGACTCCGCTCAAGATGACAGACGCTACTACTCAGGAAGACGATTCTAACCTACTCGCCATTTGCGTAGAAGCTGCAGAGGCTAGAGCTACTCTGGGAGAAATGTCTTATTCACTAGAAAAAGTATTTGGGCGTTTCCAAGCTCAAAATGCTACTATAAGTGGTGTATATTTGAAAGAAGTGCAGAATAATGAGAAAGTAATAGCGGCCAGAAAATCGGCCGATGATTTTGCTGCAAAAGACGGACGTAGACCACGTATACTAGTTGCCAAAATGGGACAAGATGGCCACGATAGAGGTGCAAAGATTATCGCTACGGCATTTGCAGATTTAGGTTTTGATGTGGATATAGGTCCGTTATTTCAAACTCCGGCTGAAGTAGCTAAGCAGGCTATGGAAAACGACGTACACATATTAGGCGTATCATCACTAGCCGCAGGGCATAAGACATTGATGCCAGAAGTAATAGGTGAACTTAAAAAGCAAGGCGTAGATGACATAATTGTGGTAGCAGGCGGGGTGATACCTGAGCAAGACTATCCCTTTTTGTATGACAGTGGGGTAGATTTTGTGTTTGGTCCTGGTACGGTGATAGCTGAGGCTGCAATAGATATTTTAGAAAAATTAACTTTGCAGTCATGAGTATTTGGCGAGTAATATTATCTGTTCTTTTTCCTCCGCTGGCAGTGTACGACCGAGGTTGTGGTTCTATCATTATTATACTGATTCTCACCTTATTGGGTTGGGTTCCTGGTGTGATTGGTGCTTTTGAATAAGCCCAAAGAAGAGTAGCACTCATTTTTGAAAAACGGTTTTTCAGAAAATATAAAAAGACGGAACGAATAATTTGCCACCATCTGTTGTGGTAAAACAATGATTTATAAGTGGTTAATATAAAAACAGGCGATTTCAGCCAAAAAAATCCATATAAAAACGTGGAATCAACTTATAGCTAAACGAGGAGCTAAACTGCCACAGGTGCACTTATCCTTGGGTGTGGATTGTAGCCTACAACCTCAAAGTCTTCGTACACAAAATCAAAGACGGATTTTTTATCTGCGTTTAATTTTACCGTAGGGTAAGGACGAGCTTCTCTGCTCAATTGCTCTTTTACCTGCTCAAAATGGTTGCTATAGATATGTGCATCACCAAAGGTATGAACGAATTCTCCAGGCTCTAATCCTACCTCTTGGGCAATCATTAGGGTCAGTAGAGCATAGCTTGCTATGTTAAAAGGCACACCCAGAAATAAATCTGCACTACGTTGGTATAACTGACAACTCAACTTACCATCAGCCACATAAAACTGGAATAAGCAGTGGCACGGAGTAAGTGCCATATCGCTCAGCTCACCTACATTCCATGCATTTACAAGAATCCTACGACTATCAGGATTGTTTTTGAGAGTGTCCAGTACGTATTGTATCTGATCTATTTTTTCGCCATTGGGTGCTTCCCACTCACGCCATTGTTTGCCGTATACGGGACCTAGATCACCATTTTCATCAGCCCAAGCATCCCATATTTTTACGTTGTGGTCTTTGAGGTATTGTATATTGGTGTCTCCTTTCAGAAACCAAAGAAGCTCGTGTACTACAGACTTCCAATGTACTTTTTTAGATGTAATAAGCGGAAAAGATTCTGCAAGATCAAACCGTAATTGCCCACCAAAAACGCTTATGGTCCCTGTGCCTGTTCTGTCGGTTTTTTTGGTGCCATTCTCGTACACGTATCGCAAAAAATCTTCGTACTGTCTCATTCTACTACAAAGCACGTCTTTATCGGGTTAAAATATTTGTTCGATTATTCACCGTTACCAACAATATTTTAACTTGGATGTTTAGTTTTGCGTAGCATTTTTGAAAATAGAATCATGGCAGTAGCAATAAAATTACCGAGAATGAGTGACACGATGGAGGAAGGCACCATCGTATCTTGGTTTGTAAAATTAGGAGACACCGTAAAATCGAGCGAAATGATAGCAGACGTAGAGACCGACAAGGCCACTATGGAGCTAGAAAATTTTGAGAAGGGTGAAGTATTGTATCTTCTAGAAGAAGGAGCAACTGTACCTGTAGAGACAGTAATTGCGGTAATCGGAAAAAAAGGAGAAGATTTTCAGGACTTACTAAAAGCGGCACCAGCTGCAGCTGAGGAAGCACCAGCGGCCGAAGTAAAAGATTCTGCCTCGGTTCCAGTTGCTGCACCTAGTGCACCAGCAACAACGGCTCCAGTTGCACCAGCAGCTAGCACGTCTAGTAACGAACGCGTATTCGCATCGCCACTAGCCAAAAGCATGGCAGAGGAGAAAGGAATAGACCTATCACTAGTAGCAGGTAGTGGAGACAATGGTCGCATCATCAAAAAAGATATAGAAAACTATGTACCATCTGCAGCATCTACAGCAGCCGTGGGAGTAGAAAGTTTTGAAGATGTACCTGTATCGCAAATGCGTAAAACTATCGCTAAGAGATTGGCAGAGTCTAAATTCTCAGCACCACATTTCTACCTAACTAAAGAAATAAAAATGGATGCCGTACTCGCAGCTCGTAAGCGAATGAATGAGTACACGGAGAGCAGAATATCAATCAATGATATCATCGTAAAGGCAGCAGCAGTGGCTCTAAAGAGTCATCCGAACATCAACTCATCGTGGTTGGGCGACAGAATAAGAAGAAATCATCACGTACACATTGGTGTGGCCGTAGCTATAGACGATGGATTGCTCGTACCTGTAGTTCGTTTTGCAGATAGCAAATCATTATCACAAATAGGAGCTGAAGTAAGAGACCTAGCTGGCAAAGCAAAAACCAAAGAACTCAAGCCACAAGATTGGGAAGGAAACACCTTCACTATCTCAAACCTTGGAGCTTTTGGTATAGATGAGTTTACAGCAATTGTAAATCCACCAGATGCGTGTATCCTAGCTATAGGAAGCAGTAAAGAAACTATCATCGTAGAAAACGGCGAAATGAGACCAGGTCACGTAATGAAAGTTACTTTGAGTTGTGATCACAGAGCGGTAGACGGTGTTACAGGAGCCAATTTCCTTAAGACCTTTGCTGAGCTGCTAGAAGAGCCAGTAAGACTATTGGTTTAATTTTTTCTACAACAATATTTAAAGCCCAATCTTCATTCGAGGATTGGGCTTTTTTATGGTAGGAGTGTTATTAGTTGATACCATTTCTTTACCAACCCACTTTTATAGTAAAAAATTTCTTCATAAGTACTTTCATCAAAATAGAATTGGGTCACACTTAAACGACCATTAATAAAGTGCTGACTTCGTCCATTTCTTATACCTCGCATATAGGTTGCTGTTTCTCTAATAATCCCATTAGAGTCTTTACATAACAATTGGCCATCTATTAAACTATCCTTTACAGAAAAGTAAAATATCCAATTAGGGGTCTTGGAATCTTTGTAATTACCGTTAGAGATAGACGGTTTTTTATGATTGTTGTCTAGGAAGGAAGTCCATTTAATATCATTTGGCAGTTCGATGTAAGTCCTGGGGCTATCCCGACTATATGTTCTTTTTTGCTTAAGTCATGTTGAACGCAAGCGGACAAACAAACACCTAATACCGCAATCCAAGTCAGTGCGGGCAAAAAATTTTAGGATAATTTATGTTCATGATTCATTAAGATAATTAGCCAGACGGTAGCCCATACTAAAGCAGCCTTGTAGTAGGTAGCCGCCGGTGGGTGCGTACCAATCTAGCATTTCCCCTATTGCATAGCAATTATTTATTCCCTTGAGTTGGTAGTGATGATTTACTTCATCTAGGTCAATACCGCCCAGNGTAGAAATGGCTTGGTCTATAGCACCAGCTTTTGTAATTATAATTGGAAGTGCTTTCAGAGTTTTTGCCAGTATTCTAATATCGCCAAACAACGCTTTATCGGTCATTTGTTTTAGGATTGCAATAGCTGTTTTGTCTATGTTAAGGTCGTGTTTTAAGATGTCTGTAGGCTTGCTTCGATGGCTCGTTATGTACTTCGTATAAAGTTGCTCCTCGGTCATCATAGGCTTTAGGTCAAGGTACATCGTTACGTGATTTCCCTCNCGTAACTCTTGTTGGATGCTGTGGCTATGGGCATATATGGCATTACCCTCTAGTCCACTCTCAGTTATCACTAGTTCACCCTTGGTTATTTTTTGTCCTAGGCTTAATGCAATGTTTTTCAACGGCTTACCTGCGTATGTAGTAGCAAATATGNTGTCCCATTTCACACCAAAAGCACAGTTTGCTGCTTGAAATGGATTAACTTGAATCCCTTGTTGCGATAGTATATTGCTCCAAGTGCCATTAGAGCCTGTCACTTTCCAACTTGCACCGCCTAGAGCTAAGGCGGTAATATCAGATTTCACACAGTCTCCCGATTCAAATTGTAGGTCACCGCTTTTGGTCCAACCGACCCATCGTTTATGGTGTAATATCTGCACACCCCTTTGGGTAATGTGGTCTACAATGGTATTGAGGACCGTGATTGGTTTTACCCCACCCACAGGAAAAACACGATGACTAGAGCCTACAAAGGTTTCTATACCGATGGATGTTAACCAATTTCTNAAGTCATCATGGGTAAATGCATTAAGGCACGACTCCATAAAAGAGGCAGGCTCATACTGTGAGATAATATGGTNTAGTGGTGCATGGTAGGTTAAGTTTAAGCCACCTTCTCCTGCTACCAGAAACTTACGTCCTACGGTTTTCTTTTGCTCATATATGGTTACACTGTATTTCTGTGTATCAATATGTGAGGCAAGCATAAGTGCGGCAACTCCTCCACCGATTANGCTCACTGTTTTTTGCCGTTTCAAATCAGGAGAATCCAAAGAATTTTGTTTTTTTATTAAGCTGTATTAACTCTTCCTTCAGATTTATGCGTGCTTGGTTTTCATAGCGATTACTAAAAAAAGCGGTTTTNTAAATGTATTCGTTATCCAACATTTTAAGNACCACCTTTTTTCTGCCTTTTCGGTATAATAAATCGGGTCGGCTCACTAGTCTGTTTTCTAGTAGTTGTTATTGCTAGCTAGAGAACTATTAATTTTTTCCATAAAAAAAGCTCCACATTTCTGTGAAGCTTTTCGTGGTGTGGGGCGGGATCGAACCGCCGACACAAGGATTTTCAGTCCTTTGCTCTACCAACTGAGCTACCGCACCGTTTTGCTTTACAGCTAAAGCGGCTGCAAAAATAATCGGATTACTTGAATATGAAAACAAATTNTCATGCCTTAAATCTAAATTAATTCTAAGCGTACAATTGTACTATTTTTGAAAACAATCTTATGCAATACCTTGAGCAAATATTATTCATCATCGTACTTAGTGTAGCACTTTATTTCTTTGTTAAAAAGATACAAAAGATACGTCGCAACATATTCTTAGGCAAGGACGAGACGATCAGTGACAACAAACCCGAACGCTGGAAAACGATGGCACGTGTAGCNTTAGGTCAAAGTAAGATGGTCGTAAGACCTGTAGCGGGGATTATGCACATCATTATTTACGTAGGTTTTGTTCTTATTAACATCGAAGTGCTAGAGATACTGATTGACGGTATTTTCGGAACACATCGATTTCTGGCATTCTTGGGGCCAGTGTATAATGCGGCAATTGGTTTCTTTGAGATATTGGCGGCTTTGGTTTTTGTTGCTTGTGTGATATTTCTAGCCCGTCGGTTTATCGCTAAGATTCCACGTTTTCACTCACCTGAGATGAAAGGTTGGGCTACGGCAGATGCCACTTATATTCTCATTATAGAGATGGTACTTATGGTTGCTTTGCTCAAAATGAATGCGGTAGACCAAGTATTACAAGACATAAATGCTGACCATTATATAGCTGCAGGAAGTTTTCCTGTTTCGTATTACCTCACAGGATTTTTTGAAGGATATTCTGATTCTGAATCTACACTCGTTGTATTTGAGCGTGTGTTTTGGTGGTTCCACATATTAGGCATCTTATTTTTCTTGAACTATGTTCCGTACAGTAAGCATCTTCATATTTTCTTAGCTTTTCCCAATACGTGGTATAGCCGATTGCAGCCTGCTGGGGAGTTTGATAATATGCCAGAGATTACCAATGAGGTAAATCTAATGATGGACCCGAGCAAAGCGGACCCCAATATGCCACCACCCGAGAAATTTGGGGCAAATGACGTAACAGACCTAAGCTGGACTAGCTTACTAGGTGCCTACGCCTGCACCGAATGCGGACGATGCACCAGCTCGTGCCCCGCTAATATGACAGGCAAGAAACTAAGCCCACGTAAGATTATGATGGACACCCGTGATAGAGCCGAGGAACTGGGTAAGGCCAAAGATGAAAATGGGGCAGATTACCACGATGGCAAGTCGCTCCATGACATGATTTCGCAAGAAGAACTGCTTGCATGTACTACGTGTAATGCGTGTGTGGAGGCTTGTCCTATCAATATTAATCCTTTAGAAATCATATACCAGATGCGTCAATATCAGACCTTAGAAAAATCGGCAATGCCACAAGAGTGGGCTATGATGAATAGCAATATTGAAAACAATCAGGCTCCTTGGCAATTTTCACCAAGTGATAGAGCCAATTGGACGAAGGAAATGTAATAGTCCAAACAACTTAACGCAATTTGTGCTCGTTTAATACATTGCACATGACTAAGACGATATTAACTACCGCATTATTTTTATTTATAAGTGTTAACCCTGTACTCGCCCAAAAGTATGCGGTGAGTGGCACCTTAACAGACAATGAAGCCAAAGGTGTTCCGTACGCGAGTATTTCTATTAGCGAAATGGCCGATACAGCAACTATACAATTCAGCATTGCCAAAGAAGACGGAACTTTTACACTGAAGAATGTAGAAGTAGGAGAATATTATTTGGTAGTAGCGTGTGTAGGTTATGAGGTGATCTATGAACGAGTATCGGTAACTGCCGATGTCGTTAAGAATATGGAATTGCAACCCTCCACTATGAGTATGAAAGAGGTGATGGTTCGTGCTAAGAAAATTCCGGTATTGATGAATGGTGACACGGTGGTGTACAATAGTAGCAGTTTCAAAACACAGAGCAATGCGAACATAGAAGACCTCATAAAAAAGATGCCTGGTATACAGGTAGATAAGGATGGCAAAGTTTCTGCCGAAGGTCAGCAAATAACTAAAGTGCTCATTAATGGTAAAGAATTTTTTGGTGGTAATGTAGAGGCTGCTACTAAAAACTTAGATGCATCGCTCGTAGACAAAGTAGAGGTCATTGATAAAAAATCGGATGATGATGAGTTCACTGGCGAAGAGGGTAATGAACGTGAAAAGGTCATAAATCTTGTGTTGAAAGAGGACAAAGCCCAAGGATATTTTGGTACAATACGAACAGGGTATGGCACAGATGAGTATTACGATGCCAAGGGAAATATTAATTTTTTTAAAGACGCTACCCAAATATCGCTTATCGGCGGGTTAAATAACATTAACCAAAACATATACGGCTGGCAGGAGATGTCTACGCTCAACACGTTTGAGATACAACCATTTAATAATAACAATAGCAGCTGGAATTGGAACGGTGGTGTAAGTTCACACCAAGGAATAGGTGCCAACATTCATTTTGAACCTGTAAAAGGGATGAAATCGGACATTTCTTACGTATTGACCAAAGAGCAAAATCTAAGAGAATCCGAACAAAATATGGAGGTATATCTTACGGATAATACTCTTTTTTCTGACGAGATTAGCCGATCAGATGGTGATAAAAGTAACCACCAAGTAAATGCTAAAATGGAATATGAGCCAGATACGCTCAATCGCTTGGTTTGGCGAACACAGTTTGATAAGGAGGACGCCATCAATGTAAGCAAGATGCTAACCACCAACTTTAACAATCCGGATAGTATCATAAATAATGGAGCATTACGCAATGAGCGTAATAACGGAAACCAAAAGTTTATCACCAAGCTCCACTGGACAAGAAAACGTAAGACGAATACAAAAAATAGATTTATGGGATCTGTATATTACGGAACATCGCAGGTAAGTAATGTACGGCAAAATTATTTTAACAGATCAACTACTGTCCTTCCTTTTCCAAGTAACGAAAGCCCTAACTTGGTACAAAACCTAAACACCAATGAAAATACAATAGCGACAACTGCCGCTTACCAAATACAACTCACCGATAAACTAATGATTCGCCCCGGATTTAACTGGATGATGAGTGAGTATGAGCACGATTTTGAGTGGCTGCCTACGGGTGAAGAAAAGCTGCTAAGCAACAGTCCTGTAGGCAGTGTTAGTGCCCAGAATATGGAGTATTACTTACACATCAGTTATAAGTTAGACTCATTTACCACCTTATACGTTGTGCCTGAGTATAATCAAGTGATAGAGGATAGAAGCTTCGCTACTAATATAGATACGAGTTATGCTTTTAATCAAGGATTTTTTATTCCATATATGTTTTTGAGAAGCAATAAACCACATAAGTATAATTTTCATTTCAATATACGAGGCAACTTGAACAGACCAGGTATACAACAGATGCTGCCGGTAATAGATAGCACCAATCCATTTAGAACCAATGTGGGTAATATTAGGATTCAAAACGCTATGAATTACAGCAATAATTGGCGTTATCAGCGAATCTTTGGTTTAGGTAAAACACTTTCGTTCCGCGGGTGGAGTTCCTACAGTTATCTACCAGTGGTCAATGTAAATAGTGTTACACCCGAAAACATTTCTATTTCTACTGTAACCAATTACAAAAACAGAATATACTCCAACCATTCGGCTAGTTTTAACTGGCCAGTGGAGAAGATTAAAGCATCTTTTGGTGTTGATGTAGATTACAACTTTGGTCAATCTTATCTGCTGCAAAACGATATAGAATTACGAAGCAGAAATCATACAACCTCTGTCGGTCCTGAGATACAGTTCAATGAGTTTGATAAGTGGAGTTTGGACGTGTCATATATGCTCAATTACCAAACGGGACAAATAGGAGACGCGGCCAACAATGCCTTCTTTTATCATGAAGTGGATGCTGAGTTTGTACTTACACCAATGGAACGATTGGAGTGGTCCACATCGCTTTATATGGAAATATATGGAGCTAATAATGCGGTGGGTGCACAAACTATTCCCATTCTAAATTCCGAAATATCTTATTTCGTAGATAAAGACCAGCGATGGAGCATTGGCGTGAGTGCTTATGATATTTTAGACAAGAATCAAAACCTGTGGAGATGGTGGAGTAACAACAGTTTTACCCAAAATCAGACCAACGCTGTGCAGCGATATGTAATGGGTACTTTAACTTATAAAATTAAAAAACCAGGGTCTAAAGGTGGTGGTCATGGCGGCGGTCATGGGTATCATGGGCATTGAAAATGACAAATTTGTAGACCGAAGCACCAAGTTAAAAGGGATTGAAATAAAAGAAAAGTTAAATTGCGAGAAGATATGAGCGAACAAATACACGTACCGACAGTAGCCGAGTTAGTAGCCAAAGGCGAGAAAGCAGATATTTTATTCTGGGTAGGATGTGCTGGTAGTTTTGACGAACGTGCACAAAAAATAACCAAGGCGTTTGTTAAGATATTGCATAATGTGGGCCTAAACTATGCGATACTCGGTACAGAAGAAAGCTGTACAGGTGATCCTGCTAAGCGAGCGGGAAATGAGTTTTTGTTTCAGATGCAGGCCATGGCTAATATCGCAACACTTAATGCTTACGAGATTACTAAAATAGTGACCACTTGTCCGCATTGCTTTAATACCATTAAAAATGAGTACCCAAGTCTCGGCGGAAAGTATGAGGTGATACACCACACACAACTCCTGCAGGAGTTAATAGACGAAGGAAAACTAACCTTTGGGGAAGATCCATTTAAAGGAAAGAAAATAACGTATCATGATAGTTGCTACTTGGGTAGAGCTAACGGCGTATATGACGCTCCTAGACGTATCTTAGAAGCGATGGATGCTGAGTTGGTAGAGATGAAGCGTTGCCGTAAGAATGGATTATGCTGTGGAGCCGGTGGGGCACAGATGTTCAAAGAAGCGGAGCCAGGCAACAAAGAGATCAACATAGAACGTACAGAAGAAGCAATAGAAACCGGTGCAAGTATCATTTCTGCCAATTGTCCGTTCTGCACCACGATGATGGGTGATGGAATAAAACACGCTAATAAAGAGGGAGAAGTAGAAGTGCTAGACCTTGCCGAGTTAGTAGCTCAAGCTAAGGATTTGTAGCCACGGTAATCAAACATT
>JGI26086J50260_1001721_pt1 | contig 12444 bp, 12 predicted proteins | sample SaaInl3SG_22_DNA_FD_50260 | JGI IMG/M metagenome (IMG submission 50260)
GTGCTTTTTGTAGTAATCGTAGATTTGTCGTACCGATTGCACGCCGGGGTCATCCTCCGCAGTGGCGATGGGTAGATCACTATTGGCTTTGTACCAGTCTAGGATTCGTCCCACGAAAGGCGAGATGAGAAATGCGCCAGCGTCGGCGCAGGCCTGCGCTTGTTCAAAGCCAAAAAGCAGCGTCAAATTACAGTTGATACCTTCGCGCTCGAGAATTTCTGCGGCGCGAATGCCTTCCCACGTGGCGGCGATTTTAATTAAGACGCGTGACGCGGGAATTCCAACGTCATCGTAAAGATGGATGAGTTGTCGAGCTTTAGCGACCATCGCGTGGGTATCGAAAGATAGTCGAGCATCGACTTCGGTGCTGATACGTCCTGGGATTATTTCAAGAATTTCCCGTCCAACCGCGACTGCGAACCAATCGCAGGCGTCCGCCTTTTCGGTGTAAAGCTGTGCACTTTTGGCCAGCAATGGTCTAAATCGGGGAAGTTCCGCCGCTTTGAGCAGCAATGAAGGGTTTGTTGTGGCATCGATTGGACGCAATCGCGCAATGGCCTCGACGTCGCCAGTATCGGCTACCACATCGGTTATTTGTCTCAGTTGCTCCAACTTATTCATGCTCATTCCTGCTCAATATCTGTTGACGAAAAAGCCGCGCTACGCTCAATGAAACCCATTATTGATAGGGTGTATAGCCCGTGATTGATAGGGTGCATAGCCAGCAGGTCTTCGTGGGTTGACTGTGAGATTTGCTCCGTTATTGTTGTCTCATAATAAAGCTAAAAATGGATCAAATTAGTAGCCCGCAAGACAATTCTGTGGACTTTACGGGGCGGTAACTCAAAAATAAAAAAAACAATTAAGAGTACAAGGCTATCATAAGAGGCGTCGAATCATTTGTATTAGATCCTATCGATATTCCGGTCGATAGGCATCTGCAACGGGTCGCCCCTTTGATGGGGCGGTTGGCGTCAATACGATCTTTGAGCAAATCGACGGCTTTCACACTCGTTGATAAGCTATCGGTGTTCAATACTGTCGTAGGGCAGTTTATATTTGGTCACTTTTCTCCTTGGGAGTATCACCGTCCGGGTGTGGATGCGGGTAGTGATAACGAGAGTAACGCCGTCATAATTTTTCTGTGTTTCGAGGGTGAAATCATCCAAACGTTCAATGGAAGCACAGTTTGCAGAGCCCGACCCGGTAAAGTGACAATGCAGACGCTCGACAGCGAAGTAAGATCGACTGCACCGGCTAACGCGAAATTTTTGACCGCCGTTATCAAGGCCCCCGAAACATTGAGTGCTTCTTGTTTATCCGCAGCGAACCCAGTAATCGACGCTGAGGTGGCTCCGGGCCTGTGGGATATTATCGTTCGCGTAGTGACGCAACTAGAAAAGTCGCTGACACTTCGTGAAGAAGGGCAGTTTTTGGTGCTGTTAAAGGCGTTAGAGGTTATGGTTGATCAGGCCTTGAGACCTCGCTTTTTGCAGCGAGGCGTAAATGCCGCCGACCGCGCTCTGGCTTATCAGCATTTTGTTGACCAACAGATTCGGAACCCTCTGCTTAGTGTCGACTTGTTATGCGGGCACTTTAATGTGTCTCGAGCGACGCTTTATCGGCAAATGGCACACCTAGGCGGAGTGAAGCACTATCTGCTGAAGCGGCGTTTAATCTGTTGTTTTGATGCCATACGCAAAAGCCCGGGGGTTCAAGAGGCCTTTCTAAAAATTTTGGTTAAGTCTTACCACTTTAAATCATGGGGTGATTTTCGTTCGCGCTATGAAAAACATTTTGGCATCGACCCCAAGGTGTTGTTAACGCAGGACCCCGTGTCTGCAGCGGGCAATACCGCCACTAATCTTATTGATATTCCGTTTGCCTAACGGCGCACGCATCGGCAGCCGTTCGCAATAGAGCGCTACTCGCGGTGGCATGATGTGCGCCCTCGCTGAGCACTCGTCGGAAGAGCCGTCCACCTGGTTGTCGTTGATAGAGGCCGAGAACGTGACGGGTGACGTGGTGTAGGCGATTGCCATCGCTCAGTGTTCCATCGATGTAGTCGATTAAACGATCGATGACAGCCTCCCTCGAGGCAAGCGGGGCGCCCACCCCAAAAAACGTTGGGTCTACCTCACTCAGTAGCCAAGGGTTCTGGTAGGGGGCACGTCCCAGCATTACACCGTCCACGTGTTTTAATTGCTCTTCGGCTACCGTCAGATCCGTGATCCCACCATTGATCACGATGGTGAGTGAGGGGAAATCTTTCTTGAGCTGGTGAACCCACGGATAATTGAGTGGAGGTATCTCTCGGTTTTCCTTGGGTGATAAGCCTTGCAGCCAGGCCTTTCGGGCATGAACAATAAATACGTCGCAGCCACCATTTGCTACCGTACCCACAAAATCGACGAGCTCCGCGTAGCTTTCTTGATGGTCAATACCAAGGCGATGTTTAACGGTTATCGGTATGCTGGCCGCGTCGCGCATAGCGGCAACACAATCACGAACCAAGGCTGGCTCAGCCATTAAGCATGCGCCAAATCGACCGTTTTGAACTCTGTCTGAAGGGCAGCCACAGTTGAGATTTATTTCATCGTAGCCCCAGCTTTGTCCTAGCGCCGCGCATTGAGCAAGATCCTTGGGATCGCTGCCGCCGAGCTGCAACGCAAGGGGGTGCTCGCAATCATTGAACTGCAAATGTCTTTTAACGTCCCCATGCAGCAGCGCGCCCGTCGTTACCATTTCGGTGTAGAGCCGAGCATGGCGCGTCATGAGTCGCCAAAAGTAACGGCAATGCCGATCTGTCCAGTCCATACATGGCGCGGTACAAAATCGCCAAGGATTGATGGGCTGCTCAGCGAGTTTTAATGGTTTGCTCTGCATGATTTGGCGATAATGGTTGCTGATAGGTAGTTAATAAATAGTTGGTGGGTACTTGATAGAAACCAGGCAGTACCGAGTTCAGACACCGCTATTGTGCCAGAGAAGGAAGCAGAGCGTGAGTTAAAGAAACCGGATGATTTCGAAATATCCGTTTGAGAAGCGCACGTTTTTAGACGGCGGTGGCCGTCGCATCGCTGGCAATCAGTACCTTAAGGTTAAGGAGCTAAATTCCGTGCATTACATCTTTGAAGTTACAGTGAAAGACGGCTACAGCGTTGAGGCTTACGCAGAGGGGTGGATAGCGGCGAGTCACTATATTCAGAAAGCGCCCGGTGCTCGCGGCACGCGCTTACATCGGAAAATTGGCGATCCGACAACGGTTCTTGCTATTGCAACATGGGATTCCAAGGCCAGTCGAGACGCTATGGAGGTCAATCCACCCGAAGAAATCGAGGCGATAATCAACGCGCAGTTACCCTTTGTTGATATCCGTTTTCTAGGGGAGTTCGACGCTCCTGACTGGGTCGTTCTTCCCCCAAATTATGATGGCGCAGGACTCGCTCACCTTGACCAAGACTGAGCTTTGCGAGTAATGACAACGTGGTTAGGCAGTAGAGGAATATAAAGATGGACGTAGCGGGAAAGGTAGCGATCATTACCGGCGGGAGCTCAGGCGTAGGCGCGGCACTAGCGCACCGGCTCGCGGCACAAGGTGCCCGTATCGTCGTTAATTATTGTAGCTCTAAAGAGGGCGCAGAGCAGGTGTGTGCAGCCATTACAGCGTCTGGGGGCGCAGCTGTGGCGGTGCAAGGAGACGTCAGTATTGAGAGCGATTGCGTGCGAATTGTCCAAGCCGCACTCGATCATTTTGGCAAGCTCGACGTGCTTGTTAACAATGCGGGCACGACGACGTTTGTTCCTCATCATGAATTAGATTTGTTAACTGAAGATATATGGCTGCGCACGCTGCGCGTTAATTTAATGGGGGCCTTTTTCATGTCACGTTTGGCGGCGGAGCACATGAGAGCTAGCGGCGGCGAGATTGTGATGACCTCGAGTATTGCCAGTATTACGGCAAATGGCAGCTCTATCGCTTACTGTGCATCTAAAGCGGGTCTCAATAGCTTGACTCGCACCTTGGCGAAATCACTAGGCAAGGATGGTATTCGGGTAAACGCGGTGCTTCCCGGTCTTATTGATGGTGATTGGGCGTACGAAACATGGGGCGGTGGAGATGACAGCCAATATGCGGGCTTTAAAAACATGCTTGAGGATCAAACACCTCTAGGGCATGTGGTCACCCCCGAGGATGTTGCTGAAGTCATTACGTCCTTAGTGACTGGGTCAGATTATGTGACCGGACAGCTAGTGACCATTGACTCGGGCTTTACGCTGTAGCGACTGCGTGCCTCGGTGAAAGGCACTGTGCGAGTTAGGAGCCTCGCACTACGCCTGGAATACTACTGAGTAAAGCACGGGTGTACTCTTGTTGTGGCGCATTGAAAATAGCCTCGCCCGTTCCCTCCTCAACAAGCTCGCCTCGGTACATGACGACAATGCGGTCAGCGATATGACGTATGACCGCCATGTCATGGGATACAAAGAGCATAGTGAGCCCATACTCTTTGCCCAGATCCTGCAATAGATCAAGGATTTGTGCCTGGATGGTCACATCGAGCGCCGATACCGGTTCGTCAGCGACAACGAACTCAGGCTTTGTGGCGAGCGCACGACCGATAGCAATGCGCTGGCGTTGGCCTCCTGAGAACTCGTGGGGGTATTTGCGCGTAAAGTGTCGCGCTAGTCCAACGTCGTCCATGAGTTTCGCGATATGTTGATCCAAATTCTTTTTGGTGGAAATGTCGTGCAGAAGCAATGGCTCTGCCAGCGTGTCGTAAACCGTCATGCGAGGATTGAGTGAAGCGAAAGGGTCTTGAAAAATCATCTGCATGCGTCGGCGAAACGATTTTAAATTGCGCCCTTCGAGCGTTGTTAACTCGGTGCCATCAAATTGTATCGAGCCATCGGTGATTGGCGCTAAACGGAGAATAGAACGCCCCAACGTCGATTTCCCGCTACCTGACTCACCCACCAAACCCAGCACTTCGCCTCGATTAATGGTGAGCGAAACATCGTCTACGGCTTTAACGGGGTCTTCACTGTCGGACGGGTAAAACCAGGTTCTAAGGTGGCTTACAGTAATGAGTGGATCGCTGCTTGCTTGGCCGGACTGGCGCTGCCCCGTTGGTATAGCGGCTAATAATTTCTGCGTGTATGGGTGTTTGGCGTGTTCAAAAATGGCCTTTGGTGTCCCGTGTTCAACGACGGATCCTTTCTCCATGACCACAATTTGATCGGCAATATCCGCTACCACTGCTAGGTCATGACTGATGAACAAGACACCGATATCGCGCTTTTTCTGAAGCTGGGCTATGAGCTCAAGAATTTGCGCTTGGATAGTCACATCGAGGGCTGTTGTCGGTTCGTCCGCAATGAGTAGGCGCGGCTCATTAATCAGTGCCATCGCAATCATTACACGTTGTCGCATACCCCCGGAAAATTCATGGGGGTAGCTATTAAAGGTGCTCGCTGGATTCCGTATGCCGACTTCCTCGAGTAACTCAATGGCCCGTGCTTTTGCTAGGGTCTTGCTGAGGTTTTTATGGATAAGCAGAGGCTCAATAAGCTGCTCTCCAATACTCATATAAGGGTTTAGGCATGTCATCGGATCTTGGAAGATCATCGCGATATCGCGGCCACGAACTGCACGCAAGTCGGCATCCGACAAGGTGAGTAAATCTCGACCATTAAAGAGCGCGCGACCGCCATCAATGTGTCCGGGCGGGGAGGGGATTAATCCAAGCATTGCGTAGCATGAAACAGATTTCCCCGAGCCACTTTCACCAATGATGGCCGTAATTTGGCCTGACTCGACGGTGAAGCTTACGTCGTTAACCGCAGTTTGCTTGCCGTTACGAGTGGTGAAGCTGACTTCAAGATTTTCTACTGTCAGTAAACTCATGGGTCAGTCCTTTGAGCCGCGCACGTCGAGAGCATCACGTAGCCCGTCGCCGAGAAAGTTTAGTGAAAACAGCGTGATACTCAGCGCCATCCCGGGAAAGATCAGTAGCCATGGATACTCCTCCATGGTCTCCGCCCCGTAACTTATTAAAAGTCCCCAAGACGTTTGAGGGGGTTGAATGCCAAGACCCAAGAAGCTCAAGAACGCCTCTAGGAGCATGACACTGGGGATTGTTAGGGTCGTGTAAACAATGATGGGCCCAAGCGCGTTGGGTACGACATGCTTTCTAATAATGGCAGCAGGTGATAGTCCGAGGGAGATAGCTGCTTCCACAAACTCTTGCTGCCGGAGTGACTGCACTTGTGAGCGCATAATTCGAGCCATTGTCAGCCATTCCACTGCGCCGATCGCAAGAAATAGAAGCAAAACGTTGCGCCCAAATATAACCATCAGTAGAACAATAAAAATCATAAAGGGGAGGGCGTAAAGGATATCGACAATACGCATCATGAAGGCGTCCGTACGGCCTCCGACATAGCCTGCTACTGCGCCCCATGTAACGCCTATTAAGAGCGCGACTGCCGTTGCTATAAAGCCGACAGCGAGTGATACACGCCCTCCGTACATAACTTGCGTGAGCAAATCGCGGCCAAACACATCGGTGCCCAACCAGTGTGCGGCGGAAGGTGGTGTCGCACCTAAGTCGAGGTTTTGCGTCTCATAATCGTAGGGGGCAATCCATGGTGTTAAGAGCGCGACCACGATGAGAAAAATGAGGATAACGCCGCCCGCCACTGCGAGGCGATTTTTACTCAGACGAATCCAAGCATCTTGCCAGAGCGATGATCCTTTCTCTGCTTCAGATAAATCGACGTCATCGGGGACAGATAGGCTTGAGGCATCAGACATTAGGCAGCTCCCTTGAATTGCGCTCGAAGCCGCGGATTCAACCATGCCGCAGTGACGTCGCTAAGCAAGTTAAACAGTACGATGAGAGTGGAGAGGAATACCGTTGTTCCTAAGATCATGGTGTAGTCCCTGTTAAATGCCGCTTGCACGTAAAACCGTCCGAGACCGGGGATTTGAAATATAGTTTCGACAACGAAGGATCCGGCAAGAAGTCCTGCAAACGCAGGCCCGAGAAATGCGATGACCGGAATCAGGCCTCCCCGCAGGCCGTGCTTGGTCACGACTTTCCATTCGGGTAAGCCCTTGGCTCTCGCGGTGCGGATATAGTCTTGCGAGAGTACTTCGAGCATACCCGCTCTACTGAGACGTGCGATGTATGCCGCATAGGCGGCTCCGAGAGTGATCGACGGCAAGATCTTATCGCCAGGAATGGCACCCCAGCCCGAAATAGGCAGCCACTCGAGGTAGATGCCAAACACCAATACCAATAAGGGTCCCAGCAGGAACGAGGGCATACAGATGCCGATCATGGCTAATGTCATGGGTATATAGTCTTGGCGCGTGTTTGGTTTGAGCGCAGCCGAAACCCCCGCCAAAACGCCAATAATCAAGGCGATGATCAGCGCATAGAAGCCTAATTCGGCTGTCACGGGTAACCCTGAAAACAGAATCTCGTTGACGCTACGCCCCGGGTACTTGAATGAAGGACCTAAATCGCCTTGGGCTAAATCTGTGAGATACGCAATGTATTGTTCGTGCAAAGGGAGGTCGAGTTTGTATTGAGCTTCGAGTGCACGTTTAACTTCTGGAAGGACTACTTTCTCGTCGTCGAAAGGCCCTCCTGGCGCTGCGCGCACGAGGAAGAAGGTGGCGGTGATAACAATAAATATGACCGGTATGGCCTGCAATAACCTCGATAAGATAAAGCGCAGCATTACTGGAGCTCCTCAGGAAGTTTACGACCAGGTACCAGTTTGACGTATTTGAGGTTCAACGAGTCCATCAGATTCGCGGACATGCCCTCGACACTCGGGTGTACTAGATGTCGAGTGGCATAGGTATAGATTGGAATAATGGGCATTTGTTGCATTAACAGGGTTTCCGCCTCATGAAAAATAGCAAAGCGCTCTTCTTCCGTGGGTGCACGCGGTGCCAACTGTAGAATCATTTCATCGTAATAATCGTTGGCAAAGCCCGTATTGTTATTGCCGCCATCGGTTATGAAAAGATCGAGGAAATTGTTGGGATCCACATAATCGCCAATCCATCCTCGGCGTGCGACCTGAAAATCGCGCTGCGAGACCGCGTTCAAATAAACCTTCCACTCTTGATTGGAGATGGTGATGTCGACGTTTAAGTATTTTTTCCACATTTGTTGGACGGCGACAGCAATTTTTCGGTGCGCTTCATTAGTGTTGTAAATAATGTCGAGTCCCGGCCAGCCCTCGCCATTAGGGTAGCCTGCCTCTGCCAATAGTTGTCGCGCTTTTTCGGGATCAAAATCGAATAGCTTTGGCGGTTGGTATCCCAGGGTACCTGGCGGTGTAATGCTGTAGGCGGGAATGACGACTTCTTGCATAACCGTGCGTGCCAGTTGCTCGCGATCAAGCGACATCGAGAGTGCTTGCCTCACTCGCACATCATCAACCGGGGGACGATCGGTATTGACGAGATAATAGTAAGTGCCCAAGTACGGGTCCTGCATATAAGGTGACTCGGGGATCTCTCTGTAGACAGGGACCTTATCGAGTGGGACCCCTTCAGTCCGATGAAGCTGCTCCACCCGAACATTCGCTCCTCACTGACTTCATTCTCCGTGGGATAGAACACAACGCCATTGAGGCTGACGTTGTCCTTGTCCCAATATTCTTGGTTTTTGATCATTTTGATATGTCGGTTGAGCGCCCAATCCTCGAGCACAAACGCACCGTTGCTGACGATATTTCCAACGCGGGTCCACGGCGTGAATCGATCGGTCATCTTGCCAAATTTGAGGAGCGTTTCCGGATGCACTGCAAACGTGCTGTAGTGGTCCATCAGTTGTATGAAATAAGGGGTGGGGGCGTTAAGAGTAACTTGAAGCGTGGTTTCATCGAGAGCTTTTACTCCGACCTCACTGAATTCACTAACGTCGCCTTTTGCATAAGCTTCGGCATTCTTAACGGGATAGAGCATGTACGCATACAGGTTGCCCGTCTCGGGGTGCAGCGCTCGATTCCAACTCCACACAAAGTCATCGGCTGTTACCTGTTCGCCATTAGACCATTTGGCATTAGGATTCAGATAAAAAGTAATGACAGATCGGTCTTCATTGAACGTCCAGCGCTCAGCCACTCCGGGTTCTGGTTCTAACGTGACCGGATTTTTAACAGCGAGGCCTTCAAACAGGGCTCTAATGAGGTGGTTTTCAGGGACTCCCGTTACGACGTGGGGGTCTAAGCCTTGGGGTTCTGCGCCGTTGCCGTAGTGCAAAATGCCCTCGCGGTTACCTTGGGTTACATTACTTTCACCAGTGCCGCAGGCCGAGACAAGCGCGCTTATGACGAGAGTCAGCAGTACAGTCAGGAGATGTCCGTATTGAGATTGCTTCATGGTATCCATAAGCTCATGACTAAAAACACTATGCTACCTAAAAAGACCGAGCAGCGTTAACTTGTTGTTGTTGTTTTTATCGAATGTCTCAGGGTAGCAGAGCGTCAGTGTGCCGGTTCTGGTGATAACACCTGAAAGCTACAGGGTAAAATCTAATGAGCTTTGATAGACTTGCCGGCTCATCTAGCCTCTGTATTCGGAGCTCACTCTTATGTCTGTCCGTACTCGCGTCGCGCCATCACCTACTGGCGATCCCCATGTAGGCACTGCTTACATGGCGCTCTTTAATCGTTGTTTTGCTCATGCCCACGGTGGTGAGTTCATTCTGCGAATTGAAGATACTGACCGCGCACGAAGTACGCCTGAAGCCGAGCAAGCCATTCTCGATTCTCTGAAGTGGCTAGGTTTGACGTGGGACGAGGGTCCCGACGTAGGTGGACCACATGGTCCTTATCGTCAGAGTGAGCGTGGCGATATTTATGCCCAATATGCGTGGCAGTTGGTTGAGTCAGGTAAGGCTTTTGTGTGTTATCGCACGGCCGAAGAACTCGATGCGCTTCGAACCGAACGCAAAGAGGCTGGTAACAGTACTGCATTAAAGCCATCAGACCTCATGTTGTCCGACGATGAGCAGGCGGCGCGCAAGGCGGCGGATTTGCCGTTTGTGATTCGTATGGTGGTGCCTGAGGACGAGGGTAGCTGCGTTATTCACGATATGTTGCGTGGCGAAATAGAGTTGGACTGGGGCATGGTTGATGCTCAGATTTTATTAAAGTCAGACGGCATGCCCACGTATCATCTTGCCAATGTCGTCGATGATCATTTGATGAACATTACGCACGTTATTCGTGGCGAGGAGTGGATTAACTCAGCGCCCAAGCACCATCTTCTTTACGAGTACTTTGGCTGGGAAATGCCCAAGCTCTGTCATATGCCGCTGTTACGCAACCCCGACAAATCGAAGTTAAGCAAGCGCAAAAATCCAACCAGCATTCTTTACTACCAGCGCATGGGGTTTTTACCTGAGGCCGTTGTGAACTACCTCGGTCGTATGGGCTGGTCTATGCCTGACGAGAGCGAGAAGTTTTCTCTCTCTGAGATGCAAAAAGTTTTTGATATTCAGAGAGTGTCCCTTGGCGGCCCAATATTTGATGTTGAGAAGCTAAAGTGGTTAAACGGCGTGTGGATTCGCGAAGAGCTTGATTTAGCCACGCTTGCGCAAAGGCTCCAGAGCTGGGCTCTCAATGAAGCCATGTTGATGAAAGTTCTGCCCCATGCGCAGGGCCGTATGGAGGTTCTGTCAGACTTTGTTCCTCTGTCGGCGTATCTCGCCTCCGGAGAATTGCCTTTAGTGACCGACAGTTTCGTATCCTTGAAAGAACCACAGGAAGAAACGGTACGCCGACTGCAGTTTGTGCTCTGGCGTCTCGAGGCTCAGCGAGATTGGGGGCGTGACGCATTGTTTGCATGCCTTAAAGGGCTCTCTAGCGAGTTAACACTGAAGCCCAAGGAGCTATTTGCGCCTCTGTTTATAGCGATTGCTGGTGGTACATCGGGTTACTCAATGCCCGATTCAATGGCTATCTAGGGCCCGACATGACCCGCGCTCGCCTGAGAAAGGCATTAGACGTGCTAGGGGGCGTGTCGAAAAAAGCCCTTAAGCGCTTGGAAAAGGAATACGCAGACCTCGCATCGCCCGCGGCATAAAGTGTTAGCGTGTTTTGATCAGCGCGACTGCGGCGAGCAGTGTCACGATGCTCTCGAAGGCCAAGGCCCCCCAAGTATAGGCGGTGAAGTTCGAGCTCATTGCCATGCCTAGGGAGCTTCCCGCCAGCTGAAAGCTTGAGTCCAGNTCACTAAAGGCCACACTACCGCGACCCAGGGCGATACCGCCTACGCAAATGAGCAGNAGCCAAAGCCCTGGTCTTAGGTAGCCTTTTAGCACTGCGCTCGCCATAAAAACGCCGCCCAGGGTGGTTTGCAGGCCGCCGTAGGTCGCCACCATTTCAGCGTAGCCATCGTGTGTGGCGATAAATAAGCCCGCATATTCCGCCGGCAGTTCAGGATCGAGCCAACACACCACACCGTAGACCGTAAATACAGCACCAGTGATTAGCAATAACAGATGGGGGAAACTAAATTTCATGGGTCTCGCTTCTTATTTAAGGCTTTGAATAAAGGCGTTAGATTCGACAATAGCACTATTCATCTCGGCGATGAGGCGTGCCACATCCGATTCAATGCTCCCAAGCTCGCCCTGCAACGCGCCAATCGCCTTGGCGTTAAGATTGTGTTTCAGGTACAAAACGTTATCTTTCAGGGCAACAAGCACAGGATCCATTCGGCTTTCCGCCTTGCGCATAGATCGGATCAGGTCNTTGTAGCGTCGTTGGGTGTCACGCAACTTTTGCGTGCTGTCGCGTTTTAANGTGGCACTGCTGTATTCTTCGAGTTCTTCTTGCCACTCATCGAACAAATCATCTGCGACATCTTCAATGGCATGAATTCGACTCGAGACATCAGCAGCGGCGTCCGCGCTGGCTTCATATTCGTCGTTTAACGACGCGTAAACGCGCTGTAGCTCTCCGCCATCAAAATTGAGAAGGGCACTGTACTGCTCCAGCGCTGAAGCGAATTGTTCCTGAGCGTCCTCTTGAGCGTCGCGTGCATCTTCAACGCGGTCCACTAAGATATCCCGTTTCTCGATACCAACGGACTCCATCGCAGAGTAGTACGTCGATTCGCATCCACTTGTCGCGAGTAGCGCAAGNATAAGNGCTGTCGCTCTAATGGGATTAATCATACGGTCTAAAGCGCGCGGCATCGATGATGGCCCACAGGTGCAGCAATATTGCAGGTAGCCACATAATGAACAGTATGACAGTTGCCCCGAGCGCGTAGCACACCGACGTTAAGATGAAGAACAGGAAGGCAGCGAGAAGTCTGCCTTGAACGAGTTGCCCAAGCCCTGGGATAAAAAAACTACAGATAGCGGCGATAACATTCCCGCCCGAGCCTTGACCTGCCATAAGAGT
>JGI26086J50260_1001723_pt1 | contig 12415 bp, 8 predicted proteins | sample SaaInl3SG_22_DNA_FD_50260 | JGI IMG/M metagenome (IMG submission 50260)
GCCAATGGGCTCGCATGCCACGGTGGCCTTGAAGGTCGAGGGCGCGAGGCTGAGCCACGGGAAGCGACGCGAGGTCGTAAGCCGGCGTGCTGGGCGTTCCAGACGAGACGGGCGTGCCGTTCGAAGCCTGAGCTCGGGCCGAGGCCGGGCCTTGGGGTTTGGGAGCGTCGGGAGTGGGCGCGCAACCGGGAAGGTTCATGGTCAAAACCGCAAAAAGGAACACCGCAAAAGAACGGCACAACGGGAGGAGTTGGACGTTGAGGGCGTGCTNNANGTGCGGCGGGGTCAGACCGCGTTGCGGCTTGCGTTGACGATGCCGTACATGGTGCGGATGATGAGCTTGCGGAGCAGGTCGGGCGTCCAGTCCTGGGAGGCTTGAGGGTCGCCGGAGGTTTGGCGTTCCATCTCCGTGAGGGCGAACTGCTGGATGACGAGCAGCGGCAAGATGATGCTGTCGCGCAGGCGAATGCTCTCTTTGATCGACGGCACCGTCTCCATCAGGTCCTGCTGGCCCGTGATGGCGAGGACGAGGACGCGTGTGCGCTCGTACTCCTCGTGGACGGTGTTCCAGAGGTCGCCAAACCGCGGGTGCGCGGACAGGTGCGCCGTGAGTCGGAAATCGCACTTCGTCATGGACTGCATCGAGTTCTCGACCAGGGTGCGGAAGAACGCGTTTCGGCGGTAGAGGCTCGCGGCCTCGCCGAGGCGGCCTTCGCGGTCGAGGGCCTCGAGGGCGGTGCCGAGGCCAAAGTAGCCCGGCACGTTCTGCTTCAGCTGCGACCACGAACCGACAAACGGGATGGCGCGCAGGTCTTCGAAGTTGATGGCGCCGTCCTTGGCTCGGGAGGTGGGGCGGCTGCCGATGTTGGTCTCCCCGTAGTACTTGAGCGTGCCGAAGGTGGCGAGGTAGTCCGTGAATTCAGGGCGGTTTCGGAGCGCGAGGTAATGCGCGTGCGAGGTGGAGCCGAGTTCATCCAGCAGCGCCTCGTCCTCGGGCAGGATGCGCGTTTCTTCCTCGTCGAACAGGCGGTTTTTGACGCCCGCCGTGAACAAGAGCTCCAGGTTGAAACCCGCCGACTTCGGAATGCCAAAATTGGAGGAGATCGTCTGGCCTTGGATGGTGGTTTGGATTTCGCGGTTTTCGATGTCGCGGCCCAGCGACGCGTAGAAGCGGTGGGTGTTTCCGCCGCCCCGAGCGGGTGGTCCGCCGCGCCCGTCGAAGAACATCACGGTGCGGTCGTGTTCGCGGCTCACGTCGGTGAGGCTTTGCTTGGCGCGGTAGATGGCCCAGTTGGCGCGGAGGTAGCCGCCGTCCTTGGTGCCGTCGGAGAAGCCGAGCATGACGGTTTGGTCTCCGTGGCGCTGGTCAAGGTGAGCGGCGTACACCGGATGCGTGTAGAGCTTGTCCATCTCCCCGCGCGCGCCGTCCAAATCCTGAATCGACTCAAACAGCGGCACCAAATCCACGGTCAACGCCCCCTCCCACCCGCTGGCCTTGGCCATGGCGTGCAGGATGGCGATGTGATACGCACCGGAGCAGTTGCTCAGGATGAAGCGGTGGCAGCCCGCCTCGCCGTTGTGGCGCTGGATTTCCTGCATGGCACGCAAACTGTCGAGCACGTCCTGGTGACGGTCCTCGGCGAGCACACCCGTGAAGGGCGTGTTGTAGCTGAACAGAAAATCGATCGCCTCGGCCTCGGGCATCGCCTCGAAGGCCGCCACCGCCTCGGCCCCTCGCTCCGTTTCGAGCAGGGCCTTGAAAGCTTTGGTCACGACCCGCGCGTCTTGGCGGATGTCAAGCGACGCAAAATGCAGCCCAAACATCCTCACCTTGAAGATCAGCTGCCGGATTTGGTCCAAGTACAAGCCGTTGAACTCCGCCTCCACCCGCTTCTCAAGCCGGCGCAGCCCGTGCAGCAGGACGTCCTGCTTGAGCGAGAGGTCGCTCGAATTGAAGATGGACTCCTCCACCATGCCTTGAAGCAAGTCAAGCTCGCCTTCGAGTCCCTTGAAGGTCACCAAACGGCGCAGCTCGCGAAACTCCTTGCGGTAGCAGCGCAGCAGGGTGAGCTTGAGCTTTCTGGCCACACGCAACGTGGTCTCGGCTCCCACGTAGGGGTTGCCATCTCGGTCGCCTCCAGGCCAAAACCCAATCCGCAGCATCCCCATGTTCAGCCCCTCGCCGTTGGGGCGACCCAGGGCATTCGCCACGCGCGCTCCGAGCGCAGAACACGCCTCAAAGAACACGTTCTCGAGGTACCAAATCTGCCGGATCGCCTCCTCGTACGGGGTGGGCGGCTCGCTTTGGAAGAACGGCGTCAGACCCAGCTGATGCAGGCGCTTGCGGATGTTCACCAGGTCGTTGTCCTCCATGGCCAAGGCCAGGTCGGTGATGATGGCCAGGACGTTGCCGGGGTAGAATTGCGTGGGGTGCGACGTCAGCACGACGCGCACGGCGTACTCGGCGAGCATGGCGCGCATCTCGTCTTCGAGCCCGTGGCGGCGCACGCGCTGCATCAAGCTCTGGAGCGACTCGGCGCCCCCCATGTCGTTCAGTTGCGCGTAACGCGCGTCTTCGAGCGCATCCACCAGGACGACCTGGCGTTCGATGTACTGGATGATGCGGAACAGGAGCGCCGCGCCGTCTTCGGCGCTGTGCTTGCCTTGGTTGCGGAGGAACTCCGCCAGGATCTCGTGCGGCGCCGCCCCCTGCTCCAAGCCCAGCTCGCAGGCCTCTTGGAGGAGCGGGACGCGCAGGCCGGTTTGGCGTATGCCGTCGAGCGGCAAGGTCAAGAAAATGCCATTGAACACCTGATAAGGGTGGCTGACCACCGACCGATAATCCTTCTTCTCGCGCATGATGNCTGCAAAGTTACCTCGTACTTTTGAGCCATGCGCATCGACATCCTNACTGTCTTGCCGGGGCTCCTCAGTGGTCCTTTTTCCGAAAGCATCGTCAAACGAGGCATCGAGAAGGGCCTGGTGGAAGTGCACGTGCACGACCTCCGCAACTGGAGCACCAACAAGCACAAAAAGGTGGACGACGCCCCTTTCGGCACAGCCGCAGGCATGGTGCTCGCCATGCAGCCCCTCCACGACGCCATCACGTCCCTTCAGGCCGAGCGCGACTACGACGAGGTCATCTTCCTCACCCCCGACGGCGAGCAGCTCAAGCAGGGGCGCGTGAACCAGCTGTCGCTCTCTGGCAATCTGCTGATGATATGCGGCCACTACAAAGGCATCGACCAGCGCTTGCGCGACCACGTCGTCACGCTCGAGATCAGCATTGGCGATTACGTCCTGAGCGGCGGTGAACTCGCCGCGGCCGTTCTCACCGACGCGCTGGTGCGCCTCGTTCCCGGCGTCATCGGCGACGAGACCAGCGCCCTGAGCGACAGCTTCCAGGACGGCCTTCTCGCCCCCCCGGTCTACACCCGCCCTGCCGAATACAACGGCTGGAAAGTCCCCGACGTGCTCCTCTCTGGAAACCACGCCGCGATCGACCAGTGGCAAGAAGAACAAGCCTTGCAACGCACGCGTGAGCGTCGCCCAGATTTGCTGGACGGGAAAGACGCGACGTGAGCACGCATTTTCTTGGCGGACATCGCGGAGTTCACAAAGAATCTTTGTAATATTGCACCCCGAATTGGGCAAGGTCCGCAAGGATTGCCCTTTTGACAACGCATAAGACAACACCATGGACCGCATCAAGGACATCACCGCCAAATTGGTTGAAACGCAGACTTGGCCTGAGTTTGGCGCCGGCGACACCGTCACCGTGACGATCAAAATCAAGGAGGGCAACAAGGAGCGCCTCCAGGCTTTTCAAGGCGTGGTGATCCAACGCAAAGGGACGGGCAGCACGGCGACCTTCACCGTTCGCAAGATGGCCAGCGGCGTGGGCGTGGAGCGCATTTTCCCCGTGGCTTCTCCCTTTGTGGAGAGCATTGCTGTGAACAAGCGCGGCAAGGTTCGTCGTGCACGCATCTACTACTTGCGCGAGCGCACCGGCAAGTCGGCTCGCATCAAGGAGCGCCGCTTCTCGAACTAAGGCCCCTGAAGCGCAACCCTCCCTCACCACGGTGCCGGAGACGAAAAAAGCCAACCTTCACGGGTTGGCTTTTTTCATGCCCTCGAGCCTTGCTGCGCAAGGCCAAGATTTAAGAGATGAACACTCGCTCGCTGCGCTCACTCGGCATCCCGGACGCAACGAACGGAAAAGCCGTCTCGTCGATTGTTGTTGCCGCGGTAGACATCCTCGCTGAAGTTGTACATGAATCGGCCCCATGCATTGGAGCCATTGGGCGAGGAACTCCACCAGTAGCCGAAGTAACCAGCGTCGTTGAAGAATCCATTGGCGTTGCGGAGGCCGCCCGGCAAACCTGAAAAGCCACTGAGATTAAGGCCTGCCCACGCATCGCCAAAACTGGATTTCATCATGATGCCGGCGAAATCCTGAGAGCCCAAGCTCGAGGTCATGGCCGTCCACTCTTCATCCGTTGGGACGTGCCACTCGTTTGGACAAAGATCCCACTGTTGAACCGCGGGAAAATTGTACANCACGCCGNANTGATGGTAATTGAGCGTGTTTTTGGCCATATCAACCTCGCTCCCTTCATAGCCATAGACGTACGCGTAGGCCACTGTCNCACTTCCNTCGTTGGAAGGACTGACTTCTGGCAGGTACCTCACGTTCTCGGAAAACCAGCATTGGCCACCGATGGACGTGGTGTTGTACCAGTACCCTTCGTGCAACACATCGTCGCCACAACGGAAGGCATCGCCTGAATCGGTTTGCAGGGCTGTGATTTGGGATTGCAAGGAATCCAAAACCTCTGTCAGTTCCAACGAATCCACCAAAATGGCTCCCGGCACAAACGAACCGCCGTAGACAGAGAGCAAATCTTGGATGTCTCCAACCCCAATTTGGCCATTCGCGTCGCCATCCGGGTTGTACGGAAGCGTAACCTGCGCGTTGGCCGACAAGACCGCCGCAGTCGTGCTCATGATTAGGAAATGCTTGATCGTCATGACAAAAAGGTTTAAGGTTTGTCATAAAGATATCGCAACCTCCCCTGTTTGTCAAGGGGTTGTCAAGGGTTTAGCCCGCCATGACGCGGTCGACCGTCGCGAGGATCTCCGTTTCCTGGAGCGTGGCGCTCTCGACAAGCTTGGCGCACCGGGATTGGATGTGGGCGACGTAGTCGGCGTCCTCGAGGTCGCCGCAGTTGATGCGGGCGTTCAGGACGGCGCCGAGGACCGCCGTGCGGAGGCACATGGCCCCTACGCCGGCGTCGGTGACGCTGTTGGGGTTGCCGTCCTTGGCCATGTCGGCGGCGAGGTCCAAGGCGTCGTGAGCGAGCTGCGCCACCTGCATCGGGATGTCAATGGCGTTGCGCGTGGCGTCCTGGATAGCTTGGTGCCGCATGGCCTGTTGAGCCTCGGTGGCCTTGGGCATGCCGTAGGCCGACATGATGGCGTCGAAGGCCTGGGTGTCCGCATCGACAAGGCGCAGGAGCTGGTTTTGGAATTCGAGGCCTTGCTCGGCGTGCGCGCTGAACTCTTCCCAACGGTCGTCCCAACCGCGCTTGTGGGCGCTGAGGTTGGCCACCATGGTTGCCAGGGCCGCGCCGAGCGCGCCGGCATAGGCCGAGATGGAGCCGCCGCCGGGGGCGGGTGCCTCGGAGGCTGTGGTGTCCGCGAATTGGGTGAGCGTCATGTTCACAAGAGGAGAGCTTCCCTCCTCCGCGATGATGTACTCGATGACGCGTTTGGCGGGGTCAAACGGCGCGAGGTCGTCGAGGCCCAGGGACTTGACCGCGATCTTGACCTTCTCCGCTTCGGAGATGCCCAGAGAACGTTCCTGCTTGCGCAGGTAGTGGTCGGCAGCGTCCGTGAGCACGCGGAGCGGCAACAAGCCGACGAGCTCGGAGCCCGTGACCCGGATGCCGCGTTCGGAAGCCTTATCGCAAGCCTCGTCAAAGGCGACGTGGACGGGCGTGACGTTGATGTCGGTGAGGTTCAGGGAGATTTGGGCGATGCCGTACTCCTCGATGTACCAGCCGATGCCTTTGACGGCCTTGAGCGTGCCGGGGATGCGGACCGGGTTGCCGGCGCCGTCCAGGACGGGAGGTCCCGTGATGCCGTCGCGCTTCTTGATGCGTCCAGCTTCCCGGATGTCAAACGCGATGGCGTTCGCCCGCCGGCTCGAGGTGCTGTTCAGGTTGATGTTGTACGCGATCAGGAAGTCGCGCGCGCCGACCGCCGTGGCACCGGTGCGGCGGGCCGTCTCGTTGAATTCGGCCGGCCCAAAGTCCGGAGCGCCCTCCTCGGTGCTGAGCTTGCCGAGGCCTTCGTACTGGCCTTTGCGGCACACGGCAAGGTTCTTGCGCTCGGGGCGCTTCGCCGCTGACTCGTAGAAGTAGCCTGGGATGCCAAGATCCCGTCCCACGCGCTCGCCCACCTCATGGGCCACCTTGATGCAATCTTCCATCGTCACGCCTGCCACGGGCACAAAGGGACACACGTCGGTGGCGCCCATGCGGGGGTGCTCGCCGCTGTGTTTGGACATGTCGATGAGTTCGCTCGCCTTCTTGATGAGGCGAAACGCCGCCTCGCCCACTGTCTCCGGCGGTCCCACAAACGTGATGACCGTGCGGTTGGTGCTCTTTCCGGGATCGACGTCAAGCAGTCGGCATCCTTCCACCGTCTCGACCACAGCGGCCACGGCGTGGATGACTTCGGGGCGGCGTCCCTCGCTGATGTTGGGGACGCATTCAATCAAGCGTTGCATGGGGCCAAAGTAGCGCGCCCCTCGCCCACCCGACCGGGCCTTACCCCTCCCAGATTTCCCCGTTGATGAACACCTTATCCACAACCGCGTCGGTGAAGCGGTAGGCGATGTCCTGCAGGCCCTCCATGGGGTGCGTCAGGATGAGGTTGGCGCGATGCCCTCGGCCCAACGCGCCCACTTCGTGGCTGAGCTCCATCGCCGCGGCGCCGTTCAAGGTGGCTGCGGCCACCGCTTCGCGAGGGAGCACGCCCATCTTCAGGCTGGCGAGCCGGACGGCCTGGGTCATGTCGCCGCTTGGCGCCGACCCCGGGTTGTGGTCGGTGGCAAGCACGAGCGGCAACCCGGCGTCGATGATCGCGCGGCCTGGCGCGTAGGGAATGCTCAGGAAATGGCTACATCCCGGCAACGCCACAGGGTACGTTGGTGACCCTTCGCCGTCCTCGGCCCGTTCAAAGCCCTCGATCAGGCTTTGGATGGCTTCGCTTTCACACACCTCGAGGTGGTCGACGCTGAGCGCATTTTGGTTTACGCACAACTCCACTCCACCGATGTCATTAAATTGATTGACATGGACTTTGCTCTTCAATCCAAGCGCATGTGCGGCATCGAGAAGCGCGCGCGTTTCGTCCACCCCGAAGTAGCCTTTCTCGCAAAAGGCGTCCACGTAGTCGATGAGGCCTTCTTCGGCGAGAGCGGGCAGCATGTCGGTGACGACGTGCTGGGTGTAGGCCGCCGCATCCTCGAATTCAGGCGGGACGGCGTGGCATCCAAGGAAGGTGGCTTTGATCGGAATGGGTGCGGCTTCCTTGAGGCGAGCGATGACGCGNAGCATTTTGCGTTCGGCGTCGAGCGTCAGGCCGTACCCGGATTTGATNTCCATGGCCCCGACGCCCTGAGAAATGGCGCGATGCACGCGTTTCAAGGCGTCTTCAAAAAGCTCGTCCTCGCCCATGGCCTGCAAGGCCTTGGCAGAGTTGAGGATGCCGCCGCCGCGCTCGGCAANCTCTTGGTAGGTCGCCCCTTCGAGCCGCATGAGGAACTCCTCGCTGCGGCTGCGCGCAAAGACCGTGTGGGTGTGGCTGTCGCACCACGCCGGAAGCACCCAGCGCCCCTCGGCGTCGACGATGTTCAGGCCGGACCAATCGACGATGCCGGGAAAGTCGTCCATCCCCCCAAAATCCACCACCACCCCGTCTTCCAGAGCGAGCCAGGCGTTGTGGAGGATCGGGAATTTGGCCATCTCGGAGCCCGCCACGTCTCGGGGCACCTCCTCAAAGGCACCCACAAGCCCTTTGATGTTCTTCAGCAGCGTCCGCATGACGTGCAAGGTATACCTTCGCAGGGCATGGCAGGAAACACCTTTGGCAACGTTTTTCGGCTGACGACGTTTGGTGAGTCGCACGGCCCGGCGCTGGGCGGCATCGTGGACGGGTGTCCAGCTGGCCTCGCGCTTGACGTAGCCGCGGTTCAGGCCGAACTCGCACGCCGTCGTCCCGGCCAATCCTCCCTGACCACCTCGCGCAGCGAAGCCGACGAAGTGCAGTGGTTGTCGGGGCTCCTGGAGGGTGCCGCGCGCGAAGGCCTCGTGACCACGGGCGCGCCCATCGGGTTCACGGTCGCCAACACGTCTGCCCGCCCTGCCGACTACGACCACCTCAAGGACACGTTCCGTCCCTCCCACGCGGACTTCACGTACGAGGCCAAATACGGGCTACGCGACGTCCGCGGCGGCGGCCGGGCTTCGGCACGGGAAACGGTCTCGCGCGTGGTGGCCGGCGCGGTCGCACGCCAAATCCTCGCCACCCTCGGCGTCGAAGTCGGCGCCTACGTCGAGCGCGTCCAAGACATCAGCATGCCCCTGCCTCCGTCCTTTCACAGCCGCGACGAGGTCGACGCCCACCCCGTGCGGTGCCCGCATCCCGAGACGGCAGCACGCATGGCGGACCGGATCGCGGACGTGAAAAAGGCCGGCGACACGGTCGGGGGCGCCATCGTGCTCGTGGCCCGTGGCGTGCCTGCGGGCTGGGGCGAACCGGTCTTTGACCGCCTGCACGCCGACCTCGCCAAGGCCATGTGGTCCCTTCCCGCGACGAAGTCCCTGGAATTGGGCTCCGGGCTGAGCGGCACGTTGATGTGCGGTTCCGAGCACAACGACGCGTTCGTGAATCGCGGCGACCGAATCGGCACCTCCACCAACCGAAGCGGCGGCATCCAAGGCGGCATCAGCAACGGCGAGGACATCGTGCTCCGGATTGGGTTCAAGCCCGTGGCGACGGTCCTGCAGCCTGGCTCCTCCGTGGACCGCGACGGCAACCCCGTGGAGCTCGAAGGCCGCGGACGCCACGACCCGTGCGTCCTTCCACGCGCCGTCCCCTTGGTGGAGGCCATGGCCTGCCTCGTCTTGGTCGACCACGCGCTACGTCAGCGCGCCGCGCGCCTTACCTTCGGGGCATGACCTCCGATTCACCTCGATCTTCTTCCGGCTCCTCTTCCCGTCTCGCCCTCCACTGGCAGGTCCTCATTGGCCTTGCGTTGGGTGTGGGGTACGCGTGGGCGAGCATTCGGTTTGGGTGGAACAGCTTCACGCTGAATTACATCCAGCCGCTGGGCGACATCTTCATCAACATCCTCAAGCTGATTGCGGTTCCGCTGGTGCTGTTCAGCATCATTGGCGGGGTGGCTTCGCTGGGCGACGTCAAAAAGTTGGGCCGCCTGGGGGCCAAAACCCTGGGCCTCTACCTCCTCACCACCTTCTTCGCGGTGACCCTCGGCCTCGTGCTCGTCAACGTCTTTCAACCCGGCGCAGGCGCGAGCGAAGACCTCAAGACCAGCAACCGAATCCGTTACGAACTTTGGAGGGACGCCAACGGCATTGAAGTGCTCGATGAGCTCTACGTTTCCCAAGACCCGGCCAACGCCGACCTCGTCCGGGAGATCCAAGGCCAGCAAGAGGGCATGAACGNGTGGGTCGCCGACAAGCTCAACAAGGCGGAGAGCGCCTCCAAGAGCGGACCGCTTCAACCCCTCGTCGACGTCGTCCCCAAGAACATCTTCCAGGCGCTGAGCGACATGGCCATGCTGCAGATCATCTTCTTTGCGGTGTTCTTTGGCATCGTCCTCGTGAGCCTCGAAGAACCCAAGCGCGGGTCGCTCATTCGTGCCATTGACGGCCTGAACGACGTCTTTGTCGGCATGGTGTGGATGGTCATGAAGGCCATGCCCATCTTCGTGTTTGCCCTGATGGCCGGCCAAATCGTCAAGGCCGCCGGCACCGACCCCGACAAGTTCCAAGAACTGCTGAGCTTCTTGCTTCGCTACGGCCTCGTCGTGGTCCTCGGCCTCGCCCTGATGATCTTCCTCGTCTACCCCGCCATCGCCTCCATCGGCATCAAGGGCATGACACCGCGGAAGTTCCTCTCCGCCATGCGCGACGCCCAAATCACGGCCTTCTCCACCTCCTCGTCCGTGGCCACCCTGCCCGTGACGATGCGGTGCGTCAACGGCAACCTCGGCGTCAGCGAGCGCACTTCGAGCTTCGTCCTTCCCATCGGCGCCACAGTCAACATGGACGGCACCAGCCTCTACCAAGCGGTGGCGGTCGTGGCGCTCGCCCAGTTCCACATGGTCGACCTGTCGCTCGCCCAACAAGCGGTCATCGTGCTGACGGCCACCCTGGCCTCCATCGGCGCCGCGGCCATTCCCAGCGCCGGGCTCGTCCTGATGATCATCGTCCTCGAAAGCGTCGGGCTCAACCCCGCGTGGATCGCGTTGATCTTCCCCATCGACCGAATCCTCGACATGTGCCGCACCGTGGTCAACGTCACAGGCGACGGCACCGTCTCGGCCCTCGTGGCCCAGTCGGAAGGCGAACTCAATCCCGGCGCTTGACCCCATGCGCGGCACCCACCGGCACCTCCTTGCATGCCTTCTCCTTGCACTCCTTGCGGCAGTGGCGGGAAGCGCCGCGGCCTTGGCCCAATGCGAACTNGAAGAGCCGCGTCCCGCCAAGGCCCAAAAGCTCTACGAACGCGCCACCAGCCCCAAGGGCAAGGCCGCGCTCGAAGACCGCCTCGAATGGCTCGCGGACGCCCTCGAGATCAGCCCGGAGGACCCCGAGCTGCTTCTGGAATCGGCTGAGCTGACATTCAAGGCCACGCGACGTGACCCCGACATGTGGGGCGTGCTGACGGAGCGGTTGGAGGCGTTGGACGAGGTTTGTCCTGGAGGCATGCCCGAGGCCCTGTATTTGCGCGGGGCCATGGCCTACATGAACGACGAATACGAGGCCGCACTCCTGCAGTTTCAGGCCTACCTGTCCCTGCCCGAGGACGTCACGCGCCGCATCCGCCGCCGCGAGGTGGAAGGCACGATGCCGGAGCTCACGTTTTTGCACCAGTACCACATGCACGCCGGAAGCGCCGAGCCCCAGCCCATTCCCGAGGTGAGCTGGGATGAGGACGAGTACCTGCCCTTGCTTTCGCCCGATGGAAGCCTGTTGTTCTTCACCCGAACGTCTGTGACCAAGGCGAAAGGCGACATCACCAGCACCCGGAGCGAACGGTTCACGTGGGCGCAGCGCAAGGACGAGCGCCTGCCGTTTGACGGCGGCTTGCCGCTCGAAGACCCCTTCAACCTCGGCACGAACTACGGAGGCGCGTCGATCTCCGTGGACAACAAACTCATGGTCCTTGCCGCCAACCGCCCCGTGCCGAGCAACCCGGCCAACATCGACCTCTTCGCCACCGAATACCACGTGGACTACCGCGACCTCGACGGACAACCCGTCTACACGTGGTCGCCCTTGTTGCCTCTGGGCGACGACGTGAACTCCACGGACGGCTGGGAGGCCCAGCCCTCGATCAGCGGGGACGGCAAGACCTTGTTCTTCGCGGGAGCACGCGCCGAGTCCACGCCTGACCCGGACGGCAACCTGACGATGGACCTCTACGCCTCGGAGTTGCGCGACAACGGCACGTGGGGACCGGCGGAACGCCTCCCTGCCCCCGTCAACTCCGACGCCCAAGACAAGGCCCCGTTCCTGCACCCCGACGGCCGGACGCTGTACTTCTCCAGCAACCGTGAGCCGAGCGGCGGCGGCTACGATTTGTGGATGAGCCAGCGGGACACGAGCGGCACGTGGTCCGAGCCCATCAACCTCGGCCTGCCCGTGAATTCCAGCGGCGACGAGCACGGGCTGGTGGTCAGCACCGACGGGACGGAGGGCATTTTCGCGAGCCGCCGGCGCGGAACGCGGGGCCTGGACCTGTGCACCTACTCCCTGCCAGAATCGCTCAAGCCCGACCCGGTTACGATTGTCAAAGGCGACCTTGGTTGGCCTGTGCCGGAAGGCGAGCTGACGGTGAGCATCGAGTACGTCCAAAGCAAGCGCGTCGAGCAAGTCCAATATTCCCGGGAAGACGGCCAGTTCGCCCACGTGGTGAAGTTGCCGGAAGGCGAAGACGTCGTGCTGACGGTGCAGGGCGAGAACGTGGGCTACCAAAGCGTGGTCGTCCACGAGCAAGGGTCCAAGGCCTCCAGCGCCGTGAAGCTCGACATGGACGTCACCCGCTCCGAAGGTGCGGGAACGGCCGCCGCCACGCGCACGGCCTTCGAGCTTCAGGA
>JGI26086J50260_1001729_pt1 | contig 12398 bp, 9 predicted proteins | sample SaaInl3SG_22_DNA_FD_50260 | JGI IMG/M metagenome (IMG submission 50260)
ACCAATAAATCGTCGACAATACCGCCCTGTGCATTGGGCATGCAGCTGTATTGAATCTTTCCGGGTAATAATCGGCTAACGTCATTCGTCGTTACCATTTGTAAAAAGTCCAATGCCTGCGGCCCTTCGACAAAAAATTCGCCCATATGACTTACATCGAACATACCCACTGCCTCACGGACAGCAGCATGCTCTAATTTCAGTCCATTGTATTGCACAGGCATGTTGTACCCCGCAAACGGTACCATTTTAGCTCCCAAGGCTTCATGAACATGGGTCAGTGCGGTAGATTTTAATTCGTTATTCATCGTGATAAGTTCTTTAATCTTTAGCTACGAAATGGGCCAGTTCTTTTGCAGTACATGTTCCTTGCGGGTCAGTTAGTCAATTAAACCCTAACATACGGCGGTGGCACACTTACTATTTTTCCTCAGCCGTGGTAGATTGTATGGCCATTCGCTGAGCCCATTCGCGTGCAAAACTAACCATCAATTTGAACTCTGCCACACTTGCGACCCGTTCTTTATGGAATATCAGTATTGATTTACCGTTACTCTCCATATGGAAATCGGGATGCTCCAATAAAAAGTCGACGCATTCCCGCGTAAAGAATGCCCTGATTGCCCCAGGTTTAGGGCCTTTAATTTTGAACTTTGCATCAAAGCTCGGATTGCCAATTTCAACATCCTTAACGCCAGCGTATTGTGCCAACCTTGAGAAAATACGCTCTCTATCCAGCACAAATACTGGCAAATTCGTGATTTGAGGCTCCATGATAATACAAGCCAAATGCTGGCTGTCTTTCATGATAAACTCGCCACTGTGCGAGCTGACCTCCAAAGCGTAGAAATTTTGCTCTAAATCTCTCAGTAGATTGGTAGTGTAGTCGATGCGGCGGTATTTGAAGTAGTTGAATTGCTCTACCAATTGGTCCCATTTCGACGGCGGCCAAGCTGTATATTTCAATCGGTTTAAAACAGCAAATTCGCTCAGTTTTTCTTGTTTTGCACTCAATTGATGTGCTTGTGAAGTGCCTCTGGCTCTTTGTATTCCGGGTTTGGTCCTATTCGAGCGCGATTGCACGCCCAAAGGATGCGAAGAAGAGAGCGCAAATGCCTCCAATCCAACAAGTTCAAGACTGCCGCCCTTTTGCTCAAAGAGTTCAATGTAACTCGAGAGGTGTTCCATGACCGTGTGATCTACGAACTGAGTATTAGAAAAGTCCGCAATGAGTGTCGCCGAAGTTGGCACACTATCGAGCTTGCTTTTTAACCTCGGGTAATTCAGGAAGTTCGCAAAGTAATTGATGTTCAAAATGAACTTCTGCTCGTCTTCCTCATAGAGCAAGGTATTGGGACGGTAGAAATAGCGCAACATATCTAGACCTGAACCCGTGATGAACACTTGGACCACGAAAGTTGCAAGCATCCCTAAGACGATGCCCATAATTAAGCCGTACACCAGGGTAGCAAAGAGCGTAAAGAAAAAGAGGAATAGCTGTTCTAAACCTATGCGTGCGATGCGACTGAATTGGGAAGGATTCAAAAGTTTATAGCCTGTAAACACTAAGATGGCTGCGAGCGCAGGCAACGGTATTTGCGTTAAAAGCGTACGGAAGAATAAAACAAAGACCAAAATCAGGATACCGTGGAAGAAATTGGCCGAACGGGTCTTGGCTCCATTACTGACATTTACGGAACTCCGAGCAATCACCGTAACGACGCTTAAACCCCCGACCAATCCAGATAAGGCTGTTGCGATACCGAGCGCACGTAAATCCTTGTTTACGTTGGACCTGCGCTTATATGGGTCTAATCGGTCCATACCTTTGATGGACAGTAAGCTNTCAATACTTGCGATAAAGGTCAATGATACTGCCGCTCCCCAGAAAGGGCCTTTTGTGATGCCTGAAAAATCAGGCATNCGCCATGCGGACATCCAGTCGGCAGGAATGTTTACGAGGTATTTTTCAGGGAAGAAACTCGCGCCGGTTAGGCGTGTACCAATCATTTGTACGGCCACAGAAATAATAACCACCCATAGCGGCGCCGGGACAGAATGCACCCATTGAGCGCGAATCTTAGGAAAAACAGAAAGCAATAGTAAACTGAATAATCCAATACCCGCCGTTTTCCAAGTGCCTGCATCTGCACCAAACAGCGCTTCAACAGAGTTGACAAATTCCAGCAATAAGGGAATAGGCGCGGTACTTTCAGGGTCTAAAATACCTATCATCACATGGCTTTGTTTGGCCAAAATGATAATACCAATGGCCGCTAACATTCCTTGTACGGCGGAGGTAGGAAAAAGATCTGCTAAAACACCTAATCGGACGGACCCTAGTAAGAAAAGCAACACTCCGCTGACTACGATAGCGCCTAGGGCCATGTAATAACCGGCGAGCATATCTCCGTTGCCTAAGGTTGTGATTGCGGCGAGGGTAACTACGGCAAGTCCATTGCCCGCTCCTGTAATGGTTACGTACGAACCGCCTAAATGTGCTACAACAACGCCGCCCACGACTGCAGCCATAAGACCTGCAATGGCAGGAGCACCAGATGCTAAGGCCAGCGCGATCGAAATGGGCAAGGCGACCAATGATACGACAAACCCAGCCTTAAGATCGGCCTGCCAATTCTCTTTAAATCCTTTAAATCCACTACTCGGCTTATGCATATGAAGTGTCTTTAGTGGTGTGAACAATGAGCACGTCTGAAGGCAAATCCGCAAGGATGTATTCTAAATCATGCTTAAAAATGCGGTCCAGAAATCGCAGTTTAGTATCTGGCGAATTCACGACCAAAAGATCTGCACGTTTCGCTTTTGCATAATGTGCAATGGTGTAGCCGCGCTTACCAAAAACGTGTTGTTCTTTGATTTCCAGATTCACTGGAACTTGGCAGTTTTGGAGCAGTCCTTCGATACGACTGTGCTGTTCGCGTTCGATTTGCTTCCGTTTTCGCGTGCTGTTTAATTGGCTCTTATCGTCGTCCGGTTTTATTAACGATTTTTCACTTAATTCATCAACAACAAACAGCTCTTTACTGCCCAATTTTGACCCCAGCCAAAGTGAGGTGCGNATAGTATCCAGCGTCTTCGGGTGGTCTAAACCGTTGACTACAATGCGTTCACAGGGCATACCCTCGAGNCTACTGTGGGTCAACANCAGTAAACTGACCTTCGCTTTTCGACATACATCGCGGGCAATACTTACGGTAAATACTTTGAACATGTTCTCACGTACCAACGCACCGAGNGCTAATAAATCTATACTGTTTTCTTGGCAAAGGCTGCGCAATTCCTCTTTAGGATCTCCTTGCTTGCAAACTAAAACAACGTCAGAATTTGGAATACCTAATTCTGATAGGAATCCGGTATAGGTCGTTTCGCAACGGTCGTTCCATTCCCCAATATGAAATACATACATCTGGGCTTCACATCGCTTCGCGATGCGGTGAACNTCCGCTAGATTAGCCTTGGCCATAGGAGAAAAACCCATGGCTGTCGCAATTCTTTTAAAGGTCACGGGGGGTATACCAGCTTTTNTCATCGTGCGTTGATTGCTCTTTTCAATTGTTCTAATTCTGCCTTCGTCCCCTGAAAAATACGACCAATCCGACCTTCAGGTCCGGAAGCAAAGACATATTTTCCGCTATATGCGAGACTGTGCATGGCATTTGTGTCCAATTCATGTAACAATGAATCGGCATAATACATACCCGCAGTTCCGGTAAAATAAACATTCTGTCCTACACCCACTACATCTGAACAATACGGCAAGGCGCTTAGCTTTTCATCGAAGGTGGGATACGCACTTTCAGGGTCGTAATGAATAGCATTCCCCAATGCTGCTGTATCAAACAGGTAGTCGCCGCCGACAATGATGTACCCATCGTTGTGCCAATCGTGCGCAAAGGCCCCTTGGCTCGGTAGTCCCTGTGGCAGTTCGAGCCACTTCGCTGTCCAATCTTCTCCAAAATTGGTAGACATATGAATGCGGGAAACTGTACCGCCGGTAACTATACTTAGGGTTGAATCACTGTATAAAATAGACGAACCACTTGCCGCAAATGCCGCCTCGCCGTCTATGGAAGGTGGTCCGGAAATTTCCGCCCAATGCCGGCCGCCATCGATCGTCTGCAAAAGCTTAAAACGTCCGTCGACCGGATCCCCAAAGACCCAGCCTAAAGTGTCGTTCGCAAAGGCGATGCCGTCCAGAAGGTTGATTGTGCGGTATCTGAATACACACGCAGCCAGTGTTCGCCGCGGTCCTCGGTAAAGTAAATGTACGATGGTGCACCGGCGCTAACGGCGAGGAAGCGGGATTGATCGTGTGCCCATACGCTGCGGAACTGGCTCTCTGTTGCGTCTGGAATTTGCATAAAACTCCAATGTACTCCCGCGTCCAGACTAATGCAGATGCTGCCTTGGGTACCCCCAACCACTACAACGCTGTCGTGTACTGCGTGTAAACCACGAAAGCTGAATTCCTCGCCCGCTTCGAAGAGCGTCGTAAATACCGGGGCGACCGTTGGAGCGGGTTGTGAACAGCTCAAGATCAATAGGGCAATAAGCGCCGTAATGAACCGTAAACCTATACCCTTTGCTCTTTTCAACATGCGCTTGTAGCTTTCCCTCAAGATAAGCCGAAGCCGTTAAAAAGCAAAGTAAATAAACGGCTGAACCTCAGCACTCAAGATTTGNTAAATGACCATGGTNGAGGCGAGCGCGAGCGCGAACAGCGCCCAGGTGGGCGCGGTGCTGACNGCCCGCCGCAGGCGGGCCTTGTGAGCGCTTGGAATCCAATGAATGAGATAGCCCAAGACGAGAACGGTAAAGTACTTCCAGTTTCCTGCGAGCACACCTCCTACCGTAGACCAACCAAAGTCGTTGGGGATTTTAGAGAGGATTTGGATGGCGCCATCCCAGGTTGGCGAGCGGAACCATGCCCGGGTAAAGGTGATAAAAATCAGAGTGATTGCTAAGCCTATGGCCCTGTTGTACCAGCGCGATTTGTCCGCCCAAGGTGAAATTTTCTTCCAGTTCTTGTAAACGACTAAACCTATACCGTTTAGGGTTCCCCAAGTAACAAAATTCCACGACGAGCCGTGCCAAAGCCCACCCAACACCATAGTCAGCATTAGGTTGATGTTGGTATTGACCCAGCGCTCTGCTGTACTGCTGTAGCGCATAAGCAAATAACCGCCAGCGAAAAGCACACCGAGCAAAACAGAAAGTACCGGTTGATCAACGACCAAAGCGATCATGAGTAAAAAGAAAAAGACAATGAGGTAGGACGCTATGGAACCTGTGCGGTTTCCTCCCAATGGGATGTAAAGGTAATCGCGCAACCATGTGGAGAGCGAAAGGTGCCAGCGACGCCAAAATTCAGCCACAGAAGAAGCCTTGTAGGGACTGTTAAAGTTTACAGGTAAGGTGAAGCCGAGAAGCATTGCGATACCTATGGCGACGTCCGTGTAGCCGGAGAAATCGGCATACACCTGCATGGAGTACCCAAAGAGTGCACTGAGGGTCTCAAAGCCACTGTAGAGCTGCGGGTTGTCGAAGACGCGATCAATAAATTGTACCGCAAGGTAGTCGGCAAGCACTAATTTTTTAAGCAGTCCATTCAGTATCCAGAACACCGCCAAACCGGCACGTTCTTTAGACAATGAGTAAGGTTGGTAGAGCTGGGGGATAAATTCAGACGCACGAACGATGGGCCCCGCGACCAATTGCGGAAAAAAACTGACGTAGAAGCCAAAGTCCAAGATGTTCTTTACCGGTTTGACATGGCCCCGATAAATATCAACACTGTAGGAGATGGTCTGGAAGGTGAAGAATGAGATTCCAACGGGCAAGAGGATTCGATCAAACACGAAATTCGTTCCTACCGCCTCGTTGGTCCAAAGCGCAAATTGGTTGATCACCTCTACCTCGATACCCGTTAGATCGTGCAGGAAATCGGCCACGAAATACGCATATTTAAAATACCCTAGCACGAAAAGGTTGACTAGGACGCTCAAAGCAACGAGCGCTTGACGTTGCCAGCGCACCTTGTTTTTAAAGATGGCCCAGCCAATGCCAAAATCTACCGCCGTAGAGAAGAGTAAAATGATAAAGTAAAAGCCGCTCGTTTTGTAATAGAAAAACAGGGAAACCAAGAAAAGAAAGAGGTTACGACGGGCCGTGTGTTTGTAAACTACACTATAGCCGCCCATCACCAGAGCGAAGAACACCCAAAAGTAGCGCTGCGTGAAAAGCAACGGACTGTCTTGCTGGTAGGTCAGCCACTCTATGATGTTCCACTGGTCCATCATGGGTCAATCTGCTTTAAGTGCGCTTCATAGGCCTCCCAAATTGCCCAAAAAAGCAGATCCGAATTGAGTCTATATCCCGCTCGTGTAAAGTGAATTTTGTCAGATTTTGCTAAACCCTGTTCCTCCCAAAGCGCAATACTATTCAAACCACCCATCACACCGAAAAGGTCCCAAACAGCCGCGTCGTGCTCTTCGCTCAACTGCTGCATTACTTGAACCACATCTAAGGCGTGTTTATTTGGAGTGCGTCGTTTGTAATAGCTGTCGTTATTGGTCATAAAAATGAACGTACACTCTGGATTGATCGTGCGGAACCAATCCACAAGTGTATCATAGCGTGCTTTATACTCCTCCGGATGCCATTCACTATCCGGTTTGTATGCATCGTTGATGCCTAATCCAAAAATGACCAGGTCCGGCGCCACATAGGCACCCTGCTCTATGAAATTCTCACTACGTAAAAAACTCTTGGTCGCTGCACCATTGACCCCAAGGGCATGATAGATCAAGCCAGATTCAGGGCGTACCATCTGAATGCCTTGCAGGGTGTATTGGANATCAGCTTCCTGAGGTGCATCAAATGAAACGGCAATAGAGTCNATCAATTCATCAAAAAACCAAGAGCGTACGCCAGCAATNGTATCCACGAAAGTACTGTCGGGCGCCGGTGTGCATACTGGCACCATGGTATTGCTTGAATAATGCTCAAAGACACGCAGCTCCTGAAANGAATAGGCTTGACCTGGTCCACTAAAGCTCTGTAAAACAAAACCCGCTTTACTATCGCGGGTGATGGCATCGATCCCACTAAAGCCCCAGGGACAGTTATTGCGNGGAATGGAATTTCTACACCCCTCCCATGTACCTATTTTCTTCACATAAATATTACCNGGCATATTTGTGTTCGCTAATCGGTGTGGGAAAAAGAATCCTCGCTCCACGTTTAATGATGGGGCCAATTGGGCCAAATTCATACGCATCGTGTGACTCAGGGTACCGCCTTGAACATGCGACCCCCCCATATGCACGACGTTAACCTTCCCTTCCCCTTCGAAAATAGTACGGTCCAATTTTTTAAAGAATCCCTCCAACGCGTCATCCGATCCATAATACTGTATAGACTGCTTGGTGGTATCTAGAAAGGGGTATTTCAGCGCAAGTGTACTTAGCGATTCCTGCCCTTTCAGACTTACTGCAATGAGAAGGAAAAAGAAGGCGAGTGTTTGTTTCATTGCGCAGGCATTGTTGCGGCACCAGTGCCTTGGTTCATTTGCTTATGGAATTCAAGAGAATCGGCCACGCGCTGTGCTTCCAGCCGCTCAGCAGCCAACACCGCTTTATAATCTGCTTCGAGTACCGCTAAGGCTTTGACAAGCGAGCTTCCTACTTTGCTCGCACCTTTCGGCGTGAAATGAATGTAATCGCGAACTGCCAAAGCGGGTTCCGCATCCACCCAGTCCACCATGGACCCTGGACCGCCCATCACGTCGTAAAGATCCCAAAACGCAATACCGCGCGCAAGTAATTCATTACGCAACTGGTCGGTCAAGTCTTCTAATAATGGGTAACTCTCAAAGACCAATCCATTCTTGCGCGCCATATCCGAGGGTCCTATGAATAGGTAGGCCGCATTAGGATACAAGCGCTGTAAATAGTCCGCTTGACGCGCCAAAGCGCGGGCAAACCTACCCGCATGCGCCTCATCCTTAAATACGGTACCGCGTTACCACCAAACTGTAGTATGATTAGATCATACGCCTCACGTTCCAGTGACGCTTTGAATTGCGGACCGTTCATTTTCGTAAAAATCATCCCCGACGCACCGCGCATCGCTACGTTATCCGCATGGAATCCAAAGGGGCTCTCAAAGCTTACTCCAAAAACGCGGACGAGTGCATCTGAGGTAATGCGCATCGAAAATTTGTCCTCCGTCGGAACTTCTAAGGCCAGCGTCCACTCACCCGAAGGAAAAATACGGGTAGAAAAAATAGAATCGGCCACCAGAATCTGAACTATAGAAGGCGAAGCTCCTTCCAAATGCATTTTGGCCGTAGTGAAATTTCTTGCTCTGTTGTACCCCCAATTGCGCTTTTCAAAAGCAATACGACCTACAAACTGACCACTGTCGTTGGGCTCCACCAGTGTAAAAGAGCCTAAATGTCCGTATTTCATATCTGCAAAAGCGGTGTCGCGACGCCCAAAAACCGTCTTCCTCACCAGGCCTTCTTCATTTTTAAAAGCAAGTGANGAGGGAGCAACAAGCGGCTGAAGCGCCACATAACCAAAGCCGGTCCCCCCGTAGCTTCGCTGGTAGGCATCTCGAAGCTGCATGGTAATACGGTCACCTTCGAGTTGAGAATCTCCAAAATGAAGTATGCGAACGCGTGAATTTGGATCGCTAGAAAGGCGGTCTAATGCCTTGAAAAATGGAGCAAATAGCTTTATGTCGACCAACTGTATCGCAGTATCAAGAACGACCTGCTTCTCCACTGGCAAAAGCTTCGACGCCCCCGAAAGCAATGGTTCGATCGCCGTATCTGCTTCTTGTATGAGTAGATCTAAAGCCTCATTTTCAGGAGCGACATTCACTATTCCNGAGGAATCACTGGCTGTCCAAAGCGTTCCTAATAATTCAGCAGGGCTGTAATACCCCATCTCAAACGGACCTATTTGCCACTTCTCTTTAGGTGATAAAAAGCTTAAGCTCAACATAATGCCACCCAGCGCGAGAAGAAATAGAAAGAGATGTGCCGGTTTATTCATGCCCTAAAGGGTGCTAGGGTATTTATCNGGAGAATAGTCGGTGATGGTTTGGGTATTNATCTTAAGGCGCTCACCCGCTTTAATTAGGGCATCCACTTTGTTCCAAGTCTTGATATTTTCAGCGCTCACACCAGGAAATTTATTCGCAATACCCCACAAGGTATCACCAGGCTTCACTTCGTAAGTNATGTACTCTCCGGCCAAAGCTAAGACTTCCTTTTTAGGTGCGTCCGCTGCAGGTTCAGGTACCTCTGTTGGTTTGTTCGGTGCAGTGGCCGCGACCAGCGTGGTCTCCCGCTTTTCAGAGGGTACCCAAACGGTCAATTTCTGACCTGGATAGATCGTATTCTCTTTAATACGGTTCCATTTCTGTAAGTCACTCACTTTTACACCTAGGGTGGCGCTAATGCGACCTAAGTAGTCACCAGAGCGCACGGTATAGGTGATTGCCTCATGCGTTGACGGATCCGGCATAAAAGACAAAACCTGTTTTTTTCGCTTTTCATATTGTGCTAAAAGACCTTCTTCATAGGAATTCTGTTCTTCGATCAAAGCNGTCCAATTTTCAGCAGTTGGCGTCCAGTGTATCCCATAGAGGGCTGCACCTTTGGGCAGTACGTCGCGAATCAAATGCGGATTCATAGCTTCAAGCTCGCGCAATTTAATTTGAGCCTCGTCTGCTACCGCACTGAGTAGTACCGTTCCTGGGGCCGCCTTTACGGTTGCTTCAAGGGGTGTATCCGCTTCTAGCCCATAATATTGGCTAGCCGCTTGTTTCCCTTTTAAGGGATCAAAACGTTCGTCTACAAAATCATTGATGATCAGTCCCATCTTAATGGCTTGAACCCTGGTAAGCGCCAGCACATTTTTAGATTGCCATCCTGCCGGTTCAAAAGTTGCTGGCGAACGCACTAACTCCCACTCAGCTTTTACAAGAACTACTTCCGTGATAGTATCTGCTGGTATTGACGACGCACACACTGCGCCAGGACTGCCGAGCAGTACTACAAAAAATAGAAAGTTGGAGGATATACGCATATAAACAAATATAACGTTTGCCCGAACCAATTCCATCTAAGTGTTGATGCAGAAAGTTGAAGTTTTCCTCATCAATTTGTGAAAAACTCTATGGCGCTATAATCGCCTTAAAGATGCTGATGCCGCTGCGCGAAAAGGACCCCTTAAAGTACCTCGCCAATAAGGTCGTAGTCGTGTGCTTCAACGACTCTTACCGAGCAGAAATCACCGATTTTTAGGTAGATGTCCTCCGCTGGAATCAGTACTTCATTATCCACGTCTGGACTATCATATTCAGTACGACCCACGAAATGTGCGCCTTCCTTGCGGTCGATCAAGACACGATACTCCTTACCCACTTTCTGCTCGTTCAATTCACGGCTAATATCCATCTGAAGGGCCATAATTTCATCAACACGCTGTTGCTTTACCTCTGCAGGAACATCGTCCTCAAGATTAAAAGCATGCGTATTTTCCTCATGGCTGTAAGCAAAGACACCTAATCGGTCGAAACGCTGCTCACGAACCCAATCCAATACTACCTGGTGGTCTTCCTCTGTCTCGCCAGGATAGCCCGCAATCAACGTAGTGCGAATAGTAATGCCTGGAACCTTCTCACGCATCATTGCCAGTAAGGCATCTGTCTTTGCCTTGGTCGTACCACGACGCATACTTTTTAATACAGGATCAGCAATGTGCTGTAGAGGAATATCAATGTAGTTACACACTTTAGGCTCTTCGCGTATAATATCTAGCACATCCTGCGGGAAGCCTGATGGAAAGAGGTAATGCAAGCGAATCCATTCGATGCCTTCGACCTTTACTAATGCTTTCAAAAGCGCACCTAATCTACGTTCTTTATACAAATCCAATCCGTAGTAGGTCAAATCCTGCGCAATAAGGATCAATTCTTTGACTCCTTTCGCAGCCAACTTTTCCGCCTCAATAACCAAATTCTCAATAGGTGTCGATTTATGTCCACCACGCATGAGCGGGATCGCACAAAAACTACAGGGACGGTCACAACCCTCTGCAATCTTCAGATACGCAAAGTGCTTTGGTGTCGTGGTCATGCGTTCGCCCACCAATTCGTGCTTATAATCTGCCCCTAACGTCTTCAATAACAAAGGCATATCTCGTGTACCAAAGTACGCGTCCACATCTGTAATTTCCGCTTCAAGATCGGGCTTATAGCGTTCTGATAAACAACCCGTTACATACACGTGGTCCACCTCTCCTCGTTGCTTCTTATCCGCATAGTGCAAGATGGTATCTATACTCTCTTGCTTTGCGTTATCGATAAATCCACACGTGTTGATTACCACAATATTACCCTCCTCTTCTTCCGGTGCTTCATGCGTCACCTCTTTGCCGTTAGCTCTGAGTTGACCCATTAATACTTCTGAATCGTAGATGTTCTTTGAACACCCGAGCGTCACAACATTAATGCTGTTCTTTTTGCTGCTTCGTGTACGCATAGTGGATTATTTGTTGAATAAGCTTGAAGCGAATGCTTCGGGGTTGAACAGTTGTAGATCTTCCATGCCTTCACCGACGCCGATGAATTTGACAGGTACATTTAATTGGTCTGAAATACCTATTACGACACCACCTTTTGCGGTTCCGTCCAATTTTGTCACAGCCAATGACGTGATCTGCGTGGCTTCTGAGAATGCCTTAGCCTGCAGCAAAGCATTTTGACCGGTAGAGCCGTCTAAAACCAGCAGCACTTCATGCGGCGCATCTGGGACTACTTTTTGCATGACGCGACGCACTTTACTGAGCTCCGTCATTAAATTCTTCTTATTGTGCAACCTGCCCGCAGTATCAATAATACAAAGATCTGCTCCCTTTGAAACGGCATGTTGCAAGGTATCGTAAGCTACTGAAGCCGGGTCTGATCCCATCTCCTGTTTGACTACGGGTACGCCAGTGCGATCGCCCCATACGCCTAATTGCTCGATAGCTGCAGCACGAAACGTATCTGCAGCGCCAAGCACTACGTTATATCCTTTGTTCTTGAACTGGTGGGCAAGTTTACCAATGGTCGTGGTTTTTCCTACACCATTCACTCCTACCACCATTAGAACGTACGGCCCTTCGGTTTTAGGGAGCTCAAAATCTTCCCAAACACCGCGCTCGTGCTTCATGAGCCCAGAGATAATCTCATAGAGCATCTGCATGAGCTCGTCTTGATTCATGACTTTGTTGCGTGCGACACGCTCTTCTAAAGCCTCAATAATTTTAACGGTCGTATCCAGTCCTACATCTGAAGTGATCAAAGCCTCTTCAATATCA
>JGI26086J50260_1001735_pt1 | contig 12358 bp, 16 predicted proteins | sample SaaInl3SG_22_DNA_FD_50260 | JGI IMG/M metagenome (IMG submission 50260)
GAGGCATACCAGATCGAATATTGGTCATAGACACTATCAAGCGAATCATGTGCGTTTGCTTGAAACGCATGTTCCCATTGTTGAAGCTCGGTCTCTGACATGCTCATGGCAACGCTAAGTTCGGAAATAGTTGGCTGGCGCATCAATTTGCTTTGAAGCTGGCTTTGCGCCTTATTATAGCGCTTTTTAATCTGAATCGTTGTGCGGCAAAGATTTGAGCTTTTGCGCAGATAATCGATGATCGCGCCCTTAATGCGGATGCTGGCATAGGTACCAAAGGTGGCACCTTCTTTNCGCGTATATTGCTGGGCGGCGTTGACCAGACCGGTAAAGCCGACCTGCATGACATCTTCAATTTCAGTTGTATGGCGCGTGCGACCGTGAATTTGCCAAGCGATTTTCCGGACCAAATCACTATGTGTCTTGATCAGCTCATCAACATCTATCTTTTGATTGGCATAATGATCACGCGCTGCCATGTTCATTAACTCGTCCCGTCAAAAAATTTTACCGCATCATGCGCGCTTTTTGTGGTCTTCATCAAATGCCGCGCAAGTGACTCATAGTTTTCCGCCAGCGAAGATTTTGGCTGGCTGACACTGATCGGCTTGCGCTTGATAATTGACTGCCGGATAGCTGTTGATTGCGGTATCATACCGGCGTAATGCAATTTTATGTCCAAAAACCGCATTGCGATGTCACGAAATTTTTTAAAATTGGTTTCGGCTGTTTTTGAGTTCTCGGCCATATTCACCATTATTGAAAATTCGGTGATGTTTTTTTCAAGATGTGCGGCCTTTAACAGCGCATAGGCATCCAAAAAGCTTGTCGGTTCGGCCACCAAAACAACCAGCGCAATATCGGCAGCATTGACAAAAAACAATGTGCTGTCAGATGCGCCAGCCGGGCAATCAACGATAAGATAGTCAATGTCCGATTGCAGGCCAGATAGGCCGGCTAACATGCGATAGCGCGCCTGATTATCAAGATTAAGCAATTCAATCAGTCCAGAACCGCCCGAAATAAAATTCAGCCCAAGCGGGGCTGGCGTCATGGTTTCAGCCATGCTGGCTTTACCCGTCAAAAAATCAGCGGTTGTGGTTTTGGGGTTTGTACCAAGCAGAACATGGGCATTGGCAAGGCCGAAATCGGCGTCAAAAAGAACGACACGTTTGCCAAGCCGACACAGGGTAGTCGCCAGATTGACCGCCGTGTTGGTCTTGCCAACGCCGCCTTTACCGCTGGTGACTGCAATGGATGTTGCCATAATATTTACTCTAAACCTGTACCCGTTGGCATGATTGCTTCGTGATTACTGAAATTCTCTTTAAGATACTGCAATAAGATGTTTTCCGAAGCAAATATTGACGCGCCGATCACCGATTTGGTTCCTGACAGAATGCTGATACGCGCCCCCTGTTCAACATAGGCCGAAAATTCATTTGCCGTTGTTTCACATTCATCAAGCTTGGTCAGCGCAATCATTGGTGCCAGATCAGCAAAACGCTGCATCGTCAATTCAATCATCGCACGGCTTGTGCTGCCCGGAATGGTGGCAATAATGCCAATATCCTTGGTGCCAACATGCGCTTTGATTTCGGCAATTTTTTGACTGGCCTCATCCGGCATCGCGGTAACATCAATCACCATGATATCATAATCGGTCATTTTGTTGAAATCGGCGACTGGGGTTTCCAAGGATAGCGTGCAAACTGGTACATTCAGCAATCGGCCAAAACCCTGCAATGACTGGTTATTTGATGCGTTNTGCCCATGCAGGCTGGCCGCAATAATTTCCTTTTTCGGATGCGCCTCGCGAAGCATCGCNGTTAATTTCGCCACCATTGTTGTGCGGCCAGTACCGGTGGAGCCAACAACGAAAACCAACCTTTTTGCCAATAATGCTTCGGCCTGGGGATCGGCTAGTCTTTGTGCCATACCGCCAAGAAAGGCATCACAGCCATCAGCATAGGTCAGGCCAGCATAACGCGCTTTGAGAAGGTCTAGCGATGCGGCAGAAAATCCGGCGCGTTGCAATTCCAATCTTGTGCTTGCCGAAAGGCTTGGATTAACCCCATTAAGATCGGTAAGCACTAGGCCTGACAGCATGTTTTGCATTTGCGTGATATCACGGCGAAGTCCAGCGATATCGGCAGCGCCTGCGGCAGTGGCTGGCATTTGTCCAGATGCACCAGCTTTTGCTGTTACCGCAGGCTTTGCCAGCATTTGGCCTTTGAAAATGTCGCTAAATCCGGCTTCAACTGATGGTGCTATTGCTGGTTTCGTGCTTTCGGTTGTTGCTTCCATAACAATGCGACCATTGCGCTTGCTGGTCGAAATAATCATCGCATCAGGGCCAAGCTTTTCCCAGATTTCGTCCATTGCGGTTGCTGAATCTGCGGCTTGTACGGTTAACGTTGGCATTGTTCATCCTCCTTTTTTGGATGACGGCAAAAGCGCCGGATCTTATTTATCTTCGATCTTATTGTCGGCATCACCGCTGATGGTGGCGATGACATTGATTTTCCGGTTATCAGGCAATTCGGTGAAGCCAAGAACCGCCAGATCGTCAATATGCTGGCGCATAATTGTCGATAATTGGCGGCGGATTTGCGGCGAGACCACAAGAACGGCTTGACGGCCATCGGCCGATGTTTTTTCACTGGCTTGTGCAACCGATTTGATCAATCGCTCGGCAAGGCCGCTATCAAGAAGCAAACCACCGTCATTGCTTTGCCGCGACATTGAAATCAGCATATGTTCCAGTTCAGAACTCAGTGTAATCACTGGCAGTGGCTGGTTTAGCGGGGCAATTTGCTGGATCAAAAGGCCGGCAAGACCCGGGCGCAGAGCTTCGGCAGATTCGATGATGCCAAGATTGCGACCAGCCAGATTGGCAAGCGTTTCCAGAATTTTGCGAAGATCGCTAATCGGCACGCGCTCGGCCAGAAGCTCGCTTAAAATTCCGGTCAGCGCATGAAGCGGTACCAGCTTAGGAACAACTGATTCAACAAGGCTTGGCGATGTCTGCGCCAGATTATCAAGAAGCACTTTGACATCATCCTGGCCGATTAATTCATGCGCAAATTTATACATAATTTGTGAAATATGCGTTGCTAACACCGACTCAGGCTCAACAACAACATAGCCGTTGCTTTCAGCTTCGGCTTCTTTATGCCGGTCAATCCAGATAGCATCCATGCCGAATGTTGGATCTTTTACTTCGACACCGGCAATTTTCACACTTGTTGCATCACCCGGAATAGCCAGTTTCAGGTCGGGATAGACCTGATCTTCGCCGACAATCGTTTGGCCAATCCGAATGCGGTAATCATTCGCTTTCAAGGCCATGTCATCACGAACGCGCACCGGCGGAATAACAAAGCCAAGGGCCTTTGAAACCTGTTTGCGGATGCCGGTAATCCGGTTCACAAGGGGGCCGCCAGTGGCCTCGTCAACCATGCCAATCAGGCCATAGCCAAGCTGCACTGAAACGGCTGAATTATCGGTAACATCAGTCAAATTGATCTGGTCTGGCGACTCTTTGCCATCGTCTTCAAGCAGTGCTTCGGCGCCGGGCTGTTGTTGCGCGTCTAATTCGCTTTCGCCCTGTTCTCTTTTGCGCATCAAAAATCCGGCAAGACCCGCAATCGCAGCCGCAGCTAAAAACAGAAAATTCGGCATGCCCGGAACAAAACCGATCAAAAGCAAGACAGCTGAAACCGGAATCCAGGCGCGTGACAGGCTGATTTGTTTGCCGATATGCGCTGCCATATCTTCGGTTGTTGAAACGCGGGTTACGATAATGGCGGTAGCAATCGCCAGCATCAGCGATGGAATTTGCGCCACAAGCCCATCACCGATTGACAATAGAATATAGGATTCCGAAGCGCTGGAAAATGACATATCATGCTGGGCAACGCCGATGATCAGACCGCCAATGATATTGATTGCAAGAATCAAAATACCAGCAATGGCATCACCTTTTACAAATTTTGATGCACCATCCATTGCGCCGTAAAAATCAGCTTCTTTGGCGATATCTTCACGGCGAAGCTTGGCCTCGTCATTGGTTAGAACGCCAGCATTCAAATCAGCGTCAATCGCCATTTGCTTGCCGGGCATCGCATCAAGGGTAAAACGGGCTGTCACTTCGGATACACGACCAGCACCTTTGGTGATGACGACCAGATTGATAATCACAAGAATGACAAAGACGAAAATACCAACAGCATAATTGCCAGCAATCACAAAGGCACCAAATGCCTCGATCACCTTGCCGGCAGCCGATGTCCCTTCATGGCCGTTACCAAGAATGATCCGCGTTGACGCCACATTCAGGCCAAGCCGAAGAACCGTGGCAATCAATAACAAGCTTGGAAAGCTGGAGAAATCGAGTGGGCGATAGGTATGCAAAGCCACCATCAGCACCAGAAGCGAGACCAGAATATTGGTTACAAAAAAGGTATCAAGAAGGAAAGCGGGAAGGGGCAGAACCATCATGGCCACCAGCACCAAAATGCCAACCGGCATGACCAGCGTCGACAAAAAGCCAGCCGCATTGCCAAACCCGAATCTTGTTAGCGTCATATTCATGACATCTGCCCTGTCTTAGGGGTAAAGCGGCACAATAAATTGACAGCATGTTTTGTGAACTTTGTGTGTTTCAACCGCTAACCCTCTGATTAAAATTGCTTTCCTTTGCCTTTGTCCAGATGCCATCACGGCAACCGAATGCGGGCTGTAGTGGGTAAAGGCAAAATCTATGCCAATCATATGATTTGCTGTTTGCTGGGGCTGTGGATGGGGTTTGTTTGCGGTTGGGCATTTGTCGCTTGTTTTTGGCGGCATGGCAGGGTGAGGCAAAGGCGAACGGTTGGCATAAAAAATGCATATCTGGAGGAGGTACCTAAATTTTTGACGAAACGGAGCTCAAAATGCGCAAGATTTTCAAGACAGCCGTGGTTTGCGGCCTTGGCATCGGTTTTTTGACAGCATGCCAACACAGTGGCACAGCAAATCTTGATATGGCTGGCACAACAAAAATGGCAGCGGTCGAAGCCTCACAAACCCAGACAATCGTAAATTTAAAAGACGTTCTTGATGCCAGTGCAGCAAATATTCCGACATTGACGGCGGTTGGCTATGCGGTTACATCATCTCAGCCGGGTCGTGGTGAAGCGCAAAAACGTCTAATGGCGATCCGCTCTGCCCGCATGGCAGCGATGCGCGATCTAGCCGAACAGATTCACGGCTTGCAGGTGGATTCAAGCACAACCGTCATCGATCTTGTCGTGCAGAATGACACGTTTCGCGGCGTTGTGAATGGCACCATCCGCGGCGCACGCACGGTTCGCATCAACCCAACCGGTACGGATACATATGAAGTGGTGCTGGAAATTGATCGTGAAACCATCAGCTATCTTCTGACAACGGCGCGTAAGACTGTTTAATGATGTCGGGCCGGATCATCACATGGCTTTTTGCCACCATCTTTGCCCTGTTAACCGGCACGCATGCGCTTGCTGGTGACGGTTTGCGCATGGTGACGGCAACTGGACGTGCGGTGATCAATGATCAGGCAGCCCCGCATGAGGCAAAAAATATTGCACTTGAAGATGCGCTATATCTTGCGGCCTTGCGAGGCGGTGCCAAGATTGACGGGTTTTCCTCGGTACAGGCCGATACCAGCCTTGATGATCATTTCGTTGTGCGCCCTTCAAGTGAGATTCTTGATTATCGCATTATAAATGAGGTCAAGGATGACCTTCATTATGAAGTGACCGTCGAAGCCGCTGTTGGCAAGATTGCCGAACCGGCATGCCATGATCGTGCGGTTGGCCATTTGACGATGTTTGCACCAACAATGTCGATGACTCGGTCGGTTCCGGGTTGGCTGTCAACAATGCCCTCAATGATGATGGTTGATCTTTATCGTCAGCTGGAAAATACCGCCAATCTGACATTATATAATGAAGCGGCGACGGTTCTTGATCCAGTGCGGATAAAACGCGATGCACGTTATGATTATAATGCGCTAACCAATGGCAAAGCCACGATCCGTGACGGTGATTTTGCATTTGCGACCGACATTTCGTTAGAAAGTTTCAGCACTGATTTTGCGCTTGGGCAAAGCCAGCATTTGCGTGCCATCATCACAACCAGCCTTTACGCTGGCAGCCAGCTAACACCGCTTGGCGCGGTTCGTGACGAGATCAAGCTTAAACTTGGTGAGCGTTCACCAAGCCTGCTGATCAGCAAATTAAGCACAACCAAACGTGATAAAGTAAAAGCCGCGTTGCTGACTGGGCTTGAAAGCCATGCCAAGGCGATTGCATCAGCCACCTTATGTTTGCCACTGAAGGCTGTAATTAAATTAGAGGATAACAAGCTGCATGTTGCCCTTGGGGTGCGACAGGGCATTCAGGTCAACCGTCTGGCAATGGTTTCGGGCGTTGACAGTAAATGGTCGGTTTTGCGGGTAATCGAAGCTGGTGATGGGCATTCGATCCTCGAACCGCTTAGTCGCCAACGCAAGCCCGCTGATTTGAACGGCAAGCTTGCGACGTTTTTGGAGATGAATTAATGCGCTATTTGATGTTTGTAATTCCATGCCTTTTCAGCATTGCCATGAATACAGCCATTGCCGAGCCAATTGTCGTGCTGACCTATGGGGCGCGTAACAATGGTGGTTTTGAAGATGCCGCAAGCTCACATCCGTTTCGCATGGATCCGGATTATTCGGAAACGCATGAAGTGGCGCAAGATGAAACCCTTGGCCATATCATGAAAGATTATTATGGCGGCAGCGGCATGAATATGAAATTTGTGGAAATGGCCATTGTTCAGGTAAATCGGCATGCCTTTGTGCGGGGCAATCCGAATTTCCTTTATGCCAAAAAAACCATTCGTCTGCCATCTTTGAACCAGATCAAGGCCTTGGTAACTGGCGCAAAACCTGAAAACAGCCCCTCACAAAGTGGCAGCGGACGGACAAATGAAATCTATTTCTTTGGTGGGTAAAACTGCCAGCATTTTTGGACTTTATGCAGGTTTGTGCCTTGCCAGCACTTTGGTGATGGCAAGCCAAACTTTATCAGGTGCGATGATCAAGGCCGAAATTCAATCATCCTTGGCCTTGCTTGGTATCTCCGCCGACCCTGCGATCAATCAAGATCGGCAATTTTTGCCCTGTGCCGCTGATTTGACGATTGAACCAATGTTCGGCAGCTATAAGACGGTTCGCGTTTCCTGCAGTGACGAAGATGGGTTTTCGATTGCGGTTCGAACGCAAATTCAATCAGACAACCCTGTTTCTATTTTGGGCGATGATGCCGAAACCACAGCACAGCCGTCAAATAACGGCGCAAACATCGTCAAGCTTTCACGCAGCCTGCGGCGCGGCGAAGTCATCACCCATGATGATCTGGTGCTGGTATCGAGCCCCGATCACCGGCTTGTTGGGTATTTTGAAAAGCTGGATGATGTTGTTGGCCGGAAAACAAACCGTTCATTGAGCGTCAATCAGGCCGTGCGAAACCGGCATCTTGAAATGGACTGGCTGGTTGAAAAAGACCAGATTGTCACCATCGAAACACAGATTGGCGGCGTCACCGTTGCTGGTTCTGGTCTTGCTCTAGATAATGCCCAAATGGGTGATTTATTGAAGGTTTTGAACCAATCAAGTAAGGTGACTGTTGAAGGCCGCGTGGTGTCAGAAAAAAAAGTGAAAATAATTACTAAATAAATTCTCATTCATGTCGTTAGATGTATATCGGAGGTCAACTAAAATGGTTGGTATTGTAAAAAACACTGTTAGTCGTATGGAGCCACGCAAGGCCGCTGTTCCTGATCGGGTATCACAAGAGGCGACCAAAGTTTCGTCTGCCGCAGCTGCAAATGCTAGCGACAGTGTCGAGCTGAAGTCGGCCGATGTGCCGGCATCGATCAAACAGATGGCATCATCAGCGCCAATCGATGAGGTGAATGTAAATCGGATTAAAGAAGCCATCAAGCGTGGCGAATATCCGATCAACATTGATCGCATTTCAGAAGCATTGATGGACGCGTATCGGGAGTTGAAGACCTAGGATCAGGCGCGGTGTCTGTGATGGGATCTTTGCTGACGACATCAGATATTATAGAGCGTGTCGAGCAAATGCTTGACGCGCTCTTTGTGCCGAATTTATCTGCAAAGGATTTTGCGGATGGATGCGCGGCGCTTGAGGCGTTTTTGGCAACGCATGGCGACAGCTTGTCTCAAACCGGCAAATTAGATGATGCGGCTCGCGGCCGTGTTTTGGCAGTGATTGCGCGTCTTGATCAATTGCAAAAACGCGCTGCCGTCAAAGCGGCGATGCCCGGTGAATTGCAAAAATATATTGCCGATAACGACGATTAACCGGCATAGTAGGATCGTTACGCTATTTACCGGTTTTGTTTAAAGGTTTTATCACATGGCAGATATGGCCAGTTTTTTCCAAAATCCATTTATCATTGTGGTTCTGACAGCTTTGGCTGTGGTGCTGTTGCTGGTTGGGTTTGTGGCTGCCAAAATTCTGCTCAATCAACGTCTTGCCGATCGGCGTGTCGCGACAGTTGCTGATAATCTGGCGCAAATTGGCGATACAGTGATCCGGCTTCACCTCAGTCTTGAAACAATTGGCGAACGGCTTCGTGATATTGAGAAAAAGACTGGTGGTTTGGCCGAAGGCTTTGATCAAAGCCGGCAAGAGCTTGCAGATCTGGCGCAAAATTTTAGCGGTGATAAGCAGATGAGCCGCGCTATTGAACTGGCACGAAACGGGGCGGCGGCAAATGAATTGACGCTGGCGACAGGCATTGGCCAAGATGAAGCCGAAGCCATTGTCAAATTTCATGGGCCGGCCAAATCTTAATTGCTTCATTCAGCCGCCAGTTCCAAAAATTGCTTACATGGTGAAAATGCTGCGCTTGCACGCAAGGCGGGCATATCGGTTGCCGCGAGCGATCCTGACGCTGCCATCATTGCGATCGAGCTTTAACCTCATGCGGCTAGCTTCAATTTCAATATGATCGTCACTGATGGCTTTAATGATGGCTGTTCTTTCATTGCCATAGCCAATGATTTTGACTTCACCGCCAATATCCGTGTCATTCACAATGATTGACTCAACGTCAAAACTGACACTTTGACAGACATATTTTTCATGCCGGAAGCGTTCCGCCGGGCAGGCAGCAAGGCCAAAGGCAACGGCAAACCAGATTGCGGTTTTGCCAAGATGATAGATCATGTTTTGTTATCCGCATTGTCTGATGATTCATCATCAGGTGAAACTGGCGGTTCGGCCTCGGCNGTGGCGGCATCATCACTTGGTGCGTCATCTGCGGCGGCCATCACCGGTTGTNCGTNATTTTCTGCCNCGACGGTTTGTTNGTCGGTCATGGCAGNTGGCATAGTTTCTTCAGCACTNGGCATCGGTAGCGGCATTATCGCTATCATTCGCGTCACTGCCGCCATTTGCATCTTCGGCATTAATTTCCGCCTCAGTGGCAGAAGTTGCGGCGTCTTGATTGTCAAAATCATCTTCATGAAAATCGATGATATTGCCATTTTCATCAACGCGAACGGCCTTTCCCGACCGGATCAGTTTTTCGGCATCCTCAGGTTTAGCATCAATAATGGCACCTGATAGGAACCGAACCCCCTGAACTTCGCCCGGTGAGGTCATTTTCAGCCGCGCCCAGCCATCTTCGATTTCGGTAACATCTTCATCACTTACATCAGCGATATCTATAGTGGCGCCACCAAGGTCAAGCGCGCCAATATTGATTTCCGAAATATTGGTCAATGACGCGTCACGGTTAAAATCTTGAAGATTGGCGATGCGTGTCCGAAGCAAAAAGATGCGTGCGGCCAAAATGCCGATCCGCCGCAATTCGTTTGTCTCGGCGGCAAGCGCCGTATTCATAAAATGGTTCATTTCATCCAGCGGCTCATCAGTGAATTTTTCAATTAGCGCGTTACGCACTTTAATTGTTTCAGGTGCCAGCGAAATTGATGACCCCGGACCGCCACCATTTTGGAGGGAAACTCTACTCATTTTTTGCTCCATGTCTGTTTTGGCATCCTATTTGCAAAATTTACACCAAATCGCAGGTTCACGCCCATTAATTTAATACACAGCCTAGGACGGATTTCTTAGAAAAATGAATAAGATCGGCTCATATTTGAATTTTCATGCACAGGCGCTCGAACTCCGTTCGCGCCGCAATGAAGTTCTGGCATCGAACATTGCCAACGCCGCTACGCCCAATTTTAAGGCGCGTGATCTTGATTTTGATGCAGAAATAAAACGGCATGTTGGCATCGGCCCCCTGCAGACAACAAATGAGCAGCATTTCCCGACAATGGTTGCCGCAACAGGCAATAAAATGCTGTTTCGCGAGCCGGTTAATCCGTCACTTGATGGCAATACGGTTGAATTGAGTGTCGAGCAGATGGAATTTTCGGAAAACGTCACCCGTTATCAGACGACTTTAACCTTTCTCAATAACCGGATTACCGGATTGATGTCGGCGATTAGGGGCGAATGATGAGCGAAATCAAAAATATTTTTGATATTTCAGGCCGGGCGATGGCTGCACAGATGGTTCGATTGAATACGGTTGCAAGTAANCTTGCTAATGCAGGCACGATTTCCGGCACGAAAGAAGAGGCGTTTCGTGCGCTCAAACCAGTATTTCAAACAACCTATGCCGATCAATTGAAAGCTTCGGGTGTTTCAACGGTTGATGTTGTGACGGTTGCCGAAGTCAAACGGGCACCAGAACAGGCATTTATGCCGCATCATCCAAGTGCCGATGCCAATGGTTTTGTTTATCGCGCAGCGGTCGATGAGAATGAGGAAATGGTCGAGATGGTCGAGGCAAGTCGCCAATACCAAAACAATGTCGAGGTCATTTCAACAATACGCGCATTGATGATGCGCACAATAAATATGGGTAAGTAGGGTTCAGCCAGGAGACCTAAGAATGAGTACAATCGAGAACAATAATTCATTGAATTCCATTTTGGACAAGCTGGGTATCAAGCAGCAAACTGCTGAAACCGGCCCAAAAGATTCTCTTGGACAGGCCGAGTTTTTAAAGCTGATGACTACGCAGCTTCAGAATCAGGATCCATTTAAACCGACTGACAATACCGAGATGATTGCACAAATGGCGCAATTCTCGACGGTAACGGGCATCACCGAAATGAATGAATCGCTAAAGGGCCTAAATAGTCTTTATTCTGGCCAGCTATCAGAGTTCCGCATTGCAACCGCGGCAAATATGCTTGGCCATTCGGTTCTGGTTCCGGGCGGCAATGCCTATGCATCGCCTGAGGGTGGCATTTCGGGTGCGATTGATATTCCAACAGCATCAAATAGTACAAATGTTGTTTACCGTTCTGAAGCTGGCGAAATTCTTCATACTGAAGATCTTGGCCCACAGCCAGCTGGACTTGTTGGTTTCGCATGGGATGAGATCCCTGAGAATATTTTGAATGAAAATGCCTTTTTCCGGATTGAAGCCTATGCCGATACAGGCGAGGGGCTGCAAGCCGTTGGTGCTTCGGTCTTTGGCGAGGTGCTGGCAGCCTCGACAGGGGGAAGTAACAAAGATGTTGTCTATGACGTTCGCGGCTTTGGCGGCGTTAAGGCAAGCGATGTTGTGAGCTTTAAGAACTAAATCTGTTTTATGCAAAAGGGCCCCAATGAAAGGGCCGCCTAACGGGAGTTAAGTCGAATGTCATTTTATACCGCTTTGACAGGGTTGAACGGGTCACAGGCCGATATTTCAGCAACCTCAAACAATATCGCGAACGTCGGAACAACCGGCTTTAAACGAAGCCGTGCAGAATTTGGTGATATTTTTGCAACCTCACCATTGCAGAATGCGTCATCATCGATTGGTTCGGGTACAATCCTGAAAGGCATTAAGCAGCAGTTTACGCAAGGTAACATTTCGTCATCTTTGAACGCGCTTGATTTGGCGATTTCGGGGCAGGGCTTTTTTACCCTGAAACCGTCCTTGACCTCAGCGCAGAAGGTTTATACGCGGAACGGTTCGCTGAACGTGAATAACGACCGTTATGTTGTCGATTCTGCTGGTCAGTATTTGCTTGTCTATCCGGTGAACGATGATGGCTCGGTTACAGCCAAAGACCTTGATAGCGCTTTGCCTTTGCAGTTGCCTGTTACATCGGGTGATCCGCAGGCTACCAGTAATATTGAATTGGGTGTGAACGTTCCGGCGGCGGCCGATGTGGTGCCGGATCGGCCTGAATTTGCTGATGGCTATACATTTGATCCGTCCAATCCGAACACCTTTACCA
>JGI26086J50260_1001739_pt1 | contig 12355 bp, 11 predicted proteins | sample SaaInl3SG_22_DNA_FD_50260 | JGI IMG/M metagenome (IMG submission 50260)
TCCTAGTATCTGTAATTGAGTTCCCAAAATTCTTTACGCCTAACAACGATGGACTAAATGACACTTGGGCAATTAAAGGAGCTGATTCAAGATTTTTTCCTAATTCACAAGTTTATATATTTAATCGATTTGGAAAAGTAGTCGCTGAAATTGATATTGATGGAGATGGTTGGGATGGAACTTTTAATAGTAATTTATTACCTTCTGATGATTATTGGTTTGATATTAACCTGATTAGCCCTAATGGTGTTCTTATCAATAGAAAAGGAAATTTTTCTTTACTTAGAAAATAACCAATCTTTCTCCCCATAAATAAGGAGAAGAAAATTTCACTTTTTATGGTTATTGACACAACAAGTTTATTCCTCTAACTTAGTAGATGTCATGAGAAATAGTCCCCCTAAATATTTCTGTGTACTACTTTTTTGTCTCCTATATTCATCTTTTGCATCTGAACAATTAAGCAAGAAGCACTATATACCTCCTCTAACATTTGCCGAATTTGGCAATGCTGTTCCACAAGAACAATACGTTTATACTTCCAGACCAAATAATTTAGATGCTACCTATACAATTACTCCTATAGGTTAACCACCTAGTGCTATAATTTCAGGAAATGTAACCAATAACAACCCTGATGAAGTATATATCGATAATGGAACTGGGCAACTTTTTCAGCCTTCGCCAGAGACAAGTACAATCATCAGTAATCGTGGATATATTATAGAAGCAGAAAATGTAACATATGTCTCGGTTATAATGAAAGCTGGAAATAACGCTCAGGCAGGTGCTCTTGTAAGCAAAGGTACTGCTGCCTTAGGAACTATTTTTAGAGCTGGTTCATATACAAATCAAAATCCACAAAGCAACTATCTTAATTTCTTTTCATTGATGTCCACTGAAAATAATACAAGTTTTGTAATTAACGATCTTCCATCTGGTATAACCATCAGAAATTATACTGGAAGCTTTCCAATACATATCAATTTAAATGAAAGTGAAAGTTATATTGTAGCTACTAATAGTAATGAAAGTGTCGTTAACAGAGATGGTCTAATTGGCACATTAATTCAATCTGACAAACCCATAGTAATGAATTCTGGCTCTGCCAATGGTAGTTTTCACAATGGTAACGGAAGAGATTATGGAATAGACCAGATAGTCGATTATTAAAATGTAGGAAACGAATATATTTTTGTATGAGGAGATGGTGCGAATAGTTTTGAAAACGTATTAATAGTAGCTCATGAAGATTATACAGAAATCACAATTAATAGTGGTGGAATTATAGCAACCATTAATGCAGGAGAGTATGAATTTTCGCTATTAGAAAAGGATAGGAACATTGTCTATAACTATCAAGATGAACCTTCTTTTAGAAACCTTAGAGGTGGCATTTATATCATTCTTGTGCGTGATAAAAATGGTTGTGGCGAATCAGAATTAGAGGTTGCGGTTATTGAACTTCCTAAATTCTTCAGCCCAAATAATGATGAAGAGAATGATACGATGAAGAGAATGATACATGGACAGTTTGAGGTGTTTCCTCAGAATTCTTTCCCTCTAGTAAAATATCCATCTTTAATCGATATGGGAAGTTTATTGCAGATTTTACGTTAGATCATCCTGGATGGAATGGTTTGTATAACGGAAAAGTAGTCGCTTCAAATGATTATTGGGTTCGAGTAGAACTTATCGACAGAAATGGAAAAGTTCGAGTTAAAACAAGAAATTTCGCTTTATTGAGGAGATAAAAAGTTCCTAATTATATTTCAATTTTCCATTCCATAAAATCAAAAACCTTTGTATTTTTATGGGATGGATTTTAAACTACAATCTGAGTTCAAACCTACTGGAGATCAACCAGAAGCCATCAAACAACTTACTGAAGGAATAAACGCTAAAGAAAAGTATCAAACACTTTTAGGTGTTACAGGTTCTGGAAAAACATTTACGGTTGCCAATGTGGTTGAAAGAACAAATAAAACTACACTGGTTTTAGCTCATAATAAAACCTTAGCGGCTCAATTGTACTCTGAGTTCAAGCAATTCTTTCCAGAAAATGCTGTCGAATATTTTGTTTCTTATTATGATTATTATCAACCTGAAGCCTATATACCAGTTACAGGAACCTATATTGAAAAAGATTTGTCTATCAATGAAGACATAGAACGACTTCGATTAAGCACCACCTCATCCCTACTTTCAGGAAGAAAAGATGTCTTAGTGGTTGCCTCGGTTTCTTGCTTATACGGAATTGGAAATCCTGTAGAATTTAAGAAAAATGTGATTCCTGTTGAAGTTGGTCAGGTAATCTCCAGAACGAAATTCTTACATCAATTAGTGACCAGTTTATATTCTAGAACCGATGTAGAAATAAAAAGTGGAACCTTTAAAGTAAAAGGTGATGTCGTGACCATTTTTCCTTCTTATGGTGAAAATGGATTTAGGATTCACTTTTTTGGTGATGAGATTGAAGAAATAGAATCTATTGATTTAGTTAGCAATCAAGTTTTAGAGAAATTTGAAAGGCTTACCATTTATCCAGCAAATTTGTTTGTGACCTCACCTGATGTTTTACAAAATGCCATTCATCAAATACAAGAAGACATGGTAAAACAAGTAGATTATTTTAAAGAAATAGGAAAACATTTAGAGGCAAAACGATTAAAAGAGAGAACTGAATTTGATTTAGAAATGATTCGTGAATTAGGCTATTGTTCTGGAATTGAAAACTATTCGAGATATTTAGATGGACGAGAAGCTGGTACAAGACCTTTCTGTTTATTAGATTACTTTCCTGATGATTATTTAATGATTATTGACGAAAGTCACGTAACCATTCCTCAAACTCATGCCATGTATGGTGGTGACAGAAGTAGAAAGGAAAACTTAGTAGAATACGGTTTTAGATTGCCAGCTGCCATGGACAATAGACCTTTAAAATTTGAAGAATTTGAAGCCATTCAAAATCAAACCATCTATGTAAGCGCAACACCCGCTGATTACGAATTGCAAAATACAGAAGGAGTTTTTATAGAGCAAGTAATTCGTCCTACTGGATTATTAGATCCAGAAATTGAAGTACGTCCCAGTTTAAATCAAATAGATGATTTAATAGAAGAAATTCAAATTAGAGTAGAAAAAGACGAACGAACATTAGTCACAACATTAACCAAAAGAATGGCAGAAGAATTGACTAAGTATTTAAGTCGAATATCCATTCGATGTCGTTATATACATTCCGATGTTGATACCTTAGAGCGTGTAGAAATTATGCAAGATTTACGTAAAGGAATCTTTGATGTTTTAATTGGAGTAAATCTTCTACGTGAAGGTTTAGATTTACCTGAAGTCTCCTTAGTTGCTATTTTAGATGCCGATAAAGAAGGTTTTTTACGTTCACATCGTTCTTTAACTCAGACTATTGGTAGAGCTGCGAGAAATGTAAATGGATTAGCAATACTATATGCTGATAAAGTTACCAAAAGTATGCAGTTAACAATAGATGAAACCACGAGAAGACGAGAAAAGCAAGTGCTTTACAATACAAAAAATGGCATTACTCCTACTCAGATTAATAAAAAAATAGACGATACTTTATCTAGAAAATCAGTTGCATCGTATCAATACAATTCTGCCATAAAAGAAGCTGCGGAACAAGATTTACAATACTTACCAAAATCTGAAATAGAAAAACGCATCCGAGACAAAAGAAAGCAAATGGAAGAAGCGGCAAAAGCCTTAGATTTTATTGTAGCTGCTAAACTTAGGGATGAAATTAAGGTTTTGAAAGAGAGTCTATAACTCATGAGTTTTTGTTAAATAATGTTAAAGTTAAAGCTTTTAATTACTCCATTCATTCTTTTTTGTAATATCGTTATTCTTAAAACTAACGACATTATAAAATGAAAAAAACACTACTATTAGTAAGTATCTTATTTATCGCATTTTCTTGTAAAAAAGAAGCGACTAAAGAAGATATCGTAAGGTATGCAAGTACCATTTCGCAAGACGAATTAAAAGAACATTTATACATTTATGCTTCTGATGAATTCGAAGGGCGTAATACAGGAGATGCTGGGCAAAAGAAAGCTGTTGAGTATCTTAAAAAAGAGTATGAAACCTTAGGGATTAATTCTGTTATTGAAGGGAACTATTTTCAAAATGTACCTTTAAGCATTGTTAAAACACCAACTGTTACGATGTCCGTCAATGGAAAGTCATTTAATTATTTTGATGATTATATTTCTATGACAGCTGCAGCTTCTGGAACAATTGCTGCTACTGAAATTATTTACCTTGGATATGGAATTGATGATGATAAATACTCTGACTATACCAACCTTGATGTAAAAGGAAAAATAGTTATTGTTAGAGGTGGCGAACCAAAGGATGCCAGTGGTAACAATATATTAACAGGAGATAAAAAAGCTTCTAAATGGTCTAACGGGCGTCAAGCAATTTCAGCAAAAAGAAATGCGGCAAAAAAGAATGGAGCTAAAGCATTATTCTTTATGGATACAAATCTATTTAATTGGTATTCAAAGTCATACAAAAGTCGTGATGAAAGAGGTGGGAGTAACCGTTTATCTTTGCCAACTAAAAAAGATGCTGATCCAGAAATTTATCATTTCTTAATCAGTCAGAAAATGGGAGAAGCTTTTGTTAGTGATATCAATAAATCTACAAAAGTTGCTACGATAGCTACAAAATTTGAGATGAACTTTACGGCTTCATCTAAATCAAAGCCTTCTGAAAACGTTGCTGCAATTATTAAAGGTTCTGAAAAACCAGATGAATATATTATCATTTCTTCTCATTTAGATCATGTTGGTATAAATGCTGATGGAGTTGTTTATAATGGTGCTGATGATGATGGTTCAGGAACTGTTTCTTTATTGGAAATTGCTGAAGCATTTAAAACTGCTGCGGATAAAGGTCATGGACCTAAGCGTTCTATTATCTTCTTACATGTAACGGGTGAAGAAAAAGGACTATTAGGTTCTAGGTATTACACAGATTATGATCCTTTAGTACCTCTAACAAATACTGTTGCAAACTTAAATATTGATATGGTTGGTCGTATCGATCCAAAACGTGAAGGTGATAGAAATTATATTTACTTAATTGGAAGCGATAAGTTAAGTTCAGAGTTACATAACATCTCTGAAGAAGTAAATAAAGAGTTTACAAATGTCGTATTAGATTATACCTATAACGATGAAAATGATCCAAATCGTTTTTACTACAGATCTGACCATTACAATTTTGCAAAAAACAATATTCCAATCATTTTCTATTTTAATGGTACTCATGATGATTATCATAAAGTCAGTGATACACCTGATAAAATCAATTATGATTTATTAGAAAATAGATCACGTCTTGTTTTCCATACTGCTTGGGAATTAGCAAATCGTGAACAACGTATTGTAATAGATCTCGCTACAGAAGAAGAATAGTTCAACTCATCTTAAAATAAAAACGCCACACTTTAAAAGTGTGGCGTTTTTTTTGTTTCTATTTTAAAGTGTCATACTTCAATTGAATTTCTTTCTATTGAAGATTCTTTAATCGTGGATTCACCACCTAATAATATTTCTAATTTTCTAACCAATCCCGAAGGAATACAACAATATACATTATCAAGCTCATCAGTTGATACAACTTATACATGGTTAACAAAACTAGGATTTAAAATGGATTCTGTAAAAGCTTACAGAACCTCTACAAAGCCTGCAAAAGGATGGTCTAGAGATGATGGTGGATCTCAAGAAAAAAACTTAGAATTTCAAAATAAAAATTCAACATATCTTCCAAATTTTTTAGAACGTGTAAATTCTGATTATAAGAAAACACAAAAAATGTGGAAAACTTATTATGGGTATAATCGAAGTTTTTCAAAACATCCCATTGGTGTTATTGGTATAGTGTCTCTGCAAATTGCTGTTGATAGTTTAGAAGTGGCACGCGAGAAATTTAAGAAAATAGAACTTCTTGAATTAAAAGAGCAAAATTCTAAAAATACTGCTCGTTTTCAAGTTAAAAGGCAACAAGAATTAGAATTAACATCACCACAATCATCAAATGATGAAATTTCAAAATTTCTAAAAGAACGAGGTTCTGGAGTTTATGCGATTCGTTTTGAAGTTAAAAATTTAGATTCTACTTATCTATATCTAAGTGAAAGATTATCTGATAAAGTAATTTCTTTAGATACTATAAAAGGTCGTATCATCATTCCTAGAGCCTTTGCAAAAGGTGTTCAATTAGAATTTGTTAATGAACTCAAAGAACAAGCTTTAATGGCACAACATCTAAAAATTGGTGATAAACTAGACAGTGTAGCTTCCCAAAATGCTGCAAAAATGTATCAAAAATATTATGCGCTTTGTCATATTGAAAATCGTGAAGGATATGCAGCAGATAATGCTACATCACTTCGTTCTAATTCGTTATTAGGAACGTCAAAATCTAGTAATTTTTGCGTTATACCATTCAATTTGGTAGAGCAAATACTGCCATAATAGATGAAGGTGTACTTGTTTGGGCGCAATTGGGGTATCCTGTGAATCATGGGCAATAGATAATATAAAACCTTGAAATTTATTTCAAAGAATAGCTAGATTAGAGAATAGTCATCCTCATATCGTTTAATCCAACTCTGAGTATCCGACTGCGGTTAATATTATTTATTAAAACTGTATTAACACGAACCCAATAACGAAACCCAGGTTCTAAATCATAGAAAAAAGCAAAACCATCACTATTCGTAATTTTAGTGGAAGTATATCTATTAACCTCATTCTCTGCATCTTCTTCTGAAGTATAAACTGTAACTCTTAATCCACTTCTAGGGTTGCCTGATAAGGTTCCTGATACCTAAACCTCTAAATCAGCTTGAAGAAGGTTATCCTCATTTTTACAAGAGCTCACTGAAAATAATAGGGCTATAATAAATACTACTTTAAAAATTTTAAAAGAAGTCATATGTCTGGTTTAAAAAAAGTTTTAAGTTATTTACATTTAATTTTTGAATAGTCAATAATTAAGCCAAGTTTTAAATTAAAGTAATTATTAATAAAAAACGCCGTACTAACTAGTACGGCGTTTCATATATTAAATTTGGTTAGCTTACAAAACCAATACTGCTGCAACTTTATCAGCAGCTTCTTGAAACTCTGTCGCAGAAATAATTTCCATTCCAGAATTGTCTATTAATTCTTTTGCTTCTTTAGCATTGGTTCCTTGTAATCGACAAATGATAGGCACATTAATCTCATCACCCATATTCTTATAAGCATCTACTACTCCTTGTGCAACTCTATCACAACGTACAATTCCTCCAAAAATATTTACTAAAATCGCTTTTACATTCGGATCTTTTAATATGATTTTAAACGCTGTTTCTACACGTTTTGCATCTGCGGTCCCACCAACATCTAAAAAGTTTGCAGGATCTCCACCAGCTTGCTTAATTAAATCCATCGTTCCCATTGCCAAACCAGCTCCATTTACCATACATCCAACATTACCATCTAAATCTACATAATTTAAACCAGCTGCTTTTGCTTCTACTTCAATAGGATTCTCTTCACGTAAATCACGTAATTGAGCATAATCTTTATGACGGAACAATGCGTTTTCATCTAAAGTAACTTTAGCGTCCACTGCTAAAATTTTATCATCCGATGTTTTTAAAACTGGATTAATTTCAAACATTGAAGAATCTGATTTGATGTATGCCGTATATAAGGCAGCAACAAATTTTGTCATTTCTTTAAATGCTCCTCCAGATAAACCTAAGTTAAAGGCAATTTTACGAGCTTGAAATGGTAANAATCCCATCGTAGGATCTATTTCTTCTGTAAAAATTAAATGCGGTGTTTCTTCAGCAACTGTTTCAATATCCATTCCACCTTCAGTAGAATACATAATCATATTTCTACCTGTATTTCTGTTTAGTAAAACAGACATATAATATTCTTCTGGTTCAGAATCACCAGGATAATAAACATCCTCAGCAATTAAAACTTGATTTACTTTTTTTCCTTCAGCAGAAGTTTGAGGTGTAATTAGCATCATTCCAATAATGTCATTAGAAATTGATTCAACCTCTTGTAGGTTTTTAGCCAATTTTACTCCACCACCTTTACCACGACCACCTGCATGAACCTGTGCTTTTACAACATACCAACTAGTGCCAGTTTCTGTAGTTAGTTGTTTTGCTGCATCTACTGCTTCTTTGTGATTACTAGCTACAATTCCGCGCTGAATTCTTACGCCAAAACTATTTAAAATTTCTTTTCCTTGATATTCGTGTAAGTTCATGTATTCTTAATGTTTAAAACGGTAGCAAAAATACAAATTCAAATTCAAATTTTGAATAAACAGGATGATAAAAATGAGCTTATTTATCAAAAGTTTTTCCAACTCTGAATCTTTTTTTTAAATACTTTTTATCACCAATATATCATAAAATTCCTTAATTGTATTGGACAACTCTATTTTTTAATTTAGAATTACTTACTTTGAAATTGATAATAAATAAAAAAACAATTTCTGAAGACATGTCATTTCAGTCCTTTTTTAATATTTTCGTAAGACAAATTTTGGCTGAATGGTTATTGCAAAGAACATACATAAGTATTATGGTGAAGTAGAAGTACTGAAAGGTGTTGATCTTGAAATCAAAAAAGGAGAAATTGTAGCTATCGTAGGTCCATCAGGAGCAGGAAAAACAACTTTACTACAAATCTTAGGAACTTTAGACAAACCCTTAAAAGAGCAAGATTTCACCTTAGAAATCAATGGAATTTGTTTAAAAAATCTTAGCGATAAAAATATAGCTGCCTTTAGAAACGAACATGTCGGCTATATTTTCCAATTTCATCAGTTATTACCTGAATTTACAGCTTTAGAAAACGTGTGTATTCCTGCGTTTATTGGCAAAAAAGATCGAAAAGAAACAGAACTAAAAGCCAAAAAGCTTTTAATATTCTTAGGATTAGAAGACAGAATACATCATAAACCTAGTGAACTTTCTGGTGGAGAACAACAACGTGTTGCTGTAGCCAGAGCGCTAATTAATAATCCTTCGGTAATACTTGCTGATGAACCAAGTGGAAACTTAGACTCTACTTCAGCTGAGAGTCTTCATAAATTATTTTTTGAATTAAGAGATAAATTCACTCAAACATTGATCATCGTAACACATAACGAAGAATTAGCAACTATGGCAGATAGAAAATTGACAATGAAAGATGGAGTAATTGTATGAACAAAACACTAAACGAACTCATTGCATTTTTTAGAAATCCAATATTAGAAGAAGATTCTAATCAAAATTTCCTATATCGATTTAAAATTTTCCTTTCCCTTTTATGGATTTCAATTACGGTTTCATTTTTTTTATCATTGGTCAACGGTTTATTAACTTCAATAGGAGTTTTACACGAGAATAAACATGTGATTGATTCTTATTTAGATGGCACAAAAGGATTACAGTTTTTTTTCGTTGCAGCTATTGTCGCTCCATTTTTTGAAGAACTGATTTTTAGAGGACCATTAACACTCTTTAAAAAGCCTAAAATCTTCAGACTTGCATTTTATACAATCGGATTTATTTTTGCTTACGTTCATATCTTTAATTTTGAAATGAATCTAAATGTGGTTCTATTTTCACCGTTATTAGTAGCTCCACAATTTTTTGTAGGGATGATATTTGGATACATTCGAGTTAAATTTGGATTACTATGGTCAATACTCTTACATGGTACCTACAATGGTGTTTTAGTTTCATTATTCTTATTAGCAAATAATGCAACTAACTAAAAAAGATTTAAAAGAATTTTTGGATGATAAAGTAGAGAAATACAATACTTTATCATTTATCACATCAGATCCTATTCAAATTCCACATCAGTTTTCTAAAAAAGAAGATATAGAAATCGCTGGATTTCTATCAGCAACGATTGCTTGGGGAAATAGAACGATGATTATTAGAAATTCAAAAAAAATGATGGAAATCATGGACAATGCTCCATTTGACTTTGTTTTAAATCATTCCAAAAAAGAACTTAATACAGTTACTGATTTCGTTCACAGAACATTTAATTCAAATGATTTTCAGTATTTTATAAAATCACTTCAGAATATTTATCTACATCATCAAGGATTAGAGGTCGTTTTAAAACCAGCAGAAAAAGAAACAAATTATCAAAACTCAATTGCACATTTAAAAGATGTTTTTTTTGAACTTCCTCACGAAAATAGAACCCAAAAACACATCTCAAATCCTTTAAAAAACTCAGCTGCAAAACGTATCAATATGTTTTTACGATGGATGGTTAGAAATGATCAAACAGGTGTAGATTTTGGTATTTGGAATACACATTCTCCTGCCCTATTATCCTGCCCTTTAGATGTTCACTCTGGCAATGTTGCTAGAAAATTAGAAATTTTAACTAGAAAACAAAACGATTGGAAAGCTGTAAACGAATTAGATAATGCGCTAAGAGCTTTTGACCCTATAGATCCCGTAAAATATGATTTTGCACTATTTGGATTAGGAGTTTTTGAAAAATTTTAATTAACATTTTAGTCGTTGAGAAGTCATTTTTTTCTCATAAATTAGACCTCCTAAATAATTTTCCAATGAAAAAATATTTCTTTTTTTTACTACTGATGAGTTTTGTGAGTATGAATGCTCAAGATGTTAGAATTCCACTTGACACAACTGTAGTGACAAGCAGTGAAGTTACTACAAACGGCCAAAAAGTAAGCTATAAAGCAATCACAGGCATGCAGCCCGTTTGGGATGATCATGGTAAAATTATTGCTTCCTTGTACTATACATACTATAAAAGAACCGATATCAAAAACAGTGAAAAAAGACCTATTATCATGTCTTTTAATGGTGGACCTGGATCGGCTTCTGTCTGGATGCACATTGCCTACACAGGCCCTAAAGTGTTACAAATTGATGATGAAGGATATCCTATTCAACCTTATGGTGTAAAGGATAATCCAAATTCAATTTTAGATGTTGCAGATATCGTTTATATAAACCCTGTAAATACTGGGTATTCTAGACCTTTAGTTAAAAAAGGTGAAAAATTAGATAAATCAAAATTCTTTGGAATTAATGCCGATGTAAAATATCTAGCAGGATGGTTAAATACGTTTATCACAAGAAATAACAGGTGGCAATCACCAAAATACATTATTGGAGAAAGTTATGGTNGTACTCGTGTNATGGGATTAGCAGCAGAATTACAAAATAGGNAATGGATGTATTTAAATGGAGTAATCATGGTTTCTCCAGCAGATTATAAAGTTTTAAGAACAGGATCAGCTTTATCTTCTTCTTTAAATTTACCGTATTTTACTGCAGCAGCTTGGTATCATAAAATGTTGCCCTCAGAATTGCAAAATAAAGATTTATTAGATATTCTTCCTCTTTCTGAAGAATATGCTATCAATGAATTAATTCCTGCAATGGCTAAAGGTGGCTTCATAACTGATTCTGAAAGGAATAAAGTAGCTGAACGTATGTCTTACTTTTCAGGAATTAAAAAAGAAGTGATTTTACAGCATAATTTAGATATCCCTAAAGATTACTTCTGGAAAGAGCTATTAAGAGATAAAGAAGGGTTTACAGTAGGGAGGTTAGATTCAAGATACAAAGGTTTAGACAAGAGAATAGCAGGAGAAAGTCCAGATTACAACTCAGAATTAACTTCATGGCTTCATTCATTTACACCAGCTATTAATTACTATATAAGAGAGGAATTAAACTTTAAAACTGATGTAAAATACAATGTTTTTGGTCCTGTTGGTCCTTGGGATAATAGAAATGACAATGTTAGAGAAGGTTTACGACAAGCAATGGCTCAGAATCCATATTTAAAAGTACTGATTCAATCTGGTTATTATGATGGAGCTACAACCTACTTTAATGCAAAATATACCATGTGGCAAACAGATCCAAGTGGAAGAATGAAAGATCGTTTTTTCTTTAAAGGTTACAGAAGTGGACATATGATGTATTTAAGAAGTGAAGATTTAAAAAAATCAAATGATGATTTAAGGTCCTTTATTAAGGAAAGTTTATCTAAAGGAAAAGCAGCAAAATACTAATTGATTAGTTGGCAAATGCAATTTAAATATCCAGAAATTTTTTACTTTTTATTTGTACTTATTATTCCAATAATCGTACATCTTTTTCAGCTTCAAAAGTTTAAAAAAATAGCATTTACAAATGTTCAATTTTTACAAAAGATAAGTCTCGAAACTCGCAAGAGTTCACGTTTAAAAAAACTGTTAATATTAGCTACACGATTACTCGCAC
>JGI26086J50260_1001749_pt1 | contig 12307 bp, 6 predicted proteins | sample SaaInl3SG_22_DNA_FD_50260 | JGI IMG/M metagenome (IMG submission 50260)
CAAAACTTCTTTTACAACTACGGCTCCGGCTCCTATAAAAGCATATTCACCAATATCATTTCCACAAACAATGGTAGCATTAGCTCCTATACTCGCTCCTTGTTTCACTAGGGTTCTTTTAAACTCATCTCTTCTTTTAATAGCACTTCTTGGGTTGATAACATTGGTAAATACCATTGAAGGCCCTAAAAAGACATCATCTTCACAGATAACTCCAGTGTAGATAGAAACATTGTTTTGAACTTTTACATTTTGACCTAAAATAACTTCTGGAGATACAACTACATTCTGACCTAAATTACAGTTTTTACCAATAACACAGTTAGACATCACATGGCTAAAATGCCAAATTTTGGTTCCAGAACCAATTTTACAATCATTATCTATGATAGCGCTTTCATGTGCAAAGTAAGATTTCATAAAGCTAAAAAATGTATCTTTTTATATGATTCGAAAATACAATTTATTATTGAAATCTTAGTTAGCTACAACTATCAATATAAAAAGCAACCTAATTGGTTGTTTTTTATAGTAAACTGAATTTCCTAAAAATATAAAATTACTCTACATCTATTCTCATAGGCAGTGTATATTTAACTCGTACTGCTTTTCCTTGTTGTTGTCCAGGTTTCATTTTTGGTAACAATTTTATAATTCTTTGAGCTTCTTTATCTAGCTTTGGATGTGGTGCTTTTGTTCTGATATCAATAATGTTTCCTGATTCATCTATTTTAAAAAGCATAATGACTCTTTTCTTTCCAGATGACAATCCTAGTTCATTTGGGAGATCTGAATCAAATTTCTTTTGAAAGTGTTGCTGGATTTTTTTATTAAAACAATCTTTTAACTCTTTATTGTTTCCTTTACAACCAGGAAATATTGGTGCGTTTTCAACAAAATCCATTGGAACATCTTCAATGATTTCTTCATCAATTTTAACTTCAGTAAACGTATCCAAAAAATCTGAAACTTTTGGTTCTAAATCTATCGGTTTAATAACCGTTTCAATAAGGTCTTCTAAATCTTTCTTTTTGTCTATAGATATAAAAGGTTGTGGTTTTTTAACTTTAGGTATTTTAGGTTGTGGTCTTTTAGTGATAATCGTTTCATTTTCAACAATAGAAATAAAACTAACTTCTGAAAGCTCTTTAAATTCTCTGTTAACTATTTCGTACTCTACAATTACATAGGTAACAAAGAGAGCTAAAACTAAGCCTAGTTGCATAAAAATTTTACTGTAATTGTCTAAATTGTACTTTGGGTTTTTCTTGTTTTGCATAACTATTTATTTTAAGATTATTTACTAAAAAACAAATAGTATGCCAATAAAAAATCCCAACTATAAAGTTGGGATTCAAATATTTTTAAAATNATGTATTATTATTCTACATCTATTCTCATAGGAAGTGTGTATTTTACACCTACTGGTTTTCCTCTTTGTCTTCCTGGTTTCATTCTAGGAAGTAATTTAATGATTCTAATAGCTTCTGCTGTTAATCTTGGGTGTGGAGCCTTCGCTCTAATATCTACAATATTACCAGTTCTATCTATCTTAAATAACATGATAATTCTTTTTCTACCTGGAGATAATCCTAGCTCGTTTGGTAAATCTGTATCGAATTTTTTACCAAAATGTCTTTGCATTTGTTTGTTAAAACAAGATTTTAATTCAGCTTTACTTCCTGTACAACCTGGAAATACCGGTACATCTTCAATAATAGTAAAAGGAACNTCTTCAATTACTTCTTCAGCTTCTTCAACCTCTACAATTTCTTCAACCTCTACAGCTTCTGTTTCATCAGTTTCTGTAGATTCTATGACAGTTTCTTCAACTTCTTTTTCATCTTCAACAACCTCAATTTTTTCTGGAGTTGGTGGTGGTGGAGTTTTAGGAATTTCTGGTTCAATACGCTCTGTAATTGGAATTTCCTCTTCCATATCAGCGTTCATTGACACATCTCCTAAATCACCAAATTGACGATCAAAAGTCTTTTTTTCTATAGCTACATAGGTAACAAAAAGCGCTAAAACTAGACCTAATTGCATAAACAATTTACTATAGTTTTCTAAGTTTGCTTTTGGGTTTTTTTTGATTTCCATTCCTGAAAGTTTTTTAATAGTTTGCTAATTTAATTAAATTATTGTGTGATTTACAAGATTTAACATTAAATCAACTGAATTTTTTTTTCAAATAAATGAAATGCTAAAACTGCTAAGACAACTCCTGAACCATTTGCTAGCATATCTAAATAACTTGCTGTCCTGTAAGTTGTTGTAACACCTTGCAATACTTCAATAATTATGCCGTAAATGAAACAGGCAAGGATTGCATATTTAACGTTTTTATTGAATGCTTCTTTTTTATGAAAAGTATATAGCCAAGAAAGCATCAAGAAAAAATATGCAATAGCATGATATACCTTATCTGAATTTGAAAAAGATCCTAGTAGTATGTTATCCGTTTTAATGAGACTAAGAATTGCTATAAAAATAGTTATTGAAATAGCAATAAATATAGCCTTATCCTCCAATAAGGTCTTGATACGTTTGAGCATCTAATAAATCGGCTATTTGAGAATCGTCGCTAATTGTTAGTTTAATCATCCATCCTTTACCGTATGGATCTTTATTAACTAGCTCTGGCTCATCTTCTAATTCTTCATTAAATTCTATTACTTCTCCAGATAACGGCATAAATAAATCTGAAACTGTTTTTACAGCTTCTACAGAACCAAATACTTCGTCTTTTTCTACGGTATCATCTAATGTATCTACATCTACATAAACGATATCTCCTAATTCTCCTTGTGCGAAATCAGTAATCCCTACGATTGCTGTATCTCCTTCAATTTTTACCCACTCGTGGTCTTTTGTATATTTTAAATCTGATGGAATGTTCATTCTAATACTTGTTTTTTGTTAGTTTCCTCCTAAATTATATATAAAATTAAATCCTGCGTTTATTGACTGTCTTGGAAATGTGGTTGAAATCGCATATCTAGACGTTTGATGGTTGTAATAAAACGACGTGGTTAAATTACTATTTAATCTGTATTCTGCAGTTAATTTTAATGAAAATAATTTTTGCCCTCCGCTAATTTGATCATTGTCAGAATCTACAGACCTTACCAAGGTTAAATTGTCTCTTAAGGAAACATCTGCTCTTAAATTAATATCACCTTTCAAGGTTTGTTTCTTTCCTGTAAAAGAAGTCTTCATTTTTACATCTTTAAACACATAACCAAAACCAAATATATATTCAGTTCCTTTAATATCAGTAAGCGTACTGTTATTAAAATTCATAGTAAGTGTTCTATCTCTTTTTACTTCTCCACGCATTGAAAATGAGTTTTTCATCTTCATATCTACACGAATAAGTGGTGAAAACTCATCAACCAAGGTTGCTGAGGAGATCAAAATATTAGATTCGAAATTACCAGCTGCATTTGTTGCCGTTGGATTACTTGCATCAAACTGAAGGTTGTTTGTGAAATTAGAAATTGTATACGAAGATTTATAACCGTGACTTAGACTAAAACTACTAAAGTTCTTTTTAAACCATTTGTATTTCATTAATCCTGTGTATCGTAAATTCCAAGCTGGAATAGGAATATCTCTAAAGATTCCAAGCTTCACTTTTCCTGCATCTTTACCAGAATATGCTGCTAAAAATGCTGGTAGTAATACATCTTGACTGTTATTCCCAAAACCTATTACAGTTCCAGTTACTGGGTCTATATTACTTGGATCATTTACATCGATTCCTGCTTGTTCTCCTAATCGTCTAGAGATGGCAACTCTATTATTTCTTAATTGTTGAAATAATTCGTCTCCATCTTTAAAAGCGGTAGAAAACATTGAGTGACTTGTGCTAAAATTTCCTGTGATAAACGCAGGAATAGTTTCGTCTATAAATCCATTTCCTGAGGGATCACTAGCATCTACTCTAATATCTAATTGTTGTGATAAACTTCTAGTAGTAATCTTGTTTCCTGTAAGTTCTATGTCTAAGTCTTTAACTGGTTTTAAAGAAAGATTATAATCTAATTTGTTATAATGAGTTCTTACATAAGTTTTGTCATAATAATCTTGACCATCTGCTCTTGGCGCTATTAACCAGCCATTTTCAAGAGCTCTATTTCTTATATCTACCTGACTACCAAAAACAAAGCCTAAAGATGGTGCTAAGCCTCCACCAAAATTATCTCTTCCTAAGAAACCTACTTCTGGCTCGTAACCCGGTAANAATTGTCCGTTGTTTTCTGTATAACTAATTTTCCCTGTTTTGACTGAGGTAATTAAATCATAAAACCCTTTCAGTACTTTTTGCCCTAAAGGTTGTTTATTTTTTTGTCTTGCAGATACCTGATTAGGAACTCCTGGACCTCCTAAGGGATTTTTAGTTGCTTGCCCTCTTGCTTTTTTCTTTACAAATAAGCTTTCAAATTTTGTGTCTTTGTAAAGCTTTGCAAAGTTAATATTACCCGTAACGTTATGTGTATTTGCATTCTGAATTAAATTTCCAACTCTTTCTATAGTCGTAGCGTCTTGAGAAGTGGCGCTCCAATCAAAATCGGCGGTATAAGCATAATCAACTCCTAAGAAACCTAAATGTGGAATTTTATTTATTGGAAATTTATAAGTAGTATTTAGTTTTTGATGATACTGACTTGGTCTTCCAACATTAAAGAAATTATCAAAAATTTCTAAATCGTCTCCATTTCCAAAAGCATCATAAATATAGCTGTTGGTTGCATTAAAATTAACCGCTAAAGATTTAGTAAAATTAAACGCTAAAGCATAATCCCAATCAAATAAAAATCTTCTTTGTCTTAATGTTGGTTGTGCGCTTAAACCTTCTACTAGATTTCTTGAACGTTGCTCATTAAAAGTTCTATTGATTCTAGAATTAACAGCAAGGCTTGTTGGAATTGGATTAAAATTGATGTCTCTTATTAACTGTAAGTACTTACTTTTAAATAATTCTTTTTTCTTGAAAGGTTCTAGATATAAAGGTTCAAAAGTAAAGTTATAAGAAGCAGAGGCTAGTACATTTTGATTTATCGCTCTTTCAATATTATAATCTCGATGCGTTTCTTCATTAAATGAATAAGATACTGAAAGGTTTTCTACATCATAGAATTTTGGTTTCTTAGATGATTCTGGATTACGATTTTTTCTAACATTCGTAAAACTGATACTTTTGCGTTTTGTGTAATCTCTAGACACATCGGTTCCTCTAGGAATATTTGAAGACAAAGCTGCGTCTTCCACTTCAGCAAGTTCTACATCCTGGTATTGAGGATCAAACTTTGGGTCAATAAATGTTTCACCAACACTATAATTCATTGGCAGCTCTATTCCCCAGCTTTTAGGCATCATTTTACCTAAATTGATACTCGTAGAGACATCATATTGTTTAGTTTCGTCTAAAGAACGTTGACTCACTCTATCCTCTACATTTCCAAAACCAACGGTTTGCATTCTACCCGTCATAGAAACATTTGCGACATCAGCAAAATTAGCATCTGCACTTACTACTGCAGCCCAACCTCCGTCGTTATCAAATCCGGCTGATCGTAATTCGTTAAACCAAATTTCTGCACTTTTATCTGTTGGACTATTATTTCTAACACCCAACATAATAGTTCTAATCTGAGCCAGCGTTGGATTTCCTTTTACTCTAATCACCAATTCACCGGGGTTTCCTCCGGGTGCCGTAAATAAATCATTAATGGGAGCATTTGCAACATCTCTTGCTAACTTGGTTTTCCCCAAAACCTCTAGCATCGCTTCTAGATTATTGGCTTTTGGCCAAACATCTAATGGTGCTAAACTTCCGTTTGGAGATATTTTTAAAGGAATTTCTAATTGATAAAAGTTATCATTTAAATCGGTTCCTAATCTTATAATTGCAGATAATTCATCATCACCAACACCTCCAACCATCGTTGGCTCGGCATGTAAAAACATTTTTAATTCTTTGTATCTACGTAAATCAACACTAATATTTTTATAAATAGCTCTTACTTTATTTTGAGCAAGATTATTTACAGTCATAGAAACTGATTGCTCGTTTTGCTGCTGAACAGTGGTACTCCCTTGTAATCTTTCTCTTACAATTCCTGGAGGTAAAACATATCTTCCTTCATTTTGCTCAATATTAACAACACCTACCTCAAAATTATTTAATTCTTGTTGCGTTAATGCTTGATCTGGGTTTACATTAGGATCTAATGTTCTCGTGTATCGTCTCCAGTCTCCACGAACCAAATCTAATTCTCCAAAACGCAAAACAACTGGCATTTTAAAATTGGTCATAAACATTCTAATAAAACGAATGCTGTTAAAATCTGATATATTATTGATGGGCGTTCCACTGCGAATTGGAATTCTAAATTGATACCATCTTGCCGTTTGTACTTGCCCGTTATTTAAAGTTACTTGGGTATCTTTTTGATCAACAATAAAGTTTTGACCCACGTTTAAATCACTACTATTTAATGAAACTTTATATTCATAATAACTCTCAACCGTATTCATCGTTTGATCTTTGTTAATGTCTTCTACATCAGGATATGTAGTTGCTGACGTCGGAAAAGATTCTGTTGATTGATTTAGAGTTGGTGAATTTCCTTGGGTATTGTTAAACAATTTATATCTTGTAATAATTGAGGCGTCAATAGCGTCTAAATCACCTCCTCTGTAATATCTATAATTATCGGAAGCAGGGTCTTCTAGATTAGCAAAAGCTGGAAATTTAATTCTTTCCTCATCATCTGTTAACCCATCTAAACCAACATCTTGTCTAGTACGTGAAGCATCTTCCTCATCAAATGCATAAATAATTGAAGGGTTTCTTGGAACTTTTCCCCATGGTGTATCAATAGTATTCGTGTTTAATCCATCAGTTGGCAAACCATTTTCATACATTTTCTGATTATCTTTCAAGATATCTTCAGAAATATTTCCTAAGTTAAAATATAAATCTCCAACTTGGTTTTGTGGGTCTTGCGGGTTAACTCCTTGTGGCAAACCTTCAGCGTTGGTAATAGAATAATTAGTATAGGGATCCATCATCCAAAACTGAATATATTCTACGTTGGCTTGTTCAAAATTATTGGTTGTTAACGGTCTCATAATTCCAGCCCAACGAGTATTTGGATCTGTAAAAGTTCCATCTGAACTTACATTGTCTGTATCAAAATTATAAGGTCCTCTTTCACTCGGAAAAAAAGATAAATCTAAGGTTCTAACCAAAGTTTGTTGTGTGACATCTAACTCTTGATTTGGAAATAACTCATCAAAATTTATTTGTCTTGTTTCCGCTCTAGAAAGTGCATCAGCATCAATATTGCCAGGTGTATTTCCTGCTCCATAAAAGATGGGATCAATATTATACCATGCTAATCTAGATCGTAAATCGTTATAGGTTAAATCACCTGCTAAACCATTTAAGTTCGCGGCTGATCTTTGAGGTGTACTTGCTGTATACCATTGTAGTGGAGTTAATAAACTAATCGGAATTTGAGAAGCCTCAAAATCATCGATATATGCTGTTGCGGATCCTGAAACATCTATTCCGCTTGGAGANCCNGGAATTAAATATGCCATATCTGCTCTTATCGATAAATTTGANGGAGCGTCNGTATCTACAAATGGTAATTTATTAACCCACTTTGTAAACTTTGGCATTTCTGTTGAAAAATCTAAATTCATTCCCAACATCGTATTATTGATAGGTTCTACACCAAAGTTTACTTTTGGTGTTAATGGTCTTTCATTTACATTTAAAATGGTGGCCCCTAATATGAAGTTTTCGTTAAAAATATGTTCAACATCAACTCCCATAAATGTTTTTCTTTGTTGATTAAAAACCGCATTATTTTCTGTTGAAACTTGAATTGGGATTCCTGATGATTGTAACCCCGGATCTAATATCTGAACACGTCCTGCTAANTAATCTACTACATAATCTATACCTTCTACCAATTGTCTTCCTCCGGCTGTNACNGTTACAGAACCTCGTGGAACATTAAATGCGTTTAATGGAATTCCACCACTATTTTCAGATTTAAAATATCCTTTTAATAAGAATTTATCTTTGTTCTGATTGTTGTTTTTTACATTGATTTTTGTATCTAAATACAGTTCGTTAAACACAAATAAATCAACATCTGCCTGAACGTTTAGGGAAGATTCTAAATCGTTTCCAAAAGGTTCTGCTTGTGGAAAAATCACATAACCATTTTGAGAATTAATGGTAATTCCTTCTACATAATCAAAATAACCGTCTGGTGTTTGAAATTGTGTTTGGTCTAATCTGTCTAAGTTAAATACCTGAAGTAAAGGTGTGTTTGCAACACCTGTAGTTTGTGCATTTTGTAAAGTATTTGAAGGAATTCCTGTTTGGTCATCTCTATATTGAATCTCAAATCTAAAGCCATCTGGTGTTAATGGAAATGCCCCAAGCGCATATACATTTTTCATCATTAAGTTCCAAGTAGGAAACGCTTCTTCTACACCTGCAATTGTTCTTTTTGTTGTTAAAATTTCACTTCTTAACAACTTAACAGCTAAATTTTCAGGAGCTGTAATTCCGTCATTTGAAAATTCTCCAACTTTAAATGACGTTCCTCCGTTAGATGATCCAACAACGGTATATTCATAAGCAACTGCTAGAACTTCTCCATCGTTTAATCTTCGGTTTAATGAAACAAAACCTAATTGAGAATTTAATGTATACTCATTAGGCTGAAGCTTTCGCGCATTTTGTAATAGGCTATAGTCAGTACCTTGACTCATTCCGTAGGTTCCAGACAAGTAACTATCTACGGTTGATATATCTCTAATTTGCGAGTTTGATAAGGCGTCTGAAATATTATTTGACTCATTGGTTGGAAGTAAAACAGTATTTACAGCTGGTGCTGTTGGTGAAGGTGTTACCAATCCATTCACACTTACATAATTTTCTGGTTTTGGTTCTGCAATATCTGCAAAGGCAACGATACTTCTAAAGTCTTCAACTGATGCATTTCTATTGGTAATCCAAACTTCAATTCTAGTAATATTAATAGGACTACTAATTAGCGGATAATTTTGTAATGATCTCGCGTAATTTTCTCTAAAATATTGGGATAAGAAAAAGTGTCGGTCGTTATCATAATCGGTTGCTCTTAATTCAAATTCTTGAACAGAAGAACCTCCTTGAGCTGTAACTGTATTACTTTCTGAGTTTTGTTGAGAAAATACCGCAGTAATATTAGTTTTTCCAAATTGGAGTTTTGTTTTTACTCCAAATAAACTTTGTGCACCATTTATTAAAGAGTTTTTAATNGGCATNGTTACATTACCTGCTTCAATTCCTTGAAGAATATCATCTTCATTNGGTGTGTATTCTAGTTTAATTAAGTTTTGAAAATCAAAAGTAGTTTGTGTATCGTAGTTCGCTGTTAATTTTAAGCGTTCACCNATTTGAGCTTGTATTCCAGCNTTTATTTGTTGATCAAAGTCAAATGTAAAACTACTTCTATTCTGTTCTGATAATTGAGGATTGTCAGTGTTTTGATATATAAAACCTAATTTAAGATTGATGTTTCCTGTGGGTGTAATTTTAATTTCATTTCCTCCAAAAATGGTTTCAAAAAAATCAGAATTCACATAGTATGTTGGTAATAAATCTTTTTTAGCTGCCGCATCTCTACTATTTCTAGCAGAAATCTTACTCTTAAAGTATTCTAACATATCTCTTCTCAGACGATATTTATCATACTCTTCAGGAGTCATAAATATGGGAGTTCTTATATAGTAATCTCCTACTTTTTCTACAAAAACATATTTGTTAAGTTCTTTGTCATAAATAACCTCAATTTTAGAAGGATATTTTAATAACATTTTACCCGTTCTAGAGTGATTAAAATTATACTTAAGNTCTAAGGTGTCTTTTTTAGTAGTAACAGAATCTTTCTTTTTAGTAGTTGTCTGCGCATCTATATTGCTGNCAAAACCAACAAAAAATAAAAAACAAACAATGTATTTTTGAAATTGATTCAATTGACTATAAATTCTTTAGTGCTTTTTTAATTAACAGTTCTACTGTTTCATTTGGAGAATCTTTGAGAATATTAGCAATTGTTTTTTCAGATTGCTTTCTGTTAAACCCTAAAACTTCTAATGCTGATAACGCTTCTTCTTTGTTTGTATTGTTTATATTTAGGGAAAGTTCGTCAATATCAAAAGTTTTTAAAATCTTATCTTTTAAGTCTACAATGACACGCTGTGCCGTTTTTGCTCCAATACCTTTTACAGACTGAATTAAAGCTACATTATCTGAAGCTATAGCATTCTGAACTTCCTCTGAACTCATCGAAGACAACATTGTTCTAGCAATACTTGGACCTACGCCAGATACAGAAATAAGCAGTTTAAATACTTCTCTTTCGGTTTTAGTCATAAAACCGTAGAGTGTATGAGCATCTTCTCTGACTGATAAATGAGAAAATAATCGCACATTTTCGTCTTCTGGAAGTGCTGAAAAAGTTTGTAAAGAAATATGTAATAAATAACCAACTCCGGAACAATCAACAACTACATATGTTGGATTTTTTTCCACAAGTCTACCCCTAATCTGTGTAATCATTTTCTTCTTTCTAGGCTCGAATGTAATAAATTATTTGATTCTAGCGCTGTTTTTGTTGTGCATCTACAACTGCTACTGCAGCCATATTTACCATTTCATCTACACTTGCCCCTAATTGCAGAATGTGAACTGGTTTTTTAAATCCAAGAATAATAGGCCCAATAGACTCTGAACCATCAATCTGTTTTAATAGTTTGTATGTAATATTTGCTGATTCTAAATTAGGAAATATTAAGACATTTACTTTTTTTCCGTTTAATTTAGAAAAAGGAAATTCTTTTGCTAACATTTCTGGATTTAGAGCAAAATCTGCTTGTAATTCTCCGTCGATGTTTACATCAGGAAAATGTCTATGAATATAAGAAACTGCATCTTGAATTTTACGAGAGCTTTCTGAATTAGAAGAACCAAAGTTAGAAAAAGATAACATGGCAATATTTGGTTTCATACCAAACATTTTTGCAATCTTATACGTCATCTGAGAAATCTTCGCTAAATCTTTTGCAGTAGGATTAATATTAATTGTTGTATCAGCTAAAAACATAGGCCCTTGATTGGTTAGCATCAAGTTTGTTGCCGCGATTCTAGAAACACCTTTATCTTTTCCAATCAACTCTATCATTGGTTTTACAACCGTTGGATACGGTCTAGAATATCCGGTAATTAATGAGTCTGCTTCTCCTTCGTTGACCATCATTGCTGCAAAATAATTGCGCTCTCGCATTAATTTTTTTGCTTGAAAAAGTGAAATTCCTTTACGTTGTCTGGTTTCCCAATACTTATAACCAAAATGATTTCTTCTGTCTTCTTCTTCATCGGTTTTAGGATCATAAATAGGAACATCCGCTGTAAAACCTAGTTCTTCTTTTAAAGCTAAAATCACTTCTTTCCTTCCCAATAAAATTGGAAGTCCAATTTTTTCTTCGTGAACTCTTTGTGCAGCTTTTAACACATCTAAATGATCCGCTTCTGCAAACACAACCGTTTTTGGACTTCTTTTGGCTCTGTTATGAAGTAATCTAATTTCTTTACTTCCAGTTCCTGATCTGTCCATTAATTCGTCTCTATACTTATCCCAATCTTCAATAGGCTCTAAGGCAACACCTGAATCAATGGCTGCTTTGGCAATTGCGGGAGGAATTTCATAAATTAATCTTGGATCAAAAGGTTTTGGAATAATATATTCTTTTCCGAAAGAAAGACTTACCTCATCATATACAATATTTACTTGTTCAGGGACTGATTGTTTGGCTAAATCTGCCAAAGCATTGACAGCAGCCATCTTCATTTCTTCATTAATTTTTGTTGCTCTAACATCTAAAGCTCCTCTAAATATAAAAGGAAAACCTAATACATTATTTACTTGGTTAGGATGATCTGATCTTCCTGTTGCCATAATGATATCTTCTCTTGTAGCACACGCAACATCATATGAAATCTCTGGCTCTGGATTCGCCATGGCAAACACAATAGGATCTTTTGCCATAGAAAGTAACATCTCTGGCGTGACTACATTTCCTTTTGATAATCCAATAAATACGTCAGCATTTTGCATTGCTTCTTCTAAAGTATTTAGATCTTTATCAGTGGCAAATTCTTCTTTCTGTGAGGTGAGATCTCCTCTATCTTTTCTGATCACACCTTTACTATCACACATGACCATGTTTT
>JGI26086J50260_1001752_pt1 | contig 12288 bp, 12 predicted proteins | sample SaaInl3SG_22_DNA_FD_50260 | JGI IMG/M metagenome (IMG submission 50260)
GAAATCCTAAGATATTTGTCAATCTGTTTCATATTATGTAGGGCGTTTTTTCAACTTGCGCACAACTGGTTATAACCGTCTAAAATATAAAAAATATCAGACCCCTTCAGTTAGGGATATGCGAATGAAATTGGAGAAATTCATTCAGGGACCAAGTAGGGAAAGGTTAGGATTGGGATTGGGATTATTATCATTTGGAATGTGATCCAATGGAGATTGAATACTTATTAATTTTTTCCGGGTGACATGAGTGTATATCATTGTGGTTTCAGGTTTAGAATGCCCAAGCAGTTCTTGGACATGTCTTAGGTCTACACCCATTTCTAATAAGTGGGTTGCATAACTATGACGCAAAGTATGAGGGGTTACTTTTTTTACTATTCCTGCGGATTTACAGGCTCTTTTTAATAACTGCCTAATACTGGAGGCAGAATACTTTGCACCCTTGGGACCTTCAAAGACAAAATCTAAGGGTTTGTAATAGGCAAAATACTCTTCTAAAAGAACAGATAATTGTAGACTTAAGGAAACATATCTATCCTTCCAACCTTTTCCAGAAACCACCTTGATTTGCTTTCTGTAAAAATCAATATCTACAATTCTTAAATTTAACAATTCACTGATGCGCAATCCAGAGGCATAAAGAGCAGCAATGGCGGTTCTGTGCTTTAGGTTTTTTAAATTCATTAACAGCACCCTGATTTCTTCTTGAGAAAGTACGGTGGGTAGAGTAAATCTCTTTTGAGGTCTTTCTAAGTTTTTGTGATCTATTTGTGGATTTGGAAAAAGAGTAAAATACATTTTTAAGGCACCAATACATTGTCTTTGATAACTTACAGAGTATCCTTTTTTTACAATCTCAGTATCATTGTAGGCTACAAGAGATGCATTGTCAATTTGATCGGATATACGGGGGCCTAAATATCCGAGAAAACGTTCTAACAAGCTAATATAGGCATCTATGGTACGATGACTATACCTTTGGGTTTCCATGTAGGTTATCATTTGTTGTACTCGTTGTTGATGCAAGGGGTTAATGGGCTCTTTTAGCAGAGAGGACCTTTTTGACTTTTCTCTATGCGTTTTCAATTTGGAGGATGAGAGTCCTCCTTTCTTGGGTGCAAAAAAGGGAGACTCTAAAATAGCTAGGCCACAAAGTGAGTTTTCTAAGTTCCTATAACTGAATGATTGTCTTGTCATTACAAACCCATCCATTGCGGGTAACCAGGTGGCACCCAACTTTCTTACTACAGCCAATAGAACAGGATTTTTGGGGAGGTAGATAACCACCATTTCTACACCGTGGTACAATGACCTTCCTACTTTTACTACAGGTAATTTTTTCATCTAAAAAGAATACACAAAAGAGGGGGATTCAAAGAGTATTAATCAATTGTAGTCGACTGTAAATGAATGCGTTATGTCTTTAATTATTTTATTAACCCCTTGAGGACAAACGTCGTATTTAAATAAAACCCATGGCTTCTTGTGCAAATCCAAAACTAGTTGTAGTTTTGCACCCTCATAATCAATACATTAATTAACAGGGTTTCGGACCCTTATTAAACAATTAATTCAAATGGCAACTAGAATTAGACTTCAACGCCACGGCCGCAAAGGCAGACCCATTTTTCACATTGTAGTAGCTGACCAACGCTCTAAGCGTGATGGACGCTATATAGAAAAGCTAGGTATTTACAATCCCAACACCAATCCTGCAACAATCGATCTAAACTTTGATTCTGCATTAAACTGGATGATGACGGGAGCTCAGCCTTCTGATACAGCAAGAGCAATACTTTCTCACGAAGGTATTATGATGAAAAAACACCTTTTAGAAGGAGTTAGAAAGGGAGCCCTTACGGAAGAGCAAGCAGAGGCAAAGTTCGCTACTTGGAAAGAAGAAAAACTTGCACGCATTGGCGGAAAAGTTGACGGTCTTTCTAAGGCAGCAGAAGAAGCGAAAGCAAAACGTATTGAGGCCGAGAAAGAAGTAAACCGCAAGCGTGAAGAAGCCATTGCGGCTAAGAACGCACCGGAAGTAGTAGAAGAGGAAGTAGCTGAAGAAGCTCCTGCCGAAGAAACTGCAGAAGTAGAAGCTGCAACGGAAGAAGCACCTGCTACGGAAGAAGGAGAAAAAGCGGCCGAGTAACTTTTTACGATGCGAATAGAAGATTGCTTTTTTCTAGGTAGTATCACAAAAAAACACGGAACTTCTGGGGACGTGGTGGTCTTTATGGACACCGATCAACCTCAGGCCTACACACAATTGGAATCAGTCCTAGTCAAAAGTGACGGTGGACTGGTTCCTTTTTTTATTGAAAAAATCACACCGCTCAAGGAACAGCAATACCGCTTTACCTTTGAGGAGATTAAAACCATTTCTGAGGCTCAGGAATGGATAGGAGCGGAACTCTATCTACCCCTCACCTTGCTCCCACCACTGGATGGAAAAAAATTCTACTACCACGAGGTTATTGGTTTCCAAGTAATTGCCGAATCTCAAGGAGAAATAGGAATCATAGCGGAAGTTCTGGATAGACCTAGCCAACCCCTAATCGCCATTACCTCTGATCAAGGAGAAGAAATCCTAGTTCCCGCTATAGATGACTTTATTCTAAGTATTGACCGTGAACAAAAGAAGTTGTACATTCAAGTCCCTGAAGGTCTTATTGACCTCTACAGGAAAGCTTGATAGTCAATGGCCATAAACAAACCCGTATACGACCCTAAGGGGCTTACACAGATTCATCTTTTCCTATTTTTTGCACAAGTGCTCTTGATAGGCATTGGTATCTACGTTATTTCTAAGGGCACTAGTGAATTCTTTTGGATTTTAGACCAATGGATTTATTGGAGCATACCTGTACTTATTGTGGCAATGGATTCACTTGGCCAATGGTCGTTTAATCATCAATTTAGTGCACTAGCAACAGAAGAAGATATTGAGGAGAAATTCCTCAAGCTGGTAAGAGGCCATCTCATTCAATACGCACTGGTTGAGGGTGCTACTTTTTTAGCCATTGTCATTGGCATTGTAGAGGACAATTACTTTTTCATTTTCTTGGCAATGTTCAACACCCTGTACTTTTACAGCCTTAAACCGAGGATATACACCTATAACCACGATCCCGTTTAGCATTAGGGACCCACCTCCTCTTTAAATGAGCAAGTACAACACCTTTTCTTGCAAACAATTTACCCTTAGCCACGCCCAATGTGCCATGAAAGTAGGAACAGATGCCTTGGTTCTGGGTTCAATGGCAGGTAGCTTAGCGTTGGAATCTCCACAGAGAATTCTCGATGTGGGCACAGGCTGTGGAATCTTGGCTTTGATGATGGCGCAGAGCTTTCCAGAATCCGTGGTGACGGGCATAGAAATTGAATCCATTTGCGCAGGAGAAGCCAAGGAAAATATACTGCATTCACGCTTTTCTAAGCGAGTAGAAATTGTGCACTCCTCATTTCAGGAGTTCTCTGATAAACAAAACGTTAAAGCCTTTAATTTCATCCTTTCTAACCCTCCCTATTTTGTTGGTTCTTTACCATCAACTGAGGTAGATAGAAGCGTCGCAAGGCATACTCAATCTTTGAGTTATGTTGAATTGCTACAAGGGTCTTCTGCACTTTTAATGGAAGGTGGAAAATTTATGTGCATACTCCCTGCGGAGGCCGAAGATTCCATTTTATCGGAAGCCCAAAAACATCAGTTTTTACCGCATACCATTACCACGATTTTTCATAGAGCCCAAGGAGAAGGCAAGAGAAAAGTGTTTTTGTTTGAGAAAAGAGAATTCGAAATTGAACCTCAAAACAAAAAACTGATCTCAGAGGATATCCTCAGGTCTGATTTGGTTTTATTTGAGGTGGAAGAAAATGGAAGGCAAAAAAGAACGGAGGCATACAACAGGCTAAGCCACAGGTTCTACCTCCGCTAATAGAAATGTTTTACCGTAATTTACACCCTTAGTATCAAGGTTTAAGCCCGTATTTTTCCTCTCCAAATTACCGTATCAATATCCCTGGTAAGGAACATTTTGTTCTACAAAAGAAATCCCTAGACTCTCTAACTCCTTTAGCATGGGTTGGTAGATTTCCTTGGTAATCGGAAGATGAACCCCAGGGGTGTGTATGGTTCCGTTGAGGATGAGCTTAGTAGCCATGGCGACAGGTAATCCTACGGTTTTTGCCATAGCGGTAGTCTCCTCATCTTCGCCTTTAGTTATCATATAGCTCTCTATCATTTGCTTTTCTCCGTTGATTTCAAATCCCAATTTGTGAAACATCACAATCATGTCTTTGTCCCCCTTAGAAAGGCTCCATTTCTTTTCTAAAATATGCTGTAGTATCTGTGCTGGGGTAGCCTCTTCTAGGCCTACCACGTCATCCGTAAACAAATCCAACCAGGTCAATTTTTCCATCAGGTCAGAATCCTGAGGAATGGCCAGAGAGTGCATTAGCTTGAGTTCTACAGAGTCATTGGGGTTATAGGGCAAAAAGGAGTTAATAAACTGTCTGTGTGTCATTGTTTTTGAATGCTCCATAGCGTAGGTATCATCCGTCATTCCCAATTTCACAAAGACATCCCAAGCTCTACAAAAACCAGGTCTTCTCAGTGTACCACGGTAAATGGTTGGAATATCCCTCAATCCATATACGGATCTATACATTAGAGAATCTCTATTAGCATAGCCTTCAAAACGACCGTAGCCCTCAATAGAAATAAACTCCGTTCTCCTAAAGAGTTTACTGTAGGGAATGTACTTGTAGGTTCCCTCCTGCTTAAATTTCACAGCTCCTCCAGAACCTGCCAACACTACATTTCTGGGGTTCCAAGTAAATTTGTAATTCCACGGATTGTCGTCAGACTCAGGAGCAACCAATCCTCCGGTAAAGGATTCAAACAGAAGCATCTTACCTCCTTGGTCCCTTACTTGATCAATAATCTTCATGGCTGAGAGATGGTCTACACCCGGATCTACCCCTATCTCGTTCATAAGAATGACACCACGGTCTATGGCACTTTGGTTGAGTTCTCTCATTTCTGGAGAGATATAGCTAGCGGTTACCATGTGCTTTTTTAAGGCCACACAATCTGTTGCCACAGGAATGTGCATATGAGCGGGAAGCATAGAGACTACTAGATCTGCTTCTTCTATGGCTTTTTTACGAGAAACCTCATCAGAGACATCCAAAGAAATGGGTCGTACGTGTTCTTTGTTAGCCGCTTTAGATTCTGCCAATTCTAATTGATAATCAGCTAGAGTGATGGTCCAACCCTCTTGGGTTGCATGGGTATTGAGATAATTGAGTAAGCTTCCCGTAGACCTCCCGGCACCTATTACTAAGATTTTCTTCATGTGGATTTACAAAAGGGTAAATACTATGTTTTGCGTAGTCTTCTGTTTCTATTTAAAAATGAGGCTTTTAAATATTTAACAGAAATCACGATTGTTGTTAAATTTCTATAAAGCAAAGTTGAAAATGTTTTGGAGACTACCAAGTCAAAACTCAAAAAATCAAGGTTAGAATGTTTGCCTTCATTTTTATAGTTTAGCGAACTCTAAATCACATGAACAAAATATTTGTCACCATTGGGATGTTGTTTGCAATTGCGGGATGGTCCCAGACCATTACCCTAGTCTCGCCTACTCCCCTCTACTGGGGTATGGATTCCATGAGAATTAACATTGCTCCAGAGTCCATCATCACCTTCCAAGTAAGTGAATTTCCTTCTGTGCTATTTGCCTCCGATGATTCTACTTTTACCGTTAGAAAGCCACTAGGAGACCTTTCGGGCCAAAAAGAAATAATCTATACCTTGCGTAGAACCTATGAGGGAAAGCCCGTCCTAAGGTATACCTCCCAAAAGCCTTCACAAGCCACCGCTGTAAAACCCACCCAATTACCGTGGAGTTTTCTCGCATCTTGGGACCCTGCCCCCCTTCCAAAAGACAGCATAGCTCCCGTAGAGGTGGATAGTGCCTTTGAAGTCCTCTTGGCGGAGGTTCAGGCCAAAGACAGAGAATTTGAGAGATTACAACTTTCTAAAAACTACATTGTAGAGCACAAGGTGAGTACCGCCAATGCTCGCAGATTATTGGATAATCTAGGTTTTGAGAATACTCGATTTGAACTTCTCATGCTCATTGTAGAACATTGCAAGGATCCTGAAAACCTCTCGGACCTATCGGATGAATTATCATTTGAACCCACAAAAAACAGTTATCTTGAAAGAGTCAAAGAACGCGCCAGTCCCCACCTGGAACCGTAACCTATTAACCGCAGGTGCCCTTCTAGGGATTTTTGGAATTGCCTTTGGAGCCATGGGAGCTCACCCACTTCGCGAAATACTCAGTCCAGAAGAACTCGAAAGCTACCGAACCGCCATAAGGTACCAACTCTTTGGTGCCATCACTTTATTGATTCTTGGTTTTGTAAATCCCCCCAAAAAGTCATTTTCTAGAGGAGCTTACACTATTCTGTTGGGGACTTCACTTTTTTCGGGATCCATATATCTTTTACTATTGGGTAAGCACCTGGCGTTTTCCTATTCCTGGATTGGGCCCATTACCCCACTAGGAGGCACTTTACTGATTGCAGGATGGATATTTTTACTGTGGGGAATTCGGTCAAATTAAAGATTCCCTCCTAACGTTGTTGATAAAAAGAGGCTATGTTATGGCTACTTTACCTTAAAGTCTCTAATTTTGCCCTAATTAATCCAAGTTTGAATCAAAGAATACATCATGAATGTAAACGGAATTAAACCCATTGGCGCAGATTTATCTAGCCTTGGGATAACAGAAGCCGTTGAGCACTGGAATTTGTCTCCTGAGACACTTTCAAAAATCTCAATTGAAAAAGGGCTTGTAAGAGAAGCCGACAATGGAGCCATTTCAGTTAACACAGGTAAATTTACAGGTCGCTCCCCCAAAGACCGTTTTATTGTAAAGGACACCCTAACTAAAGATACTGTTTGGTGGGGAGATATCAACATTCCTTTTGACCCCAGCAAGTTTGATCAATTGCATCAAAAAATCACCCAGTACCTTTCCGGAAAAGAAATCTACATTCGCGACGTAACCGCATGTGCAGATGATAGATACCAGATGGGGATACGAGTGATTAACGAATTGCCTTGGTCAAACCTATTTGCCTCCAACATGTTCTTGAATCCCTCAGAAGAGGAGCTCAAAAACTTCACCAACGAATGGACCATTATCAACGCACCGGGCTTTGAGGCTGACCCTGCCACTGACGGCACTCGTCAAGGCAATTTTGCCATCCTTAGCTTCTCCAAAAAGACCATTATCATTGGTGGCACTGGGTACACAGGAGAAATCAAGAAGGGAGTATTCTCTGCCTTGAATTTTATCCTTCCTACCCAAAAGAACACCCTGCCCATGCACTGTTCTGCCAACGTAGGAGAGTCTGGAGACACGGCTATCTTCTTTGGCCTTTCGGGAACCGGAAAGACCACTCTTTCTGCAGATCCCAAGAGGAAGCTAATTGGAGACGATGAGCACGGTTGGACCTCAGACAACACCATCTTTAATTTTGAAGGAGGATGTTACGCNAAGGTAATNGACCTTTCTGCAGAAAAAGAGCCTGATATCTTTAGAGCTATAAAACCAGGAGCCCTNCTAGAAAACGTAACTTTTGTAAATGGCAATGAAGTGGATTACCACGATAAGAGCATTACAGAAAACACACGGGTTAGTTACCCCATAGAGCACATCAATAACATTCAAGAACCTTCTTTGGGTCAAAACCCAACNAATATATTTTTCTTGACTGCTGATGCCTATGGAGTCCTTCCTCCCATTTCTAAGCTGACTCCAGGACAGGCTGCCTACCACTTTATTTCTGGTTACACTGCAAAAGTGGCAGGAACCGAAGCAGGTATTACAGAACCTGTTGCTGCCTTCTCTGCTTGTTTTGGCGCCCCTTTTATGCCGTTACACCCCACAGAGTATGCAGGAATGCTTAGCGCAAAGATGCAAGAAGCAGGAGTTAATGTTTGGCTTATCAATACCGGTTGGTCTGGTGGAGGTTATGGAGTAGGATCTAGAATCAAACTCAAGTACACCCGAGCTATGATCACAGAGGCTTTAGAGGGCAATCTGGACAATGTGGACTACTTTACACACCCTATTTTTGGATTAAATTCTCCGGTTTCATGCCCCAATGTTCCCGATGAATTATTAAATCCAAAAAACACTTGGGCGGATCCTATAGCATACGATCAAATGGCCATGATTTTGGCTAAGAAATTTAAGGCCAACTTTAAGCAGTTTGCCAATAACGCTAACGATGAGATTTTGGCTGGAGGCCCATTGGTCTCCGAAAAAGTATAACATCGTTTGTTTTCAAACTAAGAATGGCTCTCCAATGGAGGGCCATTCTTTTTTTGGTCTTCACCGTTTACCATAGATGCTTTATCTTGGCAGCATGAAAAGAATACCCAACGCAGCCCATCTTTTACTGGGCATATTTCTGATTTTCCATTTCAACCCGCTTTGGGGTCAGTCCGGTGAATCTAAACCTTGGATGTATACTCACCAAGGAGATACCCTAATAGGAACCAAAATCACGGTAGAAAATTCACCTGGAATTCTTCTCATTGTAGCCGGATCCGGACCCACAGACCGAAATGGAAACAATACAATGGGATTGCACACGGATGCCTACAAAAAGTTGGCAGAAAGCTTTGCGGACATGGGCTGGAGTTCTGTACGATATGACAAAAGAGGAATTGCGGGAAGCGCTGCTGCTGCTACCCGTGAGTCCGAATTATTACCATCGGATTACATAGATGATATTCAAGGTATCATTCTACAACTAGAAAAAGACCACGGTCTAATTGTTTTGGTAGGCCACTCAGAGGGGGCTATTCATTGTGGAATGGCACTCAAAAACGCCTCACTTACCTATCCCTTTATCTCTTTAGAGGGTCCAGGTCGGTCGTTAGACATCACCCTAAAGGAACAACTCAAAACTAAGTTAAATGCAGATTTGTATTCGCGAGCAGAAGCCAAAATCGACAGTATAAAAAAAGGCTATACCGCACATGACAAACACTTTATATGGCAAAACCTATTTAGAGTCTCTGTGCAGCCGTATATGAGACAATTGTTCACAATGGTGCCTTGTGAGATTTATCCGCAGCTAAAAGGGCTCGTTTACGTAATAGACGGTGGTCATGACATTCAAATCACCGATGCCGAGAGAAATCAACTGGCAGAATGCTTGCCTCAGGCCCTATTTGTTACCATTCCCAAGATGACACATGTCTTAGTAAACTCAGAAAGCTCCAATGACACCAAGGTTTACAATCAGCCGGATCTCCCAATATCTCCAGAGCTTATCAAGACCTTAAACACCATTCTAAATCAACGTATACCCTCTGGAAAATAAATGTGGCCTACAAAAGGTCGTTGGCCAAGTTGGCCAAGTCAGATCGCTCTCCTTTTTCTAAGTTGACATGAGCATATAGAGGCTGTCCCTTGAGTTTGTCCACCAAATAGGACAAGCCATTGGAATGTTCGTCCAAATACGGCGTATCTATTTGATTGATATCTCCTGTAAAAATAAACTTGGCATTCTCTCCAGCGCGGGTAATTATGGTTTTTACCTCGTGGGGAGTTAGATTTTGGGCTTCATCTACAATAAACACCACATTGCTAAGGGACCGCCCCCTAATGTAAGCCAAAGGAGTCACCAAAATCTTTTCAGAGTTAATCATCTCTACTATGGCCTTGTTTTGTTTATCCCCTTCTGGAAATTGATTTTTTATGAGTTTTAGGTTGTCCCACAAGGGTTGCATGTAGGGGGTAATCTTGGCTTTTTCATCCCCAGGCAAAAAACCAATATCCCTATTGCTTAAGGGCACAATGGGACGAGCTAAATAGATTTGCTTAAAATCTCTGCGCTGCTCCAAAGCTCCGGCCAAGGCCAAAAGAGTTTTACCCGTTCCTGCTACCCCTGTAAGGGTGACCAGCTTGACTTCGGGATTAAATACGGCATGAAGGGCAAAAGCCTGTTCTGCATTTTTGGGCTTTATTCCATAGAAAGGCCTTTTTTCTACATGTTCCAAACTATCCGTAAAAGGGTTCACATAGGCAAGTGCTGTCCCTGTAGAAGCCTTGAGTATGTAGTATCCGTTTTTTTGAGGCTTAAATTTCTTGGTGTAAGTCTCCAGCTTGTCTAAGGGAATAAATCCCTTTGCATACAATCGTTCCAACGCCTTTTGAGAAAATCCCTCTACCACCGTATGGCCAGAATGCACTGTATCTACATTGTCTATTTTTCCGGTCTCATAATCTTCTGCATTGAGATTAAGAGCTTTGGCCTTTAGCCTTAGGTTAATGTCCTTGGTCACCAATACCACCTTCTTATCCCTTTCTTCTTCTGCAAGGCTTAATGCGCAATTCAGTATTTTGTGATCCATCTTTGCTCCCGCATAAATCACGGTTGCATCTAGATCCTGACGTCGAGTATCCATCACCACCTTAAAATTTCCTCGAGTAGGTCCATTTAACGAAATCCAATCTGTCAAGGTCTTTTCTTTATTGGCTTTTTTGTCTAGAAAGCGGATAAATTCCCTGGCTTCAAAATTCTTAGTGTCATTCCCCTTTTTAAAATCGTCCAATTCCTCGAGCACGGGAATGGGTATGGCTACGTCATTGTCATCAAAATTCATGATGGATTGGTGGTCGTACAAAATCACAGAAGTATCCAATACAAATATCTTCTTGTTGGATTCAGAGGCCTTTTTCTTTGAGGGCATGTGGTAAAGATTGATTCGACTCCTCTAAAGTTAGGATTCCCTTTTAACAAACCAGCAGATGACAGATAAAACCTATTAACATTTTTGTGTAAGATTTGTGAAAAAAAAGAGTGCCCCTCCTACACAATATTTAGTACCTTTCTTGTTTACACTTTTTTACAAATAAAAAACGATTGAGCCCTTTTTGGGTGGTAACAATGACCTTACACAAAAACCTAAAGAACTTCGCCTTACTATGATTTCCGCAGACAAAAAGGATTTGATTCCCCCCATATTTAGCAGCCCCGGATTGTTGGAGGCCATTTCTAAGCACGGTGAGTTACACTCTTTTAAAGAAGGAGAAATCATTATTGACATTGGGGTACCCATACCCTTTGTACCCATACTTATTTCGGGGTCCATGCGCATCATTAGGCGGGATGAAGAAGATCACGAGCTCCTACTCTACTTTATCGAAGCCGGGCAATCTTGTGCCTCTAGCCTAACCTGTTGCATGGACAATGCCCAATCTGAGGTAGAGGCCATTGCCGAGGATTCTGTTACCCTTATTGGGGTGCCCTCCAATCTCATTAATGAATGGATGACCCAATACCCAGATTGGTTAGCTTTTGTGATGCAGACCTACCAATCTAGATTTGAGGAACTCTTAGATACCGTTAACTCCATCGCCTTTACTCAACTGGACAAAAGATTAGAGAAATACCTTTTGGACAGGGCAAAGGTTCACCATTCCGAAACCATAAAGGCCTCTCATCAGGAGATTGCCAATGATTTAAATTCTTCTAGAGAGGTAATCTCTAGATTGCTAAAACAAATGGAGAGAAAGGGCGTGGTAAAACTTGCGAGAAATAGCATTCAGTGGCTTTAACGCAAAAATGTGATACGCGTCACCAAAACAACTACTGCAGCCCCCTATCTTTGTCACCATCTAAGAAGGATGTAAAACACAAGAAACAAATTATCATATGAAAGTTCAACAGCTATATACAGGATGCCTCGCAGAAGCCGCTTATTACATTGAGTCCGATGGAGTAGCCGCAATAATAGATCCCCTAAGAGAAACTCAACCCTATTTGGACCTTCTCAATCAGAACCATTCCAAGTTGGAATATATCTTTGAAACCCATTTTCATGCAGACTTTGTTTCGGGCCATTTGGACTTGAGTGCAAAGACCGGTGCAGCCATTGTGTATGGACCCAAAGCCAATCCTGATTACGACATAATTGTTGCCCATGATCATCAAGACTTTAAGATTGGAAAAGTGACCCTAAGAGCCCTTCATACTCCCGGTCATACCCCAGAGTCTACCACCTATCTGTTATTGGACGAAGCCGGAGAGCCTCACTCCATTTTTACCGGAGACACTTTGTTTTTAGGAGATGTGGGGAGACCAGATCTTGCAATAAAATCAGAGGTTACTCAAGAGGATTTGGCAGGAATGCTCTTTGAGAGTCTACGAAGCCAAATCATGCCTCTGCCCGATCATATTACGGTT
>JGI26086J50260_1001755_pt1 | contig 12279 bp, 11 predicted proteins | sample SaaInl3SG_22_DNA_FD_50260 | JGI IMG/M metagenome (IMG submission 50260)
CAAGGAGCTCAGCAGTGGCTTGATCTTCTGATCGTTCTGGCTCAAAATCTGCAGCCACATGAGGATCGCTGGCTGCAATCCTGGTGGTGTCGCGAAGGCCCTGTCCGGAAAGATTGAGCATTTCCTTGCTGCCATCCACAAGTCTTGCTGCGAGCGCCGACGAGATCAGCTGTGGCAGGTGGGAAACCAGCGCAACGGCCTGATCGTGCTCAACCGGGCTCATTACTACAGGCAGTGCGTCTAACTGCATGGCGAGGTGCCTCAGTGTGTCTATGTGCTTCTGAGCGGTGCCATCGTGAGGGGTAATTACCCACGGTCTCGCAAAGAAAATGTCGGCCCTAGCTCCAATTGGACCGCTTGCCTCCCTGCCGGCCATTGGGTGCGAGCCGAGGTAGCGCGCAGCTTGCTCAGGTGAACCTGCAATAACCTGGGCCAGGATGTTCGATTTCACGCTCGCCACATCAGTAACCAAAGCATTTGGATGCTGGTTCAATTGCTCAATAACAACCTGTGCGGTGTACTTAGGTGGAACGCACACCACCACCAACTCAGGCTCCTCGTCGAGGTTCTTCCCCGCACCGTAAGTAATGGCTAAATCTAGGTTGACCTTGGACTTGTCGCTGAGGTTCGCAACGATGTCTTTTCGTGCCAGCGCCAAACCGAGGCTGGTTCCAATCAAACCAACCCCAACGACCTTTATGCTCGTGACGCTCACTGCGCTAGGTCTGCCCTGAGCCCCTGAGCACCGCGCAGGTAGATGTGCTGAATTTCAGGCCGAGCAATCTTGGTCTCCACATGCATCATGAGCCGAATTACCCTCGGCATGGCATCCTTCACGTCCATCTCCACCGAACACATCAGCGGCACATCGCCTAAGCCCAGTTCCCTGGCTGCAACAGCCGGAAACTCACTTGTCACATCAGGGGTTGCCGTGAACCAAACTGAGATCAGATCGGCGCTCTGAAGCGAATTAGCATGCATAACCTTGGTTACAAGCTCTGCGGTTGACTGGAGCAGGTGGCTACGCTCATCGCTGTCTAGCTGAATAGCCCCACGAATTGCACGGATTGCCATTAGCGCCTCCTAGATTTCTCCCCGGCCTGGCCAACTTGCATCAGGGAACTAACCTCCAGCTTACTAAGCTCACGGAACTGTCCCGCCTTTAGGTTAGCCAGTCTCAGTGGGCCAAAGCTCTTCCTGGTTAGGTCAATAACCGGGTGTCCAACTGCCTCCATCATGCGGCGTACAATTCGGTTCTTCCCGGAGTGAAGCACAAGCTCCACCAGCGTGAAGGCATCGTTTTGATCCAAGATACGAGCGCTATCCGCCTTAGCTAGTCCATCCTCTAGCCGAACCCCGTCTTTCAGTCGCTGAATCTCGACGCGGGTTAGCACACCCTTGACTTTGGCAACATAGAGTTTTTCGACCTCGTAGCTTGGGTGAGCAAGTTGATTTGCAAGCTGCCCATCGTTGGTCATGAGAATCACGCCGGTTGTTTCAGCATCTAGCCTTCCAACATTGAAAACCCGATCCATGCCAATGAAGTAATCAGCCAGGCAGGCCCGGCCCTTTTCGTCGGACATTGTTGACACAACACCCTTGGGTTTGTGGAAGGCAAAATAGACCCGATCTGGATCCATCTGCACCGGCTTACCGTCGACCATCACGTTGTCTTCCAACGGGTTGATGCGACTTCCCAGTTCAGTTATTACCTTGCCGTTGACCTTGACCCGGCCCTTGGTTATTAGGTCCTCAGAGGCTCGCCTGGAGGCAACTCCCGCTGCAGACAGTGCCTTTTGTAGCCGGACACCCTCTTGGTTTTCTGGTTCTTGGTCGTAGTTACTCAATGCCATCCTGATCTGGGAGGTAGGGACTAATAGCTGGAAGCTCATCGATTGAATTGATGCCCAATACCTCTAGCAGCATCTGAGTTGTTCCAAACATTTGTGCGCCGGTGTCACTGTCGGCATAAAGCTCCGCAACCAAGCCCCTGGAGATCAGAGTTCTAACCACCGAGTCGACGTTCACTCCTCGTATCGAAGACACCTGGCCACGTGAAATCGGCTGACGGTAGGCAATCACCGAAAGAGTCTCTAGGGCGGCCTGGCTAAGTTTTGCCGGATTCTCGTTTGCAACCAGTTGCCGCAAAGCCCAGTCGTGGCTCTGGCGAACATAGAAGCGCCAACCTCCGCCAACCTCGCGCAGCTCAAAGCCGCGACCGGCCCCTTCGTGAGCCTGGTTGTAGTCAAGAACCAAAGCCTCGATCTCGGCGCTGACAGTTCCTATTGGAACTTCAAGCGCTCCGGCCATAGTCACCAGGTTCAGTGGAGTCTCGGCACTGAGTAGCAACGCCTCTAGCGCGGCCCTAAGTTGAAAATCAGTCGTCATAATCGCCTCCTAAGCTAGCAAGGGTTTCATCGCTGAAATCGCTTTGCTCCCAGGTAACAGCGAAATCGCTAAACGGGCCAGTTTGTTCGATGCCCACTGCACCCAAGCGATAGAGCTCCAAGACCCCNAGAAATCTAGCTACGAACTCGGCTCGATCCTTGCTTCCAGAAATTAGCTCACGGAAAGTCAGTCGGTTGGTTTTGCGAAGCTTGGCAACCAGAATCCCGACCTGCTCACGAATGCTGATCTTTGGGGCGTGTAGGTGAGTGAGTCCAACCCCAGGGATTTCCTTAGGTGTGAACGCAAGCTCTGCAATNTTTGCAAACTCAGCAAGGTCGGTGTTCCAACGAAGTTCTGGTCTGAGATTTCGATATGGCTCCTCAAGCCTTACCTCACGCGCAATTCGACCGCTCTCGATGTCCAAGGAGGTGCTGAACCAAGAAGCAATCTCCTTGAATGCTCGGTACTGAAGCAATCTTGCANAAAGCAGGTCACGAGCCTCNAGCAGCGCGATGTCCTCGGAATCAACCGCCTCACCCTGTGGCAGCAGGCTGGCAATTTTCATGTCCAACAGAGTTGCAGCCACTACCAAAAACTCAGATGCGCTCTCGATCTCCTGCTTGCTGTCGAGTTTCTTTACGTACTTCAAAAACTCATCGGTGACCTTGGCCAGCGCAACCTGGGTGATGTCGAGTTCGTGCTTGCCAATAAGGTTTAGGAGAAGATCAAACGGTCCTTCAAAGTTTTCCAGCTGTAACTCGAAATCAACCTCTGATTCAAGCTGCACTGCCACGCTTCACCAGCTCCCTTGCAACCCTGCGGTAAGCCTCGGCTGCGTCTGAACTTGCAGCAAATTGAGTGATTGGCTTGCGAGCAACGGTTGCATCTGGAAACTTCACTGTGCGGGCTATGGCGGTGTCGAAAACTTGTCCCGGGAAAGCTTCCTGGAGGCGCTCAAGAACCTCTCGGGCGTGCAGTGTTCTTGCATCATGCATTGTTGGAATCAGTCCATCGAGCTCGAGTGACGGATTAGTTCTTGCCTTGACTTTTTCAACCGTCTGAACCAGAAGTGCCACTCCCCTAAGGGCGAAGAACTCGGTTGCCATGGGGATCAGAACTCCATGGGCAGCAGTTAGCGCATTGACGGTTAGTAGGCCAAGCGAAGGCTGGCAATCAATAAAGATCACGTCATAGTCGTTCTTGATCTTGTGCAAAATGCCGTCCAGCACCCGCTCCCTGCCCATTTCAGTAACCAGGTTCATCTCTGCGGCTGAAAGGTCAATGTTTGCTGGAATTATGTCCAAGTTTTCGATAGAAGTCTGTTGAATGGCAGCCTTAGGGTCAGCCTTGCTGTCCATCATTAGGTCGTAAATCGTAGGAGCATCCTGGTAATCCGCGTCCAGGTTTACAGACAGGGCACCCTGCGGGTCAAAATCAATTACCAACACCTTGCGGCCATACTCGGCCAGGGCTGCGGCAAGGTTGATTGTGGTGGTGGTTTTACCAACTCCGCCTTTTTGATTACACATGGCAATGATCCTTGCCGGCCCGTGCTCTTTTAGCTTCGCCGGTATAGGGAACACCTTCTTCGATAGATTCACCTAAACCTCCAACTTCTTACGCATAGCCTACCGCCGCGCGCGTGGATGAGCACTCAGATAAGCCTCGCGCACGGTGTCAATTGTCATCAGTGTGTAAATCTGAGTGGTTGCCACAGATGCGTGCCCGAGCAGCTCCTGAACCACCCTGACATCAGCTCCGCCCTCTATCAGGTGAGTTGCAAATGAGTGCCTCAATGCGTGAGGCGAAACATCGAGGCCAATAGCCTCTCCGGAGCGCTGCACGAGGTCCCAGATGCTTTGCCTGGAAAGGCGCGATCCCCGTTTATTCAAAAACAGTGCTGTTGCGCCACTCTGATTTAACGCGGGCCTAGCTCGAACTAGATATGCCTGAATAGAGCGCATTGCAAATGACCCGATTGGCACCACTCGCTCCTTTGAACCCTTGCCTCGAACTCGAATCAGGCCAGAATCATCGACTTCGTCCAGGTCAATTGCAACCACCTCACTGACTCGAGCTCCGGTTGAATACATCAACTCGACAATCGCTCGATCCCGAAGTCGAAGCGGGTCAGCAGTCTCATCATCAGGTTCCGGGCCAGCGGCGCTAAGCAGGTCCAGCATCTGTTGCTGGCTAAGTGCTTTCGGAAGTCGCTGCGAAAGCTTTGGTGGTCTGACTTTTTTGGTGGGATCATCTTCGCGGATCCCCTCCAGCACCAAAAATGCGTGGAAGCCTCTGATCGCGGCAAGGATCCTCGACACAGAGCTAGCCTTGAGGCCAGAGTCTGANAGATGCATCGAAAATTCTGTGATGCTACTGGTGACTACAGTTTCAACTGCCAAGCTGTGGTCAGCTAAGAACTCTTGATATTTACCCAGATCTAAACGGTATGCACTCAGCGTGTTTTTACTGAGACCCCGTTCAACACTGAGGTGCCGCAGGTAGTTATCTAGCGGCAGCATCTATCTAGTTTTCGTCAAAAAGCCGCTGCTGCTTCTGTCTTTCAAGTGCGGCCTTTATCAAACCGTGGAACATTGGGTTTGGCTTGGTTGGTCTGGACTTAAATTCCGGGTGAGCCTGGGTGGCAACGTAGTAGGGGTGGACAGATTTTGGCAGTTCCACATACTCAACTAGCTCGCCATCNGGACTGGTTCCTGAGAACACAAGTCCAGCTCCCGCGATCTCTTCGCGATAGCTGTTGTTTACTTCGTAGCGGTGGCGGTGGCGCTCACTTGCGGTGGTTGCACCGTAGGTTTCAGCCACCACTGATCCAGGCAAAAGTTTCGCCTCATAGGTTCCAAGACGCATGGTTCCACCAAGGTCTGAGGCAGCCAGCTTGTCAATCTGCTCAGCCATGGTGGCGATCACAGGGTTCGCTCCCTGTGGGTCGAACTCACTTGATGTTGCATCGGTAATTCCGGCAACATTTCGGGCGTATTCAATCACCATGCACTGCAGTCCTAGGCACAGACCCAGTGTTGGAATCTGGTTTTCTCTGGCAAACTTCAGCGCTCCGAGTTTTCCTTCGATGCCACGGATTCCGAAGCCTCCGGGAACACAAATGGCGTCCATGTCAGAAAGCTGATCCATCGCACCCTGACTGGTTTCGCAGTCATCGGATCGAATCCAGTGGATGTTGACCTTGGCGTGCTCGGCAAAGCCGCCGGCTCGAATTGCCTCGGTTACAGACAGATAGGCATCAGGAAGGTCAATGTACTTACCGACCAGCCCGATGTTCACCTCATGCTTTGGACTGTGGACAGCCTCCAACACCGGAGACCAATTGGTCCAGTCGACATCGTTGACCTCAAGTCTCAGGGCATCGATGATGTAGCTATCGAGCCCTTCATCGTGCAAAACCTGCGGGATGTCATAAATCGACGATGCATCTGCCGCAGTGACTACCGCCGCCCGGTCAACGTCACACATTTGAGAGATCTTGCTCTTAATGGAATCTGGCAGCTCTCGGTCAGATCTACACACAATCGCGTCTGGTTGAATTCCAAGCGACCGCAGCATCGCTACCGAGTGCTGAGTTGGCTTGGTCTTTAGTTCGCCAGAGGGTTTTAGGAACGGCACCAGCGTTACATGCACGAAGAACACGTTGTCTCTTCCCACATCTTGTTTGACCTGACGTGCCGCCTCCATAAAGGGCTGGGATTCGATGTCTCCGACAGTGCCACCGATTTCAGTGATGATCACATCCGGAATTGGCTCTTTGGTTGCCTGCAGCCTCATGCGCCGCTTTAGCTCGTCGGTGATGTGAGGAATTACCTGGACGGTATCCCCCAAGTATTCTCCGCGACGCTCCTTGGCAATTACGGTCGAGTAAGCCTGACCGGTGGTCACATTGGCGGCGCTGTCTAGGTTGATATCTAAAAATCGTTCGTAGTGACCAATGTCTAGGTCAGTCTCGGCGCCATCATCAGTCACAAATACTTCACCGTGCTGGAAAGGATTCATGGTCCCTGGATCAACGTTTAGGTAGGGATCGAGCTTTTGCATCACGACGGAAACGCCTCTTGCGCGAAGCAGATTACCGAGGGAGGCGGCTGTCAAGCCTTTGCCTAGAGAGGATGCGACCCCACCAGTTACGAATATGTGTCGGGGGGTTCCAGAGGGTTTCACCATGGAACTTCAATCTATCATCTGAAACCACCCTAGGAGGTCAAGACAACTAGATTATTTTGCGGAATTCAGCAATTCTTTTGCGTGCTCGAGTGCAACGGTTGAATCCGGGGTACCGGAAAGCATTCTCGCCAGCTCTATTTGCCGCTCGCTGTCACTCAAGACTTCCACCGACGACTCGGTAATTTGGCCGGTGATGTCTTTGGAGACTCGGATTTGGTGATCAGCAAAGGCCGCCACTTGAGGCAGGTGGGTGACCACAATAACCTGAGTGGATTCGGAGAGCTTCTTGAGGCGCCTGCCAAGCTCAACCGCAGCTTGCCCGCCAACACCAGCATCCACCTCATCAAAGACCATTGTTGGCAGCTGAGTGCCTGAAACCAGCACCAGCTCGATGGCCAGCATGATTCTAGAGAGCTCTCCTCCTGAGGCACCCTTGCTCAGAGGTCTTGCCTCAATGCCGGAGTGAGCAGCCAGCAGAAATTCAATTTTGTCTTTTCCGTGATTATCGAACTCGGCGCTCTCTGAAATATCTACCACCAGCTTTGCCCCGGGCATAGCTAGCTGAGTAAGTTCTTGACCGACTCTTTCAGAGAGCGTTGCGCCGGCCGCCTGCCTTTTGGCCGTGAGCTGACTTGCCAGCTGCCCCAATTGGCCGGTGAGGGCTGCGAACTGCATCTCCAGTTTCTCAATCTGCTCATCCGAGGAATCGAGGTCCAAAAGTTCACTGTGGAGAGCAGGAAGGCCAGTCAACAGCTCGTCAATCTCAGTGCCATATCGACGTTCGAGTGCCACTAGCTCCGCTTTCCTACCCAAGAGCTCGTCGAGCGCCTTCGGGTCGGCATCCAAATCGGCCAAGTAGCTGGCCAACTGGCTGGAAATATCACTTGCAGTTGCTGCCAGTTCCGTTAGTTCACCAGCAAGAGCCAGAAGAGTGGGATCTGCAGAATTAGCCAGGGCCTTGTGAGCTGCTCCAAGTAATTGGACCGCGTCGCTGTCCTCTTCGCTGCTCAACACATCGTGAGCTGCAGTTGCTGCAAAGCGCAGCGACTCTACGTTAGAGAGCCTGTGGATCTGTTCGTCGATTTCTCTCAGCTCGCCGGGGGCGGCTGATAATCCCTCAATGTCTGAAATTTTTAGCTTGAGGGACTCAATTTTCAAGCGGTCGGACTCCGAGGAGGAGCGCATTCGCTCGAGTCTGGACTGAAGCTCCTGGTATTGCCTAAAACCTGATTGATAGTCGGATTTCGCGGATTCCAGCTCCGAGCCACCAAACAGATCCAATGCCTGTCGCTGCTTGCTAACCGACCGCAGTCTGATTTGGTCGCTTTGTCCGTGAATGGTTACCAGGTCTGCGGAGATTTCCTGCAGGACCGAGATAGGAACAGAGGCGCCGCCGATGGCAGCCCGCGACCTGCCATCGGAATTTACAGTGCGGTTGATCAGAATCTCGGCTTCCGAAGTGTCTGCCCCAAGGCCTTGCAGTCTTTCCAAAAGCTCCTCATTGGAGCTTTCCAGACGACCTTCAACCAGGGACTGCTGGGTGCCAGTGCGCACCGTGGACGAGTCGGCTCTGTTTCCAAGCAGCAGACCCAGTGCCGTTAGAACCATTGTTTTCCCGGCGCCAGTTTCTCCGGTGAGAGCAGTAAAACCTGGACCCAACTCTAGGTTTGCAGAGCTGATGACACCGATGTTTCTGATTCCAATGGAAGAGATCAAGCCGACCCCTCCGGACCTCGCCAGCCGGTGACTGGAAGAGCAAACTTTCTGACCAAGCGATCGCTAAATGGGGCATCGCTGAGAATGACCATGGGCACCGCTTTGTCACTTTTTCTGACTTCGATTCTTGAACCCGGACCCAGGTCATCGCCCTGCGGCCATCGCACCACATTACGCCCGCTCCTGGCGAGCGCCTGAGCACTTCAATTGCAAGTTCTGAATCGGGAGCAACCACAAGCGGTCTTGCAAACAGAGCGTGAGCCGAAATCGGCACCATCATCATTGCCTGAACATCAGGCCAAATAACCGGACCACCAACGCTAAATGCGTAAGCGGTAGATCCTGTTGGAGTGCTCACTAGCACACCATCGCAACCAAACGAGGACACTGGCCTGGAATCCACCTCCAGCACAACCTCCAGCATCCGCTCTCTTGCGCTTTTTTCGACGGACACTTCGTTTAGGGCCCAGCTTTCAAAAACCAGCTTGCCGTCTTGAAAAACTTGAACCTCGAGAGCCACTCGATGCCCAACCTTGTAGTCCTTTTCAGAAAGCGCCTTGAGAGCCGAGTCCAGATCGTCCATTTCGGCCTCTGCCATAAAACCAATGTGACCCAGGTTGATGCCAAGCAATGGGGCATCCTGCTGTCTTGAAAGCTCAGCGGCCCTGAGAATGCTCCCGTCTCCCCCAAGCACGAAGACCAACTCAAGTGGTTGGGATGAAAACAGCTTTGCGGGGTCTATCGAAGAATCGCTTGCCAGAGAGAGGCGATTGATGTCCTCCTCAGCAAAGAGACAGGTCATGCCCAGAGCTTCCAGCTTCTGGCAAATCTCCAGGGTGGTGGAGACGTCGGCGCGCGTTTCTGCCGAGGAGACCACAAGGGTGTTTCTCGTCATTCGCCCACCTTTCCAAGAATTAAAGACTAGTGACTACCAAGACACAGTGCTGATAACTTCTAACAGCTCGAGAGCCAAAGAAAATCCTTAGTCCGCCTTCGCAAACAGTGCCTCGATAATCTCAGTCTCCTTGGAATACTCGATGCGCTTAGAACCGAATAGAGCCAGATACTCAGTATTGCCGTTGGTTCCCTTAATGGGAGATTCTGTGATTTGTTGGCAGTGCAGGTTTGCCGCTCTGGCACCATCTAGCACCTGCTCTATGGCTCGCCTGCGCTCAGTTCGGCTCGAGACTACTCCGGTGGCACTCAACGAATGCTTGCCCACTTCAAATTGCGGCTTAATCAGCCAGATCTGCGGCGCCCCTGCTGCAAGCTCTGCCAATTTCTCACACACCAAGGTTAAGGAAATAAAGCTCAGGTCCACCACGACCAAGTTGACTGGCTCGCCTGCTGTGTGCTCTAACAGCTGCTCAAGGGTGAAATTGCGAAGGTTCTGGCCTTCCAGGCTGGTGACGCGCGGATCGTTTTTCAGTTCATCAACCAACTGATTGTGACCGACGTCAACTGCGATCACTCTGGCTGCCCCATTTTCAAGCAAGACTTGAGTGAACCCACCGGTGGAAGCGCCCGCATCAAGACAGATCCCAGCGGGGGTAATTTCAAAAACTTCTAGAGCATGGGCCAGTTTGTGCCCTGCCCTGGAAACAAAATCGATTCCCTCTGAAACGACGACAGAATCCTCAGGTTCAATTTTTTGGGAGGCCTTGGTGACCGGCTTGCTATTTACCGTGACCCTACCGGCTGCTATCAGCGCACCGGCCTGGGTTCTGGAGCGCGCCAGGTCCCGGATTACCAGCTCAATGTCGAGCCGCTCGCTCACAGTAGTTGGGTTTCGAGCTCAGTGATTATTTCTTCAAGCTGGGCCAGCTGTTCGGCCACAGGAAGCTTTTCAATCTCAGCTAGCTTCGCCGAAAGGTTTTCAATGGACAATTTCATTCCTAGCTGTAGAGGCTTTGCGGGACATCAAGGGCGTAAATCGGCTTTCCACAGTTCCAGATTAGATGGCAGGCGGCCTTGAGTGCATCCAGGGAACGCGGGTCTCCGGAAATAACAACCAATTTGTCAGCCAGCAATTCGATGTTGGCTTGGCCCACCTTCACGCCGTGCTTGGTGGATTTCGGCTCCACGTAGTCAACTAGTAGCCCAGACAAATCTTCAAGAATATAGTCAGGTCGATCCTCAGGCTTTGCCGCCAGCAGCTCTTTCCGCGTCGCGATTCCAGTGAGCACGACTGCCGATTTCATGCCCGCCTTTCTGGCCCCGCGGATGTCCGTATCAAGGCGATCACCAACCATAATCGGGCTTTGAATCTGCAGCTGAGCTAGCGCCTGATCGAAAATTGGACGGAACGGCTTGCCTGCAAAATCGGGAAGTATTCCGACAGCGGTATGAACGGCCCCCACCAGTGTCCCGTTTCCTGGAGCAATTCCCTGCTCAACCGGAATCGTCCAATCCTGGTTCGTAGCCACCCAAATGGCCCCGTTTTGAATTGCAAAGCTGGCTTCTGCTAGCTCCCTCCAGGAGACATCCTTGCTGAAACCCTGGATAACTGCGGCCGGAGAATCTGAAGCCTTGTCGACAACCTTGAAACCAGACTCGGAGACCTCGTGCCGAAGACCATCTCCGCCTACAACTAAAACTGACTGGCCGGCCGGAATCTTTTCGGCCAACAATTTTGCGCCCGCCCTGGCGGAGCCAACGATTTGGTTTGGGGTTGTCGCTATCCCTAAGGAAGTCAGTTGCTCAGCAATGGTCTCAGCCCTGCGTGATGAATTATTGGTGATGTAGCCGACCTTGATATCCAAGCCCTGAAGCTTGTTGACCGACTCAACCGCATTAGTAACAGCAAGTTCGCCCTGATAAACCACTCCATCAAGGTCAAGCAGGACCGAGTCGAAACTACTTACCAGCACCTCGAGGGCCTCTCCCCTTGTTGTCTGGTCTTGGTCCACGATCAGGTCGCCCGGTTCGCTGAGGCCCAGAACTGCGTTCAGGCCTGGAACTGCGATCTGGGCGGTCTGAACGTTCTGGTCTTTCGCCCCGAGGTCGTTCGCTGCGATCTGGCCTTGCTCCGCGATCTGGTCTCTCGGAGCGCTCCGGCCTCTCGCTGCGGTTTGGGCGATCGCTGCGTTCCGGGCGTGAGCCTCGGTCTGGGCGCTCGCCACGGTCCGGGCGATCGCCGCGATCTGGCCTAGCGCCGTCCCGAGGCGGGTACTTGCGCTCAGGTCGGTCAGTCTTCCGGTCGCCACGATCAAATTTTCGGTCAGGCTTGCTGTAGGGGTTATCGGACCTTGGCTTCTTCTCGAACTCCTCGCTAGTAGGAATCTTGATTTCCTCAAACAGCTCAAATACTTCTTCGCCGTGCTCAGCCATGGCCTTCTCGGCGCGATCAGCAAGCTGGTCCCATTGGTCGCCATCGCGCTCAAGCTCACGCAGGCACTCTGCATAACTGCGGAAAAGTAGCGGTGACTGTTCAAAAACCCGCTTTGGATTAAGTTCCGGAATCTCTAGCTCTTGCAGAGCTAGATCCGCCTGGCCCAAATCGAGCCGGGCTCCTGAAAGGGCAATAGCCAAGTTGATCCTGACGCCAGTGGTCAACTTCGATCGGTCNATGCCGACCACGGCTTCTAGTGCGCGCTCGGGTCTACCCAAGCCACGCTCGGAATCAACGATTAGCGGCAGCTGATCGTTGGATCCGGAAAGTCTTCTGTGAGTCAGCAGCTCCCTGATGGCAAGGGCAAACTCACCACTTGCATAGGCTGTAATGCCCAGAGTCTCGTGCACAATAGCCAACCGACCTGCTCTCCTGGAGGCGGCAAGGGCGTGCTTGTGTGCAAGTTGTGGGTCGTCCTCAATCAGCAGCGACACCATTGCCAAGTGACGTGCAACCATCTCCGCATTTTCAGCGGTTAGGGTCTTCAGTTGGACGCGAACTGAAAAATCTAAGTCCTCTGGAGTGATCTCAGAGGGTACAAGCGGCGACTTCTCCTCAGTTTTGACTCGCTGAACTCGAGTTTGCCACTCGGG
>JGI26086J50260_1001761_pt1 | contig 12251 bp, 14 predicted proteins | sample SaaInl3SG_22_DNA_FD_50260 | JGI IMG/M metagenome (IMG submission 50260)
CAGTCGACTTAATCTTGTTAAGAAAAATTGATCCAAAAAGTAAAGAAAATGCGTGCTTGGGTGCCTATGTATTGGATAAAAGTAATGATTCCATTAAAACTTTATCGGCAAAATATACTGTTTTGGCAACTGGAGGTACGTCTAAAGCCTATCTATACACAACAAATCCTCCTGTCAGTACTGGTGATGGAGTTGCAATGGCATGGCGTGCTGGATGCAAAATAAGCAATATGGAATTTATTCAATTTCACCCAACATGTCTTTTTCACCCAATGGAAAGGTCATTTTTAATATCTGAGACAATTCGTGGTGAAGGTGGCATTTTAAAACTTCCCAATGGTGAACCCTTTATGCATAAGTATCATCCATCTGGTGATCTTGCTCCAAGGGATATTGTTGCTCGAGCCATTGATAACGAAATGAAGCAGCGTGGACTGGAAAATGTTTTTTTAGATATCTCCATGCTGGATGAAAACTTTATACAAAAAAGATTTCCTAGCATCTATCAACATTGTAAAAATTTAAAAATTGATATTACCAAAGAACCGATTCCCGTTGTTCCGGCTGCTCATTACTCATGCGGTGGCGTTAAGACCGATCTCAATGCAGAAACTAGTTTACATAATCTCTATGCTATTGGTGAAACAGCCTGCACTGGCCTTCACGGGGCTAACCGATTAGCCAGCAACTCTCTTTTGGAATGCTTAGTATTTTCTAAATCGGCTGTTGAACATATTTACTCAAAAATTCCTGAACAATCGGATCACTCGCCTCTCCCAGATTGGGATGAAAGTCGTGTAACAAATCCTGATGAGGCGGTTATGATTCTGCAAACCTGGAATGAACTAAGACGGTTTATGTGGAATTATGTTGGCATTGTTAGAACAAATCAAAGGCTCAATAGAGCATACGAAAGAATTGAAATTCTAAAAAAAGAAGTGCAACATTTTTACAAAAATTTTCACATCACTTCAGATTTGATTGAACTTAGAAATTTACTTCAAGTGTCTGAATTAATTGTCTTATCAGCATTAGCAAGAAAGGAAAGTAGAGGGTTGCATTTTAGTAAGGATTATCCTGAAAAAAATGATGAGGCTATTGATACAATGCTACAATTAGACAATGAAATTAACTAAGGAAGTTGCATGAAGGTATCAATGAATACAGTGGTAACGATAGATTTTGAACTCAAAGATAGCGACGGAAAGATCTTAGAAAAAAGTAAAGAGCCTATTTCTTACCTTCATGGAGGTTTTGATAATATTTTCCCAAAACTTGAAGAAGCAATTCATGGAAAATCTCAAGGCGAAGAAATTGAAGTTTCATTAGATCCTAAAGATGCGTTTGGTGAATATGATGAGAATTTGGTGAATATTGAATCCGTGGATAAATTTCCTGAGAAAAATGTCAAAGAAGGAATGCAATTTGAAGGAGAAGATGAGTCTGGGGAGATTGTAATTTTTACAGTTACGAACGTAGCAGATGGAAAGGCTGTTGTCGATGGCAATCACCCATGGGCAGGTCAAAGAGTCTTATTTAAAGCTAAAATTGTTGAGGTAAGAACAGCAAACCAAGAAGAAATTGAGCACAAACATGTGCATGGACCAGGGGGACATCACCATCACTGATCCTTTAATGCCTGACTCATGTTTTTTTGAATTATTGCTAAAAAATTATCGTATATTTTAGCGTTGGACGCTATGATATTTCCTGTTTTAAGCCAAGCCTGCTTTTGATTAAAATCACTGACTATTCCACCCGCTTCCTTTACAATAAGGGCTCCGGCCGCAATATCCCATTTCGATAAACCTATTTCCCAAAATCCATCAAACCAACCAGCTGCAACATAAGCCAAATCTAAAGCTGCAGAGCCTGGTCTTCTAATACCAGAGGTAGAACGAACCATCTCTTCAAACATTTTTAAATAACATGGTAGATGAGTAAAATCTCTAAACGGAAAACCAGTTCCTATTATTGAATCCCCTAGTTTTGCTTTATTGGACGCGCGAATTCTTTTGTCATTTAAGTATGCGCCACTGCCCTTGGTGGCTGTAAATAAATCATTTCTATTAGGGTCATAAATAACAGCCTGAGTGATTTCTCCTTTGTGCATTAGTGCGATAGAAATACAATATTGAGGAAATTTGTGTAAAAAGTTCGTTGTCCCATCCAGGGGATCAATAATCCAAATAAAATCTGACGAAGAGGAGGAGGAACCAGACTCTTCACCCAGAAATCCATGCGTAGGATATGCGGCTTTAAGTGTTTCAATTATTGCCTCCTCAGAAGCAAGATCAACCTCAGATACAAAATCGTTAAAAGATTTGTTTTTTATAGTCAATTGATCGATATCCTCAGCAGCACGTAATATAATAGATCCTGCTTTTCGGGCTGCCTTAACTGCAGTAGATAACATTGGGTGCATTTCTTATACCATTAATAATTTATTTAATGTGCCATTCTAAAGGAATAAGATGAATTCAAAAAATGAAATTTTTAAAAATATCACATTTGTTCTGTCTAACACGAGCCATCCCGGCAATATAGGATCATCAGCAAGAGCTATAAAAACAATGGGGTTTGAAAATTTAACATTAATTAATCCTGAAAAATTTCCTGACACTCAGGCAGATGCACTGGCTTCAGGGGCAAAAGATTTACTAGAAAAGGCCAAGGTTGAAAACAATTTTAAAACAGCGATTAGGGACAGTCAGGTGGTAATTGGATTCACTGCGCGAAGACGAGAGTTAAGCCAAGAACACCTATCTTCTGTTGATATAGCAAATAAAGCGATTAGCTTAGCCATAGATAATAATGTCGCATTACTTTTTGGTAATGAAACATCAGGATTATCAAATGATGAAATCCAACATTGTCATTACCTTGGCTTTATTGATGCAAACCCAAAATATTCCTCATTAAACCTTTCTCAAGCAGTACAGATAATAGCCTATGAGCTTAGAAAAAATATTGGGATACCCCAATTAGACTTTGATGCTCGTGAGAAAAAAATAGCAACTTTCAAAGAGCAGAGTGGCTTTTATGAGCATTTAGAAGAAACTTTAAAAGAACTTGATTTCTTTGACAAAGTCCAAGGAAAAAGATTAATGCATAGAATAAGACTGATGTTTAATCGAATAAAAATGGATGAAGATGAGGTAAATATTTTCAGAGGAATATTGAATCAAATTCATAAGAAAATTTTTAAAGACTGAGTATTTTAGTCAGCTATTATTTGTGGGATAATGGCACAAATTAATTTTATTAAAATCTGATTCAATATGGCATTTAAACAATTAAAAAATGATTTGTCTGTGGTTTTTGATCGTGATCCAGCAGCAAGGAACTACATTGAAATTATCACAACATACCCTGGGATACATGCCATTTTATTCCACAGAATTTCTCATCGGCTATGGGGTTTGAAAATAAAGCTGTTAGCAAAAATTATTGCTTATATTTCTAGAATAATTACTGGTATAGAAATTCATCCTGGCGCTCAAATAGGTCAACGTTTTTTCATTGATCATGGAATGGGTGTCGTAATAGGAGAAACTGCTATCATAGGTGATGACTGCACCCTTTATCATGGTGTTACTTTAGGAGGAACTACATGGAAAAAAGGAAAGAGGCACCCAACGTTAGGGAATAATGTCGTCATAGGAGCAGGAGCCAAAATTCTTGGGCCCATTACAATCGGTAATAATTCAAAAATTGGTTCTAATGCCGTTGTGGTTAATAATATCCCAGAAAATACCACAGCGATTGGCATTCCCGCAAAAGTAGTTGAGTCTGAAAAAAATGAACGTAAATTTAGCGCTTATGCGGTAGGTAAAGACAATAAGGATCCTGTTCACCAGTCCATTGATGATATTTTATCGCTCTTAGAAAAACAACAAAAAGAAATAGATCAGCTAAAAAAATAAAATTGATGAACTAAATAATCAATACTTGATCAATATAGTCAAGTTTTAGTATAATACACAATATGAAATTAACCACAAAAGGAAGATTTGCAGTATCGGCGATGCTCGATATTGCATTAAATCAAGAAAAAGGTCCCGTTACTCTGCTTGGCGTGTCCAAGAGACAGGCGATTTCACTATCCTATCTTGAACAGTTATTCAGCAAACTGAGAAGAAAAAATATTGTTTACAGTGTCCGCGGACCTGGTGGTGGATACAAGATTGAAAAAAAACTTTCAGAAATTACGATACGTCAGATCATTTCAGCTGTTGACGAAACAATTGACGCTACTCAATGTGGAGGGACTGAAAATTGTCATGATGGACATCGATGCATGACACACGACTTATGGATTTCAGTAAATAAGAAAATTTTAGATTATCTTGATAGCTTATCTCTTCAAGACCTATACAACAACTCAAAAGATTCTTCATCAAACAAAGACAAAACCATTAACTTTTTTGATAAATCTCCAACAAATACTAATGAGGTTCTTGCTTGAGTTCACTATATTTTGATAATAATGCTACCACCATGATAGACGAGAGAGTTCTGGAAGTTATGTTACCGTGCATGAAGTCTCAAATGGGAAATCCTTCAAGCAATCATTCATTTGGTCGTGATGCAAAAAAATTAATTGATAATGCAAGGAATCAAGTGGCTGAATCGGTTGGAGCATACCCTAAGGAAGTTTTTTTTACCTCAAGCGGAACTGAAAGCAATAATTGGTTTGTTGACGGTATGTCGAATATTTACCCAGAGGGTCAATTTTTTTATGGGGCAACTGAACATCCCTGCATTTCCAAACCAATGCAAAACTTAAAGCTGCATGGAGTTAAGGTTGAGAAATTAAGAGTAAAAACAAATGGNGTGTTTGACATGAATGAGCTANACAAGCTCAGNAAAAATGAAATTAATATTCTCAGTCTAATGTTAGTCAATAACGAGTCTGGAGTGATTAATGATATCGCAAATATTCGAGAGCAATTGTCTGATTACAATATTATTTTCCACAGTGATGCTGTTCAAGCTTTAGGCAAAATTCCCTTGGATTTTCATGCGCTTGGTTTAGATGCTATGTCAATATCAAGCCACAAAATAAATGGACCCCAAGGGATTGCAGCCTTGGTGATTAAAAATGGTCTTGATATTGATCCACTTATTCTAGGTGGCGGTCAAGAAGCTGGCTTAAGAAGCGGTACAGAAAATCTTGCCTCAATAGTTGGATTCGGGATGGCTTGTGAGCTAAGTCAGGAAAAGCTTAAAAATACAGAAAAATTAAAAGAAAACAGAAATTTCTTTGAAGTCGAGATTAAATCAATGGGTGCTACAATTTTTTCAGAGGATGCATTAAGAGTCGATAATACTAGTTTCTTCGGATTTGAAGGTATTGATGGCGCCACAATGATTACTGCCCTTGATAAATTTGGTATCGGTATTGCAAGTGGTTCTGCATGCTCAACTAATAATAAAGAAGCCAGTCATGTCTTAACTGAAATGAATGTTGATCCTGATCTGGCACAAAGCGCAATTCGACTCAGCCTTAATGAAAAAAATACTAGGAATAATATTTTGTATTTGTTAGAGAAAATAGAGCATGAAAAAAATCGTTTAAAAAATTACGCATCATTATTAAATTAAGACATAAAGGAAATAAATGAACAATTTACCAATTTACATGGATTATTCAGCAACAACTCCGGTTGATAAAAGAGTTGCTGAAAAAATGATACCCTTCATCACAGAGGATTTTGGAAATCCAGCATCCAGAAGTCATCCTTATGGATGGACTGCAGAAAAGGCAGTTGAAGAAGCCAGACGAAACGTTGCAGCATTAGTAAATGCAGATGCCCGTGAAATTGTATGGACTAGTGGAGCAACTGAATCAAATAATTTGGCAATCAAGGGTGCAGCAGAGTTTTATAGTAAGGACAAAGGTAAACATATTATTACCTCAGCAACCGAACATAAAGCAGTGATTGATGCCTTTCGTGAACTGGAAAGACTTGGCTATGAAGCTACTTACCTTACCCCAGAGCCGAATGGCCTAATCAATATAGATAAATTTAGAGCTGCTATTAGGCCAGATACTGTTTTAACATCATTAATGATGGTTAATAATGAAATTGGTGTTATACAAGACATCAAAGCTATCGGAGATGAGTGTAGAAAAAATAATATTATATTTCATGTTGACGCAGCACAAGCAACCGGAAAAGTTGTAATTGATCTTGAGGACTTACCTGTTGATTTAATGAGCTTCTCAGCCCATAAAACATATGGACCCAAAGGTATCGGTGCGCTTTTCGTAAGAAGAAAACCAAGAATTAGGATTCAAGCTCAAATGCATGGCGGCGGTCATGAAAGAGGAATGCGCTCCGGCACTCTCGCAACGCATCAAATTGTTGGGATGGGAGAAGCTTTTAAGATTGCCAGAGAAGAAATGGAAATGGAAAATCAGAGGATTAAAACTCTTCATCAAAAATTATTAAAGGGGCTTACCGAAATAGAAGAGGTTTACGTAAACGGAGACCTTGACCACAGAGTTCCACACAATTTAAATATAAGTTTTAATTATGTTGAAGGTGAATCCTTAATTATGGCGATAAAGGATATTGCTGTGTCCAGTGGTTCAGCATGCACATCAGCCAGCCTTGAACCTAGTTACGTTCTTAGAGCTCTAGGTCGATCGGATGAATTAGCCCATAGCTCAATTCGTTTTTCTATTGGCCGATTTACAAAGGATAGTGATGTAGAACATACTATTAAAATTTTAAAAGAAAAGATTGGTAAGTTAAGAGAGCTCTCACCCCTGTGGGAAATGTTTAAAGATGGCGTAGATTTAGAAAAAGTGGAATGGGCAGCTCATTAAAAATTAAAGGAGATATAAATGGCTTATAGCGATAAAGTATTAGATCATTATGAAAACCCAAGGAATGTTGGGTCATTAGATAAAAACGATCCGAATGTTGGTACAGGTATGGTTGGTGCCCCAGCATGTGGCGATGTTATGAAGCTTCAGATCAAACTAGGTGAAAATGGAATTATTGAAGATGCAAAATTTAAAACATATGGATGTGGTTCCGCTATTGCTTCAAGTAGCTTAGTAACTGAGATGCTTAAAGGTAAGACATTGGATGAGGCAGAATCAATCAAAAACTCAGCCATTGCTGAGGAGCTCGCTCTTCCTCCAGTTAAAATACATTGCTCTGTGCTTGCTGAGGACGCAATCAAAGCGGCAATTCTAGACATAAAAAATAAAAAATAATGGCGATTACGATAACTGAAAAGGCTGCTAAAAGAGTCGAAAAATATTTAGCCAATAGAGGAAAAGGTGTAGGTCTTAGATTGGGAGTAAAAACTACTGGCTGTTCGGGTATGGCTTACACACTAGAATTTTTAGATGAAGCAAATCCTGAAGATACACTTTATGAAAGTCGTAACGTAAAAATATATGTTGACCCAAAAAGTCTTGTATACATAGACGGGACTGAATTAGACTTTGCCAGAGAGGGATTAAATGAAGGATTTAAATTTAACAACCCAAACGTTAAAGATGAATGTGGCTGCGGTGAGAGTTTTACAGTTTAAGTATGAATTTTTTTAACGTTTTTGGTATTAATCAACCTCACTTTTTCATTGACTCAAAAGATTTAAAAAAAACTTATATCGAGCTTCAAAAGCAATCACACCCTGATAGATTTGCTTCCGCTTCGGAACATGAGCAAAATGCGGCCCTACTTAAATCATCTCTAATAAATGATGCTTTTGAGGTTCTCTCAGATGACTTAAAAAGGGCAAAATATATTCTTGAATGCAAAGAGATTCCTTTAAGTAACGCTACAAGAAATGAATTTCTAATCGAACAAATGGAGCTTGAAGAGAGCCTGGAAGAGAATAATAATAATTTACAAGAGTTAAAGCTTTTGTTAGATAAAACAAACATTAAATTTAATGAAAATTTAGATACTCTCAGAAATCATTTTGAAGCCGGAAACTTTGATTCAATTTCTTCGATGGTTAATGAACTTGTATTTTTACAAAGATTTACCATAAAAATTAAAGACAGGATAAATAAAATAATCTAATGGCGCTTCTTCAAATTTCAGAACCGGGTAAGAGTACCGAGCCACATAAACGAAAGATTACACTTGGGATCGACTTAGGCACAACCAATTCTTTAGTAGCCACTTTTGTAAATGGAAGTCCACAAATAATTAAGGATGGTGATCATAATTTAATTCCATCAAAAGTTGATTATTCTGCAGAAAAAATATCGGTAGGTAATCAGATTGAAGAGAATTCTTTACCCATAACCAGTATTAAGCGCTTAATCGGAAAAGGTATTGATGACATCGATGTTGATGAATTATCTTTTGATATAAAAACTATTGATAAAAATATCTTTGTCTCAACTCCAATAGGTCTTAAAAGCCCTGTAGATATCTCGAGTGAAATTTTATCCAAACTCAAACAACTCGCAACTNATTACTTTAATGATGAAATTTACGGAGCTGTTATTACAGTTCCTGCATATTTTGACGATGGCCAACGACAAGCAACAAAAGATGCGGCCCTAAAATCNGGTTTAAATGTTCTTAGATTAATCAATGAACCTACAGCAGCNGCACTTGCCTATGGTTTAGAAAATAATAAGTCCGGTACATACGCAATCTATGATTTAGGTGGNGGCACTTTTGATGTNTCTATACTGAAATTATCTGATGGTATATTTGAAGTAATTTCAACCAATGGCAATTCATCTCTTGGTGGAGATGACTTTGATANGCTTATTAAAGATTGGATTANACATAATCATAAAATTAAGATANACAATCACTTACAACTTCAAGCGCTNAACAATTGCGCTAAAAGCCTCAAAGAACAATTNAGTGTTTCGGATGAGGCAAGTCAAATTATTTCTATTGATAATCAAGAACTGGAAATTNTATTAACGTCTGATACTTTTGAAAAACTCTCATTGGAATTAATTAATCAAACCATCAAATGCGTAAAAAATGCACTTTATGATGCGAATTTTAACAAAGACGATATTGATGGCGTTGTTATGGTTGGTGGCTCTACTCGAATGCCAATTATTCAAAAACATTTAAAGCAATATTTTCAAAAAGAATTATTAAACAATCTAAATCCTGACGAGGTGGTAGCGATTGGGGCAGCAAGGCAAGCGCATATTCTTTCAGGTCAAAGTGATGATGAGATGCTACTGCTAGACGTCACACCTTTATCTTTAGGCATTGAAACAATGGGGGATCTCGTAGAGAGAATTATTCCAAGAAACTCGACCATTCCAATTGCTAAAGCGCAAGAATTTACAACATATAAAGATGGGCAAACCATGATGAAAATTCATGTTGTTCAAGGGGAGCGTGAAAAAGTTTCGGATAATCGCTCCTTGGCAGAATTTATTCTCAAAGAAATTCCACCCCTTCCAGCAGGTGCAGCAAAAATTAAAGTTACGTTTCAAGTAGATGCTGATAGCTTATTGAAAGTCTCTGCTGAAGAAATTACCACTGGTAATAAAACTGAAATAGAAGTCAAGCCTGCTCATGGGATGGATGATAAAAAAATAAGAGAAATGTTGGAGGATTCCTTTGAAAATGCGAATCAAGACAAAAATTTTAGATCTCTTTCTGAATTGCAAGTGGATGCACAGCAAATAATTGAGCTTACAGAAAAAGCTATAAATAAAGATAAACATTTAATCACTGAAATAGAGTCTGATGAGATTTTAAAAAAAATTCAAGAATTAAAAAATGGTTTAGATTCAAAAGACACAAATAAAATAAATCTAGCAATTGAAGCATTAAACGATGCTAGCATAAGCTTCGCGGAAAAAAGAATGGATAACTCAATTCAGTCGGCATTGTCCGGCAAGAATATTAACAACATAAAAATTAAATAATTATGCCTAAAATTATCGTATTACCTCATGAAGAACTTTGTCCAGATGGTGATGTACTGGAAGCCAAACCTGGAGAAACAATCTGTGACACCTTATTAAAAAATCATATTGATATTGAGCACGCATGTGACAAAGTCTGTGCTTGCACTACATGCCATGTAATTGTTCGCGAGGGATACGACTCCATACCCGAGTCGGATGAACTTGAAGATGACATGCTCGATAAAGCATGGGGCTTATCACCTAAATCACGTCTATCTTGTCAATCAATTATTCAAGAAGAAGATATAACTATTGAAATTCCCAAATATACGATCAACCTGGCAAAAGAATAAAAAAACCACCCAAATGGGTGGTTTTTTTATAAATGTGTTTTAATCTCTATTACCCATAAGAGCTAAAAGTATGTGCAATAAATTTACGAATAAATTATAAATATTCATATAAAGCGCTAAAGTGGCCATAATATAGTTTGTTTCTCCACCCCTGACTATTCTATTCACATCGTATAAAATAAATCCTGAAAAAATAAATACAGCAATTGCTGATATGGCTAGAGAAGCGGCAGGAACTTGAAAAAATAAATTAACTAATGAAGCAAGAATTAAAAGCACCAATCCAATAACCAAAAATTTACCCATAAAACTAAAGTCTCTTTTTGACGTTGTCGCAATACCTGATAAGACAAGAAATATTGACGCCGTTCCTCCGGCTGCTAATGTAACGATTTGCCCGCCATTACTCATGCTAAAAGCTACTTGTAAAATTGGTCCCAGCATTATTCCAAGAAAAAAAGTGAGAGCTAGTAAAAATACAACCCCTAAACTACTGTTACGGTTTGCTGAGATGAGAAAGAAAAGGCCGAATATTCCAGCAAACATTAATAAAGAAAACATAATCGGACTTTGTGCAGCGAAGCCAAAGCTCATACTCATTCCAATGAGGGCACCTAAAACAGTTGGAATTAACGAGAAGCCTAGAAGTGCATAGGTGCTTCTTAGAACTTTATTGCTCTCAACTGCAGTAGAAGATGATGCGATATTAAAATTATCTTGCATTAGTTTTTCCTTAAAAAATTAATAATTAATATACGGAATATAGATTAATTATTTTACATTAAAGTTTCAAGAGTTTTTAACAAATTTATTTTTTTTCATGAAGGAGATTATTTCAAAAATTGATAATCCATCTAGCTTTTCTTTTCTATTTTTTTCGATGTTCAATCTCAAGCTGCTGAAGCTATTTGAATTGATTGATTCTAAATCAGTTGATTGTAATAACCTATCCACATCTTTATGGTTATTACAAATCAATACAATATCACACCCTGCTGAAAAGGCTGACAATGTTCTTTTTTCGATTGAGGCAATGTAATTACCTACTCCTTTCATACTTAAATCATCTGAGATCACAACTCCTTTAAAATGAAGCGTTTTTCTCAAGTAAGAGTTTAGCCAGTAGTGAGATAAACTGGCTGGCTCATTATCAATATTTGGGTAAATAACATGACTCGGCATGATAGCTTTTATATCACTATCAATCATTGCTTTGAACGGCAATACGTCTGGCTCCATTTCGATTAAAGTCCTGGTATCTTCAGAAATTTGTAAATGCGTATCTGCTTTGATATAACCATGCCCTGGAAAATGTTTTCCAACTGCGGTCATTCCAGCCTCATCAAGGCCCCGAATAAAGTATTTTACTAACTCAATTACGATTTTGGGATCAGATGCAAAAGAACGATCACCAATGACTCCGCTTTTACCGTAGTGTAAATCAAGAACTGGCGAGTAATTAAGGTCAATAAGATAACTTCCAAGCTCCTTACCTATAATCCATCCAGAAAACTTTGCTAATGTTACCGCTAACTGAGGATCTTTTTTAAAGATAGGTTCAAGAGAAAGCATCGGAGGAAGTAAGGAAAATCCCTCTTTAAATCTTTGAACCCTTCCCCCTTCATGATCAACAGAAATCAATAAATCATTTCTTACTTCTTTGATATGTTTGATTAATGAATTAAGTTGATTTGTATTCTTAAAGTTTCGTGAAAATAAAATAATGCCACAAACGATTGGATGAGAAATTCTTCGGATATCATTTTTACTTAGATAAAATCCTTCAATATCTATGATGATAGAACCCATGTTTATAGCTTCCATGAAAATGGGCTGAAGTTAGTTTGATAGTCATAATGATCAAGTCCCTCTTTTTCTTTTAGAAAAGAAATGATTTTATAAATAACAGGAGTAAATAATATCTCGACCAATGTTTTTGCTAAAAACTGTGCCACAACAACCATCCAAATTTTATCATTAGGTATTAATCCTGAATTATAAAATGCCAAAGGGTAAAAGATGAT
>JGI26086J50260_1001765_pt1 | contig 12239 bp, 10 predicted proteins | sample SaaInl3SG_22_DNA_FD_50260 | JGI IMG/M metagenome (IMG submission 50260)
TGGATGCGGATGGCTTGGGCACCGCCAATGGCTTTCTCGGGGATGATCACATCATGCCCCATGGCCTGCAATTCGGCGCGAACCTCCTCTGAATAGCCACGCTCGACCTGTAACTGGCCTTGGTCAAAGAAGCATCTTGGCCCGTCAATNGCCTCCTGCGGGGACATTCCGAAATCCACAATATTGGTCAGGAAACGCCCATGGCCTGCGGCTTGGTAAGCGCCGCCCATCACGCCAAAGGGCATGAGCGAACCATCACCCAATTTCAGAAAGCCGGGGATGATTGTGTGCATCGGGCGCTTGCCGCCTGCCGCTTCATTCGGGTGCCCTTCTTCAAGGGTGAAGCCTGCGCCGCGATTGTGGAACAAAATCCCAAACTTGTCGGAGGCAAAGCCCGAGCCAAAGCTGTGATAGATCGAATAGATCATCGAAACAGCCATGCCATCCGCATCGACCACGCTCAGATAAACCGTGTCCTTATGGACGGCCTCGGATAATTTATGGGCATCTGGAGCGGCCTTGCTTGGATCAATGAGATCAGCCAAGGCTTTGGCNGTGTCCATCGAGGTCATATGCTCAAGGCGGNTCATATGGTCGGGGTCAGCGATGAAACGGTTGCGCGCGTCATAGCCGAGTTTGACGGCCTCGGTTTCGATATGGGCGCGCTCGGTCCCGAAGGGGTCCATATTGGCGATATCGAAATGGGACAGGATATTCGCGATCAAAATCGCGGTGGCCCCTTGGCCGTTCGGTGGCAGCTCAATCAGCTCGGCATCGCGGTAAGGACTGCGCAATGGGGTAACGTAATCGCAGGCAGTTGCAGCGAAATCTTCCAATGTATGGGTGCCGCCAAGTGCATTGAGGCTGGCGACCATGTCTTCGGCAACCTCGCCCTCATAAAAGCCAGCGCGGCCTTCCTTGGCAATGCGGCGCAGCACTTCGGCCTGTTTTGGTGCGCGGAAGATATGCCCCAGCGGCAGAGGTTTGCCTTGATCAAGGAAGTAGGATGATCCCTCACCTGAAAGAATTTCGCCTTCGGCGGCATAATCAAAGGCCACACGAGGTGCGATTGGAATGCCCTCATCGGCGTAATGGATCGCGGGGGCCAGAACGTCGGCCAGCGGGAGTTTCCCGTGATCGGCATGAAGGCGGCAGAACCCGTCAACCGCACCGGGTACAGTGACGGCGGCGGCGTCATAAAGGGGAACGGTCTTATGCCCTTTGGCGCGCAGATCGGCGGCATTTAACCCAGCAGGCGCGCGGCCTGATGCATTTAGCCCGATGATCTCATCCGATCCGGGCTTGGAGACCATGGCAAAAAGATCGCCGCCGATCCCTGTGGATTGTGGTTCGCAAAACCCTAAAAGGATGGCCGCCGCGATTGCGGCATCGACTGCATTGGCGCCATCTTCCAGCAAGGACACGGCGACGCGTGCTGCCAAAGGGTGCGATGTGGCGCACATGCCTTTGGTGGAAAATGCGGCCGAACGGCCAGGTTTTTGGAAATCACGCATATCTGCCTCCCTGCAGGTTTTGCGCGAAGGTAAGCTGATTGCGGGCGATGGCAAGGAGGAAGGTGAAGAACCTCGACGTCGCTTACTGGGTGGGGGCTTGTAAAAACGCGACGCCGAGGGAAGCTTAGGCAGCTACAGGACCGATGTTGACGGTGTCGGGCGGCGCTGATGGGGAAGGATATGGGTTTCTTTGCGTCACAGTTTCCTGTTTTGGAACAGTCTTTCTATTCTGCGGGATTGTTTCGCGGCCCAAGATCAAGGATGAGGGTCGTGCGGTTTTGGGTGCCGATCCGTTGATAGCTGGCCCCAGAGCACAAGCTCCGAATTAAACCCCAGCCGAATCCCCCTTCAGGAAGATCATTCAAAGCCATATTGGGATCGAAACCTTTGGCGGATGATGGGGGCCCATGTGGCATCGCCTTGCCGTGATCGAGGCAGTCCGCTTGCAGGAAGCCGTTATGCAGCGAGAGCGAGACGGTAATATCGCCATCGGTATCACTATAGGCATGTTCAACAATATTATTGAGAACTTCGGCCAGAACCAGTTCCATGCTCTGGCTGTTCTCCACATCAATGCCTTGGCCTGCCATCCAGAGTGTCACGTCTGATAGCAATGCGCGCACGTGTTCCGCATGGCCCTGACAGGTCCAGACATTGTTTTCGATGAGCCGACCCTGATCTTCTACCATGGGCGGTGAATGCCTTTCCAAAATGCAGCTATCCTGCTGACGTGACCCCATGTGCTGCAAGCGCCGTGTCGCAAGTGCTGTGAATGGTGAAAACACTGTCCATATGCGTAAGCCGCATGACCTTGGCGACGATCGGTCTGAGCTGCGCCAGATCAAGGGCACGATCCGTGCCCATGAGTTTGCGCGCAGCAACCAACGCGCCGAGGCCGCTTGAATCAAGAAAATCGACCTTTCCAAGGTCCAGCAGCACATCGCCCGTGTTTTCGCTTACCAAGCTGCGAAACCCTTCCTTGAAGGCAAGTGCGACCGAGGCATCGATCCGATCCTCGTCTACAGTGATGACCAAAAGGCCTGCATAGGCTTGCACATCCAGTTTCATAGGTGTTGTCTCTTCCTAAAGGTAAGGAGACACCTAATCTTAAATCCTTTAGAAAAGGTGACCCTGAGACCAAGGGGAGGGTTCTGATATGGTTGATGATGTTGTGATATGTGGCGCTGCGCGAACGCCAATGGGCGGGTTCCAAGGTGCGTTTTCAACCCTTGCCGCGGCGGAATTGGGTGGCGCGGCGATCAAGGCGGCGCTGGAGCAATCAGGCGCGTCCCCGCAGGCAATCAGCGAAGTGATCATGGGCTGTGTTCTGGGCGCAGGTCAGGGCCAAGCGCCTGCGCGGCAGGCGGGTTTCAAGGCGGGCCTCGGGCAAGAGATACCCGCCACAACGCTCAACAAGATGTGTGGCTCGGGCATGCGAGCGGCCATGATGGCGTCGGATCAATTGGCCTTGGGTCAGGCGGACCTCATGATCGCGGGCGGCATGGAGAGCATGACCAACGCGCCCTATCTGCTGCCAAAAATGCGAGGCGGTGCCCGTATCGGGCATGGGCAGGTGATTGACCATATGTTCCTTGATGGGCTGGAAGATGCCTATGACAAGGGCCGCCTGATGGGCAGTTTCGCCGAGGATTGCGCCGAGGCCTTCCAATTCACCCGCGAGGCGCAGGATGCCTATGCAATCGGGTCGCTGACCAATGCGCTGGCCGCCATTGAGACAGGGGCGTTTGAAGGCGAGGTTGCCCCAGTCACCCTCAAGAGCCGCAAAGGCGAGAGCGTGATTGCCACCGATGAGCAACCCGCCAATGCGCGGCCCGAAAAAATTCCGCATCTCAAACCCGCGTTCCGCGATGGGGGCACGGTGACGGCGGCAAACTCCTCCTCTATTTCCGATGGCGCGGCGGCGCTGGTTCTGGCGCGCGCAGATTATGCCGAAGCACAGGGTTTGAACCCGCTTGCACGCATCGTCGGCCATGCTTCACATGCGCAGGAGCCGGGCTGGTTCACGACAGCGCCTGTGCCTGCCACGCGAAAGCTGCTCGACCGGATCGGCTGGAGCGTTGATGACGTGGACCTTTGGGAGGTGAACGAGGCCTTTGCCGTGGTGCCCATGGCCTTCATGCATGAGATGGATATCCCGCGCGAAAAGATGAATGTGAATGGCGGGGCCTGCGCCCTTGGTCATCCGATTGGGGCCTCAGGCGCGCGGATCATGGTGACGCTGCTCAACGCTTTGGAAAAGCGTGGGATCAAGCGCGGTGTCGCGGCGATTTGCATTGGCGGGGGCGAAGGCACAGCCATTGCCATTGAACTCGTCTGAACGAAAGGCACTAGGCTGATGCGCGTTGACTATGGCGATCTGACAAAAACGATCCAAAGCCTGACCCATGGAGAAACCGATGACGTGGCGCTTATGGCGACATTGGCCTGCGAGGTTTTCCATTGCGACGCGCGGTTTGACTGGGTCGGGTTCTACCGCGTGACAGAGCCCGATCTGCTCAAGATCGGTCCTTATCAAGGCGGGCATGGCTGTCTTGTGATCCCCTTTGACAAGGGTGTCTGCGGGGCTGCGGCCCGAACGGGTGAGGTGCAATTGGTCGCCGATGTCGATGCATTTCCAGGCCATATCGCCTGTGCCTCATCAACCCGATCCGAGATTGTTTTACCTGTCTGGAATGCTGCAGGCGATTTGATCGGGGTGTTTGATATCGACAGCGATCAACCCGATGCCTTCACGCAAGACGATGCCGAAGGACTGACAAAAATCCTGCGCGCGGTCTTTGGCGCTTAGGTTTTCGGCAGCGGCACCACATTGGCGGTATCGGTCTGGGCGATCTTCGAAGTCGAAGTTATCGAGCTTGGTGGCCCTTTTGCCTGCCCGTTCGGCGGCGGTGTTGATCTCGTCGATATCTTTGCGGGCTTGGCCGAAATGGGTGTTCAATTTGCCCACACGCTCGACCACCAATTCCACATCGCGGTGCAGCATGGCCAATTGCTTGCGGATGGCACCTGCCTGTTCGCGCATGCGGGCATCTTTGAGGACCGCGCGCATGGTGTTCAATGTGGCCATGCAGGTCGTGGGCGAAACAATCCAGACCCTTGCGGCAAACCCCTCGCGGACGATCTCGGGGAAATTGGCGTGCAACTCGGCATAGACGGCCTCGGAGGGCAGGAACATCAAGGCACCATCGGCGGTTTCACCTTCGATGATATAGCGCTCGGAGATGGCCTTGATATGGGCCTTGACCGAGGCGCGCATCTGCTTGGAGGCCTCATTGACCTCATAGGGGCTTTTGGCGTTGCGCAGGGCCTCATAAGCCTCGAGCGGAAACTTCGAGTCGATCACAATCGGCCCCGGAGGATTGGGAAGATGGACCAGACAATCGGCGCGTTTGCCATTGGTCAGCGTGGCCTGAAAGGAATAGGCATCCGAGGGCAGGGCCTTGGACACGATATCATTGAGCTGGATTTCCCCGAACGCACCGCGTGTTTGCTTGTTGGACAGAATATCCTGCAACCCCAGCACATCGCCTGACAGCTTCTCGATATTGGCTTGTGCCTTGTCGATCTGCTCCAGTTTTTGCTGCAATTCCCCAAGGCTGCGCGCCGTGCGTGTCGAGGTGCCATGCAGGGTATCGGTCATCCCCTTTTGAACCTCTTCAAGGCGGCGCTCCATGGCCTCCAGCATTTGGGTCTGGGCCTTGGCGTTCATCTCGGCGACATGGTTGAGACCGCCTGACAATTGATGTTGACCATCCGAGAGCGATTGCACCCGTTGCCCAAGCCCGCCGATATGCTGCGCCAAGGGAGCAACAATTTGGGCGGAGCGATTAGCCGCGCGCATGGCGATCACGATCAACACAAACATGATCAGCACAAGGACGCCCGCAATGATCACCAGAAGCGTCAAAGGGTCAGAAAGATTGATCNATGTGTCGCCAAACTGGATCATGTGCGCCCAAACAGTTTCTCGATATCCGAGAGTTTCAATTCAACATAAGTCGGCCGCCCGTGGTTGCATTGGCCCGAATGAGGGGTGGCCTCCATTTCGCGTAGAAGCGCATTCATTTCCTCGGCGCGCATCATCCGGCCCGAGCGGATCGATCCATGGCAGGCCACACGGCTAAGAATGGCCTCGATACGGGCCTGAAGGTTCTGGCTTTCGCCCAGATCATCCAACTCATCAAGGATATCCTTCAAGATCGCCTCGGCATTGATTTCACCCAAAATCGCAGGCGTTTCCCGCACCGCGATGGTGCCCGCTCCAAAGGCTTCGATCACAAGGCCAAAGCGCGCAAATTCATCGGCCAGTTCCAGCAGCCTGTCCGCATCGCCACCAAGCGAGACGATCTCGGGGATCAAGAGCGCCTGCGAGGCCACACCGTTTTCCGCCATTTGACGTTTGAGCTTTTCATAGACCAAACGCTCATGCGCGGCGTGCTGATCCACGATCACCACACCATCAGCGGTTTGCGCGATGACATAGTTTTCATGCAGTTGCGCACGGGCCGCCCCCAAAGGCAGGTCGGTTGGTGCGCTGGCACCCTGTGGCTCAATCGTGGGTTCCACCCGAGCCGAGGCGGGGGCAAAGGGGGCGATGGTTTCTTCAAAGGCGGGGGCCTGCCAGTCGCGTGCCGTGCGCAGTGCACCTTGGGAGGGCCTGTCCATCTGATAGACGCGCGGGGGCGGCATGGTTTGGCCCGAGGGCGCGCCCATAGNCTCGGGCTGGAACGCGCCAAGCGTTGCCGAGGCGACGGTGCTGGAGGCGCGATGGCCAGCTTCTGCCAAAGCATGCCGCAGGGCTGAGACGATCAGGCCGCGCACAACGCCTGGTTCGCGAAAGCGCACTTCGGATTTCGCTGGGTGGACGTTTACATCCACACGCTCGGGCGGGCAGTCGATGAATAGCGCGGCGGCAGGGTGGCGGTCACGGCTCAGAAAATCGGAATAGGCCCCACGCAAGGCGCCGATCAACAGCTTGTCGCGCACGGGGCGGCCGTTCACAAAAAGAAATTGCGCCACCGCCGAGCCGCGCGAATAGGTCGGCAAGGCAGCAAAACCGATCAAGCGCAGGCCCTCGCGCTCGGCCTCGATCGGGATAGCGTTTTCAACAAAATCGCGCCCCATCACCGCGCCAAGCCGCGCGCCAAGCGCGTCGAAAAGATCACCCTGTTCGGGATCGGCGCGGAACAGATCGCGCGGGGCGTCGCTGACATCCCTGAGGGTGAAGCCGACGGAGGGTTCGGCCATGGCAAGGCGTTTGACCACATCGGAAATGGCCTGCATTTCGGCGCGATCCGTGCGCAGGAATTTCAGCCGCGCAGGGGTGGCGTAAAACAGATCGCGCAACTCAACAACGGTGCCTTGGGATTGCGCGGCGGGGCGCACGGGGTCTGCGCGTCCACCGCTCACGGCAATACGGTGCCCTTCGGCCCCATCGGCGCGGCTGGTGATCGTGAGCCGCCCAACCGCCCCAAGCGATGGCAAAGCCTCGCCTCGGAACCCGAAAGAACGAATATTCAAAAGATCTGTGCCGTCGATCTTGGAGGTTGCATGACGGGACAGGGCAAGGGGCAGATCATCCGGCCCCATGCCGCAGCCATCATCAATCACGCGGATCAGGCTTTTACCACCATGCGCAACCTCGATGGTGATCCTGCGCGCGCCCGCATCAATGGCATTTTCAACCAGTTCCTTGACCGCAGAAGAGGGCCGTTCAACCACTTCGCCTGCCGCAATCCTGTTGATGGCGGCATCATCCAATTGACGGATAATGGGGCGATTTTCGCTTATATTGGGGTTGGGTGCGGCCATACCACCAGAACTAGCATGGCCGCCGCGATTCTGGAATATACCGCCTCATTCGGTCGGGGTGAGGCCCTCAGGCTGGCCTACCACCACAAACCGCAAGCCATCGGGCTGGAGCAGGCGGGCTGCGACGCGCCTGATATCTTCCATGGTGACGGCATTCACACGGTCATTTCGGGTGTTGATATATTCGGTCGGCATACCGTCTTGCTGCATGCCTGCAAGGATGCCCGCAATGGTGCCATTGCCGTCAAACCGCAAAGGATACGCGCCCGTCATATAGAGCTTGGCGGCTTGCAGTTCCTCCTCGGTCACGCCGTTCTCGGCCATGTCCTGCCAGATGCTGCGGGTAACCTCGATGGCCTCGGCCACAAGATTATTGGAGGATGAAAACTGCCCCAGCAGCATGGGCTGCCAATCGGCAAGGCTGAGATAGGAATAAATGCCATAGGTCAGGCCGCGATTGACCCGCACCTCATTCATCAAGCGCGATTGAAAGCCACCACCGCCGAGGATTTGGTTCAGAACAAAGGCAGGAAAGAAATCCTCATCTGTGCGTTCAATCCCTTCATGACCGAAAATGGTGACGGATTGTGGCGTGGGATAATCGACGACCGTAACCCCGCCTTCAAGCGCATACTCGGCAGGTCCTGGCAAAGCTGGGCCTTCCGCGGGAAGATCGCCAATCAGCCTATCGATCAAAACACCCAGTTCCTCTGCTGTGATGTCGCCAGCCGCCCCAATGAATACCCGATCCCGCGTGAGGGCGGCACGATGGGCCGCGACCAGATCACCACGGGTCATCGCGGCGATTGTCGCCAAAGTACCTTGTTCAGGGCTGGCATAGGGGTGCTCGCCATAGGCTTGCGCGTTGAAAGCTTGGGCGGCCAGTTCATCGGGGTCTTGTTGATGGCTTTCGATGATCGACAGAATTTGCGTGCGCACACGTTCGATTGCGCTTTCATCAAAACGGGGCGCGACCAGCGCATCCCTCAGCAAATCGGCTGCTTCATCGCGGTTCTGGCTGAGGAATTGCGCCGAAATCGCAACCGAGTCACGATAAGAGGAGAAAGAGATTTGTGCGGCCAAGGCCTCGGCCTGTTGTGCATAGGCTTGCGCATCAAGATCGCCTGCACCTTCTTCCAGAAGGCCCGTCATGAAATACACCGCCCCGCGTTTGCCTTCGGGATCAATCGAGGTGCCGCCCTGAAACCGGATATCAAGCGCCACAAAGGGGATCGTGTGATCTTCGACCAGCCAAGCCGATGTCCCTTGGGGTGAGGTTATTTCCTGAATGTCGATATCTGCCGCAGCGGGCAGAGCCAGCATCATGGCGGCAGTGATCGTCGAGAGACCGCGCAGGATCATACTCATTGGGAGGCCTCCTCGGTGGTCGCGACAGTTTGGGGCGGGCTGATATAGCCCGTGACAGATGGGGTTTGGGTAAAGATACGCTCGGCCATTGCCATGATATCTTCGGCGGTTGTTGCTGCAATGACCTCGGGCCATGCCTGCACATCCGCCACCGTCAGCCCCGAGGTGAGCGCTACGCCATATTCCCGTGCCAGCGATTGGACGCTGTCTTGCTGATAGATATCGGCGGCGCTGTATTGGAATTTGATCCTGTCCAGTTGCGCGGNGTCGATACCCGTTTCAAGGAAATCTGCGATCACGCGGTCCAGATCAGCCTCGGCCTGTTCCAAGGACACGCCTGGTACGGGCACATTCACGACCGAAAAAGAGGAATCGTCATAGCTTGTGCTGGTGTAATAGGCCCCTGCAAAAAGCGATGCTTCCTCTTCGATCTGCAAGCTGCGGCTGAGCACAGCCGTAACGCCACTGCCCCCCAGAATTTCCGCAAGAAGGGAAAGCGCTGCGGCCTCTTCTTGCTGGCCTGTGTCGCGTTCCGGCGCGAGATAGGCGCGGCTTACATAAGGGCGCGCCACGCGCTGATCCTCAAAATAGATGCGTCTATCGGCCAGATGGGGTGGTTCTTGCGGCCGGCTGCGCGGCTCAAGGCCAAGGGTCGGCTCAAGCCCGCCATAATGTTCCTCGGCCAAGGCGCGAACCTCATCTGGGGTCACATCGCCCGCGACAATCAGGATGGCATTATTGGGTGCATAGAAACGGTCGTAGAAGGCCAGTGCGTCTTCGCGGCTCAACTGCTCCATCTCATGTCGCCAGCCAACGATCGGGATGCCGTAGGGGTGGTTCATATAAAGCGCGGCGCGCAGTTCCTCGGAAAAGAGCGCGCCTGGGTTTGAATCGGTGCGCTGCGCGCGTTCCTCGAGGATGACACTGCGCTCGGTCACGATGTCGTCTTCGGTGATGCGCAGGTTGCGCATGCGGTCGGCTTCCATCTGCATCATCAGCCCCAATCTATCGGCTGCGACGCGCTGGAAATAACCCGTATAATCCCAAGAGGTGAACGCATTGTCCGAGCCGCCATTGGCCTCGACCGTGGCGGAAAACTCGCCGCTTTCCAGCGTTTCAGTCGCTTTGAACAACAAATGCTCAAGGAAATGCGCAATGCCCGAACTGCCAGCAGGCTCATCTGCGGCACCTGCGCGGTACCAAAGCATATGCACCACAACAGGGCTGCGATGGTCTTCGATGACAACAGCTTCAAGGCCGTTATCAAGGGTGAATTCGGTCACTTCTCCAGCGGCAAAGGCCAAATTGGGCAGGCTGAGAGATAAGGTNAGACAAAGAACGGCAAGGCGCACAGGCGGCCCTCCTGAAACGAGGCAATTATATCAGACAAGATAAGCGCGTGACCCCAAGCATCAAGCGGGCCTGACGCGGCTGTGATGAAGACAGCTTATTCTGCTTCTGGGTTTGGAGGTGCTGCCACCGTGCGAATGCCTGCGCGCCGCATCCGTTCAAGCTCGGCATATCTGTCGAGCGAGACGTCCTCATAGGCATTGAAATAGGTGGTGATCGCAAAAATACGTTCAAGAAGCAGCGGGTTGTTGTCGCGGCGGAATTGCTCGTCTTCGCTGGCCAAAACGCCGCGAATATCTGGGGCAACGCCAAAGCGGGAAACATAAGTGACCACATCCCCTGCGCGGTTGCCGCGTTCCACATTGCCACCAAGGGCCGCAATCGCATCGGCTTCGGGGTCGGGATCGGCGCGGTTCATGCCGCCAAGTGTGGGCGGTGGCAGTTCGGCAAATGTCTCGGGCATTTCCAAGGGGCGCGTGGGAAGGATGGCAAACTCATCCGGCCCTTCCCCTGTTTGGCGAAGGTTCATCAAGGAGGGTGTTTCACCACGGCTACAGGCCGCAACGGACGCTGCCACCAACAAGATGCAAAAACTACTGCCTAGATGCTTCATTCGCCCCTCCATGCCACGGGTTTAGCGTAACTCATTCCCGCCGTCACGGGGTGATCTTCTTCGTATCTGCAAAGAGGATCAAGCCAAAGGCACCCGCAAAGATGCCGATATCGGCAATATTGAAGGTAAATGGGTTCTGGATGCCGCAACATGACATATTGAGAAAGTCGGCAACGGCCCCGTAAATCACCCGATCCAAAGCATTTCCAAGCGCACCGCCAACAATCGCGCCAGCACTGAGCAGAGCGATTGGTCGCTCCAATGAGCGGGCCCACCAGAACACCCAAGCCGATATTCCCAAAGCCAGCACGATGAGGAACCAGCGCGAGGCCTCATGCGTCTCGGCGAATAGGCCGAAATTGATGCCTGTGTTCCAGCCCATGATGAAGGTCAAATAGGGCGGGAACACTTCGATCACGCGGACCGTCTCGAGGTTTAACCCATGCACCACGCCCCATTTGCTGCCCTGATCAAGCAGGAACCAGAAAACCGCTGAGATGTAGAACAGGCGCATGGATCAATACTCAGTGACGGAAATGGCGCATGCCAGTGAAGACCATCGNAAGACCCGCCTCATCGGCGGCGGCGATCACTTCGTCATCCCGCATCGAGCCGCCGGGCTGGATCACGGCGCGCGCACCTGCTTCGGCGGCGGCNAAAAGCCCGTCGGGGAAGGGGAAGAAGGCGTCTGAGGCCAGCACNGCNCCAAGGGCGGGGCTTTGCGGCAAGCCAAGCACTTCGGCCATATCNTGNGCCTTACGCGCGGCNATGCGCGAGCTGTCAACGCGGCTCATCTGACCTGCGCCTACCCCGACTGTCGCGCCATCTTTGACATAGACAATGGCGTTGGATTTGACGTGTTTTGCGACCTTCCAAGCAAAGAGAAGATCATCAAGCTGCGCGTCTGTCGGGGCCAGTTTGGTTACGACTTTCAAATCATCGCGGGTGATATGGCCGCTGTCCTTATCCTGCATCAGATATCCGCCCGAGACCTGACGAATGGTCATCGCAGCCTGTTGCGGGTTGGGCAGGGTGTCGGTGGTCAAAAGGCGGAGGTTTTTCTTGGCGGCAAAGATCGCCTTGGCATCCGCATCTGCACCCGGTGCAATCACAACCTCGGTGAAAATCTTGACGATTTCTTCCGCAGTGGCTCCGTCAAGCGGTTGGTTCAATGCAATGATACCCCCGAAAGCCGAGGTCTGATCACATTGGAACGCGCTTTTATAGGCCTCAACCAAGCTGCTGCCTTGGGCCACACCGCAGGGATTGGCATGTTTGATGATCGCGCAGGCNGGGCCGTTTGCGGGGTCAAACTCGGCCACCAATTCAAAGGCGGCATCGGTGTCATTGATATTGTTGTAGCTCAGTTCCTTGCCCTGATGCTGCATGGCCGTCGCCACGCCGGGGCGGTTGGAGCCATCAAGATAGAAAGCGGCTGCTTGATGCGGGTTCTCGCCATAGCGCAGGGTTTGGGCAAGCGTGCCTGCAACGGCGCGGCGGCGCGGTGCGGGCTCGTCGATTGCAGCCGCCATCCATGTCGAAACGGCGGCATCATAGGCCCC
>JGI26086J50260_1001766_pt1 | contig 12238 bp, 9 predicted proteins | sample SaaInl3SG_22_DNA_FD_50260 | JGI IMG/M metagenome (IMG submission 50260)
CAACCTTACCAAGGCACACGCCATATTTTAAAAACCATCGAAAAAGAAAAACAAGAAGACGTTGGTTTTATCATTGGTGCAGACCAATTAGAGTCATTCACTTCTTGGATTCATTATGAAAAACTCATCCAAGAACACAATTGTCTCATTGTTACAAGAAAATCTTCGAATATCACAAAACATCAGACATTATTAAATCGATTTAAACAGTATGAAATCATTCATTTAGAATATCCAATATCATCGACTCAAATTAGAAATCATCTAACAACGCATATAGACGATTTGAATCCAAACGTGTATGCATACATTCAGATGCACGCACTTTATAAGGAGTAACATGTATCAACAAGGGATTTTAAAAGTTGCTGCTGCAACGCCTCCAATTCAAGTTGGCAACGTACCTTTGAATACAAAGGTTATTTTAGACATGCTTAACACTTTATCTGCATCCATTGTTGTATTTCCAGAACTTACCATGACCGGGTATAGTGCCTCAGACATGTTTTACCAAGAACAATTTTTATCTTCTGCACTTTTAGGTCTTCAAACGATATTAAACGAAACAATATATGAAGGTATTTATATTCTTGGGATGCCACTTGATATATACGGTGCACTTTATAACACTGCCGTTGTCTGTCAAAAAGGTAAAATATTAGGCGTTGTTCCTAAATTTTATATTCCAAATCATCATGAATTTTACGAAAAAAGATGGTTCCATTCAGGAAGAGATTCTCACATGACATCGATTTTCTTATTAGATCAGGAAGTACCATTTGGTACCCTTATCTTTTTAGAACCTCATAAACATATTCGCTTTGGGGTTGAAATTTGTCAAGATTTATGGGCGACGTATGCACCAAGTGATGATATGAGTTTGGCTGGTGCAAATGTCATATTTAATTTATCAGCATCTTCAGAATATGTGCATAAAGACCAAATAAGACGAGTTGCGGTTTTAGATCACTCAAGAAAGCAAATGGGTGCGTACATTTATACATCAACAGGCACTTACGAATCAACGTCAGAAGTGCCTTACTCACCGCATCAACTCATCGCAGTTTCAGGTGAGCTTGTTGCTGAATATTTAACGTATGATATGAAACCAAATGTCTTAGTTGCAGATATCGATATCGAGGGAATTAACTTTTTAAAACGCCAAGATTCAACGTATCGTGATATGCATTTTAAACATATCTATCCCTATCAAATCATTCATTTTCATTTAGAGGAAACAACATCATATCTATTTGATACACCATTAAATCCACTCCCATTTATACCGGCGAATGAAAGAAATCAAGCTGTTGACCAAGTCTTTCAACTTCAAGTATTATCACTTGTGAAAAGACTCTCTACAATGCCTAAAGAGGCCGCTAATATTATTGTAGGTGTTTCAGGTGGACTTGATTCGACGCTGGCATTATTGTGTGCCCATCAAGCCGTATTGAAGTTACATCAGGATCCTAAGTCCATTATCGCTGTGACCATGCCAAGTGAGGTAACGTCAACGCAAACAAAAACTCGTGCGATGACACTCATGGAACATTTAGGTGTCACAATATTAGATATTCCAATTAAAGATGTTTTAGACCCACATTTAGAAGGTTTAAATCACGAGACACTAGATGTCACATACGAAAACGCTCAAGCGCGTATTCGTACCCTTTATTTAATGAATTTAGCGAATAAATATCAAGGATTTGTTTTAGGCACTGGTGATTTATCTGAAATCGCACTCGGTTTCATGACATATAATGGAGATCATATGAGTATGTATGCCATCAATAGTGGGCTCCCTAAAACATGGGTACGTATGTTGGTGTCGTATTATCAAGAGATATACAAAGACATGAAACATATCCTTCAAGAAACATTAGATGCACCCGTGACACCTGAATTACTCAAAGATCAAGACAGTGAAGTGTCCATTGGACGTTATGATATTAATGATTTCATGTTGTTTCACCATTTAGTTCAAGGTGCAGATGAAGAAAAGATGACATTTTTATTAGAACATGCATATCCATTATCAATCGAAGAAGCAGGCATTTATGTCAAACGTTTCTTTAAACGTTTTTATGCATCTCAATTTAAACGTCAAACCATGCCTGAAGGTCCTAAATTATTGAATTTTAGTTTGTCACCTCGAGGAGAATATCGCATGCCTAGCGATATTAAAAAAGTATGAGTAAAAAAGTAATCATTGGTTTATCTGGTGGTGTTGATAGTGCTGTTGCAGCGTACTTACTTAAAAAAGATGGATATGATGTCCATGCGATTTTCATGCAAAACTGGGACAATGCAACCAATCATGATGTCTTAGGGAATCCTTACAAAGATGAAGCGATATGTGAACAAGAACAAGATTATCAAGATGCTGTAGAAGTTGCTAGAATTCTTGACATTCCAATTGATCGTGTTGATTTTATCAATGAGTATTGGGATCGTGTATTTTCTCATTTTTTATCAGAGTATGAAAAAAATCGAACACCTAACCCTGATATTTTATGTAATAACGAAATTAAATTTAAAGCGTTTTTAGAACACGCATTATCATTAGGTGCTGATTATATTGCAATGGGGCATTATGCTCAAAAAATTGTCATCGATGGTGTCAATCATTTAAAAAGAGGGTTTGATCAAAACAAAGATCAAACGTATTTTTTAGCGCAACTCTCATCCAACCAACTCGAAAAAGCCTTATTTCCAATTGGACACTTAGATAAAAAAGAAGTCAGAAGGATTGCTTTAGAGTTAAATCTTAATGTTGCAGAAAAAAAAGATTCTACTGGCATATGTTTTATTGGAGAACGTCATTTTAATGAATTTTTAAATAATTATTTACCTGCCAAAAAAGGTCCTATGAAAAGACTAAATGGTGATATCATTGGTGAACATACTGGACTCATGCATTATACAATTGGTCAACGTAAAGGTCTACAAATTGGTGGCATGAAAGATGTTGTTGGCCCTTGGTTTGTGGTTGGGAAGTCACTGAAAGACTTAACACTTTATGTGGAACCAAATGGTGAACATGAAGCACTATACAGTGATGAAGCAATCATTGAAGATGTGATTCTACGTGGTGATGTTAAAGAGGGTCGATATACCGCAAAATTTAGATATCGCCAAGATGACCATGATGTTGACATTGAAAAAATAGAAGAAAATCTTTATCGTGTGACTTACCCACAAGGTATCAAAGCTGTCACCCCTGGGCAGTTATGTGCCATTTATCATGGTGACCTATGTTTAGGTGGTGGGTTTATTAAGTCTGTTTATAAAAAAGGAACGCTTTGTCCATATGCCTGAATTAAAAGGGACATTGAAAAATATCGTCTATCGTAATGAAGAGAATGATTATTCAATTGTTAAAATTTTAACAGAAGATGATCAAGTTGAAACCATTACAGGTTATTTTCAAAAACTAACAGAAGGTGTAACATACACCTTTTTTGGCGATTATACAACGCATCAAAAATATGGAAAACAATTTAAAGTCACGTCCTATCAAAAACATGAAATCCAACATGAAGATGGTGTTGTGAGTTATTTATCATCACATTTATTTACCGGTATTGGACCTAAGACAGCAGAAAGAATTGTAGAGATATTAGGAATGGATGCAATTGAACGTATTATTAACGATCCATCCGTATTAAAACCTGTTGGATTATCAGCAGTTAGAATGAAAAAACTACAGCAAGAACTCATTAAAGAGCGTCATCATGAAATGATTTTAGTCAAATTATATCACTATGGGTTTACTTCAAAAATGGCGATGAAACTCATCAGTGAATACGGACTACAAACCATAGAAAAAATTGAAGATAATCCATATCAAATGATTGAAGATATTGATCAAGTAGGATTTTTAAAAGCAGATTTAATTGCAAAAGCGATCGGATTTGAAGATGATGATCCTAAACGCATTGAAGCAGCCATTGTGTATACCTTTGAAAGTCGAGGCTATCAAAAAGGAGATACTTATTTAACACTAGAACAAATTGAAATGTATCTTAATGCATCGCTTCGTGTTCATGTTGACATTATGCCGTATCTTGATCGATTGCTTCATCGAGGTAAACTTAAACACGTTGAAGATATGTATTGTTTGAGTCCATCTTATTTTAGTGAAATGTATATTGCTGAAAAAGTAAAAACACTAAGTGGACGGAACATACTAGATGTGCATGTGAGTGATGTCATTGAACTCGTTGAAAAAACAAAACATATAATGTATACCAATGTTCAAAGAGACGCGATTGCAACAGCCCTTGTTTCTCCTATCTCCATCATCACAGGTGGACCTGGAACTGGGAAAACAACCATTATTGATGGGATTGTATCGTCTTATTTGCATCTCCATGAACTTAAAAAAACGGATCATGAGGTTGCATCAAAAATTGCACTCATGGCACCAACTGGACGCGCAGCTAAACGTATGAAAGACATTTTAGAACTTCCTGCAAAAACCATTCATGCGTCATTAGGTTATGGTTATGATGGAAGTTTTGAGTATTCCAAATTACTACCCATGCCGTATGATTTAATTATCATTGATGAAGCATCCATGATTGATATTTTTTTAGGACATCGTCTCATGGATGCCATTCATGATGACTGTCAAGTTGTCATTGTGGGTGATGTCGACCAATTACCTTCCGTAGGACCAGGTCAATTTTTAGAAGATTTAATCACGTCTAAAAAAGTTGCCGTCACGTATTTAACACAAATTCATAGACAAGCGGAATCTTCTCAAATTGTTAAACTTTCTCAAAAAGTCAATACAAATCAATTAGATTCATCCGACTTAAAAACTGAAGATGATGTCTTTATGTATCAGTGTTATGCCAATCAAATTTCATCTGTACTTATTAAACAAATACAAGGTGCACTTGATCAAGGATATGATTTATACAGAGATATTCAAGTCTTAATTCCAGTTTATAAAGGTGAGTTAGGCATTGATCATATGAACAATGTACTTCAAGATCATTTTAATCAAAAACAATCACTTGGCATGTCCTTTGGAGATAAAACGTATTTTCAAGGCGATAAAGTCATTCAACTGGTCAATGATCCAAAACAAGGCATCATGAATGGGGATGTTGGGATTGTTAAAAAAGTACTTAAAAATAACGAAGGTCAATATACCATGACGGTTGCATATGACGATTTAGACATCATTTACAGTAAAGATGATATGGATCAACTGAATTTAGCGTATGCGATGAGTGTTCATAAAGCGCAAGGTTCAGAATATGATATTGTCATGATGCCACTTGTAAAAAGCTATATGCATATGTTTAAGAAAGAACTGATTTATACCGCGATGACACGCGCAAAATCTCATTTGTTATTATTAGGCGATATGTCATTATTAATATATGCATCGAATCATCAATCAGAAAAAAGACAAACCTTGTTACAATTACTCATGAATCAAGATTCAAAAGAAGAAGAGAAAGAACTTTCTCCTTATGACTTTATGTGAGGGATGACATGCAATTTATTTTTGATTTTCTTAATTTTCAGATGGAAAGACCATCTATATACCAAGGATTCATGGAATCATGGTTTCAATATGTCTCTCTTATCGTTTTACTATTTATGATATATTATCTTATTCAATCGTCAAAAAAACATGAATTTCAAGTAGATCGTACGTTAAAAATCATTGTATTTGTAATGATTGGATTTGAAATTTATAAACAAATCCTATTTACCTATGCGAATGGATGGGAATACCAATGGTATGCATTTCCATTTCAATTTTGTTCCACCCCAATGTACGTCGGACTTCTTGCCATATATAGTAAACAAAATGTCATAAAACAAGGTAGTTATCTCTTTTTATCTACCTATGGTTTTTTTGCAGGTCTTGCAGTGATGTTATATCCAATTTCTGTTTATACAACATCTGTAGGCATNAATATCCAAACAATGGTACATCATGGCGGTATGGTACTGATGGGAATCGTAGTGATGCTTAANATTAAACCTACACTTAAACACTTTAAATTCGGATTAACTGTATTTGCAACATTGACANTCATTGCAATCATAATGAANGAAAGTCATGCTTTAATAAATTTATCAGGGACATTCAACATGTTTTTCATCAATCCAAGATATCGTAGTGAAATACCGGTATTATCACTTTTTCAACCGATTGTTCCAGGTGTCATTTATATGATGATATTCTTTATTGGATTTTCTTTGATCGCCTTATTATGCTTACAGCTTCATCGCATGATTTATAAAAAAAATACCTTGGCATAAGCCAGGGTATTTTTATTTTAATGTTGATCCACTTGGAATNTCTTTTTGAGTAATCACCGCAGATTTAAAGATTCGACANTTCTTACCAATATTCGTATCACTAGGAATGATTGCACCTTTCTCAATCACNGTGATTCCTGAATCGAGTAAATCCGGTTTTTCAATATTAGAGATATNCTCACCATGACCAATNGAAGTATGACGACCAATGACAACTTTTTTATCAATGATTGCCTTTTTTATCGTGACATAATCNCTAATAATGACATGATTTAAGATGACACTATCTTCTATGATGGTATGTTTACCAACACGAACACCAGGAGATAAAACCGAATTAATAACGGTGCCTTCAATGATACAACCATTAGAAATTAAGCTATTTTTTATAGAGGCATCGGCACCTACTTTAACTGGTGGTAGATCTTCAGATTTTGTATAAACTTTCCAAGAAGGATCNTATAAATCTAAATCGATCGCATCTTCATTTAATGCTAAATTGGTTTCTAAATATGAATCATANGTTCCAACATCTTGCCAGTAGTCTTCAAACTTATATGCAAAAACAGATTTAGACGTTTTTTCTATAATGTGCGGAATAATATGATGTCCAAAATCTAAATCATCTTGTGGCAATTCGATGAGGACTTGTTTTAATAATGCAACATCAAATAAATAAATACCCATACTTGCCAAATTCGACGTTGAGGTTTTAGGTTTTTCTTTAAATGCTGTAATTTCATAATCGTCATTGACTTCCATTATCCCAAAGCGTGACACATCTTCAAAAGGCACGACTTTCGTTGCAATGGTTAGTTTTGCACCTGTTTTAANATGTTGATCAATCATTTTTCTGTAATCCATTTTATAAATATGGTCACCAGATAAAATTAAAACTAAGTTTGGATTACGTTGATCAATAAATGAAATGTTTTTTCTTACNGCATCCGCAGTACCTAAATACCAATAATTATGAGGCTGTAATAATGTAATAGAAGAATCTCTTCTATCTAAGTCCCAAGCTTTTCCACTACCAATGTGAGAATTTAATGATAAAGGTAGATATTGGGTTAAGATCCCAATATCATAAATATTCGATTGACTACAATTGGATAATGTGAAATCTATAATTCTAAATTTTCCACCAAAAGGCATGGCTGGTTTTGATCGTTTATTAGATAATAAATCAAGTCTTGACCCTTTGCCTCCTGCTAAAATAAGTGCAAGTATGTTCATCTTTTAAGCCTCCAACATTTTTTTATATAAAGCAACATAATGATTGGCCATCGCATCTAGATGAAATGATTTTTTCATGGCTTGTGTTTTTAAGTTATTGATAATTGCTTGATCCGTAATATATAAATTTGAAATATCAAATAATAAATCTTTGAAAACCATTGTATCATAATTTGCAAACGAAAATCCTGAACCTTCTAATGTGTATTGATTATAAGGTGTCACGGTATCTTTTAAGCCACCAGTCTCATGCACAATAGGTAATGCACCATAGCGCATGGCAATCAGTTGACCAAGACCACATGGTTCATATACTGAAGGCATCATAAAGAAATCTGATGCCGCATATGCTAAATGTGCCACGTGTTCATTAAAACCAACATATATCCTAACCTTATCTGGATATTTGTTTAATAAATAATGAAAATAATCTTCATAATAAGAATTCCCAGATCCCATTAAAAAAAGTTTAATATCGGCATGACTTAAAAAATCATCAAGTGTTTGTTGGAATAAATGAATCCCTTTTTGAGAGGATAATCTTCCTATATAGGTAAATAATTGTTTTTCTTCTCCAAAATCAAATTGCTTAAATAAAGCTTTTTTGTTTGCTTTTTTACCTGAAACATGTGTTTTCACATCATAATTCTTAAACAAATAAGGATCAATTTCAGGATTAAATACAGCTTCATCAATGCCATTTAATATACCCGTAAAATCAGCTTCCCGATATCGTAACATCCCATCTAAAGAAAACCCTTTATCTTGATGTAAAACTTCGTTTCTAAACGATGGCGATACTGTATTAATTTTTGTTGCACGTGCGATCCCTGCTTTTAAAAAGTTAACGCGTCCAAAATGAAGATAGGTCTCATCAAACGTATGATTGAACAANCGTGCTTCATTTTGATCAAAATTACCTTGAAATTCTAAGTTATGAATGGTGAGTAATGTATGTAAGNTTTGATATGTCTGATGAATATGTCGATAATGCTCATCCAATAAATATGGAATCATTGCTGTTTGCCAATCATTTAAGTGAAGTAACACAGGTTTTACTTCTAGTAAAGAAATTAGTTCAAGTACTGCAAATGAAAATAACGTAAAACGTGCAGCATCATCCACATACCCATAAAAATGATGACGTTCAAAATACGCTTGATTTTGTATAAAGATATAACGTTGACCATCTTGAATTAAACTAAAATAATGGACAATTTTTTCAGAACCTGCCATGATAATTGTTTTTGTTCCTACATAGTCCATTTCATGATGTTTAGAAGTTAAATTTTGATAATATGGAGAAACAATATCACTTGTAAATCCTTTTTCTCTAATCGCTTTTGGCAAAAAAGCAGCCATGTCCGCTAAACCACCTGTTTTAGAGAATGGAAAGACTTCACTGCTACAAAATAATACATGCATGAAATTNGCCTCGCTTTTATTTTATTATACCATGTTCAAGACCCGTTATTCAATGACATTTTCTTCATTATTTTTTAAGATTCGTATGTTATAATGTGTGTGAGGTTGATATGCAAGAAATATCCGCAGGTTCGGTGATTTTTCGTAAAAATCATCAAGCAATTACATATGTGATTATCCATCAAATCAACGGTAATCATTTTGGTTTTCCTAAAGGCCATATCGAACCTAATGAATCGATAGAAGAAACGATTAAACGCGAATGTTTAGAAGAAGTTGGTATTACAATTGAGATTCTTGGGTTTCCTATGGAAAATCATTATCAAGTAAAAAAGAACATGGATAAAAAAGTGATTTACATGTTATCTCAAACGCAAGCAACTACCTTAACATTTCAAAAAGAAGAACTTTATGATGCATTATTTTTAACGTATGATCAAGCAATACAACTATTAACATATCAAAGAGATCAAGACATACTTACCTATTATCATCAACTAATCAAGGAGCTTATATGATCATCGGTACCGTAAAAGAAATCAAAACCCATGAATATCGTGTTGGGTTAACCCCTGCTTCAGTTTTACAATATGTGAAAGCAGGACACCGAGTCTTGGTAGAAAAAGATGCTGGACTTGAGTCTGGTTTTTCAAATGAAGCATACATGATCTCAGGTGCTATCATCATCGATCAAGCCAAAGATGTATGGAAAGATGCTGAGATGATTGTCAAAGTGAAGGAACCATTAAAAGAAGAATACCCTTTTTTTAAAAAAGGTTTATTACTTTATACATTTTTGCATTTAGCAGCAGATGAAGCACTTACAAAAGCATTGTTATCATATGGTGTCACATCAATTGCGTATGAAACCATAGAAGAAGCTGATGGATTATTGACATGTTTAGAGCCAATGAGTGCTGTTGCAGGAAGACTTTCTGCCATTCAAGGTGCAAAATATTTAGAAAAACCACAAGGTGGAAAAGGAATATTAGTGTCTGGTGTTCCAGGGACTAAACAAGCACAAGCGGTTGTGATTGGATGTGGGACTGTTGGGATGAATGCGATTCAAATGCTTGTTGGTTTAGGTGCTCAAGTCACCGCGATTGATGTGGACATTAGAAAGTTAGAAAAACTCGATCAACTCTATCGAAACCAAGTACAAACGTTATATTCAAACGAAATTCATATCAAACATGCTTTAGAAAACGCTGATATCGTGATTGGTGCCGTTTTAGTCAAAGGTGCAAAAGCGCCTAAGCTCATTCGTCGAAGTTATTATGCCTCAATGAAAAAAGGGACAGTGATCGTCGATGTTGCCATCGATCAAGGAGGATCTACTGAAGTTTCTAAAGTGACGTACCATAGTGATCCAATTTATGTTGTCGATGATATCATTCATTATTGTGTTGCAAACATGCCTGGTGCTGTTCCTCAAACTTCAACTGATGCACTGAATCATGCAACGCTTAAATATGGACTCAAAATCGCAAATGAAGGCATCTTTGAAGCAGCGAAATATATGCCGATTTATAAAGGCATTAACACCCATCAAGGACATATTACGTATCAAGCAGTTGCTGAAGCATTTGATTTAAACTATCAACCATTTCATACACTCAAATAAATTAGGAGTATTCATGGGCCTACTCACTGAGGTAGGACGTATTGGATTAAAAATCATGTTTCATTCTCGATTTGATTTGAAATATACTTATGATGATTTTGACCCTAAATCAACGTCCCCTTATTTACTTATAGGAAATCATGCAACCCAACATGACCCTCTCATTGTTGGAATGGTTATTAAAAGATATCCATATCCAGTTGCGAACTCTTTCTTATATACCAATCCAATATTTAAATGGTTATTAACACACGTTGTAACATCTATTTCAAAAAGAAAAGGTCAATCGGACATGCAAACGATTCGACTCATTTTAAATGCTGTTCATAAACAAAAAAGACCGGTAATGTTATTTCCTGAAGGAAATGCATCCTACTTCGGAGAACAAACTGAGACAGATTACTTACCAACTGCAAAACTCGTTAAAAAATTAAATGTTGATATCATTGTTGCTAAAATCAATGGCGGTTATTTAGCCCATCCTAGATGGGGTTTTTATCGTAAAAAAGGACATTTCCATACACATTTTTATCGATTATTTAAAGCAGATGAACTGAATGAAATGTCTGTTGAAACGATTCAAAAAACACTTGAAGAAGCCATGGTATTCAATGATTTTGAATGGAATCTCAAACACCAACATCATTACCGTTTAAAAGGTCGATCCAATGGTATTGAACACTATTTATATTATTGTCCAAGTTGTAAAGAGACACAAACACTCTATGGTCAACATGAACACATTTNTTGTCAAAACTGTGGTGTCATTGCAACTTTTGATAAAACTTCAATACTTAATGGTCCTTATCCATCACTTATAGAATGGGGAAAAGATCAAAAAAACATCATTCCAAAACGTATACTTTCCCCAATGGTGACAAANGGTATGTTATATGAAGTTGATAACATCAAGCAAAAAAAATATCAATTAGGATTTCATAACGTCATCATAGAAAACAAGGTATTAATGATTGAGACAAAACCAAAACGACAATTTGATATCAATCGCATCAAAGGAGAAGTCATCACAAGAAAACATAATTTCTCATTTGATTATGAAGAAAAAACGTATAACTTTTTACTTAAAGATCCAATGCTGATTTTAAACACGATTACGTATCTAAAGGAGAACTAACATGGAACAATGGAATATCATCATCTATTTTTTACTTATTGCAGCACTTATTTTTGTAGGAAAGTTTTTAAAAACGAAGGTCCCTTTACTCAATAAAATTGTCATTCCTACAGCACTATTAGGCGGAATGATCGGTTTAGTGATTTCGCTTGNCTTAGCCCCAATATTTTCTGAACCTATTTATATCGAAGTCGATCAACAAGGTCGTTATATTGAAACTGTTGATTTAAACGAAATCGTGAATACAACCGAATTAACGCAAGAAGATTTCGAAGCTTCTTTTATAAGTGATGAGGCAATTGATGCATTTACTGAACTTTATCAAGCNCGTTATTATAATAGAGAAGTCACNCGTTATTATCAATTAGAAGATGACCGTGTGGTTTTATTACTCTCAAAACAAACAACATTTTTTAATGTGAATGNCATTGAAGCCATTGTTTATCATGCACTTGCAATCGGGTTTTTAGCACTCGCTTTAAAAAGATCAGAACAAAAAGAAAAAGGCAAATACTGGTCAACAGGCA
>JGI26086J50260_1001768_pt1 | contig 12238 bp, 9 predicted proteins | sample SaaInl3SG_22_DNA_FD_50260 | JGI IMG/M metagenome (IMG submission 50260)
ATATGGCTATGTCTGCACCCTATCTTATTACTCTATCAGCAGGTCACTTGCTTTCGCCTGTAACATTCGGTGCGTCAATACCGCTTGCTTATGGTTCAATGGTAGGTGTTCACTCAGGTAACGTATGGAATGATATTGAAGGGGAAAAAGGCCAAAAAGAAGCTGCAGGATCTTTAATTGCAGGTACTGCTATGGCAGTTATGGACAGGATTGGTATGCAAGGTATTCTTGCTCCGTCTAAGCTATTAACTAAGTCAGGAAGGCTAGAAGTAGCTAAGGCGTTAAAGAAACAAAACCCAGGAATGACATCTAAACAAGCGCTTGCTTTAATTAATAAAGAAAGTAAGTCAGTAATTAAAGGTGCTATTCAGGGCATGGGTAACTTTGCTGCTGACCATATTAATCGCGGTAGCTTAGTTAAAAGTGTTTTAAAAGGTGCTGGACGAGGTGGAATCACTGAGGCTGTAACTGAAGCAGCACAAGAAGGAACAGGCTATATTGCTTCAAAACAAATGTCAGAAGGTGGGCTTGAACAAAACTTTAATCCTAACGAGTTTAGTAATCTGTTAGCTTCTGCTGCAGTTGCTGGTGGATCGCTAGGTGCTGGCTTTGGTGGAGCTGGTTCTATTGTTGAAGCAGGTGACCGTTATGCAATGAGCAAAGGTCTTATGCTAGGTCGTGTAGACAAATTAAATCCTTACGATCAGATATCCCAAGAAATTGGTAGACAAGGTTCTGTTTATGATATTACTAGAGACCTAAAAAGAAAAACTTATACTAAGGAAGGTGGGCGTTTAGGCGCAGACTATGCTACTAAAGGTAAAGAACAACGAGGTTCTCTTTGGGATAAAATTAAAAATCCAACTAAGTATCTCCCTGAGTTATACAGAGCTGCCGCTACTACTGCTTTTCGTCCTGAGTTACTAAGACGTTCTGAAGCAGCTAGAAAACTTTATGCACTAGTAGGTCAACCACTTGGTAGACTCTATTCAGGTAGAGATGTAGGCGCTCAAGAACAAAAGCACAGAGCCGACTTGCTTAATCAATTAAATGCTCAACGTATTTTTAAGCGGTTCGGTTTACCTGACAGAGTATCTAGCTCTAATCGCATATCAGACATGATACGTAGGTTTGTAGCGGCTAAAGGTGATCGTGATGCTTTAATNAATGACCAAGAAGTGATGGAAAATTATGATTCTATTTTGACAACTGTAAATGAGTTGCAAGGCTATATGCAGATGGATTATGATTTGCGTAATGATACTTATTTAGGCCAAGGTAGCAATCGTACAGATCTNCTATTTGAAAATTGGTTAGACACTCAAGGATGGGACTGGAAAAAAGTAAGAGANAATCGTGATGCTTGGTTTAAATGGATGCGTGGAGTAAAAGACTCATCAGGCAAACAAGCTTATACTGAAGCTGAAATTGAAGAAATGTATAATAAGATTTCTAACAATGAAGATGTTACTGATTTCTCTATTGTAGAAGGCGTTGCACATGTTCCAGGATCAGTTAAAGGCGATGTAACAAAAACTTTATCTAGTATTCCAGGGTATGAACAGTTTGCAAACACAGATATCCTTCAAAACTTAATTAATAGAGCAGATCAAACAGCTAAGTATGCAGCTTACACAGAATACTTTGGTGAAGGTGGTAAGTACCTAGATCAACTATATTCTGAAATGAAAAATGATGGGCTAACTGATGATGAAATAGCTGAAGTTGCTTACCATACTAAAAGCATTATTGATGCTGGAACAGGTAACTATAAGCCAATTAAAAACAGGAAGATAGCAAATCTACAACGTACAGGTGCATTTTATGCGTCAACAGTAGGCCTTCCGTTAGCGGCATTTAGTTCTATTCCTGAATTTATTATGATACTGTGGCAAGGCCGTGGATCTTCTGATGTTAAGCGCGGAATTTATTCTGCAACAGGAGAGCTTGTTGAGATCTTTAAAGGTGTAGTTAATATGAAGCAGAATCCTGCTTTAAAAACTCAGCCTAACCTGCCTATTTATAGACAGTCAGTACAAGACCTTATTAATGCTGGATTATTCCCTGATGATGCAACCGTAGCTACTCGTTACGGGCTAGGTGAAACCGATATTAGTAAAGCTTGGTGGCAAAAACAATTCTTTAAGTTTACAGGTATTGCAGGAATAACACAATTACAGAGATCAATTGCCGCAGCAGCTGTATCTGGTTTTGTTTCTGACAGAATTAAAATTCTTTTAGCTAATGAAACTAATATGAATGCTAAAATTTCTTTTGGTAAATGGAATGCTGCAGAAAAAGGTAGCCCTGTTCTTAATGTTAAAACTAAACGGCAACCTTATAATCAAGACCAACTAGAAGTTTATCGTCAGCTAGTTAACTTAGGTATGGACGTAGACGAGTATATTCGTATACAAAAGAAATACACTAATACAGATAAAAATTCTCAAGGAAGAACATTGTATGATAGGTTAATGAAAATAGATCCCAATGATCCTGAAATAGCAGCCGATATGGATTTTATACAAGAACAAATGGAAACTGTAACGTGGTATTTTGTTAACGATAGAGTTCAAAACCCACAAGCTTATAACAGACCTCTGTTTTTTCAAGATCCTCATTTTCAGTTGTTTGTTCAGTTCAATGGTTTTATTTCTACTTTTACTGCAAACATTGTACCTAAACTTTGGAATGATTATCTTAAAAACGGTAGCCCTCGAATGCAATACAATACTTTTGCATTGATTTGTGTAATGACAGCAACTGCTGGTGCATCCCAATGGCTTAAAGATTACCTTAAGTTTGGAGGGTCAACACCTTATCTGTCTAATGAACAGCTTGTTCAACGTGCGCTTATGAATTCAGGTGTACTAGGGACAAGTGAAAGAATACTTAATGCAGCATTTCCATTATATGCAGACCGTGATGAAGGAATTGCAGGTAGAATATTTGGTGAGACCGTTGGTGGTGCGCCAACAGCTAGACTTGGATTTACAGCAGGTAAACTAATTAAAGAAATTGGTGAGGGTGATTATGAAGGTTCATTACGTGCAGGAACAAAACTATTACCTGGAATAGCACCAGTAACACCTGTTAGAAATGCAATAACAGATTTAATGCAAGGTCAGCTACCAACAAAGTGGCCATTTGATAAAGGAGAATAACTGTGGTTAATATTAATCTTAATAATCGAGCAGCTGGAGTTGATTTTCGAAGTCGTAATAGACAAAGAAAATTAGCTGACCAGCAACAGGATATCGCACAAGCCACGGCTGATACTCAAGCAACTATGGCGGCGGCATTAGCTGATAAACAAGCACTTAAAAGTGCATTGGATCAACAACTTCCTGTTGAAGAATTACAGTCTCGGATGGCACAACCATCTGAGGCTATAGATCCTCAAGGATTTAGAGGAACTGCACCTGAAAATATGGTCGAGTCTGATTTGCAAGCGTATACAGAGGTTGCACCAACAGCTGAACAGATAGCAGAAGCTACACAAGACCCTATGTATGAATATGTGCAACAAGGTTCTCGTCCAGATCCTAGTGTAGATAGGATTAGAGAGCTTACACCTACTCAAAAAGGTGAACGCTTTGTTACTACACTTGAAGAGCAAGCAATGCCTCGTGGTGTTATTGCTGACGAAGAAGTGGGTGAATTCGCTCAAGCAGTAGACCCTCAAGTTGATGAGGCCTTAATTCAAGAAGGCGTACATGACAATAGCATGATGAAATTTTCTGCAATGCTAGAGGGTGCAAGTAACATGTTTGATGCTACAAGCACTAAGTTTAATATACTTGGAACTTCGATTGATTTAAACAACGTAGACCAAGAAGTGTTAGCAGCAGATCCTCAAAGAATTATTTTTGAAAATTCAGATGCACTTAACTTTATCATGCGAAATGATACTAAGCTTAACTTATCTGAAGATCCAACTAATCCTAATTCCAAAATAAAAAAGGAAGCAGGGCGAGCAGCTATGATGGCAACCATTCTAGCGTTGTCTAATAAAATGGCTCTTCAGAGTTCAGAAATAGATGAGGAAGCAAACAAAAAACAGCATTCAAATGGTCTTAACCGAAATATCCTTGGCCCAGAAGTAGGTCGTTTAATGGAACGGTTTTTATTTCCAACGCAGATGGATAACCCAGCAGAGCTATTTAAAGGTGTAGCAGAAGGTTATGGTTATAACTCTCGCATGACTCCTGAAGAGCAAAGTCTTTTAGGTCAAGCTGTTTTACAAGGTTTTGCAGACTCAAAGATATTTGATTTTGTACAAGGTAAAGAAATTAAAGATGACGAAGGCAAAAAGACAATGACCTTTGTTACTACTCGTGAAGGCGATAAGAAAATGAGAGCCTTGAGGAGAGGTATTCGTAGTGCTTTAGGTATTGCTCAAACCAAAGATCGACCTGTTTCTTTAACTAGAACAGATCAAGGTATGCTCAGAGGTGAAGGTGCAAGTACACAAAAAAGAATTACAGCTGCACCTGAAAAGAACTTCTTAACTAAAGAAGTCCAAGATGCAATTAACGCTTTGAGCAGTGTTCAACATACAGTACCAAGCCATGCAACAACTTTATATGCAGGAATACTATCTGGTGGGCTTAAAAATCGTAAAGGTGTTTTTGCTCGCATAGCTAAACAAGATGAAAAATATCTAGAGAATAAAAGACAATCGTTGTATAACGACTTTCTTTATAAGTATTCTAAAGGTCTTATTCAACCTGCAGATGTTGGAGGAGATGTTAACACTTTTTTGCAGCAAGGTCAAACACAAGAAGAAGCAATTAAATCTGCTTTCTTTGATGCAGCAAACAGACAAGCAGTTTCAATTCAAAGAGACCACTTGCTAGAAAGAAGTGATACACTAAAAGACGGTATTAATCGTGCTAATGTTCCTTTTTATTACGGTTACAGTGTAATTAATAATTCTTCTCGAATGATGATCACTAACGATGAGCTTAATTATCAATCAGATAAGCTAGCTAGATTTTTAGTATCTGGAGGTATGCCTTCTCTGTTTTCTATTTCTACAAAAGGTGGACTGTCAGCAATAGATACTGCAATTAAAGAAGCACGCTCGGGCAAGCCGCTTAAAGGTGAGTCTGGTTTCTTCAGAGTATTAGCAAGATCACTAATCCTAGACGCAGACAAGTTATCTCCTGCAGATCAATTAACTGCTTTAAAAAATGAACTTTCGCAAAAAGATAGTACACTTTTAAAGCTTGCTAGCGAAGTTTATAATTATAGAGAGAAAAATAAAGCGTATACCGATGCTGGAAAGTCAGCACTTCAAAATAATCAGGCTATTCCACAGCCAGAACCGTTTATTCCAAGTGAAGGGCTAGAAAACTTTTTAAGTCAGCATGAAGAAAATGATACATTTTATTTTGCGTTAGATGCTTTGCATGAGTTGGGTGCGTATAATGTTGTTGCTAAACAAGCAAGAGCAAACAATAAACCAATGAAGTTTGCAACAAGAGTTAAAGCAGAAGTAGATGGTAATTCAAATGGCGCTGTTATTCAAGGCTACCAAATGGGAGTTAAGAATATTCTTGAGAGGGGAGGAGTTCTTTTTCAAGGGGAAGGAGATGTCGAAGGAGATCTTCGAGAGCAAGTGTTCAGAATCATGGCTGATAACGACAAGCTAGAAAAAGATGAGTATTGGACAGAGATCTTTAAGGTAATTGGTAATGATCCTCGAAAGATTAAAAAGCTAATGAAAGTTCCAATTATGACTTCTATTTATGGTAAAGACCCTGCGTTTCATCAAGATACTGCAAAGAAATTTATTGATGATAATCCAAAAATGTTTGAAGGTTTGATGGCTAACGGTATTCTTAGCTATGAAGGAACAATTAAACGTCTTGGAGAACATTTAGAGCAAGGCTTACTTGTTGGGCTAGGTGGTGCGCTTGAACATTCAATTCTTGTTAAGCGTGCAGGTCGTATTTTTAACTTTGCAGATGAAATGATGAATATTGTAGGTGCTAACGGATTTGTAGTACAAGCAGGTGGTATCGAATACTTACCTGTAGATCCTCGAATTGCGTTCCCTCAAGGCCAACAGGCATTTGCTCCGTATGGTGACAATACTGCACGAGTTAAATACGGTCAAGCATTAAAAGCAGTACCTAGCGAAAAGTATAGAGGTCGTCAAGTTGCAGATATTCAAGTAACTAAAGCAGTAGCTTCGCCTTCGGCTAAAGCTAAGCGTAGGTATGTAGGAGAGGGTGAATACAGTAATCCTGATCCTGGAAGTAAACTTCGTAATCAGGCTGCAGTTAATTTAACTCAAAACATAGATGCAACGGTAGCTCAACGTACAGTAACTAGAGTTATTGGATCAGGAGCAACTCCGACAACAGTAATGCAAGTGTATGATGCCTTTATGGGTGATGCTAACTCGTTTGATACCCTAGCAAAGACAGCTAATGATGTATTCGAAGAAGTTAATAGCGATGATCCTAAAAAAGGATTTAATATGCTAGAAGCAGAGTATGGTGCATATAAAGACTTAATTAAAGGAATGAAAGAACGCATTGCTAATGCAAAAGCTTCTGGCGATACTTTTAATATTGGTGTTAATGGCAAATATAAAATCTTAAGCGACTTTCTATCAATAGGCCCAAGTGGTAAAGCCAGAATGGGCGCTATTATGAATCGTGATATGCCAGATGGTGATCCTAACGGTTCACCTAAAGAAAAGCGTAGAGCAAAAGCAAAAGATGATGCTATGAAAGCTATTAACAATATCCGAGCAGAAGCAATTAAGTATGGTTACTTTCCTGGAAAAGAAAATGTACCACTTACTGCTGCACAATTTGAAAGCTTGTTCTTTAAAATAGTAAACGCTATGAATGTAGATGCTGAATTTAAAGAAATGATTTCAGAAGTTAATGCTAGACGTAAAGAGATTGCTCAAGAGCGTAAGCGTAAAGAGCAGTACAGCTAAATAAAAATACCCCACAGGGAATCCTATATGGAAACCTTGTGGGGTATTTTATTTTATAGCTTTAAGCCAGCTGCTTTAGCTGCTTTTAGCGCCATGCTTCTTTGTTTATCAGCTTTATGTTTTGCTTCGTTTTCATTTAAGCCTTTTGCAATATAGCCAGCTACATTTTCAGCATGCATCTTATCTAACATTACACGATTAAAGCTTTCAGAGCCAATGATATCGTCTGAAATACCTAGCTCTTTAAAATCAACATCTGTAACTTCGTGACCTAGCTGTGATAGCCAGTTATTATTTTCTGCCATAGTAACCTCCTAACAGAAGAAGTAATTAGAATTGTGTACACCTTTAATATTTAGCGTACCAATAGTAGGCACAATGCCCTGATAGCCCTTTCCGAAAGGAATACTATCATAGAAGTTCTCTGTATCGTAGATTGATACAAATTCTTCTCTTGTTTTAGTCATAAGAGACTCTACGTCTCCTGCATGTGTACTGAACGAATCATGCACAGCACCAAAGTCGCCTTCCCAATTAGCAATAGTAAGAGCCATGTGGCTAGCATCCATACTATGTACAAAGTTAGGGCTTATACCACACATAAAACCACGCCTGTCAGGTATATCAGTTTGTTCTCTGATAACATGTTTAAAGCGTATTTCACCTTCAGGGGTATTGAACCCGTAGCAATCTACTTTTACTGGACGTGTGCGGTAGCACTCGTATACAACTGGGAAGCCCGAAGGGGTCACCCATTCAATACCTCGGCCTCTATCTGTGCCATAGTCTTTGGCCCAATTAATGATCTCTTGATCGGCTAATCGTTGTAAGTACCGCATAGTGTCTAGCGGCCCTGGACAGACTTCTTGAATGGCTCTGATAACCTGATTGCTTAATTCATCACAATCCCATGTGCTTATATTATACTCTTCGGTAAATCCGAATTGGTAACAATCACTGTACATAGACTCAGACATTTTCTTTTGTCCACAACTGTAAGCACGAGTCATAGCACCCCGTTTAGCAATGCCCTTACGGATATGCTTCATAGGCATTTGGCGTTCTTCAAACCACTCAGGCATACGTTGCGTAAGCCGCTTAGCTACCTGTACATAAAAGTCATTTTGTATTTCGGTAGGAACAAGACCGACTAACAGCCCTGTCTTATCATCTTTAGACATAGCACCTAGGTGTTGCCATCCGTTGTTAGCGCCATCAATTGGGATGGGTAACTGAGTATAAAAGTCTCCTTCAGCTTTAGAGTACTTATACCATTCAATACAACAAGCTAGAAAAGAAATGGGCTTTTCAGCTTCATCAGCAAAGATTTTCATTTCACCTAGTTCAAGTATGTCGTTAATATTTTGCTGTGTCCACATAGCTCTATCTTCAAGAGTCATTTTATCTACTGAGATAGTATCGAGTTCTTCTTGCTCAAGTACACTACGGTAATCGGTAGTTACCCAATCGGGTATCTCATCTATGCCGTAAGATTGATTGTAAGAACAAGCTGTATGAACACCAAGCCAAAAGCTAGCATTGGCATCAAACAATTTACCTTTAGCAAACAACAGTTGACCTCTTGCAATATCAGAGCCTTGAAAGTTAAAGAAGGGTTCTGAGTAATACAATCGACCACGATAATCTGCATCGAGATAAAAGCTAAACTCTTTATGCAGCCACTTCGCTGCGATAGCCATTACTTCTTTTACTTCTCTATTCTTAGAGGCTTGACGTTGGTAAAGCTTTTCGTTTTCTTTATCATCATCACCAGTAAACTTATCTGACTTAATAAAGTTATCCCAATGCTTTAGTATAGCTTCGTGTATATCAGGGTTAACTAGCCAACGAGTTGATTGTAGCTTGTCGATTGCTTTAACAAACAAAGCATCCTTGTGTTTAATAAATCTATACTCTTTAGATTTATCCCAAGTTTTAATTACACTACGTCCATTAGCTTGGATTAAACTAGTAATAGGTTCAATTGGTGTATCGCTAATACAAACAGTTCTACCTGCAATAGCTTCCATATCGCCCCATTTGTCGGTGGCATGGATAGTTACTGGCTTACGGCTCTTCATATGGCCTACTTGTATAGTAAGATAGCCACACATAACAAAACCTTCGATGACAAGATCGCCTACGCGAACATGGTCTCTAAAGTTTACATTAGTACTATCCCACCCTTCAACAATATATTTACCTATTGCCATTGAAGCTTGTGTAATAGCAGTTTCACCTTCAGTTTTACTACGCTTAAAGCAACGTTGTATTGTTTTCCTTGCGTACGTAATCATATCTTCGATTAGGAAATCTAACATATCAACACCATCGGTGTCAATCATACGCATTAATTGTAAGTTACGTCTTGGCTTGACACCTAAGTCTTCACCACGAATTTTATTTAGGAGATAGTCCTTCACATCTTCCATCTGTTTCTCTTTTCCAAACATCTACGCCCCAAGTCGGGGCAGGTGGGTTGTTAAGTGTATATGTGTCACACGTTAACGGATCATAGTTAGATTTAATTCCGACTAAAATCTCATAGTTTTCGACAGGAAACATTTGTCGAACTTCATCTAATTGCTCAGGCTCACACTGAACCCAAGCAACTAGGTTAGGTATTTTATTATCTAATCTGTAATGGATTTGCATAATCGTATCATGCCCTTTTCTTTAAGGAGTGTATATGATTCAAGATACTTATCGTTTGCTTGTTCAATGACAACCTCGCTGATCCCAGATTGCAAGATAAGTTTAGTACATTCCATACAAGGCGCGAGCGTAGTGTACAATGTGGAAGCAGATCCGTTGCCTCCAGTACGAGCAAGCTTAGTGATAGCATTAGCTTCAGCGTGTATAACATAAGGTAGTGTAGCCCCAGTACTAGGGTGCTTACACTCATTAGGAAACCCCGAAGGAGTTCCATTCCAACCCATCGAAATAATATTTCCATCTTTGACAATTATAGCTCCAACTTTAGTATCTGTATCATATGACATTTGACTTACGCGTTTAGCGATATCCATATACATATCATCGTAACGCGCTTGTTTTATTGAGTTCATTGTAATCTCCTATCGACCTTGTCCTCGATATTTCTTACGGGTTTTATACTTCTTTCCTGTAAAGGTAGTACGCTTTCTAGCCTTTAGCTGGAAATACATTGTATCATTATTTACTCTTTTTGCCATTATTCATAAGCCTGTTCTAGTTGTTTCTCTAGTAATTCTATTTTATTAGCACGCATTATAGCTTGACTGCGGTACTTGTTACGTTCAACAGTAAGACTCGCGTTAGCCTCTTTGACCAACGCAAGCTCTTGTTGTAGTAAACCTATTTGATTGTATAAAGCTGTTTCACTCATTACATTACCTCAAAGTCAATACTGGTTTCATCGTGATACTTTAATCTCGTAGTATCGTGATCATACTTGGCATGTCCTGCAGGTCCAGTCTTTCCTGAGAAGCGTGACTTAAGGACAACGAAGTTAATAGTATTTCTGACTTCATCATCTTCATTAGCCATGTCTCTGGCAAAACCAATAATGTCAAATGATATTTGTTTAATAGAGCCTGAGCCTTTAATATCATCCATACTAGGAAGCTTACCTTGCTCAAAGGTTGCTCCACCCCCTTGTACTTTTCTAAGGTGAGAAATAACTCCAAGCCATATATTATGTTTCTTAGTAATCTTAAGTAGATCTGACATGACTTTGTCAATAGCTTCATTACCAGTGTACCCTTCAGCACCTTCAGATACTGCAATTGTAATGTGATCCAGAATAAGATATTTACAGCCCATAAGAGCCATATACTCAATCTTATCAATAAGAGACTCATCACCAACAGAGCCTTGATGATCCAATAGTACAAGGCGTTCATTACCGAATACAGCACGAGATGCCTCCTCTTGTTCTTCAAGAGATACATCGTACTCTTGTAGGTTACGTTCAAGTTTCATTTGAATAAACTTTTCTGCGGTATCACCAACAGATTCTTCAAGTGAAATCATACCGATTTTATCATCAGACTTATCAAGCAAGTCTAAAACAATCTCTTTAATAACAGTTGACTTACCACTACCAGTACCTGAAGTGAACAAAGTAATTTCACCGAAGCGCATACCTTTAGTCTTCTCATTAATCCCTGTTAAGCAAGCAGGATATGGTACAGACTCTGTAGAACGCCTAGCTAAGTATTGTTCCCATACAGGGTCATGTCCTACTACGATACCAGCAGGACTAAAGGATTGTGCATCCCAGATAGCACGCATAACGCCTTGATAGCCTGATGCCTTGTAGAGTTCACAAGGGTCTTTAGCTGTTGTCGTAGCAATCTTAACCTTATCAATACCGATAATATTAGCGGCTTCTTTTATAGCTTTCTTTCCTGCTGCATCATTGTCAAAGAACAATACGACTTCTTCAAATGACCTAACCCATTCTCTTGCTTGCAACAAACTCTTGAGGTTACTAGCTGAGGCAATACTAATCGCAGGATAAATCTTATTATAATGCTCCAGAGAGGCTTGTGCAACGGACATTGCATCAAATTCACCTTCCGTGATGACGAGGCGTTTGCCTCCCATTCCAAAGCTTTGACAACCAAAAGGCCAGACATCTTTAAAGTCTCCTACAGTTTTAAATTGTTTAGGTAATGTTCTTACCTTATAAGCAACTAGTTCAGTGCCTTTATAGTAAGGATAGTTATAAGCAGTGATATTACGTTCACTGTCATATGTAGCACGAACACCATAATGTTCTGCAATAGTTTTAGTAATGCCTCGTTCTTGACAACCACGATGGTCACCCAGTTGAGACTCAAATAATTCTAAACTTGTAACTTGAGGTGCTGCAACAGCCATATCCTCTTCCTCTTCTACATTCTTTTCATAATGATTACAAACAAAACAATACCCATGACCATCATCATACATAGCAAAGCCATCTGATGAGGGACAAGCAGGGCATTTTGTTTTACCTATTTCTTTACTCTCCGTATAGTCGCTCTTCTTTGGCATAACGATTAATCCTTTTCTTCTGCCGTGTCTTACTAGACTTAGTTACTTTCTTACGTCTTTCTTCCTTATCTACAATGTAATCGGATAAGTATTCATCATAATCAGAAACGTCAGGCTTATACTTCTTTCCGTCAATTATCTGTTGATTAGGTATCTTATTATACATTGGATTTCTCATTGTATCCCTCAATAAATGATTTAGTCAACATCCATTTCTCACTACCAAGTGTTTTATTGTAGTAAACTTTCTCTCCG
>JGI26086J50260_1001769_pt1 | contig 12231 bp, 12 predicted proteins | sample SaaInl3SG_22_DNA_FD_50260 | JGI IMG/M metagenome (IMG submission 50260)
GCACTTGCAATCGGGTTTTTAGCACTCGCTTTAAAAAGATCAGAACAAAAAGAAAAAGGCAAATACTGGTCAACAGGCATGTTAATTACATCAACATATGCGCTTCAAGCCGTCATTGGCATTTTACTTGTATTTTTATTCTTTTCAAATCAATTCATAGGGTCAGGCATGCTTGTTGCGTTAGGGTTTGGTCAAGGTCCTGGTCTCGCGATGTCCATAGGTAGTGGTTGGAATCAATTCTTAAATGGCTACGGAACAACATTAGGCGCGTCATATGCTTTTTTAGGGTTTGTATTTGGTGGAACAGTAGGTGTCATTATTATCAATATTTTAAGTCGTCGTAAAGGATTTGTTAATTCAAAACAATATGATGAACGTCCTAGTCAAACACAAGTCACAATCGATACAGTTAAAGAAATTAGTCTACTTGATGGTCTTACCCAACAATTTGTTGTGATTGGTGTAATATATGGACTTGTTTATCTTACATTATATGGATTGAATATTTTACTCGCATCTATTGGTGGTGCTGGTGCCATGATCTTTGGATTACTTAGAGGATTTAATTTTATTATTGCAATCCTATATGCTCTATTGTATAAAGCGATTCTTAAAAAGGTAGAGGCAAAAGGAAAAAATATTCGATTTTTGACCAATAATTATGTATTATCAAATATTGCCTCATTTGCATTTAATATCATGATTACCGGATCTGTACTCGCAATTACACTCGCCTTTTTATCAACCTATGGTGTTCAACTTATTACAACAGCCATGCTTGCGGGTACTGCAACATTCTTTTATTTAAGATTTATGACCAAACGTATTTATAAAGATTTTCAAGATGAATTCGCCATTGGTTTATTTGGGATGCTGACGGGTGTTGCTTCTACAGGACTCGCATTATTAAAAGGTGTTGATCCAGAATTGAAAACACCAGTTGCAGAAGAAATGGTGGTGGGTTCAGGAACAGCGATAGTCATTGCACTCCCATTATTTGTTTTACTTTTCATTCCAAGTTTCGCATATGGCACAGACAATGAAACACTTTTCAATTTCATTACCTTCTTTGGCATTGTACTGTATGTCATCGTGTTTGCTTCAATTTTAATTTTTAAAACAAGAAAACCATCCTCAACATCAAAATGACATTAAAAACACCAACTTCATCGTGAAGTTGGTGTTTTTAATAATTGCCAAGAAATCGTACATTAAACATTGTTTTCATATGGTTGATGACATGTTCTAATTCATCTTTAGATGAGGAACTTAAATCAATTTCAATATAAAAATGATATTTTTTTTCTTGTTTTTTATTAGGTCGAGATAATATCGCACTTAAGTTAATATGATATTTTTGAAACTGTCCTAAAATATCATAAAGTAAGCCTGGTCGATCAACATGTGGTGTTATGATTAATGATGCTTGATCATAGGTGACCTGATCTTGATCCAGTTTAATCCAAGCAAAACGCGTCTCATTATATGAAAAGTCTTCTACATGTTCTATATAAGGTAAAGTTTTATTAATCATATGCATTGGCACAATTGCAACTGCATCATCACGCACATATCGCATGGATTCTGAATTAGAAGACGTTGTAATTATATCTAAATAGGCATGATTTTTTAAAAAGATTTGGCATTGTTGTTGCGTCACAAACTGAACATATATCTTTTTAGCTGAATCAAGATTGCCTACACATGCAAAATGAATCGGAATGGTAAACGTTTTTACGATGTAACCTTGATTTGATATGAGACCATCAAGCGTTTGATATACATAACCATCTGTTGAGTTTTCTAAAGGAATCAAAAGTTCAACATTGTCGGAAAGTTGATCAAAAATGGTGTTAATATTTTTCTCATATTTAATCGTGTGTGTCTCTTTAAAATATGTTTTTGCACACACATCAGAAAATGAATTTTCTGGTCCTAATGTCACAAGCGTTGTCATACATGAAATCTTCTTTTTATGGCTTCAAAAATGGCACGTAAATTAAAAAAGATGAGTCCTAACAACACACTTAATGAGACAATAAAAGTAATTTGAGTAGGTAATGGTTCTTCAATCCAACCTAAAAGTAAAAATCCATAAGGAACTAAGCCTAATAAACTAAGTAATAATACATGGAAACCATCGTCATCTTCACGATCTTTTTTAAATAAAATCACAATGGCATAAAGTAAGATATTCACAGCTAAGACAATTGGAATGACATAATCAAGTGCCCATGTAGATTCTCTTATCAGTAAACCGATGCTTAAGAGTAAAATCAATGTAAGAAGTATGATTTTTGTTACTTTAAGTGTCCAAAATTCAGATAAAAACACAAAAGAAGCCATAATGATGGCATATAAATGAATGACGCCTGCTATGAATGAGAAATCAATCATTTGATTTTGAATGTCAATGAAAAATAAAACAACAAAACTCAATACATTTAAGTAAATAAAAGATTTAAATATTTTGTGGTAAGCTTTTGGCATTTCAAACCTAGGAAAATAATTTGTTGTCTTCGCCTGATCACTTTCCAATNTTTGACCGCATAACACACANTTTTGTTGAGGTGTTTNAAAATGAANATGACATTGTTTACAGTATGGCATCATATTCCTCCTCATAATTTGAATAGACATGCATGGTTAANTGATGATCATGAAATGTATCNACAATTTTCCTCATGATGGAATGGTCTTTAAGACGTGTTGCNAAGTTGAGTTGTAACGTATCTTCGTAACTAATGGAAGATATCCCGAGTCCAAATCCACCAATAATAAAATTAATATCTGAAATATAAGGTTTCATCGAGGATGGTAATTTTGCTTGGCCTAAGTTTGAAAAAGACGCAGTATTAATTTTTGCACCTAGCATATCATANCCAATTTTAAAGGCAATATTTTTAATAAAAAACGGCATCATTCTTAAAATTAGTTTCTTTTCTAATGAAACATAACCAGATAATCTAGAAACAAGAGATTCTTTTGTGAGTTGTTCTTGAAATTGAGTCTTCGTAATTTCAATAATATCTTCAAAAGATATGTTTGCTTGATCAGGATAAAAAACAGTTTTTAAATACATTGAGAAATTTCTTAATGTGACTTCATGAAAATAGGGTCTTAAATTAATGGGTATAAATAATTTAAGTGGTTTTTTCTGAGTATTAAAATTTAAGCTTTCACGCATCATTGCAAAGACAATGACAGAAGCTAAATATTGTGTGATGGTTGCACCATACTTTTTTGCGACTTTCTTAACTTCAACGACAGACATTTTCATGCTAAATAAATGTGAAAATTGATGCTTATATGCTTCGTTTTTTAAGTGAAATGCATGTTCTTCACGCATTTTTTTAACCAACTTAGGATCATAATTAGAGACGAAAGCATCTTCACTTTCTTTTGGTTGTAATGGTTTTCTTCCTAGAATCATGTCTTCTGGATCAAGTTGATGACCTAATAACGTTAAATACTCGTACGCAATCGATAATAAAAATTGATAGGCACCACTACCATCGGTTAGTGCATGGAACGTTTCCAATGTTACACGATTATTAAAGTAGTAAACCTTAAATAAATAATGTTGATTTTTTCTTGGATGGAAATATCGTGTAATCACAGCAGGTTCTTTTTCTACTTTAAAATACTTTTGGTTAGAATCAAAATATTGCCAAAATAATCCAGTTTTTATTTTGACTGCAAACACTTCAAAACGTGGCAATACAAGATTAACCGCTTGTTCTAAAAGATCGGATTTAACATCGTCATGAAAAGACATGCTTAAACGAAACACGTTGGAGCGTTCTTGATTTGAGATCGCAGGAAATACCTTTCCAGCATTGTCAATTTTAAACCAGTAGCGTCTTTTTTTCATCTTGCCTCAATACAATTATTATACCTTTTTTTAACATATTTACTTACCATTATACTAAAGATTATAAAAAAAGTATTAATTTGAGATAATAATATAAAGAGGTGAACAGATGTTACAAACACGAGGGATTCATCACGTCACAGCGATGACATCAGATGCAGAAAAAATGTATCAATTCATGACAGAGATTTTAGGACTTAGACTTGCAAAAAAAACGGTCAATCAAGATGACATACACACGTATCATTTATTTTTTACAGATGCGATGGGTTCTCCAGGAACTGACTTAACGTATTTTGATTTTCCGAATTCAAGAAAACGTTCCACAGGTAAAAATAGTATTCAAACCATCGGTCTTCGCGTGAAAAATCACGAGGCACTCAGTTATTTTAAATCAAGATTTGAAACATTCAATGTTGTTCATNAAGAGATACAAACGCTTTTTGATATGACAATCTTACCATTTCAAGACTTTGATGGTCAGTATTATATGCTCGTCTCTGATGAAGGTATTCATGTAGAGGATCAAACACAACCATGGCATGAAACAGATATTCCTGAAGCGTATCGAATTCTTGGTTTAGGACCTATTGAATTCATCGTACATGATCTAGACGTTATGACCAAAGTTATGGAAGATATGATGCATTTTAAAAAGGTGACAACATTAAATCATACATCATTATTTGAGACATATCGCGGTGGAAACGCATCAAGAGTCATTGTAAGAGAAGATGCATCTTTGCCACAAGCCATCCAAGGTTTTGGTGGTGTTCATCATGTTGCATTTCGTGTTGAAGATGATGAAGCATTACAACAATGGATTCATCACTTAAATCAATTACCTGCAAGACACTCAGGCTATGTTGATCGATTTTATTTTCATTCATTGTATACACGATTACATCAAGGAATTTTATTTGAATTTGCAACCGATGGCCCAGGCTTTGAAGATGATGAAGAAGACTTGACGACGCTTGGAACAACACTCGCATTACCACCTAAATTACGTCCATACCGAAAACAAATCGAAGCGCAAATCAAACCGATTCAAACAGGAAAAAAGTCATGATTCATCATGTCTATGTTAAAGGGAATAGTGATCATGTGATCATTTTACTTCACGGTACAGGCGGGAATGAACACGATTTATTAACGCTCTCAAATTATATCGATCAAGACGCCACGAAAATTGGGATACGAGGACGCATTTTAGAAAGTGGCATGCCACGATATTTCAAAAGACTTTCACCTGGCATTTTTGATACCGAAAACTTAATTGAAGAGTCACATTGGTTAAAGAAAACGATTGAATCTTTATGTGATCAATATGAACTAAACGATAAAAAGCTTCATGTACTTGGATATTCTAATGGTGCAAATATTGCGTCATCTTTGAATTTTCATTACCCACAGCTATTTTTAACAAGTCTTCTTTTTCATCCGATGTTACCGTTTGAAACATTTGACTATCCACCCTTAAAACATCAAAACATTTTTATTGCAGCTGGGAAAAATGACCCCATTGTTCCTCACGATCAAACGCTTGAACTTGCTAGCACGTATCAAAAATTTGGTGCAAATGTCGAAGTATTTTGGTCGTATAGTGGTCATCAAATCACACAAGCATCTATTTTAGAAGCACATCAGTTTTTTGAAAAAACAAAAAAATAGTTAAAAAAAAGACACCGATGAAGTCATTTCAAATGGTGTCTTTTTTAATCGTTTGAAGTATAAGTTGAATAGAGGCGAGTGAAACATCAAAATGCCTTGGGTCATTTGGTACATGAATAAAGCCACATGGATAGTTTAATTGTAATCTCATGACACGATAAAACAAATCGTTACAAACATATGTTCCAGCATGATAACTCTCAAAAAAAGGTCGATGTGCCTTTTTTAAGATTTCTTTAAACTTCAAAAGTGGTAGTGTGGACTGAACACCGATAGGACCCTGGTCAATCTTTTCAGACTGAGGTTGAAAACCGNTGGCATCTGGTATGCGTGCATGCATGATATTTAANGCAACATGTTCTAAGTTNANNGATTGATTCGGACCTTCGCCAAGCATCACTAACATGTCATAAGTATGGTGCTGTAAGTGAAGTTTAAGTTTAAGAAATGCATCGTTAAAAATGACCGGTAANACGAATGTATCAACATGATCACCATGAAGNTGTCTTAACATATTGAGGGATTGATTGTCTTCTTTTCCGTCAAAAGGTTCAAATGCAGTGACTAAGATGTTCATGATTGCCATTTAATNAAATGTACATAAGGAAACCCGTGAGCTCCCATNAGATAAGGCATGAAAAGAAGAATAAAAAAATCAATGGTCATAATATGCACAAACTGATCATTTAAAAAGAGTTGAACGTAATCATCAATATTTCCTAACACAATCCCGACAATGCTCATCACAAGTAATGTTAGTGGAAGTATTATTAAAAAACGTTCTTGCGTCTTTGATTTCTCTTTTTGATTGCCTTTCAATAAAAGTAATCCTGGAATGGTTGCAAACGCACCAAACATAAAACTTAATCCAAACAACATATACACATACCATTTTTGTTTTTCATACGTCGATGCGACTAAAATATAATACAAGGGGAACACGCCTAACATATTAAAAACCATCACCAATAGCGCATCACCCTGTAATTGAAATAATGCTAAAAAGTCGAGTGTAACTGGTCGATTAAAGACCATNCTTANAATTGAATACANTACAAAAATGATATATAAAACCATTAATTTTTTATTCATTGAAAACTCCTTTTTATGTTTTCTTTATCGTATTTTATGTGAAACAATACGATAAGTCAAATCATTTTTATGAACATGCTATAATTTGATTGAAAAGGGGTAATTATGAGGTTTATTGCGTTTATTCGACTTTTTAAAACAATTTTTAATAAAAAACGTTTACCGAATTTGGCTTGGATAGAAAAACAAGGGCTTCTTTTTGTTAAGATTGCACAAACCTTTGCACTTAGAATAGACTTTTTAACCCCTGAAACGACATTACATCTTCAAAAGTTATATACACAGGCCTCAATTAAATTTCATACAATCGACGATATCAAAAGGCAATTACCAGAAAATCTATTGTCAGAAATCGAGTCATTAGAAGAAACACCTATTGGAATTGCTTCAATTGGACAAGTTCATAAAGCAACTTTAAAAAATGGCGAGATTGTTGCGATTAAAGTCATAAACAAACATTTAGAGAAACGTTTTTTAAAAGATGTACGTGCATTTAAGCGTTTCATCGGATTCATCACATTTTTTTATCCGAAACTTCACAAAGTAGCGGATCCTATTGGTGTTTTGAATCATATTGAATCGTATACCCTAGCAGAACTAGATTTAACAAGTGAAATCAAACATACTGAAATCCTAAAAGACATCAAAGCGTCTTATGAAAAAACTTTTGATTTTACATCTTTAGCATTCCCGACATACTATACAAATTTATCATCAAAGCATGTTTTAGTATCAAACTTTATTGAAGGGAAACCTGTGGATCAGTTACTTAGAGATCATCACCTTTCTGAAAAAGACATGCTCGATATATTTAGATGGCATGGATTTTATATGTTTATCGTTGGAACATTTCATGGNGATATTCACCCTGGCAATATTATTTTCAATCAAGGTAAGCATACACTTGTTGATACAGGTGCGCTCAGTCGCGTATCAGAGAGCATTCAAACAGGTTTATTTGAATTCATGAAAGCTTTATCGATGTATGATTATCCAATGTGTGCCATTAAATTAAATGAAATGGCATCGGTTTCTATTGATGGAAAAGCGTNTGAAAAATTTGAAAAAAAATTATTNGTTTTATACAAAGACTTTGCACACAAAACAGTCAGNGAAGTGAGTTTAACAAAACAAATGATGCATACGATTCGTTTAGGTGTGTTATCAGGCATGACCTTTGAAAAAGGAATGTTTCCCATTATAAAAAGTTTAATGTATTTAGACGGCATNGTTTTACAAGGTGCCCCAAATATGATTCTTATGGAAGAAATGCGTCAATATATTACCGCATTTGAAGAGGCAAAACAGTATGTCTAATATCGCAATTATTGGCGCAGGTCCAGGTGGNCTTGCTGCTGCACTGATCCTTTTAAATCAAGGACATANTGTCACAATTTATGAAAAAGACAATCGTGTTGGTGGACGTTCAAAACGACTTACTTTTGGTGCGTATCATTTTGATTCAGGTCCAACGTTTTTCATGTATCAACCCATATTAAGAGAAGTGTTCGAAAAAGCAAATATTGATTTTGACAAACATTTAAAGATGCAACCATTAGATCCACTTTATACACTTTATTTCAAAGAGCGTACACTACAACCATCAGCGGATCTTCAAAAAACAAAAGAAGTTTTTGAGTCGGTATATCCTGGTGCAGGAAATGATTATTTGAAATGGTATCAAAAACAAACAACAAAATTTAAACGTGTGATGCCAATCTTGCAAAAACCATTTCCAAATATCCTTCATTTTTTACGTGCCGACGTATTAAAAGGCGCACCCGTATTACACCCCTTTCAATCGGTTTATAAATATTTATCAAAAATGATTCATCATGAAGATTTGATTCATACCTTATCATTTCAAGCAAAATATTTAGGAATGGCTTCCTTTGAAGCACCATCTGTGTTTACCATTTTGCCTTATTTAGAGCATATGGGGGGCTTGTATCATATCGAAGGTGGCTTGAATCAAGTCAATGAAACCATGGCAAAACTTTTTGTTGAAAAAGGTGGTAAGCTACATTTAAATTCAAAAGTAACGTCACTTTGGATAGAAAAAAACAGTGTAAAGGGGATTGTAACAGACCATTTAAAACAAGCTTATGATGATGTTGTATTAAATGCTGATTTTGCATATAGTATGCTTCATATGACCAAAGAAAAAGAAGTCAAAACATACAACCATCAAAAGATTCAATCCATGTCATACAGTGTTTCTGCATTTATGATTTACATTGGTCTTGATACCATCTTTGATTTCGATCATCATAATGTCTTTTTCTCAGATAGTTATGAAGGCTATTTAAAAAGATTGATGTCTGAATCCAATGACTTAACCGATATGAGTTTTTACATGCACAATCCTTCTAAAATTGATGCAACGCTTGCACCAAAAGGACATAGCAGTTTATATGTATTAGTTCCAGTACCTAATTTAGATGCTGATATTGATTGGACCAAAGAAAAAGATGCACTGAAAAAACAAGTGTATGCCATCATTTTAGAAAAAACAGGTGTTGATATTCAACCCCATATTACAATGGAACAAATTTTAACACCTCAAGAATGGCAAGATGATTTCCATGTTCATAAAGGCGCTGTATTCAACCTGACGCATGGTTTTAATCAAATGTTGCATCTGCGACCTCAAAATAAATTCAAACAGCTTAAACACTTATATTTAGTGGGTGGTGGCACACATCCTGGTAGTGGGTTACCAACAATTTATCAATCTGCGATTATTACCTCGCATTATTTAAAACAAAAAAAGCGTAAATGATTACGCTTTTTTTATTTGCCATTTGATATTAAGTAATGTATTTGTATGATGCCATAAGTGATCTTGATGACTTGTGTTTAATGCAACTTTCGTTGGTTTACTTGGTTTTCTATCGCTGACATACTCATGATTTTTTAGAGTGCCATCAATTAAATCGACATAGGTTTGTGTTGAAGCTTCTGGGGTAATGCCACGTCTTGCAAGAAATCGCCATACTTTTTGCATCATCCCTTTTGTATCTTTTCCACCTAAATCCGTATTTACAAGTCCTGGATGAACAGCACATGCGAATACATTAGTCTCTACAAAACGGTTAAAAGCTTTTGTAAATAACACGTTATAAAGTTTTGTTTCACTGTAAGCACCCATTAACGAATATTTCTTCAATCGTTCAATACGGTTTTGATGATATTTTGCTGGTTTATGCGCATCACTTGATGTTGTGATCACAATTCCATTTGCTTTTTCTAATGTCGGTAGCAATTCATGGGTCATGGTCACAACTGCTAAATGATTCACTTGAAATTGCATTTCATGACCGTCGTCACTTACAAGACTTCCAGGTACGGTTGCAGCATTATTAATTAAAACATCAATACGTTCATGTTGCTTTTTAATTTCTTTTGCTGCTTTGATGACGTCGTTAGTCTGACTTAAATCCGCTTGAATTAAATCAAATGGTGCTTTTAGTAATGGTGTTAAAAGATTAAGTCGTTCTTGACTACGCGCAACGCCAATCACATGATGACCTTCTTGATTCAGTCTAAGCAACAAGGCACGTCCAATGCCTGAGGTCACACCTGTAATAATAATTTTTTTCATATAAACTCCCTTAACGTTATTATAAAAAAAACATGCAGACTTTGCACGTTTTTAAATGATTTCAAGTAATATCACATGATTGATATTGATACGCTCTTTTGTTGAAAGCAGAAGTCGTTTTTCATAAGAATCAACGTTGATGATGGTGCCAGTTGTTTGAATATAGTGATGATGTTTGTAATAGGTGATACTCACTTCCTTATGGTCATGAATGGCTTCTAGAAGCGTGTAGTTAAGAAGATCATAGTGATCTTGCGTGAGTATTTTTTCTGGTTCTACTAAAAGATGCTGCTTTAAATCACTGATTAATGATGAAAACCCACTTAACGCATCAAAAGGCATCCATTTGATCAGTCCGCGGTCGATATAATTATTCATGGTGACCACCAACCATGTGATTTCTTGCTTTAATGGTAGAATCCTTGAGTTCACTTAATGCACGATTAATACTGTTTTTACCAAACGTCATTTTAATGGTATCCATCGTCTGTTCGAGTTTGAGTTTTTGATCACGTGCCGCTTGATTTTCAAAAAGAGATAATTGTGTATATGATATCTTTTTAAGATTTGAAACACTCACATGAATCCGTCGAATCGGTTCATCATCATAAGCACTATCAAAAAGCATATTACAAACCTCAAAGATGACATCCGCATGCATGGTTGGGTGGTCAAGGGTGTATTGTTTACCAAATCCACCGCCGACATCCTTACTAAACCCAACGCCAAGTGCAATGGTTTGTGCGGTCATGTGCGCAAGACGTAACCTTCTTGCAACTTCGTCAACCGTTTCTCTTAAAATGATTGAAATGTTATGTCCGTCATAATCCTTAAAAAGTACTTGAGATTGACCAAAACTTTTTTGTCTTGAAAACAAAGAGGATTTACTTTGAATTAAGCTCATATCAATACCATGCGCATGATAATACATTTCTTCACCGATAATGCCGAAGTGGTGTTTTAGTAGACTTGGTTTACTATGCGCAAGATCGTATACATTTTTAATACCTAATCGCAATAAGTTTTTTTCCATACGTGGACCGATGCCCCACATATCTGACAAACGTGGAAGTGTCCACAATTTTTCAGGAATATCTTCATATTCCCAAGATGCAATGTATTCAGGATGATGTTTAGCGTCAATATCAAGTGCAAGTTTTGCCATCAGCATATTACGTCCAATGCCACATGTTGCAGTTACTTTTGTTTCATTTAAAATATCCGTTAAAATTTGTTTTGCCATCTCAGTAGGTGTTTTTTTATATAAACTTAAATAATACGTCACATCTAAAAACACTTCATCAATTGAATACACATGCATGTCTTCATCACTGACATAGCGCAAGTATATCGCAATGATATCTTTAGCAAAACGCATATATGTNTTCATACGTGGACGCATGATTTGAATNTTGAGGTGATTTGGTAAATCTTTAACGCGGCATCTACTAGGAACCCCTAACGTTTTTAAATAAGGTGTCACAGCAAGTACAACAGATCCACCACCACGTGTTGGATCCGCAACAACAAGAGGTGTTTGAAATGGATCGAGTCCAAGAAGACTGCATTCAACAGATGCATAAAAACTTTTTAAATCGATACATAAAATATGTCGTTGAAGTTTTAAATGTTCCATATCATACCCTCCTTGTGAAAGGTATTATATCAACTAAAATTCAAAAAAAAAAGACTTTTGATAAAAAATTTACATAAATAAAAAGAGGCTTGCAAGGCTCTTTAAATTACTTTTTAGATATCGATTGGCTTGTGGAGGCCTTTAAGTTTTTTGCATCATCTTTGAGAAGTAAAAAATGAAAAGAAGACACTTTTTTGTCTTTCGTAAAATACACAGTCAGTTTATGATANGGTGTTAAGAAATAATACANTTTACTAATAATGACATGACTTAAATCATGAAGTGGATAAGACTTTTCTTGATCATTTTCAGTAATGATGAAACGACTGTTTTTAATCGTTAACGTTTTAG
>JGI26086J50260_1001770_pt1 | contig 12226 bp, 12 predicted proteins | sample SaaInl3SG_22_DNA_FD_50260 | JGI IMG/M metagenome (IMG submission 50260)
TTTTCTAGGGTCGCATCAAGGGCAGCTTTGCGCGCCGGTGACCGTAAGAAACTTACCTAATTTGGCTCATAAAGGGGGTCAGAGCGGCCGAGGTGATCACCTATAAGCCCCACAGCGCCGGACACATCATGTGCCTCCAGCAAATCTACGATGCGAGCATGTTCGAGCAAGGTTGTGTCTTCACGTCCCGACCAATGCAAGACCGGTTTATAATAGGCGGAGAGCCATGACAGCATGGCTTGCGTCACCGCTTGGATAAGCGGATTGCCGGTGAACTTGGCGATTGCGACGTGAAAAGCGATATCGGCCTCGATAAATGCCTTGTCCTGACCAAGCTTGCTACGTTGGACCTCAACAAGGGAGCGCAGTTCTGCGATATCCTTCGCAGTGCAGCTTTGTGCCGCCATCTGTACCGACCCAGCTTCTAGGATTTTGCGGAATTGTTTGAGGTTTTCCAGATTTGAGGGCTCGGTTGATAGCAACAATTTCGCAATGTCATCAACCTGATCAAACGCGATGCCAGCAGTGAGTTTGTTGACCTTGCTACGCTCACCATGAGAGATTGAGATCAGCCCTTTATTCGCCATAGATTGCAAGGCTTCACGGACGGCGGGACGCCCCACCCCGAACCGTTCCATCAAGGCGCGCTCAGATGGCATGGTGTCTCCGGGAGACAGTTCACCAGACTGCACCATTGCCCATAGCCGGTCAAAAACCTGATCGGACAGTTTCTGGCGTACAATNGGGGCATCTACGCTGTCGAAGCTTGTCTTGACGGTCATGTCTTGGGCTNTCTTTGCTCGCTCTTAANCCATCTTTACACAGGTATGATAAGTTGACCAGACGGCATCCGCTTTGCTCATTGCATCACGTCTCGCAAAAACAGGGAGACCTGCGGAACATAGGTTATGATCATTAAGGCCGTAATCATCGTCAAAACCGGGATAACCAAAGTCTTGAACATGTTCTGAACCGGAATATTTGCCACTTGCGCGGCGGCAAACAGGTTCACACCTAGCGGAGGGGTGAACATACCCAAGGCTAGATTTACCACGATTATGATCCCGAAATGCACTGGATCAATGCCAAAGGCCATGGCGACAGGTGTGAGGATCGGTGCAAGCACAAGAATGGCCGCTGACGTTTCGATGAACATGCCAATGAAGAAAAGCAGGGCATTGATGGCGAGCAGGAAGGTCCAGGCATTGGTAAAGGTGCCTTGCGCCCACGCGCCAACAGCATTGGGCATTCCCGATAGGCTGATCAGAAAACTGAAGAGCGAAGCAGCAGCGATGATCAACATCACAGCACCTGATGAGATCGCCGCACTTTTGAACAGATCAGGCAGGTCACGCAGTGTCATTTCCTTGTAGACGACCAGCCCCAAGAATAGTGCATAGACCACCGCGACAGCTGCCGCCTCGGTTGGCGTAAAGACGCCGCCATATATGCCACCAAGGATGATCACAGGCATCATCAGGGCCCAGAAAGCCTTGAAAAATGAACTGATAATAGACTGCTTATCCTTGCCGTCTTCTTTTCCATATCCTTTCACGCGGCACCAAATTTGCACCATGATGATCAGTGCTGTCGCAACCAGCAGGCCCGGCCCGATACCTGCGATAAACAGCTGGGTGATCGAGGTCTGCGTCGAGACCGCAAAGAGGATCAAAGGCACAGACGGAGGGATGATCACACCCAGCTCCGAGGAGGATGCCTGAATGGAGGCCGCCATATTGACCGGATAGCCGTGTTTGATCATCGCGGGGATCAAGATGGAGCCGATGGCAAATGTCGTCGCCACCGAGGATCCCGAAATCGCGGCAAAGACCATACAAGCCACTACGCAGGTGCTGGCCAAACCGCCTTGGGTGCCGCCAACAATCGACTTTGCGAAATCAACCAGACGGTGGGAGACGCCGCCTTTGGTCATCAGATTGCCTGCAAGGATGAAGAAGGGAACAGCCATTAGTGGAAAGCTATCAAGGCCTGTGAACATCTTTTGTGGAACAACCAGCAAGGGCAGGTTCGAGAAAAATACGATACCGAATACCGATGCCAGCGCGATAGAGACCGCGACAGGGATGGTGATTGCAAAGAAGAATATGAGTGAAAATGCGAGTGCGCCGTTCATTTCGCATCCTCCGCTGTGTTGAGATGCCCACGCTCGGCGTCAAGATGGGCGAGAAAGAGACCCGGAATGGCGAGAAGCGCGCCGATGGGGATCGATACATAAAACCATGCAACCGAAACATTGAGCATGGCGACCTGCTGGCTCATGACGCGCAAGGTCATTTTGTAGCCGTACCAAATGAGAATACACAGAAACAGGGCGATGGCTGCGGTGACAATCCGGATGATCCAGATTTGTTTGTCCTTTGGTAGCAGGCTGCGCAGCACATCAATGGGGATCATCTTACTGTAGCGGATTGCGGGTCCCATGATCAGGAATACGCCCCAGACAATCACCGCACGGGCAAGCACTTCGGACCAGACAGCCGCATCGTTCAGAAGGAAACGCGTCAAGACCTGATAAAACACCAAAAGCGCGGCCACCGCGAGCATCGCTGCCGCAAGATAATGCGTAATTCGGACGATGGCGTCGGACAGTTTGATCAAAAAGTTCATGTTCCCCTCCCGTGAGAAAAGGAGCGCCACACGATATCTCGTCCGGCGCCCCAGATTGCGTCAGCGTGGGAACGCTTACTGCTGTGCAGCTTGGATGTCGGCGATCAGATCGGCAACGCCCATTTCCTCAGCGAAGCGTGCATATGCAGGCTCTACCGCGGCAGCAAAGGCGGCCGAGTCGACCGATTCAATCACCTGCATGCCATTTTCTCGCAGAAGCGCTACACCATTGGCTTCGTTCTCGGCCACGGTGGCACGGGTTGCGGCAGCGGCGGCTTGACCAGCAGCGACAAACCAGCCCTGCTGCTCTTCAGTCAAACCGTCCCAACGGCTTCCGGACATTACGACAACAGCTGGGGAGTAGACATGCTGTGTCAGCGTAACATGTTCTTGGATTTCCCACATATTGTTGGCGACCAAAACGGGGATCGGGTTTTCCTGACCATCGATGGTGCCTTGTGCCAATGACGTCAGAACTTCGGTCCAGCTCATTGGAGTCGGGTTTGCGCCCGCCGCTTCGAAAGCTGCGATATGCACTTGGTTTTCCATTGTGCGCAGCTTCAGACCCTCAAGGTCTTCGGGGGTGTTGATCGGACGNATGTTGTTGGTGACATTGCGGAAACCATTTTCACCCCAAGCCAGACCTACAAGACCATGATCTTGGAATTCTTCCAGCAGNCCTTGGCCGATCGGGCCATCAAGTACGGCATGGGCTTGATCGTAACCTGCGAANAGGAACGGGAAATCGAGGGCGTAAATTGCGGGAACGAAGTTTCCGATAGGGCCAGTCGACGAAATTGCGAGATCGACAGTGCCGATCTGCAGACCTTCAATCACGTCACGTTCGCCACCCAAGGCACCTGCAGGACGCAAATTGATGGTGATGGAGCCACCGGACAATTCCGCCATGGTATCGGCGAAGGCTTGACCGCCATCACCATAGTGGGACTCGAGGGGTGGTGTGAAAGCCAGATTAAATTCCTGAGCCATGGCTGCACTCGCAGTCATCCCCAGAACAACGGCTACACCAGTCAGTGTGTTGTTCATCATACGCATTTGGTTTCCTCCCTTTAGCGTTCTAAGTGATCGAACCGAGGCCCGATATCCCGGAATCAGGTGATCCGGTCGACGCTCGCTGCAATTTCGTCATCGTCGAAACAGCGCAACCAGTCGTCTTTCATCAGGACCGGAATCCCGAATTCAATTGCCTTATTGGCGGCGTCTGAGAAGACGCCTTTGTGCTCATCAAAAATAACGGCACCCATGATGTTCATATGTCCGAGCAGAAAATCGCGGGCGCAGTCCAATGGAACGCCCTTGCTGACGACTTCATCCATAGCCATGCGCAATACTTTCAAAAGCGAGCCATTGACCGTTTCGGACAGACCCGGTTCAAGCAGGGCAAACTGCTTGAGCGTCACACGGTGTGAGCGCACAACAGGCGCATAGATCGCTTTTCCTACGCGTTCTCCCAAAGCGTAGTCTTCTTCTGGCCCCTGAACGAGAACATTCACGATGCCTTGATCTGCGGAGATGCCTCCAAAGTAATCACGCCGCTGCTCGGTTGTATTGACGTTGTTCCAGATCGGGGGGTGGCAGGGATGCGACATGAAATAGGTAACGTCGGCACGCTCGGGCATGTGACCCGCAAAGGGGGCCGCGCCGTCGAGAACGAAGATCATCGCCCCCGATTTCACCCTGTCGATAATGCCGTGCGATACCTTGCCAATCAGCGTGTCGGGCACCGCCAGCACGATGATATCCGCGCCGTCCAGAGCCACATCAACATCGACACAATCGACGCCATAGGCGTCACGAACGGCAGCCCTTCCTGCTTCGGACACCTCGACATGCATGGTTTCGAATTCATCATTTTTGGCGAGATTTGCGCCAAGGCGCATCCCCATTTTCCCGCCCGCACCAAACAAAGCCAGCTTCGGCATGAATTACCCTCCATTGTTTCCCGCAGTCTCAGCGCGAATAAATTGACAACTGGTATGATCAGTAGCTAAGTATGTGTTTATGTCAAACGCTTTTATTCGGCAGGGGGCGATCCGCTATGACGCAGCCAACAAACGCACTTCCGGACGGACCTCTTGTCGCTTGGTATGCGGATGACTTCACAGGAGCGGCTGCCGTAATGGAGGTGCTGACCTTTTCAGGGCTTTCGTCGATGTTGTTTCTGGAGCCGCCCACGGCAGAACAACTGGCCCGATATCCCGATCTCAAAGGTATAGGGGTTGCATCAACAGCCCGCGCGCAATCGCCTGAGTGGATGGATGCCGAGCTGCCCGATATCTTTGCCAAACTCGCAGCGCTGAATCCGGCCGTGATCCACTATAAAGTATGCTCGACATTGGATTCTTCGCCACAGGTTGGCTCCATCGGTCGGGCCATTGAAATCGGCGCGGATAAGTTTTCGCCCGCCGCTGTCCCGATCGTGATCGCAGCTCCGCAGATGCGCAGGTATCAATCCTTCGGGCATTTGTTTGCGGGCTTTGGCGATACTGTTTACCGACTTGATCAGCACCCTGTGATGTCGCGCCACCCAGTGACGCCAATGAGCGAGTCAGATGTCGCCAAACATATCGCTCTTCAATCAGATAAACTGGATGCACGATGCCTGACCTTGGAAGATATTTCCGCTGGCAGCATGCTGCCGAAAACAGCCGCTCGAACAGACCGTATTGAGGCCATCACTCTGGATTGCATGGATGATACTACAGAATCAGCCGTGGGCCGCCTGATCTGGGAGGGGCGCGGCGCCAATCGTTTCGTTGTTGGTTCGCAAGGTGTGGAATACGCCCTCGTGCGCCACCTGCAGGACACAGGCCAGATCGCGAGAGTTCCTCTGGCGCAAGGGATCGGGGGCTCGGACAGGATGGTTGTCGTGTCAGGGTCCGTCTCTCCCACAACTGCCGATCAAATCGCATGGGCCAAGGCAAATGGATTTGAAGGTATTGCGTTCAATACAACACGCGTCTGCACAGGCCCGAAGGACCTTGAAGCTGAGATCTCGCGCTGTGTTGCGGCCTGTTTGAAGGCTATCGGTCGTGGGATGGACCCTCTCGTGCATAGCGCCGAAGGGCCGGACGACCCTATGGTCGAGGCTTTCACAAAAGCGGTTGCCGATACTGGCCAAGAGATGTCGGAAGCCAATCAACGGGTCGGCGAGGCACTCGGGCAGGTTTTGCATCAGACCTTGACGCAAAGCGGCCTGCGGCGCGCCGTGGTCTCGGGGGGCGATACCTCGGGCCATGCGACACGGCAATTGGGCATCTATGCCCTATCGGCACTGGCGCCCACCATTCCGGGCGCTGCACTATTTCAAGCACATGCAGAGGGGCCAATGGATGGCCTTCAGCTCGCACTCAAAGGCGGCCAAATGGGCAGCCATGATTACTTCGGCTGGATCCGAAGTGGAGGAGGACCCCGATGACCCGAATTACAGCTACCTATGATATTGAAACACCCGTGGGGCTTGAGCGCGCGGCACAGGTGCTTGCNGGNGAGCAATCCACTGGAACCTTCACCAGACTGGCCTCTGAAACAGATGCCCTGCGCGAACGCTCCGCCGCGCGTATCGAGAGTATCGAGATCACGGGTAGCAGCACCACGCCTTCGTTGCCATGCCGAAAAACAGGAGAGCACTACGAACGCGGCACGGTCACCATTAGCTGGTCATTGGACAATTTCGGCACCTCTCTGCCGACGCTTCTATCCACTTTGGCCGGTAACCTCTTTGAACTTGCGGAGCTGTCCGCCATCCGCCTGACACAGATGTCTCTGCCAAGCGCCTTCGCCACAGACCACCCCGGCCCCCAATTCGGCGCGCAAGGGACGCGCGACTTTATGGGAGGTCATCAAGGCCCCCTTATCGGAACGATTATCAAGCCAAGCGTCGGTTTGAGCCCTTCGGAAACCGCCGCTCTTGTGCAAACGCTCATTGATGCGGGGATCGATTTCATCAAGGATGACGAGCTGCAGGCCAACGGCCCTCATTGTCCCTTTAAAGAGCGCGTCACCGAAGTCTCCCGCGTTCTTAATGCCCATGCTGAAAAGACAGGCAAAAAGGTCATGTATGCGTTCAACCTGACGGATGAGATTGACCAGATGTGGCGCAACCTGGACCTGCTGGAAGACCATGGTGGGACCTGCGCAATGGTGTGCGTGAATTCTGTCGGCCTGACCGGCCTGCGTGCGCTTCGTAACCGCAGTTCCATGACGATCCACGGACATCGTGCCGGTTGGGGCATCTATTCACGCTCGCCCGATATCGGGATCAGTTTCCCCGTTATGCAAAAACTCTGGCGTCTTGCTGGCGCCGATCATCTGCATGTGAACGGTCTTGCCAATAAATTCACCGAAGGCGATGACGTGATCGCGCAGTCTGCGACATCGGTGCAAAGCCCCGTCTGTGATGGAGGTCCCGCGCATCTGGCGATGCCTGTATATTCGTCTGGCCAAACCGTCTGGCAGATTGACCCCGCACGCAGCCTGCTTGGCAATGATGACTTCATCTTCTGCGCAGGCGGCGGAATTCTAAGCCATCCCGCCGGAGCAGGCGCCGGTGTCATAGCCCTGCGCCAAGCTGCCGAGGCTGCACGAGACGGGGTCGACGTACAAGAGTTTGCCAAACAGCACCCGGAATTGCAGGCAGCAGTCGAAACTTTCTCACGGCCAAAGGTCACGTTGAAGCCTGAGTGAGCGTTACTCAAAATGCCCGTGCGGATGCACTTCTATTGCCGCTTTCAGTTTCGGTGAAATTGGAGCGTCATCTCCAAAGAAGACTTTCCCAGCGACGCATCAAACCTGCGAAATGGGGCCCTCTGCTGCCGTTAGATGCATCGCAGCATCATGTGATATGATGTTTTGTCAACGTCGGGTTGTGGATGTGGGAGGGCATGGCGGATCAGTCTAAAAGTGGATGGAAGATGAGCTCATGGTCGGCTCGGAGTACCTTTGGCCGGGTCGGTTCCATGAACGCCTGCACATCTCGACACGCCAGTATGCGCGGATCGTCCGCGATTGGGTCACGTCGATCGGTCTAGAAGCGAGCGCATATGGCACGCATTCGATGAGGCGAACAAAGGTGACCCAGATCTACAAGAAGACCGGCAACTTGCGGGCGGTTCAGCTTCTGCTTGGTCATACCAAGATGGACAGCACAGTCCGGTACCTGGCCGTCGAACTTGAGGACGCTCTAGCAATTTCCGAGGCCATTGAAATCTAGCAACTTTCGGGCCGTCTTCGTGGACGGCCCAAACCTCCCGTTTCCTCTTCTCCGCGTTTGCTGCGGTGCGGGATTTTGCTGACCTTCGCTACATCTGTGCCAATGGCACATTTTTTTTGTTAACCGCCCGCTTTAAGCGAGTGATTTTCTCCGCGAGCAACAAGAAGATGCTATGTTGGCAAAACCCACGTCGCGCTCGAAGGACAAATTGCGTTTTGTTTCAAGATCCGAATTTAAACCCTAGAAATCATCAAATTCCGGAACGTTTCCCAGCCTCACAAGGAAGCTGGGTGGACCGACCTCGCCACTATTTGGGTCCTCGCTGACCATATAGGCATCAGCACCTGCGCAATCCTCCGATTCGGCTTCCCTTTCGGCTCTATTCTCCGCCTCAGAGGCCGTTGAATATTGAAACTGTTTGCCAATCTTCAAGCCTATTTGCCCGTCTCGTCCGGGTTTTTGCTCCACATATGTTTGACAGATATAGTGAACTTTTGTTTCGCTCTCGTCTGAGTTCGACATAGGGGAAATCCTTGGACCTTAGGTGGTCGCTGNTGACGCTTTGAAATGAACGGGCAACCTTGTTTTCATAGCTTGATAGNGGCTGGGGCTTGAACCTGCCCAAAGCGCTATCGCGCTGGCTGCGCCGGCGTGTTCGCTTCCCTTTCGAGGCGAGCTTTGCGAAGGCGGGCCACTTTGATTTGCCGCTGATCGGATTCTTCTTCCCCCATTTTCTTCACGATACGTGATGTCTTGTCCATCGACGTTTCCGCTTTGGGAGCTTGCGCCTTGAACACGCTTGTTTTGGTTAGCTTTGCCAATGATTTTTTCCTCTTTGGTTTCACCAAACCCAGTCTGATCAAGGTCGTTCAAACCCATGCCAGATGTTTGTTTGGACTGTAGAAATCCCGCACGTCCGGTGAAGGCCGGTTGTGCAACAGATTTGTCTGGATGTCGGGTGCGGCCATGGCACGCATCAACGCGCTGTAATTCATCTGGAACCTCATTTCCGCCCCCGCACGAAGCGTTGCATCTTTGGTGCAAACAATGAGGTGATCGCTCGTTGCTCCAATAAGTGTGTTTCCGTGAGGCAATGAAAGCCCGGAGATATCTGTGTCTTGGTGACCTATCGCGAGGATCGCACGTGTGCCGGTTTCATTCTTGGGAACAAGGTGCAGCTTTGCCAAGGCCGGATCGGAGAAGTTGATGGTGGGAGACAAAGGCTCGGCATGTGTCTCAATCACTTCGGCAACAAGTGTAAAGGCATCATGGTACATCCCGCCAATCTGGCGTCCACAGATGGGATCAACGCCCAGAAGGATTGCTTCACCAAGCCTCAGATCATTGATCCTTCCGGAAGGATGCTCCCCAAGGGCCCAAGGCAGATTTGCAGAATTTCCGCCCGATATCGTATGAAGAACAGGGCCACACTGCCCCTCAACATCATTCGCAAGTGCAGATAGATCGCGCATCTTTGTAGCCGTCGGGGCAATGCTGCTCAGACACGCAAAATTGGCTCCTATGCCCTTCAACGCCACACCAGGTAGGTCGACGACTTGCCGTGCTATTTTGGCAAGGTCTTGGGGTATCACGCCTTCGCGCAGATCACCCATCTCGACCATAATGAGAATGCCATGCACCTTGTTTTGCCTGATCGCAGCAGCGGCGAGCGCCGTGATAACGGGTAGCTCTGTGTTGTAGCTCGCCTCACAGGCTTCCACGACATCATCGGCTTGGCTCAGCATTGGTGTACGGATCAAGGTGATGGAACTGGTTACACCAGCGTTACGTAGCCTCTGCACATTGCTCAAACGCGCCTCAGCGAGGCCCGCAGCGCCCCCGTCGAGCATGGCCCGAGCGATGGCAGGGTCGCCACAAACTGCTTTGGTCACTCCAGTCGTGCGAATACCACGCGACCGCAAACGCCCGACAATTATGCGCGTATTTTGGCGTATCTTGCCCAGATCCACCTCTATGCGAGGGCGACTCATATCGCGGCCACGGTTGTTCTTTGCTGCAATCCGGGAAAGGCGGTCAAAACCATCGCCAGCAAATGCGCCGCTGGTCGGCTAAGCGCGTCAGTCACAGGCAATCCAAGTACATGCGCTTGTGCTGTTATCGTGTCTGAAATTTCCACCTCAGACATGCCCTCGTGGTTGAGGGTAATGCCGATGACCCTTGTATCAGCGAACGCCTCAATCAAAGCGAGCTCACTTGCTAGGGTCGGCATGGGCATGGCGGGGAAGTCGCAGCGATGTGCGCGTTTCGGCGCATGCTGAAGGATCACAGCATCCGGTTGGCTACCGCGCAATATAAATGCAGATGTGCAGAAGGCTGGATGGCTCAACGCGCCTTGGCCTTCGATCAATATGACATCAGGGTTTTCAGCCTCCGAGGCTGCAACAATTGCACCTTCAAGTTCACCACAGCAGAACTGCGGCGGGACAGCGTCCATCGCCACACCATATTTTGCACCCTGCATCAAACCCGTTTGACCCGTGCCAACCAGCACAGCCTTGATCCCTTTCGCGTTCAAGGCGCGCGCCAGAACCGTGGCTGTTGTCCGCTTTCCGATGGCGCAATCCGTCCCAAGAACCGCAATACGCAACGCTTGAACTTGTCCGACACTGCCGTCGAACAACCTCATGTCTTTGCTTGGTTTGGGTTTGCGGATGTCGCGAATGGTGACACTCTGTTCAGAGGCTGCGCAGGCAATTTCGGGGTCATCACTCAGATATTCATGCAGACCGCTGACGATGTTCATACCGCGTGTGATCGCATTTAGAACAACGCTACGATCAGCAGGCGAAAGCCGTCCAGTCGAGGGTGCCATTCCATAGATGAAGGTGTCGGGGATGACGGCTTCATGGGCGATAGCGGCATCGAGATTTTCGAAGATTGGTATTTGGTTCATCGTGTCATCGAGAACCAACCCACTGTTGGCGCCACCGTGGTCGCTATCGATGACCGAGAGAATTCGGTAGGCTTCTGAATGACGCACAAGGCCGTTAGCCGTCTTGCCATCGATTTTGGTAAAGTTCCCCTCGCAATAGACGATCGCCGTTGGCGGCACAGCAATCTGAGGGATCAAAGTCGATTGTGCATTTTTTGCACTGTTCAACGGAGGCGCTTGCGCCCCTCTGACAGGGCGGCGGATGGTATCTATCGTTTGAAATTCAGTTTTCATATTGTCTGCCTTTTGGAGGTCTCACAGACGGCAAAGTAATATTCGTCTAAGTGTGTAGAGACCGAGGTTGTCTATCGTGAACTTGGTTGCAAAAACGCCTGAACCTTTNGTTTTTCGGGCGTTTCCTTCGCATTTCTATGGATCGGCACGCCGTGAGCCGGACGCGCTACAANCCATTTTTTCAGTGAAAAGCTCATGGCCGCTGGCCCAAAACTGATCGTGGTGTTCCACCGCAGCAAACAGATGGCCCAACATCACAAGTGATGTCGTCCTGCGCGAAAACATCGGCAACCTTCCCAAACATCAGATCCTTGCGAGAGGAGCTGTCAGCTGAATTTTTATGATAGAAGATTGTGGTTCGCTAAGGTTGGCGATGCACCTACGCTGGATAAGGCCACAGCTTTTGTATCTCGTACGTAGTCTCTTTGCGGCTGAGTTACAACGCTAGCTTGGTAAGCCCTGTTTCTGGGAGAAAGGAAAAGGATCAAGAAACAGACAATCCGACAACGCCGCTTACAACATCAAAAACAAGCCGCACAATCAATCACATAAACGTGCCAGAGCCTCCAGTGCTCAAGCCGCTTTGATGTCCAACTTTATACGACGACGGACACAAATGAGGATGGACAGTAGACCTAGCAGAGCGCCACTAGCCTTGTATCAGAGCGGTATACGACGCTGAACTACGACCAAAAGTGACGGATGGCACAACAGATGCATTAATCCCCTTAAAATCAACAAGGAACCAAACAAAATGGAAATCTTTGCAATCTTTATAGCGCTGTTAGTTATCGTCTGGATCGCTGAGGCAATCAGTGAGCGTTTCCCTGAGCGCATGGGGGAAAAATTCCTTGGCGTTGTTGGAGCTGTTGGAGTTTTGATTTTGGTCGCTGTTATTATTTTTGCATATGCGGCAGGCGCGCGGCATCACGCGGAAATGAGCAACATGGCGGGCATGGTGACCATGCCCGCTTCTTTATTTGGAGTGAGCTATGAAACATTTGAACGAGATTGAAGCGGCGCACGAGCTTGGCCACGCCTGGAGTTGGTTGTTGTTGGCGGGTGTCAGCTGCACGATCGGACGTGCATGTGATGTCGGGGCAGGTGAGCCCGACGATCATGATCCCGTCACTGTTCCGCACGATCTTGACGGTGACAGCATAAGACACATCTTGGCG
>JGI26086J50260_1001774_pt1 | contig 12212 bp, 10 predicted proteins | sample SaaInl3SG_22_DNA_FD_50260 | JGI IMG/M metagenome (IMG submission 50260)
GGGCCGCAGGCATTTGCGTCATCATAACTCCACTGAGACAACCAACTCCGCAAGGTGCAGAATCGAGCAAGACCCACCGGGCCGTTGTTTGCAATGCGTGGGTCACCCAAGTAGCACGTGCCTGGCGCGCGATCATTGGGATCGACACGTGGATCCAGCCAGCGCGGGTCGGCCATGGTTCCGTGCGTGACAAAGGCAAACTCCTCGTGCGCTCGACCCGCATCGATTAACGCGGCCAATTTATTTTTTACCCAGCTCGTAATTTTTCGATTCCGCGCGATCTGGGCCTCGTGATAGCGCACCAAAAATGCATCATCAAACGGCGGATTAATATCCCCCCCGTACAAATCAAGACTGGCGTCACGCAGGGTTGGATTGCACTCGTCAATCATTGAGGCGTCCAACCATTCGGTCAGCGTGCCGTGGCGCGATACGTGAGCGGCCATCATGATCAGCGCATCTGCTGGGGGCAACGACACCTGGGTCAAGTCAGGGCCTCCACCACAAGGACTTGAGGTCACTGTCGGACATTCAGCCTGAGACTGATAAAACGCTGAGAGAGAACCACCGCCACTCCAACCCAGCAACACCACATGCTGATAACCCAGCACCTCCCGAGCGTGCCGCATTGCCGAACCCAAATCCAAGGTGACCTTTTCCATGTTGAGCGCGTAATCGGCACCACGATAACGGCTATCGCAGGCGAGGACATGAACGCCTGCGCGCGCAAACTGACTCATAATAGGCAACCAGCCGGTACCGCCAATCGGGTGCATTGTGACCAGACAGGTGGCAGAGGGCGCTTGCGTTCTGATCAGTGTGCAAAAGACCGTAACAATGTCCTCTGCACTACCGTAGGTCTCTTTAAACCCCGACTTTTCAACACTCACTATGGGGAATGGCTCTCTGATTACTTTTTCTGCCACGACGATCACCTTTTAAAAGCATCACCCGGCTACCCTACCGGAACTCGAACGCGCACCCTTCATTTATCGATCTCATCCGTGAAAGTAATCTTTTTTAGGCTGATATAACGTACTCTGTTCACACAATAATGATCGACTTGCACACGAGGTAAACACCATGTTCAACGCATTGCTTGCAACTCAACCTGACGGCCAACATCGCGTCGACGTCACACAGATCGACACGTCAGACCTCGCAAACACCGGCGTCCTGATCAAAGTCGATTACAGCACCATCAACTACAAAGATGCGCTGGCGGTTACCGCTTCCGCACCGATTATTCGAAAGTACCCATTGGTTCCCGGTATCGATCTTGCGGGGACCGTTGAGCACAGTGATGATCCGATGTGGAATGTTGGCGACTCGGTGGTTGTCAATGGATGGGGCATGGGTGAAGGCCATTCGGGCGGCTTGGCACAGTACGCGCGGGTGCCGGCCAGCTTCTTAGTGAAACTCCCACAAAATAGTGATGATCCGATGTGGAATGTTGGCGACTCGGTGGTTGTCAATGGATGGGGCATGGGTGAAGGCCATTCGGGCGGCTTGGCACAGTACGCACGCGTGCCGGCCAGCTTCTTGGTGAAACTCCCACAAAATATGACCACACGTCAGGCCATGGCGATAGGCACTGCAGGCTACACCGCGGCGCTGTGTGTCGATGCACTCGACGCTCAAGGCGTCACGCCAGACCAAGGCACGATCCTGGTGACCGGTGCCAGCGGCGGCGTGGGCAGTGTCGCTGTCGTACTCCTTGCGGCGCGCGGCTTCTCGGTCGCCGCATCAACCGGTAAGCCGGATGCAGCCGATTACCTCACGCGACTCGGTGCAACGACGATTATCGACCGACATACATTATCAGCGGCAGGGAAACCGCTTCAGGCAGAGCAGTGGGCCGGCGTGATAGACGCCGTGGGTGGAAATACGCTGGCCAATGCCTGTGCTCAGACCCGTTACGGGGGCGTCGTCACTGCCTGTGGACTGGCTGAAAGTGCGGCTCTACCTGCCACAGTAATGCCGTTTATTCTGCGCAGTGTGGTGTTACGAGGCGTCGACAGTGTCATGGCACCCGCCGAGCCCAGACTGTCAGCGTGGGCCCGACTGGCGCGCGATATGGATCTTGCGCTTCTGGAGACCATGATCACCGAAATTGGTCTCTCTGAGGTCTGCGACGTCGCACCAAATGTACTTGCAGGAAAAATAACAGGGCGGTTACTTGTTGACGTTAACCGTTAAATCTTCTCGCACTGTGAGTGCGTTGTAGATCTTGGCAAATGGATCGGCGAGACCAGCAGCTTCGTTCAACGTCAGTCCCAATCGAACAAGTACAAGCTCGGCTTCGGGCACGACGACGACAAACTGACCCGAGTTTCCTCCCGCGTGGAAGGTATTAGCCGGCAAATCGGGGTAGTCGCTCAAGCGCGTGTTCAGCCAAAAGCTCAAGCCATAGAAGTCAGCACTATCACTTGGGGTAACGGCAAGGCGCTGCCACTCCTGCGATAAAATGTCGTCACGTCCGTGCCACGCGTCGAGCCACCACTGGCCGTAATTTGCCCAGTCGCGCGCAGTCAAATAGGCAAAGCTAGAGCCCACCTGCACACCACTGGTATCGGGTTCGAGCAGCGGGTCGTCCAAGTCGAGGTAGTCATTGATTTCTCGATCAACCCAGTCCACGTATGGAGCGCCCCCAAGAGAGGCTTGCCAGAGGTAAGACACCACGTTGGTGTCGCCGCTGGAGTAAACAAATTCTTGCCCAGGCTCCCTACGATGGCCCTGCGCCAAGGGTACGTGCCACATCGGCACACCGCCGTAGAGCATTTCAGTCACATCGTCGCCCGGCAAATAACGCTCATCGAAATCAAGCCCACTGGCCATGCTCATCAAGTGCTTTAGGGTCAAGGCGTCAGAAACATCGCGGGTGGTGTGCTCGGGCGCTTCCAGCGCCGTCAGGCGCTCCCGGACAGGCATCGACAGCGCCATTTGGCCTCTACCAACCTGAACGCCAACAAACGATGCCATGAGGCTTTTGTTCATCGACCAACCCTGCAATCGAGTACTCGGCCCAACAGGTGCTGCGTAACGCTCAGAAACGACTTCGCCTTCGTGCATGACCAGAACGGCGAGCGTATTTCGCCCTCCCGTTTCTGGCTCTTCAAACAGCGCGTCAATCGCAGCTTCGACGGCTTGGTTATCCGAGTGGACGGCGCTTATCGACAGGTCACGCTCGGCGTGGGCTTTGAGCGCATCGACGGTTGAGGCTTGTATACCATGGAGCGTACAGCCATAGCGGTCACGGTAATTGGCGGTCGCCGAGGCGGTTAGAATTTTCACTGTGGCAGAACGCGCACCCACCTCAGCCTTCACAAAACGATCCATACCGGCAACCGTCGCCATACGCGGTAAAATATCGTGTTCAAGCACGAATTCAGCGGGAAGGTGGCTCACAAAAACGCCAGAACACAGTTGCTTGGCGGAGTATCCCACGCCAATTTTCGCCGCGCCGTGAAGCAACCAACCCGCAGCACTCACAGCCACCACTAGCACCAGTAATACCACGCGAACCATAAGACTCTCTCTGTAGAACGTGACTTAATATTTAACGCTATTTTTGAAAATCATAGCGTCGTTAAGGCTCAGTCGACAATGGTGTGATTCGCCGCTTGAATCTCATGAAGCCTCGCCAGTAGCCAGGCCAGGGGCAACAACAAAAGACCCAGGGCAACCATTACTAGGACTGCAAAACGACTGATTCCCAGAGCCGCAGTACCCCAGACGCTAGGGCCCAGTACGAGCATGGCCAGACCACTCACACTCCCCACGATAAGTAGTCCATAAGCCGTCCACCGGATCCTATCGTGAGTACTCGACGTGGGCGTTAAAATCACGCCGTTTAGGTTAATGTCGTCACTCACGGCTCGCCCGAAATTTCACTGTGTAAACTCAAGAAAATCACACGACGCTCAACGCTCTAGACGCGCGAAATAGTCTCTCGCCGCAACCATCACTCTAGGCGCTAAAACAATAGTGCTCACCATGGTGGGGAGCGCCATCAATCCGTAACTCCCCGAAATCAAGTTGAAAACAACGTCGACACTGACGCTTGCGCCAAACACCACCGCCGCAATGAAAAACCATCGAAAGTAAGGCTGCCACGCGGCACCTGCTAAGAATCCAAAACACTTCGCACCAAAATACCAACCCGTAAACATGGTGGTGGTGCTTAAAATAAGGGCAACGAATCCGAGGGCGAGTAAACCAATGGTGCCCATTTCGTTTTGAACGGCATTAGCCGTGAGCGTTATCCCTGAAAGATCACCCGGGTTTTGCCACTCACCGGCGAGCAAAATCACCAGTGCCGTGCAGGTGCACACCAGTAAGGTGTCGAATATCGGACCCAGCGTTGCAACCATGCCTTCGCGTATGGGCTCANTTGTTTTTGCTGCGCCGTGCGCCATTACCTCAGTGCCAACACCCGCCTCGTTTGAAAAAACGCCGCGACTNACNCCAATCAGCATAATACCCACGAAACCACCCCCGACCGCGGTTGGACTGAAGGCCTCAGAGACAATCAACCACAACAGGGCGGGTACCTCGGAGAGGTGGCTCAGCACCACGTATAAGGTCATGGTGACGTAGACAACAACCATCGCGGGTAATGAGCGTACCGCAACCATGGCCACGCGCGGTAAACCACCAAAAATCACTACTGCGACGAGCACGGCCAAACCCAGTCCAGTCGCGAGTCCAGACCAAACAGGAGGCGCGCCATCAAAAACGGTCTGGCCAATCAACGCCGTGAGCTGATTCGCCTGAAACATGGGCAACGTGCCGATCAAACCCGCCACGGAAAACAAAACGGCCAACGGATAGAATGATCGAGGCAGTGCCTCTCGAATGACATACATCGGGCCGCCCTGAAGGTTGCCCTCACTGTCGCGTCCGCGGTACATCACACCGAGCGAACACGTGAAAAATTTGGTCGCAATACCGACAACTGCAGACACCCACATCCAGAAAATCGCACCCGGCCCTCCAGCGACAATCGCCAGTGCAACGCCTGCAATATTACCCAAGCCCATGGTGTTAGAAAGCGCCGCCGCGAGTGCTTGGAAGTGCGACAACTCGCCTTCCTCGTCGGGGGTGTCATAACGACCGGACATCACAGCAAACGCGTGACCCAGGTATCGGTAAGGAAGTGCCCGAGAGATAACGAGAAAGAACGCACCGCCACCCAACAGTAAAGCCACCATTGGGAGCCCCCATACGGCATCTGCAAATGCGATCGACCAACCCTCTAACTGCTGAAAGCTCATTCGTTATCTCTTTTTTTAAACACCACGCCCGAGGTGCTGATGCGCAGGCGCTCACCGTCCAGAACGCCCACTATACACAGTGATGGCGCCTTGACTCACTGATCAGCAAAACACATTTGGGACGCCGGTTTGTATCTCGTGATCCAAAAAATCCGAAAGTTAATCCCGAATAACTGTATTGACCGCGCGTGAGTTTGCGCTCCTCAGAAATAGAGGCATGATGACATCACGGCTTTAACCCAATAAATCACGGCTTTAACCCAATAAAAAGGCACCTTACTATGTCAGCGACAGCCCCTCATGAGTTTACCGGTCAGACCGCCCTTATCTCCGGAGGAGCCTCAGGCATTGGTCTGGCCACGGCCAAACGCCTGATCGCAAGCGGTGCGACCGTCTGGATCGCGGATATTCAAGACGAGAAAGGCGAGCAAGTTGCAGAAGAGATTGGCGCAACTTATGTGCATCTGGACGTGTCCAAGGAGGCGGACTGGATCTCGGTTGTGGAGTTGATTGCCAGTCAGGGTGAGGGCCTCAACCTCCTGATGAATAACGCCGGCATTGTCATCGGCGGCACCCTCGAAACACAAACAGCCGAAGAATTTCTGCAAACCACCAACATTAATTTATTGGGTGTCTTTCTGGGGTGTAAGATATGTGCGCCATTAATGACGATCTCAGGCGGTGGTGCAATCGTCAACGTGTCGTCGATCTGGGGCATGGTGTCCGACTCGGGTGCGGTGGCGTATTCAGCCTCCAAAGGCGGCGTAAGAACCATGACCAAAGCCATTGCGCTGGACCTTGCTGACAGAGGCACACAAATACGCGCAAATTCGATTCACCCCGGCTTTACAGCGACTCCCATGGTCGAGGACAGTGTTTCTGAAATGGAGCCTGAAGAGGCCGCGCAGTTTGCCGCACGAACCATTGAGCGCGTCCCTTTAGGTCTTGGGGAAGCCGATCAGATCGCCGCTGCCACTGTCTTTTTGTTCTCAAAAGACAGCTCGTTTATGACAGGATCAGAACTCGTAGTCGACGGGGGGTTTACGGCTGCGTAGTAGGCGAATCGGCTCGTTCTCGTCGCCGCGACACTGCCAAGCGACGTGTAACGCCACCTGAGTGCCGGCTACATCCAGCGCTGCCACTTAAAACACAACAACAACGCTAAAATAATGGCGCCACACGAGGCCATTAAATAGTTGAAGGCATGAGGCTCATCCAGCCCTGGGACGCCGCCCACGTTGACGCCCAACAAGCCGGTCAAAAACCCCAGAGGCAGGAACAGCACCGCTACAATCGTAAACACATAGGTTTTANGATTCATNTCGTCAGCCAACCTCGCTGCCAGCTCTTCTTGTGCCAGTATCGCACGATCCCGAACTTGATCGAGATCCTCGATGTACCTCATGAGTCGGTCAGCAATATCACGAAGTCTGACTCGGTGATACTCATTCAGCCAGGTTGGCGTCTCTGCGCTGAGTCGCGTTAATGCTTCGCGTTGGGGCGCCATGTAACGACGAAACTGCAGGGCTCGCTTTCGAAGCGCAATAATAGATTGTCTTGTGGACGTAGGGTCACCCTCATCGATAGCGGCTTCTGCACGCGCAACATCGAGCTCAAGATCAACGATGCTGTCTGCCATGTCATCCACGANGTACTCCACCCAATCAACGAGCAGGTCTGGGATGGTATTAGCTCCCTCCCCTTGAAGAAGTTCATCGACCAATCTTTCGGTCGACTGCAATGGGCGAAGACGCGCACTGATCAAACGGCTGCCGTTAGTCCATATTCGGAGTGACACCATGTCTTCAGCCTCGGCGCCCGGGAGTCGGTTAACCCCGCGAAGAGTAAGAACGAGGTTATCGCCACGGCGCAATACCCGGGGGCGCGTTTCGTCGGTTGTCAGCGCACCAGCCGCAATCGGACTTAAACCCCCTTCGGAGAGCAGCCATCGCCGCGTTTCTGGATCATCTGCATCAAAGTGCAACCACGTCGCATCCGCATCGGCGGTGAGCTCAACGGCGCCAGCTGAACCCAGTTGAGTAAGCTTAAGCGCATGAATGAGGCCATGTTTAGATGAAGACGAAGGACTGATCACTGTGCAAGGGTCTCTCACAACCAAGTAGATCGGTTAACATCACTCAATTGTGCTCGCTTATCAACTGGTTTCCGCTAACCTACCCTACCCAAATGTGCTGTGTGCCAATGGCGAATAAAGGCAGCGCATAATCGACCAAATGAGCGTTACCACACATTTTAATGACGCGAGAGCGTTGCAGGCATAACGTTTGAAATACCTTGCGATTATTCTATTAACGTTTTTTACAACATCGGCCTCATACGCGGATTATTCGCGTGACTACATCGACGCAGTGGCTGCAGAACGTGCTGAATCAGGGGATACGGCCATCTCGTACCGCGTCTTTAATCAAGCGGAAGATCACCCGAAACTTTTACTGATCATGGGTTTAGGTGGCGCCGGTTATGCCTGGGGTGATGCCTTCGTAAACGCCTTGGAATCAAAGGGCATCGAAGTGATTGTGATCGATAACCGTGACACCGGTGAATCGGACTTTTTCTCAGCGTGGGGGCAACCCACGCTATGGTGGCAGTTACTCAAATACAAATTGGGATTGTCAGTGGATGCGCCCTACTCACTCGCCGAAATGGCNCAAGACAGTATTGCCGTCTTGGATACCGCCGGTTATCAACGTGTCCATGTCGCCGGTGCATCGATGGGCGGCATGATCGCGCAGGTCCTAGCGGCTCGATTCCCCGAGCGCGTTGTTAGTCTCACGTCGATCATGTCGACCACGTTTGCACCGCACTTGCCGCCGCCCACTGCCAACGCAGAAGGTAACTTGAGGGACTTGGCGGAAGGCGACGCTGAAACTTCGCGCGAGCAACGCATGCGGGATCGCGGGTTTTATCCCGAATCGATGGAGCGACACCTCATGGCTATTTTTAAGTCAGGCGATCGCACAGAGGAAGTTGGTACCATCACCTCACCGACGCTGGTGATTCATGGATCAGAGGATCCCTTGGTACCACCTGAGCACGGCATCCACACAGCCGAACAAGTCGAAGGGGCTCGCTTCGTGCTAGTCGAGGGTATGGGCCATAACTTGCCGGAGGCGCTCCATCCTCAAATTATCGGTTTAATATCGGGGCACATTGACGCCGCAGAACAGGGTGAGACTTTAAATCACTAAGGTGACGTGTATGCAGAGATCCAACGACCATTCCGTGTGTCAGTCCAGGAGGCGGGCGCCAAAGGTGATCGCAGCCCTCTTAACGGGTCTGACGATACTGTCTTCCTGGGCCACGGCAACCCCTGAAACGCAGGCCATCAACACGCTCATCGATGGCCTCCATCGGGATGCAGACAGGGGTGAATTTCAATCCTATTTTGATCGCTACACACCCACTGCCGTGTTCATGGGCACTGATAAAACCGAGCGCTGGACCATTGACGCGTTTAAACAATACGCGGCACCTGCCTTCGCCGACGGTCACGGATGGTCTTACACCGTAATTGAGCGCAACGTCGAGGGCGACGGTGACACGCGCTGGTTTGATGAAATCTTATTGAACAAAAAACTCGGCCACTGTCGCGGGACCGGTGTCGTTCAACGCATCAATGGCGAGTGGAAACTGGCACATTACTCACTGACCTTGCTCATTCCCAACGACATCGCCGCGGCCGTGGGTGTTAGCACACAAGAGGCTGACGGCCTCATTGAGCCATAAAAAAAGCGCCTCAATGAGGCGCTTTTTACAGGTGAGTAAAGCGTTGAACCAACGCTAGAAGGTCGTATTAATCGCCAATCTCACATTAATCGGCGCACCGACAGACACTTGGTGCGTGCTGTGTCCGTTGGGGAAATACAGCTCATCCGTCGCGTTTTCAACATTGAGCTGAATTACCGTGCTCTCTGACAGGCGATAGCGCGCCGACGCGTCGATTCGGGTGTAACTGGGTAAGATCGCCGAATTGCTGTTGTTAATAAAGCTCTCGCTTTGATGCGTCAGTCCAAGGCCTAAGCTTAAGTCGTCAGAAAGCGTAAATTGGTTCCAGATTGAGAACATCGAATCGGGGAGCTCTCGCGGCGTGAGCCCCGTTCGGCCTTGACGATTGACTTGTTCCCCGTCGAGCGAACTGTAGCCCGCCGACACGCTCCATAACGCGTTGACTCGCCCTTGAAGCTGAAGCTCAAAACCGTCAATTTCCGACTCAATCACATCGAGCGTCGCCGGGTCGTTGTCGGCCACTTGCGGGGAACGCTGCTCTATCTCAAACAAAGCCGCGGTGAAGCTAAGACCCGATGCAAAGTCATATTTAACGCCGACCTCGCGGTTACCAAACGTGTTTGGCGCGAGCTCGTCGTTACTGCCGTTTATGTTGGCAAATTGCTCGCCGCTGCGGGGCAAAAAAGACTCACTGTAGCTGGCGTAAATCGAAATTGCGTCTATGGGCTTATAAACGACTCCAAACCGTGGCGAAACTTCGCTGTCCTTACGCGATCGCGTTTCATCGGCGAGTGCATTGAATACTTTAATGTCAAAACTGTCGTAGCGCAGTCCCACAACCACTTGTAGGTAGTCGGTGAGCGTTAACTCGTCCTGAAGGTATACCGAGGTCACGTCAATCGAGACGTCAGTGTCATCATTGATGTCGCGATCGAAGCTATTCGTGGCGACATTGCCCAGCGCATTCAGCCCAACCCCGCCTTCAAGCCCCAGATTTCGAGTCAACGAGAACGTTTCTTTATCATCGTCGGTGGTGTCCCAAAAGGAATTCCAGCGGTCTTGGTCACTTGATGTGTCGATGAATTCGACGCCCGCCAGAAGCGTGTGCTGCATACCGGCGAATTCAGACTCGCCGACCAAGTTAGCCGATAAAATCGAGTTTTGCCGTTGCGTTGTGTCGACGTAACCGTCGAGCGTCACTTCATCCGGTGTTTGTGCCTGATCGTACGCGGCGGCATAAAAGTTTTGGTAGGGCTTGTCGTAGTCGCCGTAAAACGCCGCGATATTACCTTTGAGCGTATCTGAGAACGAGTGTTGCACTGACGCTCGCCACAGGTGGGCTTTTAGCGCTGTGGTATTTACATCGGGGTCCCCAAATACAATTTTCTCAAAGGCTTTCACAGGGCGACCGTCAGCTCCGGTGGGGATTCCGCGATCAATAAATCGTTGGTGATCAATGTACTCGTATGACAGATCAATCACACTGTCGCCTGACTCAATGTGCAAGGTTGGATTCACACCCACTCGGTCACCGTCGTAAAAGTCACGGTGATTACCAAGCCGCTCAACCATGGCGTTGATTCGCAATGCGACCGAATCACTGATCACCCTATTGTGGTCGATCTGGCCACCCAACTCGCCGAGACTGTCCACACTGAGCTGCGACGTCGTGAAACCTTGGTCGAGTTGCGCTTTTTTCGTAACGCGATTCAGTACGCCACCCGTGCCGCCACGACCAAATAATAGTGCGTTAGGGCCTCTGAGAACCTCGACTTGCGCCAGGTTGTAGAGGGGCCGGTAGTACTGCACGTCGTCGCGCATCCCGTCGATGTAAAAGTCCGCTGTTGAGCGAACGCCCCGGAAAATCACTGCATCTCGATGCCCCTCCCCTTGCGACGTCGTCACACCCGGGAGGTAATTGACCACCTCGCTAATGCTATTAAAGCCTCGCGCACGGATATCCTTGGCGGAGACAATACTCAGACTCTGAGGGACATTTAAGATCGGCGTAGGCGTCTTGAGTGCGTTGATGGTGTCCGAGTAAAGGTACTGCGCAGAAACCACTACCTCTTCGATCGACGCACTGGCCACATCGCGGTCTTTTGTTGAGCCCGTCTGGGCATATGCGGGGTTAAGCACGAGTGCGGAGACGACCAAGGGCATTACTTTTAGCGGGTTCATTGACAATAATCTCTTGTTGATATCGCAAATGATAATGATTCGCATTAGTAATTGCAATGCGCCGCTCTGTTTTTTTTAAATTTCCCCTCTAAGCGAGTGTTTACAACAAAAAATGCGCTAAAAGCAGGGCTGCTTCAAACCAAAACTAGGCTGTAACTGTGACGCAGGAGCCGTCATGCGTGAGCGATATCCGACGTTTTAAGGTGTTATTGACGTGCTAAAACGTAATGTAAAATCGGCGTTTTAAGGCCTCAATCGACCCGAGAAGGAATGCAGAATCGGTAGTCTGTCGTACCACTGGTAATGCAATAACGCACCACACGTGGCCCGTCACCATCATTGCGCACGATACCGGAAAAAGGCGTCAGCCCCGTGTAACGACCAATTTCACCTTTGGAGTCAACACTACCGGCAAATCGATACCCATAGGTCGCCTCAACTCGGGCGACCGGGACGCGTCCCTCAAGGCCGCGATAGCACTTGAGGTCATCAAAAATCACAGACTCAGGGTCGCCCATGCGCGACCTGATGAAGGGCTTTGCAATCGCGAGACATTCAGCCTCTGACATCGATAGGCCAAAGTCGGCTGACTCCACTTCTTGCTCCGTCGGTGCAGACGAACAACCGGAGACAGCAGCGGCTAACACAACGGTGTACACAGGCTTCATTATGACTCCTTGTTACGCTCATCTCTTGCCCTCACAGTAGACTCAGATCTGCCGGCAAACAAGACAAAAATAAAGGCCTCAACCGACCAAGGCGGCACACGATGATCTGGATGTTTAGCGTACTCTGTTCACTTGCCGTTATGGGAATCAGCGGTATCGTCCCTCTTGACGGAACACCTCTAGCGAGCAACGAGCGCCCTGGCTTTCTTCTCCTTTGGACGCGTTACTCTGCGCATCTTGCCTTCTTATTTTTACTCGCGGCCTTTTTAGCGAGCACGGCTCGCAGGCGATGGCGCCATCCGGCAACGCGTGCCCTCATGAGTTATCGACGTCAGCTTGG
>JGI26086J50260_1001780_pt1 | contig 12189 bp, 12 predicted proteins | sample SaaInl3SG_22_DNA_FD_50260 | JGI IMG/M metagenome (IMG submission 50260)
GTCAATCGATTTTTCCCGCGCCACCACATCGGCAACCTGAATGAGCTCGAGGCCTGGAATTGATGATGTATCCATAATGTATCACCTTATTAGGTTATTCTAGGGGTTAGGTTATTCACTGTTATTTATCATTATCCGTTTACACGGAGGGTAGTTAGCGTTGCGGACGGGCCAAAATCTCTGATGGGTCAATCCGCGCGGCCTCAATTTCGTCAAAGCTGAAATCAAACCTGCCAAAACTTGTCTCTAGGCCAATCTTGCCATCCTTATTGACCCCAGCAAGGCGGCCATTAAAGCGGCGCCGACCATCGAGCATCATCCGCAGGGTAATCTTCGCCAATTCGCCTTCAAAATTCTCAAAATCTTCAATTCGGGTTAGCGGCCGATCAATCCCCGGCGAGCTAACCTCGAGGATATAAGCGCTAGAAATAGGGTCATCAACATCAAGCAATGTGGCTATGTGGCGGCTGAGAAGTTCACAATCCTCAACCGTCATTTCCCGGTCTTCTTTTGGCTCAGCCATGATCTGCAACTGGTTACGGCCCTTTTGACCGCCCGAATACAGAACCCGAACAAGCGTAAAACCCAGATCCTCAACCGCTGCTTCAATAATTTGGTTTATCTTCGATTCAACCAAAACCCTGATCCTTATTAGAGCTTTTAACCCACCAAAATTAACGCAATAAAAAAGTGGGCCAGCGGCCCACCGTCTTTACGCGACAGTATGTAATGTAGGACTTATAGCTGTATCCCTTGGCAAACACAAGCCTTTACCGCCAAGCCTAGGCGATGCGATCAAAAATGAACCATGCTGGACGGCGATCCTCACGCAATGCTTTTTGCATATATCGGGTTTCCGGCAAATCATCTGGACGGATGCGCCAATCATCTGGTGTCTTTGCTTGCCACCTGAAACCTGCATGCGATGTCGCCGCCTGTAATAGCCAACTTTTGGCGGTGGGATCATCGCTGGCCAGAACCAAGCGGCCACCAACACGGATCAGGCGGGCCAATTCATCGAGCAAGGCCGGTTGTAAAATCCGACGCGCGGCATGGCGGCGTTTTGGCCATGGATCGGGAAACATCACAAATGCCCCAGCCAAACTCGCATTACCCATATCTGGTAGAATAAGGCGCACATCATCATCAAAAAGCCGGATATTTGGAATGTTATCCGTCTCGATATGGCGCAGCAGGCTAGCCACGCCATTGATAAAAGGTTCAGCCCCGATAAAGCCAGCATCAGGACGGTTTTTGGCAAGGCCAGCAATATGCTCACCGCCGCCAAAGCCAATTTCAAGAAAGATATCCGTGGGCGCATGATCAAATTGATCGACCAGCGCAACACCCGGCTTTAGCCGCAAGATCTCCAGCTCGTTATCGAGCAGCGATTGCATCGTTTTACGCAGTGGACGACCTTTGCGGCGGCCATAGAATTTTGGCCCTTCCACATCCTCATGCCGCTTGTTTTGTTCGCTATTGGTCACACCAATTGCCTCAAATGAAACCGGCTTAAACTGCCGCCTTTAGCGCGTCAACGAGATCGGTTGCTTCCCAGCTAAAGCTGCCTTCGCCTGCTTCACCAGCCACACGCCCAAAATGACCATAGGCGGCTGAGGCCGCATAAATCGGCTTGTTCAGACCGAGATGCTCACGAATGCCCTTTGGTGTTAGCTTCATGCAATCAGTCAGTGCCGATTGTAAGGCGCTATCCGCAATTGTTCCGGTGCCATGTGTATTTGCATAAACCGAAACCGGCTCGGCAACACCGATCGCATAGGCCAGCTGAATTGTACATTTTGAAGCAAGGCCACTCGCCACGACATTTTTTGCCAGATAGCGCGCCGCATAAGCAGCAGAGCGGTCAACCTTTGTCGGGTCCTTGCCAGAAAACGCGCCGCCGCCATGCGGGGCCGCACCACCATAAGTGTCGACAATGATCTTGCGACCAGTCAGGCCAGCGTCACCATCAGGTCCGCCAATAACAAAATTACCGGTTGGGTTGACCAGCAGATCATCCGCACCAACCATCCAGCCATCAGGCATCACATCGGCAATCACCGGCGTTACAAGGGCGCGAATATCATCAATTGATGCATGCGCGTCATGCTGGGTTGATAGGACAATTTTATGNGCGCCTGTCGGNTTGCCATTATCATCATAGACCAGNGTGATCTGGCTTTTTGANTCAGGGCCAAGAATTGANTCGGCNTCAGCTTTGCGGATCGCCGCCAAACGCTGCAGAATCTTGTGCGAATAATGGATCGGTGCTGGCATAAGCACATCAGTTTCGCTACAGGCATAACCGAACATTAGACCCTGATCACCAGCGCCTTCATCCTTATTGTCACCTTGATCCACGCCCATCGCGATATCGGCTGATTGCTCATGCAGGTAATTCTGGAATTCCAGATGCGCATGGTGAAATTTTTCCTGCTCATACCCAATGTCAGCAATCGCGGCGCGAACAGCTTTTTCAATATTTGCCTGAATTGCCGGCATCTTTTCGTCTGATGCGCGAACCTCACCACCGAGGATCACCCGGTTGGTCGTGGCAAATGTTTCACAGGCCACGCGCGCTTCTGGTTCAGCCGCAAGAAAAAGATCAAGGACTGTATCTGACACGCGGTCACATAGTTTATCTGGGTGCCCTTCTGACACTGATTCAGATGTAAACAAATAAGACATTCTGCGCTCCGTATAAAATGATGGAACTGTTACTGCCTCAACGTGGCTTTCACGTCAAGACGCCACGCCAGAATTGCGCATATAGATAGCGTTAACAAAAACAGCACATGACGGAACGGCACGAATAATGGCGGGGCAATTGGCGGCGGCACAGCGACATCGATGGCGCCGCGTTCACCATGTTTGATCTCGCCAAGCATATGGCCATAGGGACCGAACATTGCCGATATGCCCGTATTGGCAACCCTGACCATCGCCATGCCTTCTTCGACCGCACGCATTTGCGCTTGGGCAAGATGTTGCCACGGGCCCAGAGTGCGGCCAAACCAGCCATCATTGGTGATATTGATAATCATATCCGGACGCGTATCGCCAATGATCACCGCGCCGGGGAAAATACTCTCATAACAGATCGACATCTGCACCAAACCATAGCCCGGTATATCAAATAGCTGGTGCGCACCACCGGGCGAGAAATCAACCGGCCCGGCAATCACATCAACAAAGGGGAGCCAGTCTCTAAACGGCGCAAATTCGCCAAAGGGAACCAGATGATGCTTGTCGTAAATCGCCTGCACGTCACCAGAACCATCTATCAGGATCGCAGAATTATGGAGCCTGTTTTTGCCAGCCACCCGCAAAATACCAGTGATCAAATGACCATCAAACGGCGTTGCCGCAAGCGCTGTTTCACGAAGCAGGCCAGCATTGGTATCTAGAAAACCGGTGAAGGCCGTTTCGGGCCAGATCACCAATTGCGGCACTGGCTTTTCACCAATCGATAGCGACACCAATCCAGCGAGATTATCAGCCCGCTGGGCGCGGTCCCATTTGTCTTTTTGTGCGATATTTGGCTGGACCATGCGGATTGTCTTGGCCGCATTATTTCCACGGGCCACATTATTTCCACTCGCCGCATCATTTGCCGAGGCGAGGCGATAGAGACCTGCGCCCGTCAACATTAACGGCGCTATAACCGCGATGATGGCCAAATTGCGGTTATCCAATTTCCAGAATGCCGGTGCCAATGCCATGCCAAGCGCAAATAGATTCAATCCATATAGACCAAACCAGCTAGCCGATTGTAATGAGGCGAGTGATACCGAAAAGGCATAGCCCGGCGCGTTCCACGGAAAGCCTGTGGCGATAAAACCACGGCCAAATTCGGCGAGACTTAATGCCGCCAGTAACCATAGCAACCGGCCCTGTCTTGTGCGGGCCACTTGCCATGCCAAGGCGCCAGCAACAGACCAAAAACAGGTGAGAATGGCGGGCACACCAATCGCCGCAACCGGCAACAAATACCAGTATTTTGCGTCGCCAACCAATAATGAATGGGCCGTCCAATGGGTTGATGCGACAAACCAGCCAAGCCCCATCGCCGTGCCAATGAACAACGCCGCCCGTTGGTTCGGGGCGGATGCCAGATGATAGGCTGGCCATGCCAGAAAGAATAAAGCGGGCACGAACCCGATCGGCGGCAAGGCCAGAGACGCCAGTGCACCGGCTAGGAAATATCCGCTAAGGGCGCGCATGCCCGCACCTATTCGCTAGGCGTTGTAGAAAGCCGCGTCAGTCCGCGAATTTTAACAAGCTTTACCCGCCGGGGATCACCATCGAGAATTTCAAACTGGAGGCCTGATGGATGACGGACAACTTCGCTTTGACCGGGCACACGACCAGCAAGCGCACACACAAGCCCACCCAGCGTATCGATCTCGTCACGGTCATCATCCTCGAGCAAGGTGCCAGCTAAAAGTTCCAGCGCCTCTATCTCGAGGCGGGCCTCGGCCACCGCAGTTCCATCATCATTGACGTCAAAGCGCGGCAATACGGTTTCGTCATGCTCATCCTCGATCTCGCCGACTATTTCCTCGACCAGATCCTCGATTGTAATGAGGCCATCAACCCCGCCAAATTCATCAACAACAAAAGCAAGATGGCGGCGGCGCAAGCGCATTTCATGCAACAGATCGAGCAAGCGGATGGTCGGCGCCACAAACAAGGCCGGACGCAACAAGCTCTCGACAGGCGGCGTTTCACCAGCCCGCATATGCGCGAACATATCCTTGATATGAATAAATCCGGCGATGTCGTCCAATGTATCACGGCGCACCGGCAGGCGACTGTGATTGGCCTCGCTCATCTGCCTGATGATTTCACTGAAACTCTCGGCCATGCTAACCGATACAATATCGGCGCGCGGGATCATCACATCAGAGGCGTTCAAATCACGCAACCCCAGAATATTCTTCAGCAAAGCGCCTTCATGGCTGTCAAAGCTAGTCTTGTCATCAACCGACTCAGCCAATAGCTCGGTCAGCTCTTCACGCTTTGACGTCGACCGATTCAAAAACGGGATTAAATTGGCAAATGGAATGTAACGTTGCAGTGCAGTACGCATCATCCAGCCCCATCTTCGCCCGTTATCAGGTCACTACCTGCATAGGGATCAGCAATGGAAAAATGCGCCAGAATGGCTACTTCCAAAGCTTCCATTTCCGTCGCTTCGCTTGGGTCCTCATGGTCGTAACCGAGCAAATGCATTACCCCATGCACAAACAAATGGCTGAGGTGATCATTAAAACCGATGCCCGCCGCACTGGCTTCACCCGCCAGCGTTTCATAGGCAATGGCAATGTCGCCAAGTTCCAGAACATCGTCATCATCCTGATCCTCACCACCGCCCAATTCATCATCGATTGCCGGAAATGATAGGACATTCGTTGGCTTGTCTTGATCTCTGAAATCGCGGTTAAGCTGTCTTATCCGCGCGTCATCATCGAGCAATACGCTCACACAGAGCGCGGGCAGATCAAAGAAATCCTGAATATGGTCAAGGGCAGGCGATGCAAAATTGACAAAGTCATTTACAACTTCATCCTGCCAAACCGATGTGGCACTCACCAATTCGATGATATTGCCGTCTGCGGTGTCAATCTCGCGGGCCTTGGTTAGAGCATCTGCGCTACTGTCAGGCTCCGGAAGGGCGTCGCTTTGGTCGTTTTCATGCGCCATGGCTATGGCTGGTCTCACTTTCTTTTTAAAACCCAGTTATGGGCTATTCCAACCCCCCTTTGGAGGCATATTCTTAACGTTCCTATTTGGACCCATTTCGTGGTGGTTGTCCAGCCTCGTAGGCTTTGAGAATACGCGCAACCACTGGGTGGCGTACAACATCATCACCAGACAAATGCATGATACCGATGCCTTTGACATTATCGAGCAGGCCAACCGCATCAGACAGGCCCGACGGTTGGTTCGCCGGCAGGTCAATCTGGCTGAGATCACCAGTTATCACCATGCGCGAATCCTCGCCAAGGCGGGTTAGCACCATTTTCATCTGAACTGGCGTTGTGTTCTGCGCCTCATCAATAATCACGAACGAACTGGTCAGGGTACGCCCCCGCATAAAGGCGAGCGGCGCAATTTCAATCTCGCCACTGGCCAGCATGCGATCAACCTTATCGGCTGGCATCATGTCATAGAGCGCGTCATAAAGCGGGCGCAGATAAGGATCTACCTTTTCCTTCATATCACCGGGCAGAAAACCGAGCCTCTCACCCGCCTCGACCGCAGGACGCGAAAGAATAATACGTTCAACTTCCCGCTTTTTTAAGGCTTCAACTGCCTTCGCTACCGCGACATAGGTTTTACCTGTTCCGGCTGGCCCAAGACCAAAGACCACTTCATTGGCACGCAGTAATTTCAGATAATCGGCTTGTCCGCGGGTTTTCGCGACAATCTTTTTCTTCCATGTGTCGAGCGCTTCAACAGCGCTATTCGCGGCCGGTTTAGTTTCTTTATTCTGAGCCCAGCGCATGAAATCATTAATCATCGATTTATCAACCTGCTGGATGCCGGTTTCCAAAATCTTTTTGTAGATATCTTCGATCGCCTTGCGGGCGGTTTTAACAGCGGCAGCGTCACCAGAAATTTTAATGCTGTTGCCAAATCCGTCTAAAGATACATCTAGGGCCTTTTCGATCTGTGTCAAATTTTGATTATGTTCTCCAAACAGCAAGGCCAGAATGCTGTTATCCTCAAAATCCATCCGTAATGTCAGTTTGGCTTTCTCTGCGCTCACGCTGCCCCCTTTTTCAATGTTTGTATTTCACCTGAGACACTTTTCTGCATCGCATCGGTGATTTTACATGGCAGGATTTTGCCGATCATGTCTTCACTTCCCTGAAAATTGACCGCTTGCATATACGGCGAGCGACCTGCCATCTGGCCATCACGACCACCTTTGCGCTCGACCAATACATCCATCACTTGGCCTTCAGTTTTTTTGTTAAAAGCAAATTGCTGTGCATTAAGTAGTTGTTGCAATGCCTCTAGTCGATCAGCCTTTACATCTTCAGGCACCTGAACATCCTCGGTAGAGGCAGGTGTTCCCGGACGTGGGCTATATTTGAACGAATAGGCCGAGGCATAGCCAACCTTATCAACCAGCGCCAATGTATCAGCAAAATCGCGGTCACTTTCGCCGGGGAAACCAACAATAAAATCACCGGATAATGCAAGATCAGGACGGGCATCGCGCAACCGGTCAATGATGTCCAGATAAACATCTTTGGTATGGCGCCGGTTCATTGTCTCTAGCACATTGTTTGACCCTGACTGGACGGGCAGGTGCAGATACGGCATCAATTGCGGCACATCACGGTGCGCATTAATCAGATCATCTTCCATATCCAGCGGGTGCGAGGTGGTGTAACGAAGACGCTCCAGCCCATCGATTTCAGCCATTTCACGAATAAGGCGCGCCAATGACCATGTGCTGCCATCATCGGCAGTGCCATGATAGGCATTTACATTTTGCCCCAACAGCGTCAATTCGCTGGTGCCAAGAGCTACAAGGCGCCGCGCTTCGGTCATTACATTTGACACTGAACGCGAAAATTCGGCGCCGCGCGTATAAGGAACCACACAAAAGGCGCAGAATTTATCACAGCCTTCCTGCACGCTTAAAAAGGCGGCTGGGCCGCGTGGTGCGTGTTCGCCCGGCAATAGATCAAATTTCACTTCTTCAGGGAATTCTGTGTCGATAATACGATTGCGAACGCCCGGATCCACCTTTGCCACCAATTCCGGCAAGCGGTGATAGGTCTGGGGCCCAACAACGATATCCACCCATGGGGCGCGGCGGGTGATTTCTTCACCCTCGGCCTGTGCCACACAGCCAGCAACGGCAATGGTCACTGTGCGCCCTTGTTGATCGCGGGCCTTTTCCTTCATCATCCGCAGACGGCCGAGTTCGGAAAATACTTTCTCCGAGGCCTTTTCACGAATGTGACAGGTATTCAAGATAACCATATCGGCGCCGTCTGGCATGTCGGTCGGTTGATAGCCAAGCGGGGCAAGAACATCGGTCATGCGGTCAGAATCATAAACATTCATCTGACAGCCATAGGTCTTGATAAAGAGTTTTTTGGTCAAAATTTCATCGCCACAAAGAAGGGGTTGTTGCCTTTGGTTCTAACCGTTTGCCCAAAGCATGGTCAAGAAAAAGCCGTTCTACCCATAGGTTACCGCCAGAAAATACCCCAGAAACCGTCCAAGCAAAAATGCCTAATGGTCATAGATCCAGTTCCGCATTATCACGCCGCATTACTATAGCATCAATAACGCCATTGGCGCGCTTATAATAATCACGGCGCACGGCAATGGGGCGAAAGCCCAGACCCTCATATAGCTGCTTTGCGGCATGATTATCCTCTGCCACCTCTAGAAACAGCCCTGCTTTGGGCCCTAATTGGTCGATTAAATGGCGGCACAGCGCACTGGCAAAGCCGCGGCGATAATACGCAGGATCGGTGCCCAGCGATAGGATTTCACCCTCTGTATTGCCCCCTGTATCACCCCCATCATCGGTGACATGCGCCAGAATATAGGCGATCGGATGGTTGTCGGGGGTGTCGGCATCATCTTCGACAATGACAAAGCCGCGAAACGCCGTGCCCTTGGCCAAAGATTGCAGGGAATCATGACGCAGGCCCCGCTCAAACAACTGCGCCTCAAGCGCGGCTATTGAACCAAGATGTTCAGGTAATGCGGGGGTAATTTTTGGGCTCATGATCGCTTTGGCCCAAGAAAAGCGGGGGCTAGATAAAGCGGTGTTAAAGGTTCAATCGATGCTGTCGCACCCGCCGCGATTTGTGACGCCGCCAATGCCGCAATCTGGCCCGCATCAGGGGCCGGTAAATTATCCATCATCACATCACCATTCCGATTGGCAATATTTAGCGTGTTCACATTCGGCCCAGCAATCGCCAGCGGACCAATGTCATCCTTTATCTGGGTAATGATCTGATCCGGCTCAGCCTCAAAAATCTCGTCCATCGGCCGACCAGTGGGATCAAACAATTGGGCATAGAGCGGGCCGCGGCGGGTATCGGCAAGGATCACCATATGCCGCCCTTGATTAACATCATTGGCCGCCGCCATCGCCGCATTGGCGGCCAAAATTGAAATGCCGATCGGCACAGCGTCGGTTGCAAGGCAGAGCCCCTTTGCCGCCGACAGCGCAACCCTTATACCTGTAAAAGAGCCCGGACCCCGCCCCCCAGCGACATGCGTCAGCGCATCGAAACCAAGATTTTGGTCCTGCATCATTTCTTGTGCCAATGGAATGAGGGTTGCCGCATGACCGTGCCGTGCTGGATGGTGAATGGCAGCACAAAGATGATGGTCCCGCCATAGCGCCACCGAGGCCTGATCACCGCTGGCATCGATTGCCAGAATACATGGACCACCATCACCAGAACTACCAGAGCCGCCAGAGCCGCCAGTATCTATCTCGCCATGCATCATTAAAATTCCCGAAATTTCATCATTACCCTAGAGCACTCCGTAACATCTTGCGGCATCAAACGGCGTGTTCGTCACCATATCATAATATTGCATGTGCCTTAATAATAAGCCGGAATAATAAGCCAGAATTATATGCCAGATCATCTGGCTAAAATGATGACTGCATTGTATGGTGGCCGCAGACATCATTATTTGAATAATTATCACTATCTTGCGGGTTTATCATATGTCAAAGCGGGGAAACGGTTTTTTGAACCGGTTACTGATCATGGCGGTCCTTTTCATTTGTGGACCAATGCCTCTTATTGGCGGGGCCTTTGCCGCCGATCATGCCTCGGTGTTGATGTATCATCGCTTTGGTGAGGATAAATACCCAACCACCAGCATTCGCCTGAGCCAATTTGATCAGCATTTAGAGACCTTGGCGAATGGNGNTTANAATGTGTGGCCGCTATCCGATATTGTTTCCTATCTCCAGACTGGCAAGGAATTGCCGGACCGCACGGTCGCCATCACCATCGATGATGCCTATTTGTCGGTNTATACAGAGGCGTGGCCACGGCTACAGGAATANGGATTCCCCGCAACTATTTTTGTGGCGACNCGGCCNATTGATCTTGGCTTGCGCGGTTATATGAGCTGGGATCAATTGCGCGAAATGCAGGCTGGCGGCATTGAAATCGGCAGCCAAACCCGCAGTCATCCGCATATGCACCGTATTTCAGCAGACGACGCACGGGCCGAATTGGTCTCATCTGGCGAGCGTTTTATTGCCGAATTGGGCATGCGGCCAGATATCTTTGCCTACCCTTACGGCGAATATAATCTGGAGGTTATCGAGATCGTAAAAGAAGCCGGATTTATCGCCGCCTTTGGCCAGAATTCTGGTATCGCACATGGCTATGATGGCTTTTATGAATTGCCGCGCTTTGCGATGAACGAGCGCTATGGCAATGATGAGCGGCTAAAGCTAGCGATCAATGGATTGCCGCTAAAGGCCTCTGACATCACACCGGAAGATGTTTTGCTAACCGAAAATCCGCCGATCTATGGCTTTACGCTGGCACCGGACATGAAACCCACATCCCAGCTACGGTGTTTCAATAGCAAATATGGCAAATTGGAAGTCACCGTGCTTGGTTCACGGGCCGAGATCAGATTGCCCGGGCCAATGGCCGGTCCACGGGCACGGGTCAATTGTACGATGCCGGGACCAGACGGTCGCTGGCGGTGGTTTGGCCGACAGTTCCTAACCAAATAGATCTAGCTAGCGTAGATAGGCGTCGGCATATTTGTGGAAGTGATTTGAGCGCATGATGTCGCGAAGCTTGACCACATAATCATAGCCAGTTTCGGCATAGCCATCCAAATGCTCGGTCAATCGCAACGTCTTTGCGGTGCCGCTATCATTGGCTAGCCGCGCTCTGGTTTCACGAAAATCTGTATAACGTGCATGCGTGTTCAGATTATGCATATAAGCCCGTACAGATCCGAACAGATTAGGGAAGCTGCGAACCACAGCGCGGTCGTTGCTTGCCTCTAACGGCTTTAACCCTTGTGATTTATTCCACGCCCATTGGCCAAAAAGCGCGTTGCCTTGGCGGGCAAAGCGTGACGTTCCCCACCCAGATTCAACCGCGGCCTGGGCCAGTGCTAGCGGCACCGGAATTTCATCTGCGCGGTGCAAAATCTTTTCACTCAGCGCCTCATTCGACAAATCACCACTCTTGAGACGGTATAATGTCGCCCATTTTTCAAGCGCGCCGCGATCATTGTTTTTCGTTGCCCGTTCAATCGCCATCCGGCGCTGGCGAATCTCTTCATTGCTTGCCAGTATCAACGGCAACACGGTGCTAATGAACAAACGCTTTTGTTCGGCAACGGCCATATCCGCTTGGCTCCGCGGCACTGTCTTGGCAAAGGTTCTAGCCACCAAAATCGGGGTGTTGGTGGTATCGATCACATCATCAAAGGCCGTGATGGGTTGCGCCTTTGCGGGGCTAGCTGTTGTTGTGTCCGCGCTTGTTTCCGTATCGACATTAGCTTGGTCTTCGGCCTTGGTACCGCGCTGGGTTTCTGGCGCAATTTCACCTTTAGCGTCAGTGGCGGTTTTGGCGGCGGCGGGATTATCACCGCGAACGGCTGGTTCTTCCTGCGCCGGCTCTGGGGCACTTGTGCTGGTTTCCCCAGTTTCTGCGGGCGCATCATTAATGCCACTACCATTACTTGCCGCACCACCATCACTGGAATGATAGCCGTCATCCGGCGTTTGCAACGCGGCGATCTCAGTTGAGTCTTGCGGCGCGGATACATCGTCAGTCTTAGAACCAAGGTCTTGTTCCGCGCCTTGTTCCGCGCCGGGCTCCGTGTCTGGTAGTGGCTCGATGACAGGTTTAACAACTGGATCAGACGGTGCCGTGACGGCGACATTTACTTGAGGGTTAACCGGGGGGTTAACCGGGGGATTAGCCGGGGAACTAGTCTGGGTATGGGCCGGATGCTCACCAAACCATTTTGGCGGTCCAAGCTGGAACACACCCGGAATAAGAATAACCAGCGCGACCAACGAAAGCGATGCTCGAACTAGGTTTTTATCCGTGACGTGTTTATCCAGAAATTCTTTTAGCTGCTGGTCCAAAGATACTATTCACTTCGTAAGGTAAACTTAAAAATCTGCCGCTCTTA
>JGI26086J50260_1001781_pt1 | contig 12183 bp, 11 predicted proteins | sample SaaInl3SG_22_DNA_FD_50260 | JGI IMG/M metagenome (IMG submission 50260)
TTTAGCAATTATCTAATTCGAAAAATTATGGCAAAGGATATCAAATTTGACATTGAAGCAAGAGACGGCCTAAAAAGAGGTGTCGATGCATTAGCAAATGCGGTTAAGGTAACGCTTGGCCCGAAAGGAAGAAACGTAATCATTTCAAAATCTTTTGGTGGCCCATCGGTAACTAAAGATGGTGTTAGCGTTGCAAAAGAAGTTGAGTTAACAGATGCTCTTGAAAACATGGGAGCACAAATGGTTAAAGAAGTAGCTTCTAAAACTAACGATCTTGCGGGTGACGGTACTACTACAGCTACTGTACTTGCACAAGCCATCGTAAAAGAAGGTTTAAAGAACGTAGCAGCAGGTGCTAACCCGATGGATCTAAAAAGAGGTATTGACAAGGCGGTTGAAGCCCTAGTAGTAGATCTTCAAAAACAATCAAAAACTGTTGGTGATTCAACGGACAAAATCAAGCAGGTAGCTGCTATTTCTGCAAATAATGACGGAACGATTGGTGATCTAATCGCTCAAGCCTTCGAAAAAGTAGGNAANGAGGGAGTAATCACTGTTGAAGAAGCGAAAGGTACAGATACNTATGTAGATGTAGTAGAAGGTATGCAGTTCGATCGCGGATACCTATCTCCTTACTTTGTTACCGATTCAGAGAAAATGACTACTGAGCTTGAAAGCCCATACATCCTTCTTTACGACAAGAAGATTTCAGCAATGAAAGACTTATTACCCGTTCTTGAGCCAGTTGCTCAAAGTGGTAAGCCCCTTTTAATTATCGCTGAAGATGTAGACGGTGAGGCTCTTGCTACTTTAGTAGTTAACAAACTTCGCGGATCACTTCGTATTGCTGCAGTTAAAGCTCCAGGATTTGGAGATCGTCGTAAGGCAATGCTTGAGGATATCGCCATCTTAACAGGTGGTACAGTAATCGCTGAAGAGCGCGGATTTAGCCTTGACAATGCGACTATCGATATGTTAGGTACTGCAGAGAAAGTAAGCATTGATAAGGATAACACTACCATCGTAAATGGTGCTGGTAATGCAGATGACATTACTGCTCGTGTCAACCAAATCAAAGCTCAAATCGAGACCACCACTTCTGATTACGACAAAGAGAAACTACAAGAGCGTCTTGCTAAGTTAGCAGGAGGTGTTGCTGTTCTTTATGTGGGAGCTGCTTCAGAGGTTGAAATGAAAGAGAAGAAAGACCGTGTAGATGATGCACTTCACGCAACACGTGCTGCAGTTGAAGAAGGTATTGTTGCCGGTGGAGGTGTTGCACTAGTTCGTGCAAAATCAGTCCTTTCAAGCATCGAAACAACGAATGCAGACGAAAAAACCGGAATCCAAATCGTTGAGCGTGCTATTGAAGCCCCACTACGAACCATCGTGGAAAACGCAGGCGGAGAAGGTTCAGTAGTAGTATCTAAAGTTATTGAAGGTAAGGACGACTTTGGATATGATGCAAAAACCGATCAATATGTGAATATGCTTGAAGCTGGAATTATCGACCCTAAGAAAGTCACTCGTGTCGCATTAGAGAATGCTGCATCGGTATCAGGTATGATTCTAACCACAGAATGCGCACTTATTGATATCAAAGAAGATGCGCCAGCAGCACCACCAATGGGTGGCGGAATGCCAGGCATGATGTAAGTTTCTACATCTTACCCATAAAAAAGCCCCCAAATTTGGGGGCTTTTCTTTTATAGTTATCTAACTATTCTTAGAATAACATGTAGAAGGTCATCGCAAGCATGACTGCATTTTCAATGAACGTTGCTTCAGTCATTGGAAGTTTTAGTGCCGTACCCAAACAGGCACACTGAATTTTCCTCTTGTCGAGTAAAGAACGAATAACACCGAGAGTGGTTGACCCCAAGATCACTAAAGTGACATATAATAGTATCTGAACCTCAAATCGAGTGATGAAAAGTGCTCCGAGGACGACTTCTAAAAATGGGTAGACTTTTCCATAGAACGGTAACTTTTTAGCGATGGGATCATACATAGCGAACGAAGGTGCAAAACCTTTCAAGTCAAGAAATTTGAAAAAACTAAACACCAAGAAAAAGCCTCCCATAAAATCTAGCATAGCATCTTCAAGACTTGAGGTTGCCCAGCGATATCCGCTCAAAGCAAATAGATAGGCACCTATCAGATATAACGGAAACAATTGCTTCCATTTCGACACATCCACATTTTCTGAAAACACAGGCAATACCTTTAGGGTGTATTTTTCAGCTAAACCCTCTGAGAGTGTAGCTTCAGGAAGCTTTTGGTTAGNAGACAAAGTAACCTTACCACTTTCTTTTTCAATCTCGACTTCAGTTACTCCTTGCTTTTCGGCATAAAACTCTTTGAGCTTTGATACGCAGGACATGCAAGTAATTCCGTCGATATAAAAGATCTGTTTCATTGGTAAAAATGAGAGGTTATTCTACTTTTGTAGTTTAATACAAAGGTAATGCAAGCACTCCAAAATACCGTTTCTCAATTGGTTGACAATGAAGCCTTATCGGTAGGAGAACGTCTAGAGCAAATTTGTGAATTGTTGCGATCAAGCCTAGCGCACTATGACTGGGTAGGTTTCTATTTTCACGAAGATGCAACTCAAACTTTGAAACTCCGAGCATTTGCGGGAGAACCTACTGATCATACTACAATCCCATTCGGAAAAGGAATCTGTGGACAAGTTGCCCTATCGAATCAAAACTTTATCGTACCTGATGTTAGTGCGCAAGACAATTATATCGCCTGCAGTCTAACAGTAAAGTCAGAGATTGTTATTCCACTTTTTAAAAATGGTAAGAACATCGGTCAAATAGATATCGACTCACACACTCCAGATCCTTTTACAGAAGAGGATGTAAAACTTCTAGAATTCGTCAATCAAAAAGTAGCAGAAATAGTATAATTATGAACTCAACGAAAACCATCCAATCCGCCTTAATATCTGTCTTTCACAAAGAGGGTCTTGAACCCATTGTAAAGAAATTGAATGACCTTGGAGTTGTTCTCTATTCGACTGGGGGCACCGAAAAATTCATTAAAGATTTAGGGATTGACGTAATTGCCGTTGAGACCATTACAGACTACCCTTCGATTTTTGGAGGACGAGTGAAAACCCTTCACCCGAAGATTTTTGGAGGAATTCTTAACCGAAGCGAAGAGATAGAAGATCAGAAAACGCTTCAAGAATTTAAAATCCCTCAAATCGACCTAGTAATTGTTGACTTGTACCCATTTGAGAAAACCGTAGCTGATGGTGGAAGTCACCAGGCGATTATTGAAAAAATTGATATCGGAGGTATTTCATTGATACGCGCAGCAGCAAAGAACTTTAACGATGTAGTATGTATCTCATCAGTAAACCAATACGCCTCACTTCTTAATCTTCTTGAAGAGAAACAGGGAGCGACTGACATCGCCGACCGTCAAAAATTTGCAGCTCAGTCTTTCGCGACCTCGTCGCACTACGACACTGCAATTTTTAATTATTTCAATAGTAAAGAAGAGCTGCCTGCGTTGCGTTTGAGTTCAAATGAGGTTAAGGTACTTCGATACGGAGAAAATCCACACCAAAAAGGCTACTTCTTTGGTGATTTTGGCGATTTATTTGACCAATTACACGGAAAAGAACTGTCCTACAATAATTTACTAGACGTTGATGCTGCGCTTACACTAATGAGTGAGTTTAAAGATAACGAGCCAACGTTTGCCATCCTTAAGCACAACAACGCTTGCGGATTAGCTTCTAGAGAATCTCTAGTCGAAGCTTATCGCGATGCACTCGCTGCAGACCCAGTATCTGCATTTGGGGGCATTCTTATCGCCAACAAAACGATTGATGTAGCCACTGCAAAAGAAATTCAATCTCTATTCTGCGAAGTAGTTATCGCTCCTTCATTTGAAGAAGAAGCCCAGGCAATACTCAGCGTAAAGAAAAATCGAATCTTACTTCGCCAAAAACACTGGAATCTACCGGAGAGCCAGGTACGAACTGCTATTAACGGATATTTAGTGCAAGATCGCGATTCAAAAACAGATCTTGCAGAAGACCTAAAGGTGGTTACCAAAAAAGCTCCAACAACAGCCGAAACTGAAGACCTTCTGTTTGCATCGAAAATTTGCAAACACACCAAATCGAATACCATTGTTATCGCTAAGAATAAACAGCTAATCGCTAGCGGGACCGGACAAACCTCAAGAGTTGACGCTCTTAATCAGGCCATTCACAAAGCCAATAGTTTCGATTTTGATTTAAAAGGTTCGGTAATGGCCTCAGATGCATTCTTCCCCTTCCCCGACTGTGTTGAGATTGGAGATCATGCAGGAATTGTATCGGTAATTCAGCCTGGAGGTTCGATTAAAGATGAATTAAGTATTGAATACTGTGACGGAGCAGGAATGTCAATGCTAATGACAGGTACTCGTCATTTCAAACATTAATTTTCGTACATTCGAAAGCATCTACAGCAAGCGTAAACTATGGCCTTTTTTGATTTTTTAACCGAAGAGATAGCAATTGACCTTGGAACAGCTAATACACTGATCATTCACAATGGTAAAGTGGTAGTTGATAGCCCTTCAATTGTAGCCCGCGATAGAGTGTCAGGTAAAATTGTTGCCGTTGGTCAAGAGGCTAACCTCATGCAGGGTAAAACCCATGAGAATATTAAAACGATTCGACCCTTAAAAGATGGAGTTATTGCAGACTTTGACGCTTCTGAAAAGATGGTTGGGATGCTGATTAAAAGTGTACCTGCTCTAAAGAAAAGACTATTTCCGCCTTCGCTTCGCATGGTTATTTGTATTCCTTCTGGAATTACAGAGGTTGAGATGCGAGCGGTTAAGGAGTCTGCAGAACGAGTAAATGGAAAAGAGGTCTATCTGATCCATGAGCCGATGGCGGCCGCTATTGGTATTGGTCTGGATATCATGAAACCTAAAGGTAATATGATCGTTGACATTGGTGGAGGTACTACCGAAATTGCGGTGATTGCTCTTGGCGGTATTGTTGTGGATCGCTCGGTTAAAATTGCTGGTGATGTGTTTACTAACGACATCATCAACTATATGCGTACACAACACAACTTGTTTATTGGTGAGCGAACTGCTGAAAAGATTAAAATCGAATGTGGTTCAGCGACTGACGAGCTAGATAATCCACCAGAAAACCTAGAGATTCAAGGTCGTGATTTACTTTCTGGAAAACCGAAACAGATCGTTATCGGATATCGAGAAGTGGCCAAGGCGTTAGATAAATCTATTGTTCGTATCGAGGAAGCCGTAATGGAAACACTATCTCAAACCCCACCAGAACTGGCTTCAGATATTTATAATTCAGGAATTTACCTTGCCGGTGGTGGTGCACTTCTTAGAGGATTAGATCAACGTCTCTCTGCCAAAACCGACTTACCGGTTTATATTTCTGAAGATCCACTTAGAGCAGTTGTACGTGGTACAGGAACTGCGCTTAAACATCTAGAGACTTATAAAACAGTATTAATCCAATAATGGAGAAACTGCTGGCCTTATTGATCAATAGGCGTGCAGAGGTACTCACCCTTTTATTATTTGCCATTGGGCTTGGACTCACCGTTACAGCGGAGACGCCGCAGCGAGCTAATGGCTGAGTTCTTCGAGTAAAGTTTCTGGAAGTATCTATCAACTGAAAGAGAACCTAGTAGACTACTTCGATCTAAAGCAGGTAAACAGGCGTTTATCTGAAGAAAATGCTCAACTACGTGAAGCGCTTTATCAGTCACAATTTGAAAAGGCGCTTATAGAGGGGAAATTTGGAAACGCAGATACCTTAAAGCAGTATGTGGTGAGCCCTGCAAAAGTGATCAAAAACAGTGTTATTCGTGAAAAAAATCTAATCACTCTAAACAAAGGAGCTTACGAAGGAATTATTCAAGATATGGGAGTGATTTCAGATAAGGGGGTAGTAGGTGTCATTGAACAAACCAGCGATCATTTTTCAACTGTGATATCACTACTTCATAAAGATCTTAGCATCAATGCTGCATTAAAAAATACGAAACATTTTGGTTCACTTATATGGGATGCAAAAAACATTGATCGTTGCACTTTAGTTGATCTTCCGAAAATTTCAAATATTCAAATTGGAGACACCATTGTAACCGGAGGTATGTCTAGTGTTTTCCCTGCAGGGATACCAATCGGGCAAGTAAGCGCCTACAGTATTCCGAACAATAGTAGTTTTTATAAAGCTGAAATACGACTTTTCAATGACATGTCTAATCTAGATCAGGTCTATGTCATAAAAAACACCTTGAAAGAGGAACAGGTTTCACTTGAAAATCAAACGAATGAATTCTAGTGGTCTAAGACTCTTATGGCATTTTATCTGGGTACTATTACTCCAGGTACTGGTATTTAGTGGTATCGAACTCTTTGGCGTTGCTCAGCCAATGCTTCTGGCGCTATTCTTATTTACCTATCCGACCGACAGCGATTATTCCTTAAGCATCTTCTTATCGTTCTTACTAGGATTAGTAGCGGATAGCTTTGCAGACACCCTTGCCCTCAATGCCGTAGCCATGACCGTGGCGGCCTATTTTAGACCTTCATTCTTGCGATTAGCTTATGGTATTAGCGTCGAATATTACAATGACAGTAAGCTTCAGGGCAATTTAGGGCAACACAGTTATTTTCTTTTTTTACTGCTGTTAACACATCATTTCATTTTCTTCACCGCTGAAGTCTTCGAACTAAGCCGTGCTTTTGTAATTTTGAAGCAATTGGTTATTCATTTGCCACTTAGTTTTTTGGTCGGATGGCTACTGATTCAATTGTTTTCATTGCAAAAGCGCTAACCCTCTATGTCGCGATTTTTTTATTCGCTAGTTATAATCATTGTCGGCTTACTCTTCATTGGCAAGCTCGTAAGTTTGCAGTTATTTTATGAGGAGTCTAANATTGTAGAGTCAGATCCAGCCATAACCAAGAACTACATCTACCCTGAAAGAGGATTTATTTATGACAGNAACGGAAATCTACTCGTTGGTAATCAACCAGCCTATGATGTTATGGTCACGCCTCGAGAAGTGGCCTCACTAGACACCTTAGAATTCTTAAAACTCCTAGATTTAGAAAAGGAAGAATTCATCGATAAAATGGCAAGAGCGAGTAGGTACTCGACAAGACTACCCTCTGTGCTTGTAGCCAACCTCTCTAAAGAGAGTTATGCAGCGCTTCAAGAAAAACTTCGTCGCTTTCAGGGATTCTTCATCCGCAAGAAATCATTAAGAGATTATTACACCACTAGCGCAGCCCACCTACTCGGTTATATCAGTGAAGTAAATACCGACGATGTGCGCAGAAACGATTACTACATCCCCGGAGAAAATATCGGAAGAACAGGATTAGAACGACAATATGAAGAAGTATTACGCGGAAAAAAAGGGGTNAGTTATTTGCAAAAAGATCGATTTAATCGAGTAATCGGTCCCTACAAAGAGGGAAGCCTAGATAGTCTTCCAGAAATGGGTAAGAATATTAATATTACAATTGACAAGATGCTTCAAGAATATGGTGAGCGTCTAATGAACGGAAAACGAGGAGGTATAGTTGCCATCGAACCCAAGACTGGAGAAATCCTAAGTATGATCAGCGGCCCTACCTATGACCCTTCACTCCTTGTGGGTCGACAACGCTCGGTTAACTATACCGCAATGTATTACGACAGCCTCTCAAGGCCTACTTGGGACCGATCAATTCTGGCCCAACCCTCTCCAGGATCCCCATTCAAAGCGCTTAATGCACTTGTGGCATTACAAGAAGGTGCCATAAACACTAGAACAACTTATACTTGCGATGAAGGTTTTTACGTAGCTGGAGTAAAAAGAGGGTGCCACTGTGGTGGTGGTGTACGCGATTTGAATTTAGGATTACTTCACTCCTGCAACGCTTATTTTGCCGAAAGTTTTAGGTCATTCTATCGAAAATTCGAAACTACCGCTGAGGCCCATAACACTTGGGAAGCACATATGAAAAGTTTCGGGCTTGGCGACTTTCTAGGAACAGACCTCCCCACTGGGGCTCCGGGGAGAATTCCATCTACCGAATTTTATGATCGCGCCTATGGAAGGAATCGATGGGTTTCAACGTTCGTGATTTCAAATGCTATCGGTCAGGGAGAAGTTGCAGCAACTCCCCTTCAGTTAGCCAATATGACCGCGGCTATTGCAAATCGTGGATATTTTATTACTCCACATCTTTTGAAGGAGGTAGAAGGAGAAAATAATATTGATTATAAATTTAGAGAGAAGCGTTACACCNCCATCGATGAAAAGCATTTTGAGCCTGTAATGAAGGGTATGGAAGCCGTTTATACCTCGGGGACTGCTCGATTCTTACAGATACCTGGAATACGTATAGCTGGAAAGACAGGTACTGTTGAAAACTACACTCGTATCGATGGAGAGAAGGTTCAGCTCACTGACCACTCGGTTTTTGTCGCTTTTGCCCCTGTCGAAGATCCTAAAATAGCTATTGCAGTATATATTGAACATGGNTATTACGGGAACAGATACGCAGGGCACATTGCCTCCCTCATGATAGAAAAATACCTGAAAGGTGAAATCAGTCGAGTGGATTTAGAAAAGCGAATGATAGAGAAAACCTTGGCCAAAGAGTACGCTAAACCAACGAGCGGACAAGCCTTTGAAATCAACGAATATGCGTGGTAATCTATTAATTTTTAGACTCGACTGGATCAGCATATTTCTATTGCTTTTTTTAATCGGATTCGGATGGGTAAATATCTATAGTACCACTGTAGGAAATGATTTGTCTGGCCCCTTACTCGACCTAGGCACTTTCTATGGCAAGCAAATGTTTTTTGCCATTTTAAGTCTAATTGTAGTCATTCTCTACAGTTTTATNCCTGATCAATTTATTGAACGATTCTCAAGTGTATTCTATCTNATTGGTCTTACCCTATTATTAGGCCTATTCTTCTTTGGAAAGACCATCGCTGGAGCAACCTCTTGGTACGACTTAGGACCTTTTAATTTTCAGCCCTCAGAATTGATGAAAATGATCGTTGCCTTGGCGCTTGCAAAATACCTTAGTGACACTCAAGTAAATCTAAGATATAGTGTGCACCAGGGCTATGCCGTATTACTCCTTGTTTTGCCATCAATGCTAGTCATCGCTCAACCTGATCCGGGGAGTGCACTCGTATTTTTTTCCCTTTTTCTTGTCTTATTTAGAGAGGGGTTACCCCTCTATTATTTAACCTTCGTAGTTTCATTTATCCTTGCTTTTGCTGCTACATTAAAATTTGGATTGACCTACACCTTCATTGGAGTACTCACTTTTTATTTAAGCTATCTATGGATAAAGCCTAAACGGTTAAAAACACCNCTGTGGTTTAATATTTCTTATCCGGTCATATTNTTTGCCATTATAGCTTCAACTACCTGGGTATATAACTCGGTATTCAAACAACACCATAGAGATCGATTCTCACTATGGTTAAACCTAGAAACCAACGAAGACCGATTATTAAACATTAAACAAAGTATCGGATACAACACCTACCAAGCGAAACAAGCCATTGCATCGGGCAGGTGGTCAGGGAAAGGCTTTCTCGAAGGAACTAGAACTAAAGGAGATTTTGTACCTGCACAACACTCAGATTATATTTTTAGTTCAGTGGGGGAAGAATGGGGATTTATTACTAGTACCCTAGTCATTCTTGCCTTTGTAGCTCTTTTACTGCGATTTATTTATCTCGCAGATCGCCAGAAGAAGGCTTTTCATAGAATCTACGGTTATGGCATCACCTCTATACTCTTTATTCACTTTAGCATAAATATAGGAATGGTGTTGGGTATGTTACCTACTATAGGGATACCTCTCCCCTTTTTTAGTTACGGAGGATCAAGTCTTTTATTTTTCTGCTTGATGTGCTATATCTTTTTAAAGATGGATGCTAATCGTTTGAAAACGCACTTCGACTAACTATCCTTTGATAGGGTTCGGACGATTATAAGTGTAGCGCTTTAAATCTTTAAGTACTGCTATAGCCTCTTCTAAGTATACATCTCTAGCGAGTTCTTTATGCCAACGATCACGTTTCTCCCTAAGAATAGAATCCTTTGTGAAAAGGCTTTGCTCATAGGGCAAAGAGCTAAATTTCAGCCTTGTATCGTATTTATCAAGTGCTTCAAATTCTTTAGACTTCTTTTTTAGGTCCTCTTTATTCTTTCGATACGATTTAAGATCTAAATAAGCGGTATCGTCTTCTCTTTGCTCACTGATCCAACGAGCCTCTTCATCTAGTAACTTAACATATTCATTGGCATCTAATCGTTCTTGACTATTTTTCAAAATGCGTTCGAAATCGATTTGTTTATGCCATAGAGTAAAATTGGCCGTTTCAATTCGGTCCCAAGAAAGTGGATTATCTTGATCTCGCTCGCCAACATCAATATAGCTGTAACGATCGGGTATAACAATATCCGAAGCCACACCATCTAGTTGGGTAGAGCCTCCACTTACTCGATAAAACTTTTGAGTAGTAATTTTTAACGCTCCTAAATCACCCAGTTCATTTGACCGGATAATATTTGAGAGTGGTATTACATTCTGAACAGTTCCTTTGCCATAGGTGCGTTCGCTACCGATAATCACCGCTCTACCATAATCTTGTAGAGCTGCAGCTAAAATCTCTGAGGCAGAAGCCGAAAGTTCGTTGACAAGAACCACTAGTGGTCCATCATACAGAATACCTTTTTCAGGATCTTCTTGAACCTCCCTGCGATCTCCAGCTGTTCGAACCTGAACCACTGGCCCTTGGTCAATAAAGTATCCAGCCATATCAACTACCGTTTGTAAAGATCCGCCACCATTATCTCGCAGATCTAGAACAACGCCCTCAACACCCTCTGCTTGTAATCGCTCAAGTTCAGCTTTAACATCGATGGCTGCATTACGCTGATTATAATCTTCAAAATCAACGTAAAACTTAGGAAGATGAATAAGTCCAAACTCAGATTCTTCATCCGAAATTCTTACTGACTTTGCATAACTCTCTTCAAGTTCAACGACATCGCGAATCACTGAAATTTCTTCAACCACACCGGTAGTGTGCTTCACAGTCAAATAAACAGTAGTGCCTTTCGGCCCTTTAATTAGCTCAATAGCATCATCTAGTCGCATACCAGAAATATCTACTGCTTCGCCTTCTTCTTGTCTCACTTTGAGCAATTCATCACCTACCTCAAGAGCCTTTGCTCTCCATACAGGTCCTCCTGAAATAATCTCTACCACTGTGGTTCCCTCGGGTTTTTTCTGCAAACGAGCTCCAATTCCTTCGAATTTACCTGACATGGCAATGTCAAAACGATCCTTATCAGTAGGTGCAAAATAATAAGTGTGCGGATCAAAGGTTTCAACCACAGCATTGATGTAGGTTGAAAAGTAATCTTCACGATCTAACTCCCCGATGAAATGAAAATACTCGTAAAAGGTGCGCTTCAACTCTTCTCTCGCCTTTTCTTGTAACTCATTAAGAACAGATTTCTCGATGGCATATACCTCAACCTTGTTCTCACGAGCATATTTCTCTAGTTGAGCATCCATCACAGGTAAAAGACTAATAGTTAGTTGTTGTAACCAACGATCTTCGAGTTCAGCTTTGGTAATTACGAAAGGCATTTCATCATAGTCGATTTCAACTACCGAAGGAGAAGAAAGATCAAAAGAGTCAGAAAGTAATCGCTCGTATCTGGCCTCAGCTTCTTCAATACGCTTAACAAGTAATGCATAGACTTCATCAAAAAATACCAATTCCTTATTAATCAGCTGATCATCTATACTCAGACGGTATTTTTCGAAAGATTCAATGTCTGACGCTAAGAAGTAGCGCTTAAGTGGATCCATCCCTTGAATGAAACGATCAAAGGCCTCTGCCGAAAATTGATCATCTAAATCTTTAGGACTGTAATGTCCCTTCTCTAACACGTAAGTGATTAAATCGATAAGGAGTTTATCCTTATTATCTGTTTCAAAGCTGTGATTTTCAGTAAAACTGCAGGAGGCAAAGCCAAGGAGTAGGACGAGTAAGCCCAAACCAAATTTCTTCTTCATTATCGCTGTTTTGGTCGTAATTCATTACTAATTTACGCAAATTGAGCCTGTTCA
>JGI26086J50260_1001783_pt1 | contig 12179 bp, 9 predicted proteins | sample SaaInl3SG_22_DNA_FD_50260 | JGI IMG/M metagenome (IMG submission 50260)
AAAGTTTGAGAGACTTCGCTAAAGGGAATTTTCAAAAAAATAAGGTATAAAAGCACTGCACTGATCCCTATCTTGAGAAATAAAAGCGCTTTTTTTTTCATATTTTTAGTTAATGATTTTGTGTTGGTTTTGATTTTCACACCAATTTGAACCAATCTTTTTTGAGGCTGTAGTTATTTTGAAATAGCCGTTCCCCCTTGGGTAACTTTTCTGATTCTATAAGGTCTTTTCTTTTGAGACTCGTAGTAGGTTCTGATCAGCAGTTCCATAACAATTCCGATGGTGAACAATTGAATTCCTGCAAAAATCAGCATCATTCCCAGGGTGAGTAGGGGCCTAGTTCCTATATCTTCGCCCAAAAGTTTAAGGTACACCAAATACGCATTTATACATAGTCCTGCCCCTATTAATAGCACCCCGAAAATCCCAAAGAGATGAATGGGTCTTTGGATGTATTTTCTAATAAAAAGCAATAACATCATATCTGCAATTACCTTAAATACACGCTCCAATCCATATTTGGAGACTCCAGCATGTCTGGCATGATGTTTAACAGGGACTTGTTTTATTTGCGCTCCCTCTAAGAATGCTAAAAGCGTAATGAAGCGGTGCATTTCGCCGTATAAATTAAGGTCTTTAGCCACATCTTTATGAAAGACTTTTAAGGCACAGCCGTTGTCCTTGATGTCTAATTTAGTGACCCTTCTCACCAAGAAGTTGGCAATTTTTGAAGGTATTTTTTTCAGTAAGCTGTCTTTTCGTTTCTGTCTAATACCTGTCACCAAATCATAGCCTCCGTCAATGGCTTCTTTTAACATAGAAGGAATATCTGAAGGGTCGTTCTGAAGGTCACCATCCATGGTAATAATATAGGTTCCAGAAGCGTAGTCAATTCCTGCAGCAAGGGCCAAACTTTGGCCGTAATTTTTCTTAAGGGCTATTAAGTGGACTTGATTGTCTGCCAAATCATTGACCACCTTTTTGGTTTGGTCTGTGGAAAAGTCATCTATATAAATAATCTCATATTGATACCCTACAAGGCTTTCGTGAATTTTCTGGGTAAGTAAAAGCACATTGTCTTGTTCGTTATAAAGGGGTACAACAACGGAAAGGAGTTCCTGAGTGTGAATGTTCATGATGGTCATTTAGTCCCACAAATTTAAGTCATTTTATAGAATAGCCGTCTTTTTGTAGTATTTCTAAGGACTTTTTTGAAATTTGACGCTAGGTATAAGGCCTGAAGCACCTTTGAAACCGCTTTTTGTGTATTTAAATAAATTTATTGGAGCTATTTTTTGAGTGAAATAGCCTTAAAGTTAGGTTTGTTATTGCCCTAATAAATAGGACCTATTTTTGATTAGATTTTAAAATTATAATGACTTTTTGTGGCTATTTCTAAATCCATCAATAAGTATTTCAGCCGCTTTAGAGATGCTTAAAGTGCCATTGGTGAGTTGTCTTTTTATATCAGGAATTTCATTTTGAACCTTCTTGTCTGCGTAAAAAGAGGCTTCTAAACGCTGGCAAACAAGTCGGTGCAGTCCTAGAATTTTTTGAGCGGTTCTTTTTAGCTCAAAATCACCATGTTTCTTTTGAAGGCGAATAAAATCTTCTATGCTTTGCCACATTTCTTTTACACCGCGATTTTCAATGGCAGAAGCCAAAAGTACCGGGGGCTCCCATCCGTTTTTTCTGGGCCTAAAACCATGAACAGAAGCCTTGAAATACTGCTGAGCTTTTTTGGCTAACGGGGCTTGCGCCCCGTCTGCCTTGTTAATTAACAAGGCGTCTGCCACCTCCAGTAGTCCTCTTTTAATACCTTGAATTTCATCTCCAGCTCCTGGCAATTGGAGGAGTAAAAGTGCGTCTACCATTTCATGAACTTCCAATTCATTTTGTCCAACCCCTACCGTTTCTACAATGATTACGTCAAAGCCAGCAGCTTCACAGAAAAGGATACTTGAGCGGGTATTTTGTGCCACACCACCCAAAGTACTTGCTGCAGCCGTAGTTCTTATATATGCACTCTTGTGCGCAGCCAGTTGGTCCATCCTTGTTTTATCTCCCAGGATGCTTCCGCCACTTTGTTGGCTACTGGGATCAATGGTTAGTACGGCTAGTCTAAGTCCCTTCTCCACAAGATACATACCCAATGCTTCAATTAAAGTGCTTTTACCTACTCCTGGAACCCCAGAAATACCCACTCTTATCGTATTTGGATTTTCTTTTGAAAAGGCGACCTCTAATTCCTGGGCCCATTTTTGGTGAATGGGTAATTTGCTTTCTACCAAGCTAATAGCCTTGCTCAAAGCGGGTATTTCACCATTAACAATCCCTTTGATCAATTTGGGTACCGATATTGATAGGTTATTTTTCATGGTTTTTGTGTGTGAGCGCCCTTAATATTCGATAATAATTAGGGAATTACTCGGCTGTTTTTTCAAATTTGTATCGGGTCTCTTGTTGGTAAGGCCTGTCTTTATCTATGACTATGGTCTTAAAATTTTCATGGCTTGGTGCATCTGGGTATCCCTGGGTTTCAAAACAAATTCCTTTAAATTCTTGGGGTGTAAAGCATACTAGGATGTCTTGGTCTGTATAAACATCCATACGTAACTTGCTTTTTTCAGAGTACACACTAGCTGCTCTTTGTCCTAATTTACTTGTATGGTTCAATACAAATGGCGTGTCTAGTTCTATTTGATTTATTTTTTTTGGTGGGCTAAAATGATAGGCATCATTTTTTAATGAAAGCAGCTTTCCAGTTGGTAATAATTGGTGGTCTGTTTGTATCCTATGGAATGCATTAATTTCTAAAAGGTAATCTGAAACATCCTGGGCTTGGTCTAAAATAAAATAACTGTGATTACTTAAGTTAAACACCTGAGGGACAGTAGAAGTGCTGTTATAGCTTATTTTTAATTCATTATTTATGAGGCTATAGGTCAGTAATGTTTTAATGGTCCCTGATTTTAAAGCCTTATGATTACTAACTCTTTCTTGCTGTACTTGTTGGCAATAAGAAAGACAAATAAAAGGGGCTGCTCCTGAGCCTATTTTTTCTAATTGCCAAAACTGTTTGGAATAGGCTTGCTTCCCTCCATGCAATTCAATGTTTTCAGTATTTCCTGGAAAGTCTACAGTATTTGAAGGGCTGTTTTTTCTTTTAATTCTCCCTGCAAATGGTCCTAGGCAAGCCCCAAGAAACCAAGGGTCCTCTAAATATAATAATACCTCAGGATGTCCTGCGACCAATTCTTGTGATTCTTCGTGTTCAAGCTTTAGTTTTAAACTTTTAATAATAGCACCATAATTCAATACTTCCATTTTTAGAAATTCATTTTCTAAAGTAAATACCTCTATTAAAGCTGCTTTGTGAACACTCATTTAATGAGAGGCTTTTAATAGTTTTGGAAATTTAGCTTTGAATTTTAATAACCTGGGCACAGACACCGCCCTTACATATGGATTGTTTGGGTTTCTAGCTTCAAAATCTTGGTGGTAATCTTCTGCCTCATAAAATATTGTGAAAGGCATTATTTGTGTCACTATTGGGTTATTAAAAGCCTTCTCGGTGTTTAATACATCTATATGCGTTGTAATAACTGCTTTTTCAGCACTTGTTTTGTAAAAAGCAATTGACCTATATTGAGGACCTCTGTCTGGTCCTTGTCTGTTGCGGGTAGTGGGATCGTGGGACCCAAAAAATACTTTAACTAAAGTTTCATAGGAAACTTGCTTTGGGTTGTAAGGTACCATGACAGCCTCTGCATGTGTGGTTCTGCCTCCTGCAACTTGATTGTAGGTAGGATTTTTTTCTGTTCCCCCAGCATAGCCTGAAACCACATCTCCAACCCCTGTTACAGATTCAAAAATAGCCTCTACACACCAAAAGCAACCACTGGCAAAATAGGCGGTTTCAGTATATGGATTTTGAGGGGCTTTTTCAGATGGTTGTAGTACTAAAGCAAGTGCTAAAGTACACCACAGAAAAGCATTTGTCATAAATGTTTTAGAAATCATAGTCTCTTTTTTTTGTATAACAAGTTACAAAAAAAAGAGACTACCAAAGGGTTTTAAAGATCGGTTCAAACACAGCAGTCGTCATGTAAAATAGTCTTACAAACCACACAAGCCACTTGCCAGCAAACAAATGAAATAAAAAGTGNAGAAGGTTCCTATTGTTTTACCCCAGGCTGGGTAATCTTAAAGCCTTCTTTTTCTTTAGCAGCGTCTACCATGTCTTTAACTTCTTTCAATAGGGCTTTTGCGTCGTAAATAATTCCGTCTTTAACCGTGTAATTTACCCCGCCTTTTCTAACCACTTGATTGTCTTCAGTCAAAGAAACTGCGCCTGTTCCATAAAGGACTTTTAGGTTTTGAAGGGGGTTTTGATCTACGATCACAAAATCTGCCAATTTACCCACTTCTACAGTACCTAACTGGTCTTCCATTCCTAGTGCTTCTGCGCCGTTTAAAGTAGCAGATCTGATAATTTCTAGCGGGTGAAATCCTGCCTCTCTGAGAAGCTCTAATTCCCTTACGTAGGCAAAACCATAGAGCTGATAAATAAATCCTGAATCTGAACCTGTAGTAACCCTTCCGCCTCGGTTTTTATATTCATTGATGAAAGTCATCCAAAGTTTGTAATTTCTTTTCCAAGCCACCTCTTGTTCGGTACCCCAATTGTGCCAGTAGGAGCCATGCGATATTTTACTTGGTTCATAAAATTTCCACAAGGATGGCAGGGTGTAATCTTCATGCCATTCTGCCCTTCTAGCCCTTTGAAGGTCTCTATTGGCCTCATAAATATTAAAGGTGGGGTCCATGGTAAAATCCAATGCGATGAGTTCATTCATTACATTATTCCAATGGTCGGAGTAGGGGGCAGCTGCCTGTTCCCAGAGTTGTCCAGCACCCTCAAAGCGGTGTTGTTCGTTTTGATAGTTGTAATCTAATGCATAGTTTTGGACTGTTCTGTCTGAGAACAATGCCTCCGGCAAACCATACCAATGTTCCATACTAGTCAGTCCGGCTCTAGCGGAGTGTAATACATTCCATCGCGCCACATCCATTTGTGAATGGTGGCATGCAGAACCTAATCCTAGCTTTTTGTTTTCTTCTAATGCGGCTTGCATAATAGCTGGAGCAGCACCAAAAAATTTAATTCCGTCTGCGCCTTGTTTTGCATTATCCCTCACCCATTCTCTAGCCTCNTCTGGTGTGTTAATGTCTTTTTTACTTCCAGACCCAAAGCCCGTATAAGCGAAAAGTCTCGGAGCTACTATGCTGTTTTTTTCTGATTTTCTTTTTAGGTCTAGGGTAAATTCTAGTCCTCTTCCAGAGGGTTCTCTCACTGTTGTTACCCCATGGGCCATCCAGAGTCTAAACACATATTCTGGTTCTGCTCCTTGTGCGCGGCCCCCAATATGTCCATGCATGTCTATAAAACCAGGCATTAAATACATGCCCGATGCATCTAACTCTTTTCCTCCTGCTTTTAGCGTAGGCCTACTCTTTTCTGTAATAGCCACACCAGGATACCCCACTACCGCTATTTGAGTAATTTTATTTCCTTCTACTACAATATCTATTGGTCCTCTTGGAGGTGCTCCATTTCCATTGATTAGGGTAACCCCTCTAATAATTAGTTGGCTGTGTGGACCGTCTCCTTCTGCAGATTGTCCAAAACCAATGCTGATAGTTAGTAAAGCAATTAATAAGTGTAGTGGCTTTTTCATTGGGTGGTTTTTGTGGTTAGTGATTTTCGATTGGGTCCAGGGTCACTATTTTGTGATGATCCAGCTGCCTTCTTTTAAAAGTGATTCAGCTTGTTTGTATTTTAATGTTTTTTGTTCTCCACTCATTACATTCTGAATGGTTACTTTATCATTTCTTCCAATTTTAGCTTCTGTTCTAACAATGGTTTCTGTCACTGATGGTCTACCTGCTTGGTTTTGACTTATCGCCCTACTTTTAGCAGCCATTTCATCTACATTAGGAATTTCTTCTTTGGTTGTTTGAAGGTTTTCTTTGGCCCTGCGTTGCTGCCTGGCTTCTTGAATTTGATTCGGATTCTCAGTGGGAAGNTCTCCTTTGAATAAGAAAGAAACAATGTCTTTATTGACCCTTTCTAACATACCCTTGAACAGTTCAAAAGCTTCAAACTTATAAATTAATAAAGGATCTTTTTGTTCGTGAACAGCCAACTGCACAGACTGTTTAAGCTCATCCATTTTTCTCAAATGTGTTTTCCAAGCCTCGTCTACCATGGCTAGAGTAATGTTTTTCTCAAAGTCAGTGATGAGTTGCTTTCCTTCACTCTCATAGGCTTTGGTGAGGTCTGTTACCACGTTTAAGGTTTTAATTCCATCTGTAAAAGGCACTACAATACGCTCAAACTTATTGGATTGGTCTTCGTATACATTCTTAATTACCCCAAAGGCGGTTTGGCTGCTGCGGGCCATTTTATTTTGATAATGAACTAGTACAGATTTGTATGTTTTTCTAGTAAGGCTGTTAGGCGCTTCTTTTAAGAATTCTTCCTCTGAGAATGGTGCTGTCATTCCAAAGTATTTGATCAGTTCAAATTCAAAGTTTTTAAAATCACTGGCCGCTTTATTGTCTCCTGTAATGATTTCACAAGTATCAAATATCATGTTGGCAATGTCTAATTTAAGACGTTCGCCTTGTAAAGCGTGCCTCCTTCTCTTATAGACCACTTCTCTTTGTGCGTTCATGACGTCGTCGTATTCTAAAAGACGTTTACGAACCCCAAAATTATTTTCTTCTACTTTTTTCTGAGCCCGCTCTATGGATTTTGTCATCATAGAATGTTGGATCACTTCTCCCTCTTCTAAGCCCATTCTATCCATGAGTTTGGCTACCCTGTCTGATCCAAAGAGTCGCATTAGATTGTCTTCTAATGAGACATAAAATTGAGAGCTACCTGGATCTCCTTGTCTTCCAGACCTTCCCCTTAGCTGTCTGTCTACCCTTCTAGAATCATGTCTTTCAGTTCCAATAATGGCAAGTCCACCGGCGGCTTTAATTTCTTCTGAAAGTTTAATGTCTGTTCCCCTTCCAGCCATGTTGGTTGCAATTGTAACCACGCCTGCATTTCCAGCTTCTGCAACAATATCTGCTTCTTTTTTATGCAACTTGGCATTCAATACATTATGGGGTACTTTTCTGATGCCAAGCATTTTGGAAAGTAATTCAGAAATTTCTACGGAGGTAGTACCAATTAGTGTGGGTCTCCCTGCTGCAGATAGTTTGGTGACTTCTTCTATAATGGCATTGTATTTTTCTCTTTTGGTTTTGTAAATCAGGTCATCTTTATCTGCCCTAGAAATAGGTCTATTGGTGGGGATCTCCATGACATCTAATTTGTAAATTTCCCAAAACTCCCCAGCTTCAGTAATAGCGGTACCTGTCATACCAGCTAACTTCTTGTACATTCTAAAGTAATTCTGTAAGGTAACGGTGGCAAAAGTTTGTGTAAGGGCCTCGATTTTTACATTTTCTTTGGCTTCAATGGCTTGGTGTAGGCCATCTGAATACCTTCTACCATCCATAATCCTTCCTGTTTGTTCGTCTACAATCATGACTTTATTGTCCATGACTACATACTCAACATCTTTTTCAAATAAAGTATAGGCTTTTAACAGTTGGTTTAAGGTATGAATGCGCTCACTTTTAATAGAAAAGTCTTTAAATAATTGGTCCTTTTCGGTGGCTTCTTCTTCTAATTCAAGCCCTTTGTTTTCAATCTCAGCAATGGCTGAACCAATATCTGGTAAAACAAAAAATTCTTTGTCTTCTTCTGTAGAAAGGTATGAAACCCCTTTTTCAGTAAGGTCTATTTGATTGGTTTTTTCTTCAATTACAAACCACAATTCAGCGTCTACCTCTGGCATTTGCTTGTTGTTGTCTTGCATGTAGAAGTTCTCTGTTTTTTGTAACAGTTGTTTTACGCCTTCCTCACTTAAAAATTTAATGAGGGCTTTATTTTTTGGTAACCCTCTGTGGACCCTGAGTAAAAGGAACCCTCCTTCTTTTTCGTTCCCAGCTGCGATTAGCTTTTTAACCTCTGACAAGATACCAGTGAGGTACTGTCTTTGCATGTTTACCAATTCGTTTACCCTTGGCTTTAACTCTGTGAATTCGTGTCTGTCACCTTCTGGAACAGGACCTGAAATGATGAGTGGTGTTCGGGCATCGTCCACAAGGACGGAATCTACTTCATCTACAATGGCAAAGTTTGGCGCTCTTTGTACTAAATCGGTTGGACTGTGCGCCATATTGTCACGTAGGTAGTCAAATCCGAATTCATTATTGGTGCCATAGGTAATGTCTGCTTCATATGCAGCCCTTCTCCCCGGAGAATTTGGTTGGTGGTGGTCAATACAGTCTATGGTCATTCCGTGGAATTCGAACAAAGGAGCCATCCATGCACTATCCCTTTTAGCCAAATAATCGTTCACGGTCACTAAGTGTACCCCATTTCCTGTAAGCGCATTTAAATAAACCGGTAGGGTGGCCACTAAGGTTTTCCCTTCTCCTGTTTGCATCTCTGCAATTTTCCCCTGGTGTAGCGCTATTCCTCCAATAAGCTGAACAGTATAATGGATCATATCCCATTTTACTTTTTTACCTGCTGCGTCCCAGCTTGTACTCCAAATTGCAGTGTCATCTTGTATGTTTACGTAGTCTTTGGTGGCGGCAGCTTTTCTGTCTGACGCAGAAGCTGTTACGGCTATTTCTTCTGACTGAGTAAATCTTTTTGCAGTTTCTTTGACTAGGGCGAATGCTTCAGGTAAAATATCTTCTAATACTTTTTCAGTAATGCTGTACTGTGCTTCTTTCAGCTGGTCAATTTTGTTGTAAGTATCTTCGTTTTTGTCAATATCAGTCTCGTTTAAGGCCGCTAATTTTAANGATTCAATTTCACTCTCGGTGCTTGNTGTTGCCTCCTTTAGTAATTTTTTAAAGCCATGGGTCTTCTCTCTCAATGCGTCGTGAGATAGGCTTTCCATTTCTTTTTCAAAGGCATTAATTTTATCTATCAGGGGTTGTAGGGCTTTGACATCTTTCTTTGCTTTGTCTCCTACAAATACTTTAAGTACGTTGTTTATAAAACTCATATGATCAGTTCTCTGCGTGTGTTACGCGAATTGGTAAAGGTGTGTTTTTTGGCAAATAAATTACAAATTTCATGCCGTGGTCTTTGTTGTCATGTTATATGACATANCCTTTCAAAAATAAGCAAAAAAAAAGCCTCCAAGGAGACTTTTTTCGGGAAATCTAAGTCAAATAGATTTCTATACTTTTAATATTCATCCTCATTCCAGAGGTAGTCTTCATCTGTTGGATAATCTGGCCATATTTCTTCAATAGACTCGTAAATTTCTCCACCTTCTTCTTCCATTGATTGTAAATTTTCAACGACTTCTAACGGGGCTCCTGTTCTAATAGCGTAATCTATTAATTCGTCTTTTGAAGCTGGCCAAGGGGCATCACTCAAATATGAAGCTAATTCTAATGTCCAATACATGGGGTTCTGTTTTAGATTTTTGCAAAAGTAATTTTTAAACTAGAATACACAAGTTATTTTAAGTTTAAATTTTAAATTATAAGAAAAAATACTAGGATGGCATCCATTTCACCTCTTCAACACCGCCATTTTTGGCAGCATACCTGCTGAGTATAAAAAAGTAATCTGAAAGTCTATTGATGTATTCGAGTACAGTAATATCAATAGGTTGCTCCATATGAAGCGATACAAGAAGTCTTTCTGCCCTTCTACTTACGGTTCTGGCTAAATGGCAGTAGGAGACATAAGTACTCCCTCCTGGAAGTATAAAGTTTGTTAATGGGTCCAAAGAGAGTTCCATTTGATCAATGGCAAACTCTAAGTCATCTGTGTTCTTTGTGGGAATGGCTTTGGGTTTTTCTCCTTCTTTTGTTGGATTCGCTAGGATGGCACCAATTTCAAATAAATGTTTTTGTATTTCGAGTAATAGGGGTTTTTGTGAAGCCACTACAGCACCTTCTCTGAGTAAACCTATCCAAGCATTCAATTCGTCTAAAGAACCGTATGAATCTAAATGAAGGTCATTTTTAAGTACTCTTTTTCCATTGAATAAGCTTGTCATTCCCCTGTCACCTGTTTTGGTGTAAATTTTCATAGCGCTTAACAGTTTTGGGTTTGAATATTAATTGTTTAAATATGAATTATCTCCATGAATTCTTAAACAAAATGAAATGTTCTTTTTCTTGATCTTTTTTTGTAAAAATAAGTCCAAAACTCCAGTAATCAATACTTATTTGAATGTTTTTATCTGAAATTAGTTTTTGCCACAGCTCTTTTTGTTTAAAATTGGCATTAATTTCCTCAACAAAATAAGCTGTAACTCCCCTATTTGTTAGGGAAGTTTCTAAGATTGTTAACTCAGTTAATGGACTGATTAACGGAATATTTTTTTTCTCTAAATAAGCTTTAATGGCTTGGTTATAAGCGCTTGTTTTTGAGCCTTTTGGTACTTTATNGATGCATTTTGTCAATAATTCAAAAACAAAGGGGGAATGAACGCTGTGTTGGTCACTAGACCTCCAGAGGTATTTTAAGTAAGCTATATATGCCCCAATTTTATTTTTCACTAGCCTTCAATTTTTGCTGCTAATTCAAACCAGCGCATTGTTTTTAGCTCTATGGTTTCAATGACTTCTTGAAGTTTTTTTGACCTGTCTTCTATNGTCTCCACAGACAATCCTTCTTCAAAAAAACTTTGTTCTAAGGCCAATTTGTCTTTCTCCAAACTTCTTATTTTAGACTCAAGTTGTTGGTACTCTTTTTGTTCATTAAAGGATATTTTTTGTTTTTGAGTAGTTGTTGCTGTTTTTGCAGCTGTTTGTTGTTGGATGCTTTTAGGCTTTATGGGCTCTTGTTCTTGGTCTTGACTGTCTTCGTATGCCCTGAAATCAGAATAATTCCCAGGGAAGTCTTCTATATATCCCGCTCCTCTGAAAACAAATAAGTGGTCTACTATTTTATCCATAAAATAGCGGTCGTGAGATACAACGAGCAAGCATCCAGGATAATCCAATAAAAATGACTCCAAGACATTTAAAGTAACTATATCTAGATCATTGGTGGGTTCATCTAATATCAAAAAGTTTGGGTTTTGTATAAGTACGGTACATAAATACAGCCTTTTGCGTTCTCCTCCACTGAGCTTTTCAACAAAATCATATTGTTTTTTTCTGTCGAATAAAAAGCGCTCTAATAATTGTTGGGCAGAAATTTGCCGTCCTTTTTTTAGTGGAATATAGTCTCCAAATTCACGAATGACATCAATCACTTTTTGTCCAGATTTTNATGGAATGCCGTCCTGGGTATAGTAGCCAAATTTAATGGTGTCTCCAACGACTATTTTCCCACCGTCTACGCTTTCCTTTCCAGTAAGAATATTGAGAAAGGTAGATTTTCCTGTGCCATTTTTCCCAATAATCCCTATGCGTTCCCCTCTTAGGAAATTATAATCAAAACCGTCTAAAATTGATTTATCTCCAAAGGATTTAAATAGTTTGTGACATTCTAAGATTTTTGTCCCCATACGTTCCATGTCAATTTCAAGTTGAATTTCATGGTCTTGTCTTCTTTGATGGGCACGTTCTTTTATTTGGGCAAAGTCATCTATTCTAGATTTTGATTTTGTTGTTCTTGCCTTTGGCTGACGTCGCATCCAATCCAATTCTTTTTTAAAGAGTCTTTTGGATTTGTGTTGTTCTACTTGTTCTTGTGATAGTCTGGCCTCTTTTTTTTCTAAATAATAAGCGTAATTCCCTTTATAGGTGTATAATTGCCCTTGGTCTAATTCAACAATTTCATTGCAAACACGTTCTAAAAAATAGCGGTCGTGCGTCACCATAAATANGGTAATGTTTTCTTTGGCAAAATAAACTTCCAGCCATTCGATCATTTCTAAATCTAAGTGGTTTGTAGGTTCGTCTAAAATGAGCAAATCAGGTTTGTTAAGTAATGCGTTGGCTAACGCAACCCGTTTTTTTTGTCCTCCAGATAAAGCGGAAACTTTAAGTTGAAGGTCGTCTAGTTTTAGTTTGGATAGTATTTGTTGGTATTGGGTCTCAAAGTCCCAAGCGGCGTGTCTATCCAT